>JAABUZ0100005691.1_pt1 | contig 16167 bp, 15 predicted proteins | sample 5562091 | NCBI WGS metagenome assembly JAABUZ01 (sample SAMN12813069, study PRJNA571459) | rock metagenome | isolation source: Antarctica rocks | place: Antarctica: Victoria Land, Linnaeus Terrace sud | collected 2015-12-21
CCCGTGTCCTTGCGCAGTCTCGCCTTTCACCACCCACTCTTCCGCATACACCGCGCCAACCTTGCCTCGGTCCCTCCTCGCCACCCTTTATTGAACAGATACGCCTTCGCGGACTCCCCGCGTGGTTTCACGGGGATGGCATGTTTTCCCGATCAGTGGTGGAGGCATTGCCGAGGATACTGTGGTGCGAACAGGCCCGCATTCACCACCCGCAGCAGGAAAGCGAATGGATTGGGGCTAGCTCTCCACCAAACCTTTGAAGTGGCCGTTCGACAGCGGGCACGCGTGCGGTTGGCCAGGGCGGTCAAGGGGAGCGTGACAGAGCGGGCAACGCGGACGTCCGGCAGAAGCGACCGCGACGATGCGCTGTGATAAATACTGAACCTGCAGTCGTGTGGCACGGCTGGTAAATGTCGGTGGCCCTTCGGGATCGCTTTCAGGTTCATGGGCCACGATGAGGAAACGATCGCGATCCTCGTCGTACCCGATACCCAGGCGGCCAACTTTGAATTCGACCGTGGGGCGGAGCGGGAAGTCCCGTACAGGCGCGGACGACGTTTCTTCTTCCACGCCAATTGCCGGAAATCGGCGCTCATCATCCTGCATACCGAGCTGGACGAGCAACTGCTCGATGTACGTCGCGAGTGCCAGCAACTCTTCTTTTTCCAGCCACAGACACGCCGTGCGCGACTCGGCCCACGCCAGCATCCGGAAGGTGCGCTGCCCCGGCCGTCCTACAGCGTCGGCGTCAAGCCGCTCCAGCGACCCAAAGTCGTAGCTGCTCTCCGCCATACCTTTTCGTGACCTCCCGAGCGTCGTCCAGTTTGCCCAACCAACAGGAAGGAAGCATATCATGCCTGGTCCCGACGGGGGATGCATGTGCTCATGGCGTCACCTGGTGCATGCAATCGGTCGTGATAGCAACGGCGATGGCACGTCTACCGTTCTCTCGTATGCATGTGGAGGAGTTGTCAGCGGATCCGAGGCGACGTTGGCTTCGTATACTGCATAGGGTGGGACACCATGTCGCATGACGGGTGACCCGTGCCACCATGCCCTCCAATGTCTCTGTAAGCGGAAGAAAGCAACCATGCCAGACTTTGCACACCTCCACGTCCACTCCGAGTTCAGTTTGCTCGACGGCCTTTCGCATATCCCGGATCTCATCGCACAGGCAAAGCGGCAGGGCATGTCGGGCCTGGCCCTCACCGATCACGGTTCAATGCATGGCGTGATTGAGTTCTACAAGCAAGCGAAGGCTGCCGAGGTCACTCCTATCATCGGCTGTGAAGTGTATGTGGCGGCGCGGTCCATGACGCAACGGCAACCGAAGCTCGACGCACATTCGTATCACCTGACCCTGCTCGCGCGGAACCTGGACGGGTATCAAAACCTCGTCAAACTGGTCACGAAAGCCAATCTCGAAGGCTTTTACTACAAGCCGCGCATTGATCTGGAACTGCTCGAACAACATACCTCGGGGTTGATCGCGTTGTCGGGTTGTCTGAACGGGCAAGTGGCGCGGCAGTACGTACAGGGAAACGAGTCCGAAGCGCGGCGGATTGCCGGGTGGTTCAAGGAGAACTTTGAGCAGGACTCCTACTACCTTGAACTCCAGGACCACGGCATTGCCGAGCAGCAGCAGCTCAACCGCTTTCTGATCCAGCTCAGCAAGGACATGCGCCTGCCCCTCGTCTGTACCAACGACGTTCATTACACGCGCGACACCGATTTTGACACGCATGACATGTTGCTCTGCATCCAGACCGGCACCACCATCGATGATCCAAAGCGGATGCGGATGTCTGTCAACAACTTCTACTTGAAGAGCCCCGACGAGATGGCCGCGCTCTTCGCCGAGGTCCCCCACGCGTTGAGCAATAGCCGGACGATCGTGGAAAGTTGCGATGTGCCCCTCGAATTTGGCAGGGTCAATTTGCCGCACTTTGAACTTCCGGAAGGGCACACGGCAGAATCGTACCTCCGCAAGATCTGTGAGGACCGCATGCCACTGCGCTATCCCGTCATGACGACCGAGGTGCGGCGTCGGCTCGACTATGAACTGGATATTCTCGGGCGCACCGGCTTTGCCCTATATATCCTTGTCGTCTGGGACATGGTGAACTGGGGACGTGAGCACGGCATTATGGGCGAGCCACGGGGCTCGGCGGCAGGCAGCATCATTGCCTACCTGAGCGGCCTGTCCAGTGTCGATCCCCTCGAATATGACCTCATGTTCGAGCGCTTCCTGACCCCCGCCCGTGCGGGTGTCCGCGCCGACATCGACTTTCCGGAATATAGCTATGAACAGTTCCAGCGCGAGCGACAGGAGGCAGGGAGCGTCCGGTAAGGACGGTCGGATCGGCATGTGCTTGGAACTGATTCACAAAGGGGCGTGGGAATGAGCGACATTGTCAACCTGGTGCAAACAAGTGAGCGCTACGAGAGCATGCGGCCACAGGTCGATGTTGAACTGATGTTGCTGATGGAAGACAAGAACCGCTCCGACTATCTGCTGCACATGCGAGATCGCGGCATACGCGTGTCGAATGACTGTCAGAGCAGCGTTGCCTACTGTCTCGGTATCACCGACGAGCGACCGAGTCGGTCCGTCGCGAGCACGACGTCGGGCAAGATATCGTTTCCAGATATCGACATGGACTTTCCGGACGACCGGCGCGCTGAGATGATCGAGTACTGTGTGCGGAAGTTTGGAGCCGACCACGTCGCGCAGATCATAACCTTCGGCACGATGGCGGCGAAAGCCGCGGTGCGAGACGCTGGCCGCGCGCTTGGCATGACCTATGGCGACGTCGATCGCGTCGCCAAACTGATACCGAACACGCTGCACGTCACCCTGGAAGATGCCTTGAACGAGTCGGCGGAACTGCGTCAGCTCATGCAGCAGGACGCCGCCGTCCATCGTCTCGTCACGATGGCACAGGGGCTCGAAGGCACCGTGCGCAACGCGTCGATCCATGCGGCGGGCGTGGTCATTTCGCACGACCCATTGACGGACATGGTACCGCTCCAGAAGGCGGCGCAAGGCGAACTGGTCACGCAGTACCCCGCCGCCGACCTGGAGAGCCTGGGCATGCTCAAAATGGACTTCCTCGGACTCTCCAACCTGACGATCGTTGGCAACACGTTGAAGATGATCGCGGTGACACGGCGAGAGGAGATCGATCTCAAGACCATTCCGTACGACGACGAGCGCACCTACGACATGCTTGGAGAAGGCGCCACGACGGCGGTCTTCCAGCTGGAATCGGCGGGGATGCGGCGCTATATCAAAGAGTTGAAGCCGCGCAATCTCAAGGAAATTGCGGCGCTCATCGCCCTATATCGACCCGGGCCCATGAACTCGATCCCTCGCTATATTCAGGAGAAGCACGGCAACGGCCAGATTAAGTATCTTCATCCGGATCTGGAGCCGATTCTTCGCGAGACCTTTGGCGTCATCGTCTACCAGGACCAGGCGATGCTCATCGCCATTTCGCTCGCCGGGTATTCGTGGTCCGAGGCCGACGTGTTACGGAAGGCCATGGCGAAGAAAAAGCCAGAGATCATTGCCCAACAACGGGTGATCTTTCAGGAGCGAGCGGTGGCACGCGGCATCCACCCCGACGTCGCCGAGGCGATCTTCGCGCAGATCGAGCCGTTCGCGGGGTACGGCTTCCCAAAGGCACACGCGGCGCGCTATGCCAATGACTGCTATCAGAACGCGTACCTGAAGGCCAACTACGCGCCAGAATATATGGCGGCGGTCCTCACCGCCGAAACAGGCGATGCGGCGAAAGTGAGCGCGGCGGTCGTCGAGGCGTTGCGCCTGCAGGTGAAGGTACTTCCACCAGACATCAACCGCAGTGGCAGTAGTTTTACGGTTGAGGATGGCAACGTGCGCTTTGGCCTCTTCGCCGTCAAAAACGTGGGCACGGGGCCGGTGGACGCGGTTATACGTGTGCGGGAGGCCAGTGGCCCGTACGCGTCCCTTGACGACTTCTGCGCCCGTATTGACCATAAGGCGATGAATCGCAAGGCGCTGGACTCGTTAATCAAGGCTGGCGCGTTCGACAGCCTTGGCGATCGGTCGGTCATCATGGAGTCGGTTGACCGTGCACTCCAGGCCGGACAGCAGGTACAGAAGGCAGCACTTGCGGGGCAGGTCAGTCTCTTTGGCGGCCCGGTGGAACCAGCTGTGGCGCCATTGGCGGCGTCGGCCGTCCTGGCTGCTCCCGCGCCCGTGAACGAGGTGGTGCTCAAAGAGCGGCTCCGCTGGGAGAAGGAGTTGCTGGGCCTGTACCTGAGCGAGCACCCGCTGACCAGGATGACCGAGGGACTTTCCGCACAGGCATCACATACGGTTTTGCAACTTACCGACGACGTGGTGGGGCAGAAAGTGACGCTGGGAGGCATGGTGGTCTCGTTGCGGAAGGTCGTGACCAAGAGCCAGCAGACCATGCTGTACGCGGAATTTGAAGACATGACGGGGACCGTCGAGGTCGTGGTGTTTCCACGAACGCTGGAAGGCATGCGACACACCTGGGAAGAGGATGCCATCCTTATCGTTTCCGGCCGCCTCGAATCGCGCGCGGACCGGTTTCAGGTGGTGTGCGAAAGCGCCGTCCCGTACCGCGCGTCGCACCTTCCCACGCGTCGGCACGTGCGGATCACGATTCCGCGATTTCCTGACGCAGCGACGTGTCGGAGAAGGTTGGAACTGCTGCGGGACCTGTTGACGCGCCACCCGGGTTCGGACGGTTTCGAGCTGCGAGTCGCCAACCATGTCGGGACGATCAGATTGACCGACATCCCCAATGCCTCGACCTCGTATAGCCCGGAACTGGAGGCGGGGATCAGAAATCTGCTCGGGGCGGATTCCGTTATGGTGCAGGAGTTGAAACCGAAGCTGTAGCGCCCTGCCCTTCACCGGGTTGCATTGCTCAGGTAGGCGTCCTTATCATCCCTGCAGATATGACCACGCGTCGCACGGGAGCGACGTGGGAAGCTGGCAAGCATGGTAGGGGAGAAGAAGACCTTGGCTCACCGTCCTTTGCGCGTTGGCGTTCTGGGATGCGGCATGATCGCTCTTGGCACGCAAGGCTACGCCCCGGGCATGAAGACCATTCCGGAGAAGGTAGAGTTTGTTGCCGCGTGCGATACCGCGGAAGAGCGGCTCGACGTGGCCGAGCGGGAATTTCAGGCGCGAGAGCGATACTACCGACTGGAGGACATGCTCGAAAAATCCGACATCGACGTCGTGTTGAATCTGACGCCGATACCCCTTCACGGCGCCACCACGATCAAGATTCTGCAAGCGGGGAAACACGTCGTCACAGAAAAGCCGCTGGCGACGACGATGGAAGATGCGGACACGATCGTCAATCTGGCCGCAAAACAGGACAAACACGTCATTGTCGCGCCGCCCAATATGTTGCAGCCGACCCGGCAGCTGGCGAAGCAACTCGTCGAAGACGGGGCCATTGGCCAGGTCGCCTTCGCACGGGTGCGCGGTTCCCATGGCGGGCCAGCGGCAGGTAACTGGCCACTCGACCCGACCTGGTTCTACCAGGAGGGTTCGGGCCCGCTCTTCGACATGGGTGTCTATGGCATCCACGATATCACCGGCATCCTCGGGCCGGCCAAACGCGTGGTCGCGTTCTCAGGTATTACCGAACCGGTCCGCACGGTACGCGGCGGGCCCTTCAAGGGGAAGAAAATTGACGTGACCGCCGACGACAATACACTGCTGATGCTCGATTTCGGGAACAGCACATTTGCCGTTGTGGATGGGACGTTCAACGTGAATGCCGCAAAGAGTCCGGCGGTGGAAATCTTTGGCAGAAGCGGGACGCTGAACCTCAATGACCGCCACGAGGGCGCGGCGCTTCCGCCACTCGAACTTTTCAAGCTCGACGCCGTCCCCGGTGTAGATGGCTGGATTACCCCACGCGCCGGTGCCATGATGGCTGAACAGGAGCGCCAGCGGTCGCTGAAACGGGCGGTGGTCCTGGACCACCTCGTTGATTGCCTCTGGGAGCAGAAGAAGCCGATCTTGAGCGTGGAACACGGTCGTCACGCGCTCGAAATTATGCTCAAGGCTATCGAGTCGGCACGGACAGGCAAAGCAGTGGATTTGGTAACGGTCTTCTAGCCTGCCTTCCAGGGGTTGACTGTCCGGGGGAGCGAGCGGCCCTGACGGATCGTCCGATAAGCGCGGGAATGATAGAATCGGGCCGAAAGTGTGCCTGTCGTGGGAGGACCACGATAGGGAGTACAGCGCGAAGGAGCGGTATGAACAACGAAATTGGCATCGCGGGATGGGCGTTCAACAGGTCCATCTTGAAAGATAAGAGCATGACGATGCTCGACCTGCCCGCCGTTTGCAAAGAACTGGGCGCGTCCACCATTGAACTGGTGTCCACGTTCTTTGAAAGTCAGTCAGCGCCCTATCTCAACCGCGTCCGTGAATCCGTCGAGGCACAGGGTCAGACGATTCGGAACATCGCGGTGGACACCGGCAATGTCGGCAGTCCTGACGAAAAGGTTCGCAAGACCGACCTCGAAGCGATCAAACAGTGGTTTCATGTGGCACGCGCCATCGGGGCACAGGCGATCCGAGTGAACAGCGGTGGCGGTCGTCCGGATGATCAGGAAGCCGTCAAGCGTATCATCGCCGGTTACGCCGATCTCGCCAGGGAAGCGGCCGACACCGGCGTCTATTTGCTGATCGAAAACCACGGCGGAGCATCAGCGGATCCCAAGAATATCCAGGCGTTTCTGGATGGCGTGAACTCGATGTGGTTCCGCACCTGTCCCGACACCTCAAACTTCCCGGGGAATACGTGGGAGGAGGGGATGCTGGTTATGGCGCCGCGCACCTACTCGGCCCACGTCAAGGCGTGGGGGTACGACCCGAGCGGGCTCCAGAGCCGTGTCGACCGGAATGGCGAGCAGGTCTCGCACGACCTCAGGCGATGCCTCCAGATCCTGAAAAGCGCGGGATACGATGGGCCGTTGAATGTGGAGTACGGCGCGTCGGACAATGAGCGCGAGGGCACCAAAGAGACGATGCGGTACCTGAAAGAGTTGATGGCCACGGTGTAGTGCCGGGTGCTGACTGTGGTCGGCACCCAACGACAGCGCGGCCAGCGACTGAAGTCGCGCCTGGCATGGCAAAGTCCGCCTTCGCGGACTCCCCGCGTGGTTCCACAGCCATGGCATGGCGATCGTCTGCGGCTTTGGCACATAGAGCAGTCGATACTCGCCTGAAAGAGGGCGTGTCGCCGTTTGGTAGGTTGTAGGGTGCGGACTGTTCGCCCAAGTGGCACCCGGCACCTAAGTACGGCCGACTGCGTGCCCAGAGGGCACCCGTGCGTCCACTGGATAGCACGATCATCGGGTTTGGTGACCCCATCACCGAACGAACGGGGAGGACTCGGTCATTTTCATCCCTCGGGGGTGCCCTCACGGGGCATCGACGCTGCCCAATCCTCGCCGATGACCACGAATAGCCGTGTGCTACGAACGCACGTGTGCCTTCCGGGCACGAAGTCGGCACCCCCCTCTCGTCGCAGTCGGACATCTCTGGATCAGGGGCGCCTCATGGTATAGTGCCTGGCAGGTTTCGACCCGTGTCGTCGCTGTGTTGTTCCTCTATACATGTATACATGCCCGCTTGCTGAGGGGGATACTGTGACGCATGAAGAGAGCGTGGCGCTCCACGAGCGGGCGCTTGCGGGTAGCCGCATTGTGTCGGCTGTGCTGTTTGAACAGGTCTACCCCGCGTTGCTGCCAGATCTGTGCCGCCGGTACCTCGCGCTCCATGATCACGAAGTCTCCGATTACCTTATGGAAGTCATCTTTAGTTACGAGGCGCATCCCCAGCAATACAACCCCGACAAACTGATGTTGGACCGCTACATCGCCATGGCCGTCCGCGGCGACATCAAGAATGCGCTGCATGCCAGGCAAAAGCAGCCGTTGCCAGTCTCATTTGATCCTGTCGTACACGAGCGTGATTTCCGGAACAGTAGGCGTGCTACGGACACGACTGAGGAGTCGGACGCCGCACACGAACTGTCGGAGGAATTCATGCAAAAACTTCGCGAACTCTTTCCGGATGAGCGGGACCGAAAAGTCATTGAACTGATACTGGATGGCGTTCGGGAGACAGAGCGTTTCTCGGAGGTGCTGGGCATCGACACGCTAGATATCGAGACACAGCGTCGACGGGTGAAGCAGGTGAAGGACCGCATTCGAATACGGATGCGTCGCCTCGGGATTCGCACCCATGTGTGAAACATCCAAGAGACAGGAGATCCCAACGTCGGCACGTCAGGTGATGCGGCAGGCTGACCGCCGTGGAGGGTACATGGCGTCACTTCTCAGGATCTATCAGGAGACCGAGGGGGTGGACGATGAACAGCTTGCGGCGCACCTCGGTCTTGCCGTGGATCGCTTGCCGATCCTGGCACTATGCCGCGAGCCGCGTGGAGATGCCCCGTTCTTTCGGCAGGACATCGCCGAAATCGCGGACTATACCGGAACGGGTGTGACAAACCTGGCCATGTTCGTGCGTGCCGCTCAGGGACTACGAAGGATGCGCGCCAGCAGTGACCGCAGCACTGGGTACCTCGCGGCTGCCCGTGACGCCGAAACCAGCACGGAGGAGCCGTAGCGGTTACGTCCCGCCACCGTATTCACAACCCCGTGGGAGACCGCCGAGGGTGCGGACCGCAGTCCGCACCTTCCAATCTACCAATCTGCGAGTCCTATTTTCAGAGCAGCCGGGGTCAGGTTGATGCGGGTGCTGTCTGGGTACGCAGTTGGCACCCTACAATCTACCAGCCGGTGATGTACTATGTTCAGAGCAGAACAGTCGGAGGGCGTGACGATGGATGCATGGGTGGAACGGACCGCGCTGCGCTTCTGGGAACAGTCGGGTGAACCGGACGCGTTCCCGCGGAACATGGAGGTGGCTGTCTCCATGGCCCTCCCGATCACCATCGCCAAGCTCCCGAAGCTCGGCGCACTGAGCGCCGAACAGTGGTTCGCGAACCGGGGAACACGCGTTTGCTGGGGTCAGCGTGATCGACCGCTGCGCGCGGTCCTCTTTGCCACCGACGGCGACGGCTTCATACTCCTCGACGGCACCGATTCCCCCGAGGAGCAGCGGTATAGCCTGGCGCACGAGACGGCCCACTTTCTGGTGGAGTATCAGCAGCCGCGTGCGCGAGTGGTCGCCGCCCTGGGCCGGGACGTGGTGGATGTCCTCGATGGTCGGCGGAGGGCAACCCACGCAGAGGCGATTGATGGCGTGCTCGCGGGCGTGGACGTTGGCCCGCATCTCCACGCGATGGCCCGTGGCGTGGATGGGATCGATGCCGGTGAGATCGCGGAGTCAGAACAGCGTGCCGACGCGCTCGCCCTCGAACTGCTCGCCCCGCGAGACCTGGCTACTGATCTCCTGTGTGCTCTCGGTACGTCTCGCGACCTCGTGGCTGCCGCCGAGCAGTGCTCGATGGCATTTGGACTGCCGCGGGACATCTCCATGCGGTACGTCCGGAAGCTGCGTGCTGAACTCGATCCCACCCCATCGTACACCGACTGGTTTGCGTAGTATGCATGTCGCGCCACCCATGTCCGCTTCGTGACGCTGTTGACGAGTACGAGTGTGTCGCACTTTGAAGGGATCACCGGAACATGCGATAGACGGTAGCCGTTCTGGGAGGGATAGGCGATGGAAGCTGAACAGCCGGTGGCGCCCGACGAAGGTGGCGAGTCCGCAATCCCCGTATCGCGGACGACGCGACCGCGCCGCGCACCCGGTCGCTTCGTGGACGCGGCAGCATTTGAGGAGGCCTTTGGCGAGCCCCTTTCCCATGCCCTCGACCTGGCAAGCTGGCTGCCCGACGACTTTCCGGCCATGCTCAACGAACTGCGGCGGCAGATTCGCACATCGGTAGCACGGGAAGACGCGGTGCGCCGTAAGATTCGAGAGGATGTCTTCCCCAGGCTCCAGACGCGGGAACAAGCGGTGGTGGGCGGCGGCGTCTACCGTGTGACGACGGAGCAGCTGGAGCGCGCGCACCGCTGCGTATTGCTGAACGGCGGCGTCGACGCATGCGACGGCACGGTGACCCATCACGACGCGCTCCCGCTCACCGTTATACGCGTCGGCGCCTGTCTGGTCAGCTACCACGGCCGCCAGAATCACTTCGCGCACCAGTTCTACCGCCACGACTTCCGCCTCACCGACAGTGACCCGATCGGTCAGACCGTGGATCTGCTCGAACGCAGACGCGAACGGGCGGGCGTGGACCCGAACGAACAGCGGGACATCCTGAGCGAACTGAGCCGTCGCGGCATGATGGCGTACGCGGAGCGTGCGCTGCTGGCACGGGAATCCAAAGCGATCTGGCGGATGGGACACGGGACGCCCATGCCTGTGGAACTGTTCAGCGGGTCTGGCTCGATGGAACTGTTCGAGGCGGGTCTTGAGGTGGTTCGCGAACTGGTCTGGAAGCATCGGCGCTTTGTCTTTGTGCCGAGCGCCCCGCGCGAACGTGCCCTCCTCACCATCGGGCAGGCGTTGAACCCGCTCGAGTTCGCCATTGTTGACAGTATGGAGAGCCGACTGCAGAGGCTCGTGGACACGTCCAGCTACTACCCACGAACCAGGGAGCTCCAGGCCGAGCGCTTTGCCACCGAGGTTGGCTCGAAGATGGTGATCGGACTGTACCGCGTGTCGGAAGCGGCCCCCGCGATGATCTTCTACGCCCACGTCGACCACGCCGCGGAAGCCGCGCTCATTGCCATGGCAGACAGCGCATTGATGAGCCATCGGGGTTTTCCGTTGCTGATCGACGTGGCCGACCGCTTCTGTCAGAGCACGTTTGGCACGGAGACGTTACGGAGCGCGGCGCAAGAGGCCTACGCCGACGCGGGGGTGCCGTTCCGGTATATGGCAGAGCGCGAGGGCCGCGCAAAGGGATAGAACCAGTAATTGGTGACGATGTCACCTGAAGAGACGGCGTAGAAGGAGCACGCGAGATGGATACCAATGGCACACACGACGGCGCGACTGGGGGCACGTTACCATTTCCGCCAGAAATTGACGCGCTCCTAGGGGAGCACGCCGAGAAGCTCGGCGGCGCCTTCGAGCCGCCAGAACGGTATCGCGGCTCCGTTGGACGCACGATGTTCGACCTCCCCAGCAGTGAAGATCAGAGCGTCATCGTCCTGTTGCCACGGGAGCAGATAGGGAGCCTGCCGTCGCAGTCACTCGTGCGCATCAAGAGCCATCCCGACGGGCGCAGCTACATCGGCATCGTCGTCGCGGGGCCGTTCGCCGAACCCGACGGCCTGCGTGCCGATTCGGCAGTAGTCATCACGACGACGGTCCGCGGCGCCAACTTCATGCCCAACTTCCATGGTCGCTTCCACGTCGATGTTATGGGCGAGGAAATGATCGAAGGGGAGCGTGACAGCGGACCGACCCTCGTGCCGCCGCGCTACCGTCCGCTCCCGAACTCACCCGTGTTTGCCCTGAACCCATCGGAGACGTCGCACGTTTTGCGTTGCCTGGGCGATATGCGTCTGGGTCTTGCCGTGGGGCACGAAGAGGTGGTCGTGAATATCCCGTCCGACAGCAAGGACGTGTTGCCCCGGCATACGGGCATCCTGGGAACAACCGGCGGCGGTAAGTCAACAACGGTGGCTGGCATGGTGAGCCGTTTTCAGGCGGCGGGGATCGCCACGATCTTGCTGGATACGGAGGGCGAGTACACGCACCTGAACGAGCCGACCGCCAACCCGGCCATGCTCAAGGTGCTGGGCCGTCTCGGCATGTCTGCCGCAGGCGTCGATAAGACACAGATATTCCATCTGAACGGCCGTGAGACGGCGAACCCGAAACACCCACGGGTTCAGCCGTTCTGCCTCTGGTTCTACAATCTGGCCCCGCACGTTGTGTCGGAAGTGCTCGAACTGAACGACGCGCAGCAGGATCGCTTCCTGATGGCGTACGACGTGACGCGGCAGCTCTTACGCGACTTGAATATCTATCCGCACCGTGGCAATCAAGAAGAGGAAGACCGCGCGTTGAACTGGGACGACCAGGAATCTGGATACCCCGGCATGCAGTTGCAGCACCTGCTGGATGTGGTCGGTGCCTGTCTGCATTTTGTCTCCAAGGGCGCGGCAGAGGATCTTGCCCCATACCACCAGCTCTTCCAGACACCGGAGGGGCGAAACAAGCTCATCGAACGCGTGAAGGCCGTGCCGAACAACACCAGCGCCGCAAGCTGGGGGGCCGTTCGGAGCCGTCTGTTCAGGCTCATGCGCATGCGCATCTTTGACGATCCGAAGGCGAAACACCTGCCGTACAAAGCGATGCTGTCTCCGGGGCAGGTGAGCATTATCGACCTGCACGATACCGATTCGGCGCAGGTCAACAACCTGGCCATCGCTGAACTGCTGCATGGGGTGCAGACCCAGCAGGAGCAGGCGTACGACATCGCACTGCGTGAAGGCAGGCGACCGACGCCGGTGGTCGTGATCATTGAGGAGGCGCACGAGTTCCTGTCGGCGCAGCGGATCGCGAAGGCACAGTCGCTGTTCCAGCAGGTGGCGCGGATTGCTCGGCGGGGTCGCAAGCGATGGCTCGGGTTGGTGTTCGTGACCCAGCTTCCGCAGCACCTGCCCGACGAGGTGCTGCGGCCCGATCAACAACTTGATCCTGCACAAGCTCAATGACGCCGGAGTGATCCGTCGGCTCAAAGAGCGCAACATCGGCGGTATCGACGACAGCCTTTGGCAGCGTCTGCCCGGCCTTGCTCCCGGCCAGGCTATCGTCAGCCTCACGAGTATGAGCCGTCCGCTGCTGGTGGCCGTGGACCCGGCAGGCGCCCGGCTGCGGATGGTGGAGTGATAGAAGGTTGCCGCTCGCTTGATATAGTCGCGGTCGTCCTTCAGCGGCCAAGCCGCGGATCGTGAGCCGGTGTGAGTGATACTTTTGACAGGCGACTGATACGATGAATGAGCAGTATGGCCACCGGATGGTCGGTGATGTGGCGGGTGGAAAGTGAACCGGTATGCGATTGGACGTGGACGCGATGGTACAACGATTGCAGGACGTGGAGGCACGTCATCCAGATACGGCAACGGAGTTGGAGCCGATCATCAGGTCTCTGGCAGGCGACACAGCGGCAACGATTGGCACCGAGCAAGCGCGAAAAATCCTCGGTATTCGCTCGGTGAACACCGTCAAGAGATGGATCGAGCTTGGCATCCTCGCGGGAACCTGGGACGATCGTTCGCACCGATGGCAGATCCCGCTGGCAGACGCCCTGCGTCTGGCATATATGCACGATAATCTGGCGGCCGTCGGCGGACAGGACATGAGTGAGGAGGACCTGGAGACATTAGCATCGACGAGGCCCGGCACCCTGCGATGGCAGCATGATTCGCGTCCGTGCAGTATCACGCAATAACCGTTGAAGAATCGTAGAACAGGCGGGTTCAAACGGGACCGAGTGCGTGAGTGCTTGAATACCGCTCTTGCCACTACAATGCTTGCCTGGTAATGTAGAGGCGTAAACCGACATAGCCTAATGAGAACTAATGGAATGCGGGAATTTTGTCTTGCATCCGAGATGGTGCAGCCAGCGAGGCACACACGACAATTGACATCAATGTCAGCTTGGTTGATACTGAGTCGGCGGGTTTATATTGGACGGGACATGACCTGGTGGACGCGGGCCTTGCCGCTCTCACCATCTTGTCACATCGCACCAAGCCCGAAGATATTACTCCGGCAGATCTGGAAGAATTTGCAGCTTTTGCAGACGACGCTTCGTCGTTGAAAAGCGTATCGCGTTACCAATCCGTGCTTTTCACGACGAACGTAAGTTTCCTCAATCCCAGTTCCACGCCAGAGAAAAAGCGAGCGGAAGCAGCAGCTATTTTCCGGAGCTTTCGATTGCGAGGAGACGACTCGCGCGAGCGATGTTCCTTTTGTGTTCGAAAAGCGATAAGGTCTGTGCATCGTGATCTGTTCCCCATGTATACGGCTCGTGACGTAATTAACTTTGCTCCCCTTGGACGGCACGGGACACCCATCTGCGGCATGTGTATCACCGCATTGCAAGCCATTTTCATAGGCTCACCCTTTGTCAGTGGGCGTTCTCTCATCATTACTGCTGACGACCCAGCATTGACGCTCGCGATTACCGAGGAGTCGGTCAAACAGTTATTGCAACGCGTTCATCTGGAGCGCATGGCAGAGGGATCCACAATTCCCATGAAGGCCGGGCGCACGCGCGTCATAGATGCCCTGGTCAGCGTAGAGCGTGCACGTGCCCGACACGACGAGACGCCCGTGGGTGTGACTGCCTACCACTTCACCAATAGTGGTCAGGGTCCATTTATGGAAATACATCGTTTACCCTCTTCAGTCGTTAGCTTTGTTCGGTCGGCACAGGCCGCTGCCCAGAGTCCGGCATGGAATCTAGCGGTTTCTAGAGGCTGGATGGGAAGCGGCAAGCCGCCCACACAAGAGCACATATCCGGTCCTCAGCGAGTGTCTCTCGGCAACGCTTTCTACAACGATCTCTTTGGTCTACCACAAGACGTGTCCAGGTTTTTGCGTCGGCACCTGCTCGGGATGGGACTGGCATTGTCCAAAGAGCAGGCTTCGAGTCCCTCGTCTTCTTCCCAATCGTCGATTCCACTGTGGGCATTTACGGTTCTGTTTCTTCGGGAGGTCATCGGAATGGAAAAGAGTCGGATACACGCAATCAAGACATTGGCTGACGCACTCGCTGAAGACATCAGCACTTCAAATGATCGCCGTCTATTTGATCGTGCCTATCGCGCCCAGCGGTACGCGGATGTACGACGTTTACTCATAGGCGCGGATCTTCACAAGCTACGTCGCACAGGGCAGCCGCTCCTTTCGATAGATGAATTCCTAGAGGTGTTTGAGGAAGGAGAAGAGTTGGCTAGAGTGGACTGGAGACTCGCCTGGGACATTGTGCTCATCGGACTCTTACACAAACTGCATGAGGCTAGTTGGTTCAATAAGCACCCGGACGTTGTCGAACAAGCGGTGGCAGTCGTGGAAGAGCAGGAACAACAATCGGAACTCTCACAATAGGAGGTTGATAGGTGGCTTTTCTTACGGGGATTATTCTAGTCGACGCGCCTGCCAGCGCGCTGAATAACAGCGGCGCTGATCAGAACGCGCGTACGGATAACGCGGTCGCGGTCAAGTTCATTCGTTCGCAGCGCGGCTCCATACCGTACGTGTCCGCTCAGGCTGTGCGTTACTGGCTTCGCGCGACTCTCGAACACGATCAGGAGAGCGGATGGCAGTCCGCGCCCGTCTTTCGCGAACAGAAAGTTGCGTACACCGATGCGAACCCGATTCGGTATTGGGATGATGATCTGTTCGGTTATATGCGCGCCCAGTCCAAACGCGCTGATGCTCGTGAAAGGCGCGCCGCAGACGCAACCCGTGCTAGCGAAACGCCCACGACGGCGGATATTACTCGCGTGTCTCCATTCCGTCTTGGAACGTTTTTGTCTCTAGCCCCAGTTACGCCAACTCAAGATTTCGGCACTATGAGTCGTCATGATGGCGACCCTGTACCGCACGAGCACCAGTTCTACCATGCCGTGCTGAAGGGCCTGTTTTCCCTCGATTTGCATGCGGCCGGAACCTTTAGCTACCGGCCACGCACAGGTTTCCGAAATCTTGATGACACTCGCGTGAAGCTGGCAGTGGAGCAGAACCTCGAGCACCTGGCCTCCATACAAAGTTACCGACTCCCATCTGACGAGAGGGTGCGGAGGATTCGTGCATTGGTACGGGGACTCGGGATACTGGCTGGAGGTGCGAAACAGGCAATCCACTATACAGACGTTTCGCCTGTGGTGGTGCTCGCCATGGTGACCCAGGGTGGGAACAATCCCCTGCATTATGTCATCGGTACGGATAGTAAGGGGATGCCGGCAGTGAATCTCAATGCTTTTCAGGGGACTGTTGCCGAAGTCGGAGCGGGGAGGCGGTGATAGAACGGTGACAGGGGAGGAAAGGCGGGGTGCATCGGCGCGGCCGGCGCTGACACGAGACAGACGGGGCTGCGGTGGCACGGTGAGCCC
>JAABUZ0100005693.1_pt1 | contig 16162 bp, 15 predicted proteins | sample 5562091 | NCBI WGS metagenome assembly JAABUZ01 (sample SAMN12813069, study PRJNA571459) | rock metagenome | isolation source: Antarctica rocks | place: Antarctica: Victoria Land, Linnaeus Terrace sud | collected 2015-12-21
GCAGGGTGCGGGTGTGTTATCCGACGCATTCCCGTAGGTCGAGACGTCTGCTCTGACCGCCGCCGGCGCGAGGCCGACAAGAAGCAAAGCCGCAGCCATCGCGAGGACTACGCTCCAGAGACTGCTCAGCCGACGCAAAGACACGGACTCACCCGGCAACATTGACATCCTCCTCACGCGAAACGCGCTTGGCCGGGACTTTGATTCCCCGCGAAGGCTTGATTTTATACCGCTTCAGCTCAGCGTACATTGCGCTCGATGATCGGCGCGCCGGCCGCAGCGTCATCGTCGGTCTTGACGGGCACAAGCGGCCAAGAGCCCGATACAGCGCGGCGGAGCCACCCGTGCCGAGGACCGCGGGCATATGGGGTCATAGACCCCGTCCGAGTCCGCGATCGCGGTAGCGCGCGAGATCCTGCTCGGAGGCGATCCCGGGCACACGAGCAAGACGCTCCTCGAGCGTACCCAGCCCAGGCTCGGCGATGTCGAGCTGCTTGCGGGCGTCCATGACGCCTTCGGCCGCCTTGCGCCAGTGGCCCCGGCGCTCCCAGGACTCTCGCTCTCCGAGCTGGGGCTCGGCACCGAGCGCGGTGGGCTCCGTCGGGTCGACTTCGTGAGCGAGGCGGTAGCTCTCGACACCATGCGCGGCCCGATCCCACGTCTCGCGTTCGTCGCGCCGTTCGGGCTCTGGCCGCTCTTCGAGCACGCGCACGAGATGCTCACCAGAGGCCTCGATCGCTCGCGCGGCCGCTTCGTCGACGGCTCGGTCAAACTCGCCCTCGGCCTCCCCGCGCTGCTCGCGAGCACCGGGATGCTCGGACTCCCAGCGTGCTGGGCTGTCGGCGCCGGCCAGGATCCCCTCGATCTCCGCGCGCACGAGCCGCTCGGACTCCCCAGCCTCTTGGGCGCGCGCCTGCTCGGAGGACCGGCGCGCCTGGACGGCCTGAGCCTGCCGGCCGCGGCGCTGACGGCGGCCCATGTTCTCCAGCTCGAGACGATCGGCCTCGGCATTCTCGGCGGCCTGCCGGCTCGCGCGCATCGATTCCTCGGCGCGCTGCTCGAGTCGTGCGACGTTCGCAGCCACTTCCGAGGGGAACGTGGCGACCAGAGCACGGAGCCGGTCGCGTTCGGCACGCAGCCGATCGAGGTCCCCGGTCTCCCTGTCGCCTTCCGCGGGCAGGGATTCCCGCTCGTGCTCGCGCTGCACCCGCTGCTCGTGGGCGAGGGGAACCCGGATGGAGGGAATCTCGGGCTCCGAGCGGCCAAGGTGCGCAGCGAGGCCCGTCAGCGTCTGGTCGCGCCCCGCATCGGGGGCGAGTTCGAGCTCGCCGGTGGCGGCATAGACATGAGTCTGCTCCCGCGCCCGCGTCAGCCCTACGTAGGATCCCTCGGCGCTCGACAGAGGTCCGGAGATCACGTGGGTGGTGTCGGTCGTCTGGCCCTGGGCCGGGAACGGGTGGGCGGCGTAAGCGAGGCGCACCTGTCCGGCGTCGATCAGGTCGCGGTCAAAGAGTCCTTCACGGCCGTCTGTGAGTCGGAGCATCGCCCGTTCACAAGGGGCGTTGACGCCGACCACTTCGCCCCCCACGCCGTTTCGCACCGGCCCAAGCTCGGGATGGCGGATCGGAGCACGCACGACGAACTCATCGCCGGCGTGCAGCCCGTAGGGGCGACCCGTGACCGGCATCTCCTCGACCCCGAGCTCCCCCTCCTGAAGACGGATGGCCTGAGCGCGGGCGTTGAGCGCGTCGAGCTGCTCGTTGGAGGTCTCGGCGATTACCAGGGTTCGGCGGCCGGCGGCCCGATCGGCCTGCGCGCCTTCAAGCGCTCGATCCTCCGCGAGACGGCGCTCGGGCTCCAGGACGATCAGACCCCGCTCCTCGTAGCCGCGGAGGGCGCGCTCGTGCTGCCCGGAGCGCCATAGGCTCTGATCGCGCCGGTCGGCTGGGTCCCGGGCTCTGACGATCCGGGTCAGCTCGGCCAGCGCATCCTGCTGGCGCGCCGTCTCCTCAAGGCTCGGCCACAGCCCCCCGGCCCCGACGGCCTGGGACTGGCGGGGGTCGCCGATCGCGATCAACCTCGCCCCACTCGCGCCCACGGTATGAAACAGCCACGCCTGCTCGCGCGTCGACGCGAGCGCCGCCTCGTCGTGCAGGACGGTCACGCCCGGATCAAGGCTCAACCGACCGCTCTCGACGTTTGCCCGCAACGCCGCCGTCGAATAGCCGCGCGCGTCGACACCCCCGTCGTGCAACTCGCCGGCAAGCCGCTCCGCGGCCTGGGCACCCGTGCTCGCCACGACCGTCCGACGCCCCGCCTGCTGGTGGGCGCGGGCGATCGCCAGCACCGCCGTGCTCTTGCCGGTGCCCGCCTGACCGACGATCACGGCGAGCTGGCGATCACCGCAAGCAAGGCGTACCGCCTCCTCCTGCTCGGGCGCCAGCTCGACGCCGCCCGGCCGCAACTCAGACGCCAACCGGTGGACCTCGCCGCTCACCAGAGGCTCCTGCACGGCAACCACCCGGCCGCGTCCAAGCGAGACCACGGCAGCGACGGTCTGGCGCTCGAGCGCTCGATGGGCGCGTGTCGTCTGGCGTCCGTCGGCCAGGTCGAGCACCTCGCCCCGGGCGCCCAGCTCGTCGAGCGCGGCAAGGCCACGCTCGGGTCCGAGCTCGGCGGCGGCCTCGAGTGCGACCGCCCTGGCCTCCCGCGGGGCGAAGGTGGCGTCAAACTCGGTCAGGCGGCCCAGAACCTCCGCCTGCAGAGCGGGGGCATTGAACTCACGCTCTCGTCCCTGCTCACGCAGCCTCTCCACGCTGCGGGCGTCAAAGCCGTACTCGACGGCGGTCTCCCACCACTCGCGATCGAGGTCGCCGGCCGTCGCGAGTCCCCCCTTCCCCGCCCGGCTCGAGATCGCGAAGCGACGCTCCTCGGCGGGCATCAGCCGGCCGCTGCGCTCAAGCGCGTCCAGGCGCTGAGCGGCCGAAGCGCCATCAGGGCCGCCGGCGGCGATCTGGGCCTCGAGAGCGGCGCGCTTCTCGCCAAGGCGCAGCTCGATCGCCTCGCTCACCTGACGATGGCGTGAGCTCCACCGGTCCCGCAGCCCGTCCGGTACACCGGAGACCTCGAAGTAGCGCCGGCCACGACCGGTGCCGCGCTCGATCTCAAACCCGAGCGTCTCGAGCTCGTGGGCGAGCTGGCTGCGGTAGGCGGCGCCGATCTCGCGCTGATGGACCATCCATGCCCGCGACTCGACGGCGACCACGCGACCGTCAGAGCGCAGCGCGCCATGAACGAGCAGGTGCGAGTGAAGCTGAGGGTCAGGAGCGTGGCCGGCCACCGCGCGCGCCGTGGACTGCTGCCAGCTCGACGCCAGGACCTCCCTGGCCGGCTCGCGCACAACGGTCTGGCCATCGACGCGACGGCGCACCATGGACACGAGCGCGCAGGCATGAGCCAGAGCCCTGTCGACCGCCCGCTCCTGGGCCGCCTCGATCGACTCGCGCAATTCCGGGGACGCAAGCGCCCACACCGCCGAGACCGACTTCGGCGCCGAGACCGTGGCGTCGATCGCCACCACGGCCTCGCCGTTGGCACCCACGCGGCGCAAAGGCTCGCCCGTCGTCGGGTGGCGCACGGCCATGATCCCGTGAAAGGCGTCGCTCTCAGCCGGCAGCGTCCGGTCGACTCCGGGCGCCGCGGCGCCCTCAGGGCCAAGAGCCCATGGCCCCGCGCCTCGACCCGCTCGCCGTCCTTGAGGTAGTAGTCGCCCTGCTCGGGCGCCATCGTCTTGCCCTCGAGGTAGGCCGCGTACGCCGACCCCCCGCCAGCCGTGACCTTCGCGACGGTCAGCACCACGGCCTCCTGTGGGGCTGCGCGCGCAAGGCGAGCCCCACCGTTCGCGTCGCGGGGTGCCGAACGGCCGCGAGCTGGCCGCAGACGGCGCCGTAGGGGTGTACGAGCCGGGGCCCTTTAGCATTTGTGCGTAGAGTGCTCAGGCCGGACGAGGGGATAGGCTGGAGACGGCAGCGCGGAGCGCTCTCAACTGCGCACGCGTGAGATCGAAAGCAGCCCGCCGAGCCCTTTCATCTGGGCGACTACGGCAGAGGCGATGCGGACAGCCATCCGTGAGATCCTCGTGGGATACGAGACTATGGTTGAGGGATGGCGACGCTTGACCACCCGTCTTCCCTGTCCCAAGTGCTGGCCGCCGAGCGCTTCAAGCTTGCGACCGAGCTAGCGATCGAGGGCAAGAGCCCCTATCCGAAAGGTGCTGCGTTCGTGGCTGCCGATCGGCCTGACCTTGGCGTGTGGCTAGCCGACTACGCGCGCCGAGCATCGCCCCGTGGTGCTGGTCTACGCCGACGGTGATGAGCGGGTCCTACTCGCATTGCCAGCCGCGTCGCGCTGGCGAGCACTGCTGGAGGACGCCGTCAAGGGCCTCAGCTTGTTGTTCAGGAGAGCTGCGGAGCGCTCACCGCGCCCGGTGGCCGTGGGATCCATTTCCCCGCGAGCGCGCTGTGCGGGGCGCTGCCATGAGACCTACTTGCGCCTACGCGACCCAGCGAGCGTCCGCGAGCTCGTCCTTAAACGTGCCCGTCGCCAGGAAGGTACGTAGCCGCCGATCGCTGGCCAGCGGCCGAACCTTGGCCGTCGCCTCACCCGGGGTCTTTGCCTCGGTAGCGAAGACCTTCCGATAGCCAGGCTCGTCCGGCGCCCGCTCGGGGTCGGTCGCGAACACGAGGTAGCCGCGCCGCGCAGCCCGCCGCTGATTCGCCCTCTCGAGACGATGGCGCTCCTCCTCGAGCTCTTGGGCCCAGGCAACCAGGTCGATCTGCGTCCCTTGATCCGAGGTCACGGCTCGCCACACCGTAAGCGGTCTCACGGACAAGCCCCTTAGCATCTTCACTCCACGTCTTTGCTGCAAACGGTCCGAAAGACCCAGGTACGCTCCTCCTTGTGGCGAGCGGCCCCCTTGAGAAGGACACTTGCCGGGATTACGTGCTCCCACGCCTGATAGCTGCGGGCTGGTCGGACGACCAGATCCAAGTTGAGTTTCCGATCACTGACGGCCGGATCATCTCGGTCGGGACGAAGCATCGCCGGGGAGACGCCCTGCGCGCCGACTACGTACTCGAGCCCCGCCCTGGGCTCCCGGTCGCGATCGTCGAGGCCAAGCGCGGGTATGCGATTCCCGGCAAGGGGGTACAGCAGGCCAAGAACTACGCCCAGCTGCTCGACGTCCCGTTCGCCTACTCCACGAACGGCAGGGGCATCGTCGAGGACGATCGCAGCACAGGGCTTGAGTCGAACGTCCAGGTGTTTCCCGGGCCGGAGGAACTCTGGTCGCGATACCGGGCCTTCAAGGGACTCGCCGACGACCTTGCATCCGACGGTGTCGCGGTGTCGTTCAACCGGAGCCTGCGCAACTTCGATGGCTCTGTCAAAGAGCCCCGGTACTACCAGCGCACCGCGATCAACCGCTGCGTCGCGGGCATTCTGCGTGACGACAAGCGCCTGCTGCTGACTCTCGCGACGGGGACGGGCAAGACGTTCGTATCGATGCAGATTGTCTGGAAGCTATGGAACAGCGGTTGGCGACCCGGCCGCCGACCTCGGATCCTCTACCTGGCGGACCGCAACATCCTGATCGATCAACCGCGGCTCGACTACTTCGTCCCGGCGTTTGGCGAGGGCCCCGTTTGGACACTCCGGGGCACATCGAAACCAGGCCGCGAGATTTACTTCGCCCTCTACCAGGCGATCGCCGACAACGGCGAAGATTACGACGGCATCTTCCGTCAGTTCGCCCCGGACTTCTTCGATTTGGTGATCGTCGACGAGTGCCATCGTGGCAGCGCCGGTGCGGAATCCGCGTGGCGGCGGATACTCGAGCACTTCTCCCCCGCCGCCCAGCTCGGCATGACGGCCACGCCGAAGCGTGACGAGACGGCCGACACGTACGTCTACTTCGGCGATCCGCTCTTCGAGTACTCGCTCGCCCAGGGCATCGAGGACGGGTTCCTTGCTCCCTACCGGGTGCGGCGCGTCGTCCTGAGTGCGGACGCGCACGGGTGGGCGCCCACGGCCGGACAGCTCGACGTGTTCGGCAAGGAGATCCCAGAAGGGCTCTATACCACGAGCCAGTTCGAGCGGGTGGTGTCACTGCTCTCACGCACCGATGCCGCCGCGCGGCATCTCACCGACTACCTGAGACGAACCGACCGGTGGGCCAAGACGATCGTGTTCTGCGTTAATCAGGAGCACGCGGACCAGATGCGACGGGCGCTGCACAACGCGAATGCCGATCTGACCAAACAGTACCCCGACTACGTCGTGAGGATCGTCAGTGACGAGGCGCAGATCGGCCGTGGCCACCTGGGCAACTTCGCCGACACCGAGAAGGACACGCCGGTCATAGCGACGAGCTCCCAGATGCTCTCGACCGGAGTGGACCTTCCGACGGTCAAGAACATCGTGCTGTTCCGCACCGTCGGCTCGATGGCGATGTTCAAGCAGATGATCGGCCGCGGAACGCGGCTGTTTCCCGATGCGGACAAGCTCTCATTCGACATCATCGACTACTCGGGTGCGACCGCCCTCTTTGCCGACCCCGAGTTCGACGGTCCGCCCGAGGCCGTCGTCCGCGAGGAGATCGACGAAACGGGCGCCGTGGTCGACGACCTGGTGGTAGAACAGCCTGAGCCGCCGTTCGGAGACGGAGAGCTGGCTGGAGGCTTCGGGATCGACGAGCTTGGGGTCGCGCCGCGGGCCAAGTTCTACGTCGACGAGACCGAGGTCTGGGTCACCGCCGAGGCTATCTACCACCTTGACCCTGCGACACAGCGGCTGCGGCTGGTGGAGTACCGCGATTACGTTGCTGATGCCGTGCGAACCTTGTTTCCCGAGCCCGCAGAGCTGCGCACCCGGTGGCAAAGCCGAGTCGGACGACAGGACGTCTACGACACACTCATCGCCCGCGGAATCGATCTCGCTGAGCTGCCCGATCGCGCCAGTCTCGCCGATGCCGATCCGCTTGACATCCTCGTGCACCTGGCGTGGAACCAGCCGCTCGCCACCCGCATCGACCGTACGCGACGCGTCCGCAAGGAGCACGCCGATTTCTTCGAGACTCATCAACCCGCCGCTCGCGACGTCCTGAGTCAGCTCCTCGACAAGTACGCGGAGCACGGCATCAGCCAGCTCGACGATCTCGGCGTCCTCGAAGTGCCACCCCTCTCCGCGCTTGGCTCTCCGGCCGAGATCGCCAAGCGATTTGGCTCGCCGGCGGCGCTTCGTAGCGCCGTTGACGCTCTCGGACAGCTGCTGTATACGGCATAGAGCGACACTAAAACTTTAGTTCTACGGGATCTTACGACACTTAGCTATAGTTTTCCTATAGTATGCATGTGTGCCCCTTGACCGTCGAGACCTGCGACGAAGGCTGTTCGCACTCGCCGCGGGTCAGGCCGGCTACTTCACCGCTGCCCAGGCAAAGACGCTCGGCTATTCCTATCCCGCTCAGGCCCACCACGTGCAGGCCGGGAACTGGCTGCGTATCGACCGGGGAGTCTTCCGCCTGGGCGAGTGGATCCCCGGCGCTCACGACGACCTGGTGCGCTGGACGCTCTGGTCGAAACAGCGCGCGGTCGTGTCCCACTATACGGCGCTTGGCGTATATGAGATCGGCGAGTTTGAGTCTCCACGCATCCACCTAACGGTGCCTCGCGGCTTCCGGATGCACGACGAGGCCCTGGTGCTCCACCAAGCCAAGCTCTCCGAGGAGGACGTCCTCAGTCGCACAGGCTTCCGGCTCACGACGCTGACCCGGTCACTCATTGACGTTGCGGCGCTCTCGACCGACGAAGACCAACTCAGTCGGGGGCTCAATGAGGCGCTAAGCCGGGGAATGATTACGCGGCGACAGCTCCGAGGCCGCTCCGAGGCCGTCGACCCGATGGCTGCACTGAGAATCGAGCGGGCTCTCGCCCATGTCGAGGCCGCATGACATACGACACGCCCCATGCGCTGCGCGCCGCGATCGAGAGCAGAATGCGATTCCAATCGGAGGAAACCGGCATTCCCCTGGACCGGCTGCGACGCCGCGTGATCTTCCAGCGGATCCTCACGCGCCTGCAGCGCGCGGAACCAGGAAGCTGGGTGCTCAAGGGGGGCATGGCATTGGAAGTCCGACTGGGAAACGCCGCCCGGCTCACCAAGGACATCGATCTGGGCTTGCGCGACGAATCGGTCGACGCTGACGATCTTCGCGACCGTCTCATCGATGCTCTCAGCCCTGATCAGGATCGGGATGGCTTCGCCTTTGCCGTGGGGCCGCTCAGGAGCATGGCCGAGGACGGCGGCGGCCACCTGACCTGGCGCTCGCCCGTTGAGGCATCGCTCGCCGGCCGCCAATTCGCCTCGGTCAAGCTCGATGTCTCGCCTCGCCCGCACGAGCTTGAGGCCACCGATACTGTGACGCTCCCCAACGCGCTCGAGTTCGCCGACCTCGAAACGGTGGAGATCGAGGTCGTCGACGTACATCGGCACGCCGCCGAGAAACTGAACGCGATGCTCAAGGACTTTGGGGATCGCGACAACTCGCGCGTGCGCGACCTGGTCGACCTCATGCTGCTGTCCGAGCACGACCTGCTCTCGGTCGCCAAGCTCGCCGCAGCCGTCACAGAAGTTTGGGCAGAGCGAGAAGGCACGAAGCCGCCGGCCGGCCTCCCTACGCTACCCGCGAGCTGGCCGGACGCCTATGAGCGCCTCGCCGCCGAGCACGAGGTCGACCCACTGTCATTCGCTACGGCCGCTCAGCGCGCCGCCGAGCTGTGGGCCGAGATGTTCCATACGGAGGTGACCTGATCGTCGTGGCAAGGACCAAGCAAGCGATGCAGCCACAGTCGCCCCAGGCGAAGCTCGCGTCGGTCATCAAAGTCGCTCGCGATGCGATGCGTAAGGACGCCGGCCTCAACGGCGACCTGGACCGCATCCCCCAACTCGCCTGGATTCTGTTTCTGAAGGCCTTCGACGGGCTCGAGCAGGACCGTGAGGTCACAGAGGCCGACTACCGGCCGGCGATCGATTCGCCCTATCGATGGCGCGACTGGGCTGCCGACCCTGACGGCCGGACTGGCGAAGCACTTCTCGAGTTCGTCAACGGTGAGCTGCTGCCCTACCTCCGCAGGCTGGCGGGAACACGCGATCACGACCCCCGCGACGTGCTCGCCGCCGTGTTTCGGGAGACGAACAACCGGATGCTCTCCGGCCATCTTCTTCGCGACGTCGTCAACAAGGTCTCGGAGATCAACTTCGCATCCTCAAACGACATCCACACGATGGCGCACCTATACGAGTCGATGCTCCGAGAGATGCGCGACGCAGCCGGCGATTCGGGCGAGTTCTATACCCCTCGGCCGGTCATCCGGTTCATGGTCCAGCAGATCGATCCGCGGCTCGGCGAGATCGTGCTCGACCCCGCCTGCGGCACTGGCGGCTTGCTCGTAGAAGCGCTCGACCACGTGCTTCCGCAGATCACCACCGCGGAGGACCTGAGATCACTTCACAACAATCTTCGTGGCATCGAGAAGAAGCCCCTCCCGTTTCTGCTCGGGATGATGAACCTGATCCTTCATCGAGTCGGCCAGCCGAACATCGTGCGCGGCAACGCGCTGGCTCGGCCGATCACACAGATCAGCAAGCGTGACCGCGTGGACGTAATTCTCACCAACCCGCCGTTTGGTGGCGAGGAGGAGAAGACGATCCAGTCGAACTTTCCCGCCGACAAGCAGACCGCCGAGACCGCGTGGCTCTTCCTGCAGCTGGTCATCCGTCAGCTCAAAGACGGCGGTCGCTGTGGCATCGTCGTCCCCAACGGTCTGCTCTTCGGCGCCGGCGTCGGCGCCCGGATAAAGCAGCAGCTACTAACGGAGTGCAACCTGCACACGGTCGTCCGCCTTCCCGACGGTGTCTTCGAGCCGTACACAGCGATCCCCTCGAATCTCCTGTTCTTCGAGAAGACCGGGCGCACGAAGGAGGTCTGGTTCTACGCGATCCCGCCACCCGAGGGACGCAAGAAGTACTCCAAGACCAAGCCGATGCGCTTCGAAGAGTTCGCTGACTGCCAGGCGTGGTGGAACGCGCGCGATGAGAACGAGCGCGCTTGGCGCGTCCCGATCGTTGACCTGGAAGCCGGCGACTTCAACCTCGACCTCCTGAACCCGAACCGCCCTAATGACCTCGCCCACCTGCCGCCCGAGGAGCTCATCGGGGAGCTGATCGCGACCGAGCGACAGATCCTCGGGCTACTGCAAGAGCTGGAGCGCAAGGTAGGCTTGGCGTGACGGCCGCGGAGCGAATCCGCGTTGGGGATGTGCTGCGGCTCGAGCGGCGTCAGGTCCAAGTCGATCCAGAAGCCCAGTACGAGGAGATCGGACTCCGATCGTTTGGTCGAGGGACCTTTCACAAAGAGCCCGTCGACGGAGTGACCCTCGGCGACAAGCGCGTCTTTCAAATCGAATCTGGAGATCTGCTGATCAGCAACGTATTCGGCTGGGAGGGCGCAATTGCTGTCGCCTCAGATGCAGATGCTGGAAAGATCGGCTCACACCGATTCATGACGTTCGTCCCGCGCAACGGCCGAGTCGATACGTCCTGGGCGGCCTGGTACTTCCGCAGTGAGTCCGGCCTCGAGCTAATTCGGAGAGCCTCTCCGGGTTCAGCCGGCCGCAACCGTACGCTCGCCGTCAAGCGCTTCGAGGATCTCGTTATTTCAGTTCCGCCCATCGAGGAGCAAGCTCAACAGGCCGCCTATCTTGCCGACGTGAGCGGGGAAGCGCGGGCCACTTTGGCCGCCTTGACCGCACGCGGCCCAGCCTCGGTGGTAACTATGCTTCCACCGCTGGTTGACGAGATCGTCGGGCGACCCAGCACGGGCTGTGCTGCAGTGGCCGACCTCGTCGACCTGGTTTCTGACATCGTTCATCCTGGCGATAGCCTGGGTCAGGCGGAGACCTTCGTTGGCCTCCAACATGTCGAGCGTCACACCGGTCGACGCTTTGGAGCCGACGCGGTTGACGGAATAGAGGGGCGTAAGTTCCGATTCAGACCCGGCGATGTCATCTATGGCTACCTCCGGCCGTATCTCAACAAGATTTGGGTGGCGGACCGCCACGGGCTTTGCTCGGTCGACCAGTACGTGCTGCGTCCTCGAGCCTCCACTGATGCAGACATCCTTGCGCACATCCTGCGCGGTCAGGCCATGCTTGACCAGGCCATCGAGCTCACGCACAGCCTTCAGCTTCCGAGACTGCGGTCAGGACTCTTGATGTCCCTGCAAGTGCCCGTCATCCCCGGCCCCGAAGCCAATCAGGTGGCAGAGAAGCTCAATCGGGTGCGCGATCTCGTGGTAGATATCGCTGCAGCTCGTCAAGACCAAGTGCGAACCGTCGGCGCGCTAACGCCGGCCGCGCTCAATCGTGTATTTGGCTCTAGGTAACCGGTACCAATCGATGACAGTCGCCGGCCACGACGACATGGCCGAGGAAGCGAAGGCCGGCTACGCGCGCTCCGGCGGCGACGTACTGAGTCGCAATCACGTCAGCGTCACCTGGCGTGGAGTCTCCAAATGGATGATTGTGGGCTAGCGCGAACGCGCGGCCGTCGCAACGCAGTACCGCGTTGAGAATCTCTCGCACAGGGAACAGAGCGCGGTCCGCCGCCCCTTGCGATACGACGACACTCTGACGGACGCGGATTGACGCGTCGCAGGCGATCACCAGCACGCACTCACGTGAACGGCCGCCCAGTTCCCGGCGTGCAATCTCAGCGACGTCGGCCGGCCCATGGATAACGGCAGGGGCCGGGGCGACGGCCGCGCGGCGGGCAAGCTCGAACGACGCCATAAGCATGGTCGCGGCGGGTACCGACAGCGCGGCTACGATCGATGCATCGTCGGGCATGGCGGCCGGCATCGCCATGTTTCCCTCATCAATTGCGCGCGCAATCTCGTCGAGATCGGGCAACGCAACGTAGGCGGCATCCAACACGATCCTGAGCAGCTCGATCGTAGGGCGATCGGCGACATTCCAATCACACCGCGAGTCAACTGTGTCCGCTTTAAATCCGGCTCTGGCGTGTGCGACGCTCATGCGACGAACGGTACGCGTGCCCAACCCGTTCCGGCAGTTATTGCGCGGTTTAGACACGCATGCGTCGCTGAAGCGCCAGACTAATAGCAAAGTCGATACATGCCGGGACTGATCAGGCCGCTTGGACGTCTCCGGCGTCGCGTGTGTCGGCTTCGGCTCGGGCCGGGCCGGGCCGGGCCGGGCAGTTAAGCGATCAACGCCTCGAATCGCTCGCGCAACAGCTTCAGCTGCCTTGTGTTCGTCAGCTGTTCAACCAAGGTTGCGAGGTCGCTGTCGTCGAGCGCGATGACGTACCCGCGATCGTCATCGGCCGCGTCCCGGCAGCGAGAGGCCATCGCCTCTCGATCCTCGATGGTCCGACAAACAAGGAGGCCGACCCTGCCTCGCCGCGGTGAGAAGCGGCCGGTCAGCTGATCAAGCTCAGGGTTCTTCGGGTCGCCCTGATAGTTCTTGCATTCGACGAAGATCAGTGCCGACGGATAGTGGGCCCCAATCCACGCGAAGAAGCCGCGCTCCGCAATGTTGCTGTACGAGATGTCGATGCGCTTGCGGCCGTCGTGGATCGGATACTCGACCTGGGGCAGCGACAGCGCGGGATAGAGCAGCGCCGTGAGCAGCTTCTCGACCGCCTGGTGGTACTTGTCAGCGGTCACCCTTCCGGCGCTGATAGAGCGCACGTCGGCGAGCAGCTGGCCAAGATCAGGGAGCACGCCGACGCCTTCGGTGAAGAAGTCTTCGTGCTCCAGCGGCGGCTTCCAGTGATTGCGTTTTGCACTCCGGTAGTTCTCCAAAGCCTCGGGGTGCTCACGCGTCAGGCGGGCAATCGACGGCTTATCGCTGCCGTATTTCGCCTTCAGTGACTTCTTTGTCGGGGGCCGTCGTTGACCGCTCCGAAGCAGCCGCACGAGTTCGCTTCCGGCCTTCAGCTCTACATCCTGCAAATACGTCAGAAGGTAGTGGTTGAAGTACTCCGAGCCAGAGTAGTCGAGCTTCTTGCGGACGATCGCTTTAGGGACCAGGAGAAGCTTGCCTTCGGTCGCGACCGGCAAGCGCTCGAATCGCGAATGCCAGCGCTGCGCCGCCGGATTCCAGAGCGGTCCCGAGTCCACACCGTCCGCGAGCGGAATCGCGTAGTGCTCAGCTGCAGCCTGGGTGTATTCGATGAGCTGCTCTCGGATGATGTTGGTCGAGATGTCAGACACGCGGTCCTTATCGATACCGGGTACCAGCAGCGCCGTCTCCTCGAGATCCTGCAGCATGCCCGAGGTTGCGGCATCGGTCTCTGACAGCGCTTCCCACACGTCGACGGCCAGCGCAGGGCCGAGCGCCGATCCTCGGGCACGATCCCGCGAGAGCCCCAGGTGCGTCTCGTTAGGCTCCCTAAGACCGGACAGAAGCCGCTTCGAGTCGTCGTCGCGCCCCTGGCGAATCGCCGCGAGGACCGCGCGGAAAAAGTGCTGGATCAAGCTGACACATTCCTGCCCCCATTCGGTTGTCAGCAGTCGAAGCGCCCGAGGATCGAGGTAAAGCGGCGTGTCGCCGCGGACGTCGACATCGACAAAGTCGAGTTCGCCTTGACCTCGACCCAGCCTGTAATGCTCCGACACGCGCATCCTGCTCAGTATCCGCCCGCAAGCGGCGGCTGGCCACGGCGTTCCAGGGCTATGACCCGCCTCGCAGGGCCACAACCTCCCCGCCGCCCGCCTCCTCACGCTGCTCCGGAACACTGAGCATCCGCCTCACCCGGCCCGCGGGCAGGCCGAGCTCCTCGGCGATCCGGCCAAGACTGCTACCGGCAGCCGGCAAGGCGTCGACGGCTTGCCGTAGTAGGTCGGGCGCTTCGGGTGGTCCGAGCTCAACGGGTTCGCGAGTCCGCCAGCCAGCCGCGCTCATCCGGCGCATCACCCGCCGGTACCCGTCCTCGCTGATACTGCCCACCGTTCGCGCCCGGTACAGTAGTGCCTGCATCGACACACCCCAGACGCGGCTGCCTTCCTCAAGCAGGTCCAATTGGTTGGACCGACGTGGCAGCCACGGATCTACGGCCTCCGCTGGCATCAGCAGCGCCGCCGCGAAGCGGTGCGCTTGCTGCTCTTGGATGGAATTCGCTTCTTGCGGTGCCGCGTGCAGCAGCAGGTGCGCCAGCTCATGGGCCGCATCGAAGCGCCGACGCGCAGCGGCCCCGCTGTCAGAGCAGAGGACAACGATCGGGCGATGGCCGGCGCGCAGGCTGAAGGCGTCGAGCCGGCGGTCGAACGCCCCGACTGCCGTGACGATCGCCCCACGAGCTTCCAGCAGACGTACAACGTTCGGAATCGGGCCATGGCCCATCCGCCAGGCGGTACGGGCCTCGCCAGCGCAACGTTCGACGTCAGCGACAGCCGTTGCGTCATCCGCCCGGAGCCGAAGGTCGAGCGTTGAAGGCGGCAGTTCGATATCGCGCTCGATCCGCAGCGCGATATCGGAAAGTACCAGGGCATAGGCCTGTGCGCGATCGAGCTCAACGGCAGGCGTGGCCCGACGACGCCGGAAAAACGGCTTGGCATCGATCTCCGGCTGCGGGCGGCGAGCGAAGAAGCTTGGGAGGCAGCCGAGAGCCATGGCGATCCGCTGCACGGTTTCGTCGCCGGGCGTCGCTGCGCCAGATTCGAACTGTGAGATCGCAGCGGCGCTGAGGCCAAGCTGCTTGGCCAGCTCATGCTGTCTTGTGCCGCGCAGCTGCCGGGCATGCCTGAGCCGCACGGGCTGGAACTCCCGCGGCGCCACAATCACCACCGAGTCCCTTTAGGAAACCTGTCGACCGGGCCGGGGACGCACCCCGAGCGGCTCGATCTCTCGAGCATCGAACGGCACGATCGGTGGCCGGCCAGAATCCGGCCGAGCCACCAAACGGGGCAGATCCTGCCGGGCAATCCACGCCCACCGGCGGGCGCCACGCTTGTCGGTCGTCGGCGCCCCGACGAACCACTTGACGAGACCGTCTCGTGGGTTGCCGAAATGACCGACGATAAGGTCATTGAGCGCATACCGAGCCGTGGGGGGAAGCGGCGAGTCGGGTTCGGTATCGAAGAGCCTGAGCTGCGCGCCGTTGCGCTCAGCGTACGAACGCTTCGTCGGGCTGGTATCCGGGAAGCTCTCGTGGACGTCCTCATCGGCGGTGTCGCCCAGCTTGTAGACGCCGATCGATACGGGACCGACCTGGACGCTGTAGGAGCCGTTGCTATGGACCACCTCGACTCGGGGATGGTCTTCAAACCGACCGCTGACTTGAAAATCGCCATGGACCCAGATCTTCAGCCCGAACAGCTGCGCAGTGTCGCCGCGGGCTTCCCGGTGATCGGCGACGTTAGCGGTGTAGACGGCGCGCAGCTCGTGGCCAATCACATCCTACGGCGCCGATCAGCGCCGTCGCGTCGTCGGAACCAAGCCGGGCCACGAGCTGCTGCGGGAGATCGACCATGCCGGGGACCGTAAACGGAGTGCCGGACAGAAGCGCAAAAGTTAAGCGCCCCGCAGGCTCCGACCGACTCGACGCCTTGCCCGCGATGATCAATGCTGGCTGTCGCTCGACTCGCAATGACGCTGTCGAGCCCGCTGGTTGCGGCACCTCACGGCGGCGGCCGCGAGCATCTCGCTCGTGAACCATTATGCGGGTTGGTATCGCGGCACGGACAACGCCGCACCCCAGCTGTCGTTGCCCTATCCACGTGTGCGCCCCGTAATAGCCCTCGCGGGTAGCGCGCCAGGAACTCGACGCCGTCGCCGCAACGGTACACGACCTTTCCCCAGCTCGACAGCAAACGGTACACGAACGGTACACAGCCTCCGCCCGACCTCCGACTCGCCCTAGAGAAAAACCCGGCCTAAGCAGGGCTTTCCTTCGATCGGGGAGACAGGATTTGAACCTGCGACCGCCCGGCCCCCAGCCGGGTGCGCTACCAGACTGCGCCACTCCCCGTGGCCCTGCAGAGCGGGCGACGGGAATCGAACCCGCCCTAGAAGCTTGGAAG
>JAABUZ0100005694.1_pt1 | contig 16158 bp, 15 predicted proteins | sample 5562091 | NCBI WGS metagenome assembly JAABUZ01 (sample SAMN12813069, study PRJNA571459) | rock metagenome | isolation source: Antarctica rocks | place: Antarctica: Victoria Land, Linnaeus Terrace sud | collected 2015-12-21
CCGGACCACTATGCAGCGGGCTGGCACGCCACCGGCACCGTCGGCACGTTCGGCGCCGCGGCCGGGGTCGCTCACGCGCTGGGCTTAGACCAGGGGCAATGGCGCAGCGCGTTGGGCATCGCCGGCACTCAGGCGGCGGGACTGAAATCAATGTTCGGGACTATGTGCAAGCCGTTCCACGCCGGTAAGGCAGCAACAAATGGGCTACTCGCCGCTCGCATGGCTCAACGTGGTTTCACCAGCAACCCGGATGTCCTCGACGTCGCCCAGGGGTTCGCGGATACACAGACCACTTCACGTAACCCTTGCTGCGCATTGGCCAACGGACCGGACGAATATGACAGCCGTGATGTCCTGTTCAAGTTCCACGCCGCTTGCTACTTCACCCACTCAAGCATCGAGGGCATTACACGCCTACTCGCCGACGCCACACTGGAGCCCGATACGGTGCAGGAAGTCGAGCTGCGCGTGCCGCCCCAGCACCTAGCTGCTTGCAACATTCTGGAGCCGACCACGGCGCTGGAAGGCAAGTTTAGCTTGCGCCACACTGCTGCCCTCGCGCTGTCGGGCCGGGGAACCGACGAGCGCGCTTTCTCCGTGGCCATGGTGGCCGACCCGGCGCTGGTAGCGCTGCGGGACCGTGTGCGAATCTCGCCAGCGCCGGAGCTCACGAACACGCACGCCACCGAAACTGTGCTACGGACCCGGGACGGTCGGGAGCTTCGGACGAAAATCGACATGTCAATAGCGGCAAGGGGTACTCAGGAGTTGGACCGGCAGTGGGATCGACTAGTTGAGAAATTTATCGCCTTAACTGTCCCGGTGCTGGGCGCGGGGCGTGCCGACGACGCTATCCAGGCTATCGCCGGGCTCGACCAGCTGCAGTCGCTCGACGACCTACTCGACCTCATCGGTGACGAGCAAGTCTGACTCACCCACTATGACTGTGCCAAACTTAGCCAGGCTCACACACAGGGGAGGATATGGTGCAGAGCGTTCTCAACGCGCTCCGCGTCTTGGAAGAGGTCGCGGCACGCCAGCCGGCAGGCGTCGGAGAAGTGGCCCGCGCCCTCGGCATGCCGAAGTCGTCGGCGCATCGCGCCCTTGTGACCCTGCGCGACGCGGGGTGGGTGCGCTCCACCGGAGGTGAGCTACCCCGCTATGTCCTGACATCGCGTGTCCTCAGCGTCGGCCGCAACGCCTCACCCGAGATGGGGTTCCGTGAAGCGGCGCTCCCCGAGATGGTGCGCTTGCGCGATGCCACGAACGAGACAATCCACCTGAGCCTGCGGGATGCCGACGACGTCGTACTGATCGAGCGAGTTGATTGCACTCAGGCCGTTCGCACCTATAACGCCCTCGGCACGCATGCGCCGCTGCATGCCTCCGCGAGTGGTAAAGCGGTGCTCGCCCTGCTCCCATCGGACGAAATCGACCGCGTCATCGGGAGCGGACCGCCGAAGCATACTGATCGGACGATTGTCGACGAGATGGCGCTGCGCGCCGAGCTGGAGGCCACACGGCGGCGGGGCTACGCGCGCAACGTGGGGGAATGGCGCCGCGACGTGGCAGCCGTCGCGGCCGCCGTGCGCGGGGACGACGGCCTACCGCTGGGCGCCATCAACGTTTCTGCTCCAGCTAGCCGGACGACAGAGGCTGACTTGCGGCTCTCCGGCAAGCTGCTCATCCAGGCGTGCGTCGCGGTGGAAAAGCGCCTCGGTCTTCGCCACCCCTGAAGCGCCAAGGCATGATCCGCTGCGCCTGTCCAACAGGCGGCGTCGCGTAGTTGCGCCACTCGTCGATCCGAAAGGAATACAAACCCTCCCGGAACAGATACGCCCCGCCGAGGGGCCGCGGAGCTTGGTGATGTCCCACGACCACACGGCGTTCGGCGTGGTGGCGACGAGCTCGGGTTTCACCGTGGCCGGGTGGGTGGCTTGCCGGCGCCGCTCCCGGGTCTCGCCGGCGCGGCGCAGCAGCCGGTAGAACGTGGCGATCGAGCACAGGTAGCGGCCCTCATCCAGCAGGATCGCCCACACCTCGGTCGGGGACAGCTCGTCGAGGATCGCCTGTGTCAACGCCAGCCTGCTGCTCGGCGGCGCTGAGCGCGCGTGGCTGGCCCCGGTCACGGTGCGCGATCGGCGCCGGCCGCGCCGGTGCAGGACTGGTGCGGTGGCGGCGGTGGCCACCGGGCAACCTTCATGGCCGCCACCGGGCAGCTAAATGGCCGTCTCCGGGTAGTTTCCCGTGGCCGCCGTCACCCCACCTACCGATTGAGTTTGCGACACCAAATCGTGCTAATTCACTGTGGTCTCTTGACAGTGGGTGAACCGGAAGGCAGTGTGGGCGCCATCACATGGCACGCCGTCCCGCCATACGGAACGGGCAGTGTCATCTTGCAAGTCGACCTCTTCCCGCATCCTCGGAGGTGAGTGTGTCCAAGGAGACGCCGTTACTCAGCTTCAGCGATCTCTCCGTGTCTTTTGGCGGTATCCGGGCTCTTGAAGGAGTCTCGTTCACGGTCGGGGAGAACGAGATCGTTGCGCTTATCGGACCGAACGGCGCGGGCAAGACGACGGCCTTTAACTGCGTTAGCTGCTTTGTCCGGCCGGATAGCGGTGCGCTGACTCTGGGCGGCATCGATCTCACCCGCACGGCTCCGCATGATGTCGTAAGGCACGGAATCGCCCGCACCTACCAAGGGCTTGAGCTGTTTAGCTCGATGACGCTCGCTCAGACTCTCCTGGCCGGCCAACATGCCCATAGCCGGCGAGCTGGCGTCCTTGCCAGCGCGTTCTGGCTGCCGTCCGCGCGCCGCTCCGAGCGGGCGGCGCTGGAGGCCGCCCGGGAGGTCGCCAGCCTGCTGTCCATCGAGCATTTTTGGGACCGGCCCGTCCGAGATCTGCCGTATGGCATTCAGAAGCGGGTTGATATCGCGCGGGCGCTGGTATCACGGCCGCGCCTGCTGCTGCTGGATGAACCGGCAGCTGGGCTCAGTATGGAGGCACTGGATGGCCTCGCTCAGCTTATTAAGTCGATCCGGGACGAGTTCGCGACGGCCGTCCTACTGGTGGAGCACCACGTGGCAATGGTTATGTCGATCAGCGACCGGGTGTGTGTGCTGAACTTTGGCCGGAAGATCGCTGGCGGTTCCCCCGAGGACGTACGCCGGAACCCCGCTGTCATCGAGGCATACCTGGGCTCAGCGGTGGCCGACCATGCTTGAGCTTCATGATGTGACCGTGCGCTACGGCGCGGTCCTCGCCGTAGAGCGTGCCTCAATGACGATCGAGGACGGCCAGGTCGTCGCCCTGTTGGGTGCCAATGGCGCGGGTAAATCGAGCACGCTGCGTGCGATCTCGGGTCTCGTTCCGGTGGCCGAGGGCGAAATCCGGTGGAACGGCCGGCGCGTCAGCGGGTTGGCGGCACACAAGGTTGTGCGTCAGGGCATCTGCCAGGTGCCGGAGGGTCGTGAAATCTTTTCCGGACTCAGCGTTCGTGAAAATTTGCGGCTCGGCGCCTACCTCCGGCGCGGGCGGAGCGCGATCGAGGCCGACATGATGCGCGTCTTCGAGTACTTTCCGGTGCTGCGAGACCGCCAGCAGCAGGCGACAGGCACCCTCTCCGGCGGAGAGCAGCAGATGGTCGTTATGGGACGGGCCATTATGTCTCAGCCATCGCTGCTCTTGCTGGACGAGCCGTCACTAGGGCTGGCTCCGCTCATCGTCCAGCAAGTCTTTTCGATCCTTGAACGAATCTGCGCTGACTTGGGGCTGTCGGTGCTGCTCGTCGAACAGGACGCAACCACTGCACTGTCTATTGCATCCTCAGCCTACGTGCTGGAGGCGGGGCGAGTGGTCGCCCAAGGGAGCAGCGAGTCGCTGCGCCAGGACGAGACCCTGCGACGTTCCTACCTCGGTTACTGAGAGCGAGTGCAATGAGCATCGATTTGCAACAGGTGGCAGGCGGACTCGCCATCGGCAGCGTCTATGGTGCTATTGCCTTGGCGCTGGTCCTTATCTACCGGTCCACAGGTGTATTGAACTTCGCGCAGGGAGAGATGGCGACATTCACGACGTTCATCGGCTGGAGCTTAGTCGTGACGGTAGGGCTGCCCTACTGGATCGGATTCGCTGTCACGGTAATCATCGCCTTGCTGCTTGGTGCCGGTGTTGAGCGGATTGCGGTCCGACCGGTACGACGCGCTCCCCATCTGACGATTCTCATCGTCACGTTGGGGTTATTTTTCCTATTCAACAGCCTGTCACTTAAGTTTTGGGGTTCCCAGACAAAACCGTTTCCGAGTCCCTTTCCAGAGGGCTCCGCACATATTCTCGGAACGTATATTAGCTGGGTCAGTGTCGGAATCTTCGCAGTCTCCCTGCTGACGATGGCACTATTGGCGGTGCTGTTTCAGCTTACTAGGGTGGGCCTGGCAATGCGAGCAGTCGCTTCCAATCCCACGGCATCCGCGCTGATGGGCATCAATAACGGACGAATGCTCTCGCTCGGCTGGGGGCTTTCCGCCGGGGTAGGGGCCGTCGCGGGAATGCTCGCGGCTAATCGTCTGCTGCTGGACCCGAACATGATGCAGGGTGTCCTGCTGTACGCATTCGCTGCCGCCGTGATCGGCGGCATGACAAGTCCAGTAGGGGCGGTGATCGGCGGCCTGCTCATGGGAGTCGTGAACGCCGTCGCCAGCGGAGTCTCCTTCATCGGCTCCGATCTGAGCACCGCGGTCACGTTCATCGTGATCGTCTTGATCTTAGTGCTCAAGCCATCCGGGCTGTTCGGACGCGCGGCGGCGGTGCGAGTATGAGAGGCCTTCGACAGCTACGGCTTCCGGTGACCATCGGATCGGTGGTACTTGGCGCGCTCGCCGCCCTGGTCCTATACGAAGTGCTGACGTTAATCGGCTTGTCAGGATTTCCGGTGCTTATTGTGTCTTACGTCGGGGGCCTGGCTGCAGGCTGCGTGCGCGGTCGCGGTGCCCGCCGACCAGCCGCAGTCGGTGCGCTTGTGCCACTAGCGTTGGTCGCACCCCAGGCTGTCGCCGCCACCGAATTAACCCAAATCCTTATTCTTGCCGTGGCCGCCCTTGGCTTGAACATTCTCACCGGATGGGCAGGGCAGCTAAACCTGGCGCAGGGAATCTTCGTCGGCTTCGGCGCGTATACGACCGCGATCCTCGGCACTGACCACGGCTGGCCATTGTTGCTCACGGTACCTCTTGCTGGTGTGGTCAGCGCCATTGTCGGCGTCGCTCTCGGCGCGCTGGCGCTCCGGTTTGCAGGCGTGTACTTGGCGGTCCTTACGACCTCCGTTGCATTAGTCGTACCTGTGGTCCTCAAGCACTACGCCAGCTTCACCGGTGGTGCTCAAGGAATTGCGGTCGACCCGATTGAACTTCCGGCCACTCTGGCAACCTCGATCACACAGACACAGTTCAACTACGTCCTTACGCTACTCATCGCTGTCGTCGCCGCGGTGCTCAGCTGGAACGTGCTATCTCACCGAACGGGGCGAGCCTTCTGGGCGCTACGCGACAGCACCCCGGCTGCCCGAGGTATCGGCGTTGACGTCACCCGATTCAAGGTTCTGGCCTTCGCTATGAGCTCCTTTTGGGCCGGCATCGCCGGCGGCTTGTACGCGATCACAGTGGGTTTCATCAACCCCGACAGCTTCGGATTGTTCTACGGCATCCAGTTCCTCACCATGATTGTGGTCGGCGGCCTCTCGACCATCGCCGGCAGCTTCGTCGGCGCCGCCCTCGTCTACGCACTGACCACGCAGGTGCAGAGCGTCGGGCTGAACACCAGTGTCGCCGGCCAGGAACTCTCACTGCCGCAGCAAAGCGTCTTCGCGATCGTGTTGATCCTCGTCGTCATCCTCGCACCCCGGGGCGTGATGGGACTGCTCTATGACACATCAGCCTGGGCCTCATTGCGCAGACGGCTACCCCGGCGCCATACCCCGACCGACACGCCGGTTGCAGTACCCACCAACGACGACGACCGCGGCCTTGCGGCCGCGCCTACATCCAGCCACCCTCACTCTCTCGACAAGGAGCAATCATGAAAAAAACCTCACTGATCGGACTCGGCGCTGTCTCGGTCATGCTCATCGCAGGCTGTGGGGGTGCGGCGGGAGGAGGGGGCAGCGGCGGAGGCGGTGGCGGAGGCGGTGACGAGGTCGGCGTAACGGCCACTGAGATCCACTTAGGGGCGACGACGCCGCTGACCGGGCCGGCCGCCAGCTATAGCGAGTCCACGAAGGCGACAAAGGCGTATTTCGACTACATCAATGACCAAGGTGGAATTAACGGGCGAAAGATCACGTACACCATATACGACGACGGATATGACCCCAGCAAGACCGTTCCGCTCACCCAACAATTGGTGAACCAGGACAAGGTGTTGGCCATCGCAGGAGCGGTGGGCACGGCGCCGCAGAGCGCCGTCTACAAGCGGCTGAATTCACAGAAGATCCCGGATGTCCTGATTGGGTCTGGTTCTTCGACCTTTGTGTCGCCGACACTGCCTTATGTCACCGAGTTGTTGCCGTCTTATCCCGGAGAGGATAAGCTGCTCGCGCAATATTTGCAGAAGACCTACCCGGGCAAGAAAGTGGGAATTCTTTACCAGAACGATGACGCCGGACAGGACTATGTGAAAGCGTTCACCACAGTGCTCGGGAGTTCGGTGGCCAACAAGGCCAGCTATGAGCAGACCGATTCCTCAGTCGCCGCGCAGATCACCAATCTGAAGAACAGCGGCGCGGAGGTTGTGGGGTTCAACGGGACACCCAAGTTCTTGGCGCTCGCGCTGAAGTCCGCGCGGGGCCAGGCCTGGGACGCTCCGTTCGTCTCCAGCGGACCGGCCGTCGACTCCACACTGCTCAAACTCGCCGGCCCCGCGGCCGAGGGCCTCGTCACCGCAACCGGCTTCAAGTCAGCCGCCAATGAGAGCGACCCAGAGGTCAAGAAAGCCAACGACATCGTGCGAAAGTATTCCCCGGAAATTCAGCCCGGCACGGCAACAATGTGGGGCATTTCCACCGGCGAAATCGTTGTAGCCGCATTGAAAGCGGCAGGGAAGAACCTAACGCGAGAAACCCTCGTTAAGGCGCTGGACAATCTCACAGTGGAAAAAGGACCGTGGTATGGCGTGATAAAAATGTCACCGGACCAGCACGACGCGGTTCGGTGCGAGCAGATCGAGAAGGTGACCAGCGGAGTACTGGTACCCGTCGGGGACGTCGTGTGCCCATCATGATGGCGAAGCCAGTGACGTGGTGCAGCCCTCGTATCCTGCCGAAGAACGGAGTTCGTTGGTGAGCGAGACAATGACGGCCGCCGAACTGCGGTCGCGGGCGACATTATGGCCCAAAGGAAACCACTACGAAGACTTTGAAGTGGGGCAGCGCTTCGATCACCATTGGGGGCGCACCCTCCTCGATGCAGACAACACGCTGTTCTCAGCGATGACACTGCACTACAACCCTGTGTACTTCAACGTCGAGTACGCGAAGGCGCAGCACCACGAGGGCCTCGTCGTCAACCCGATGCTCGTCTTCCTCACTGTCTTCGGTCTCTCCGTCGAGGACCTCAGCGAGTCCGGCGGCGCGTTTCTTGGCGTCGACGACCTCACGTTCCACTGCACGCTGGCTGCCGGAGCCACGGTCACCGCGGCCAGCGAGGTGATGGCCATGCGTGAATCGACTAGCCGCCGCGACGCAGGGATCGTGACCTGGCACACCGAAGGGTTCAACCAACGGGGGGAACGCGTCATCGACTTCCGAAGGACCAATCTCATCAACAAGCGAGGAGTCCGCACATGAGGAGCACGCAACACAGAGCCATGACAGTCCGAGACGACATACCCCGATACATGACGGAAGAGCGGGTAGCCATCCAGAGGATGGCCCGTGAGTTCGCGATGAAAGAGGTCCTTCCTGTAGCGAACGAGCTCGATCCGCTACAGCAGGACATTCCGATGTCGCTGCGAGACAAGCTCGCAAAACTGGGCTTCTTCGGCATACTTATTCCCGAGGAGTACGGCGGCCTCGGGCTCGGCGTCTTCGAGTATTGCCTCATCACCGAAGAGCTCGCGCGCGCGTGGATGAGCGTTGCCAGTATCGTCGCGCGGGGAAATGGGTTGGGCGGCGGCTTCAGCGAGGAACAGCGACAAAAGTACTTGCCGCGCACCGCGCGGGGTGAGTTCCTCGGTGCGTTCGCACTGTCTGAGCCGGGTGCCGGTTCGGACGTGGCGAACCTTCATTGCCGTGCCCGCCGCGAAGGCGAGGAATGGGTCGTCAACGGTGCCAAAATGTGGTGCACCTTCGCCGACGGGGCCGACTACATCACTTTATTCGCCAGGACAGACGTGGACGTCAACCCCCAACGCCGACACCTCGGGATCAGTGCCTTCCTCATCGAGAAAGAGCGGGGCAGATTCCCAAAAGGCATCAATGGCAATCCCGTACGCAAGATCGGGTATCACGGTTGGAAAACCTGGGAGCTGGCCTTTGACGACTTCCGATTGCCCGCCAGTGCACTGCTAGGAGAGGAGGGCAAGGCCTTCTACACCGCGATGGGCGGGCTGGAGGTGGCCCGAGCACACACGGCAGCCCGAGCGATCGGCCTGTCCCGCGGCGCCCTCGAAGACTCGATCAAGTACGCCCACGAGCGTGAGCAGTTCGGTGAACCCATCGGCAACTTTCAGGCCATCCGATTCAAGATCGCCACGATGGCCACGAAGATCGAGGCTGCCCGTCAGTTGATGTACCACGTCGCGACTGAGATCGATAGCGGACGTCGCTGTGATACAGAAGCGTCGATGGTTAAGTATTTTGCCAGTGAGATGGCCGAAGGCGTCACCAGCGAGGGGCTGCAGATCCACGGAGGAGCTGGGTACACGACAGATTTCGCCGTCGAACGCTATTGGCGAGATGCCCGGCTGACAAAAATCTTCGAGGGAACCTCGGAGATCCAGCAGCGAGTTATCTCCGATGCTCTGCTCGGCAGGGCGGCATGAGCCTGACCGGCACCAACAACTATTTCGAGGACTTTCACCCGGGTGCCGTCATCGAGCACGCCCGCGGCAAGACTGTCACAGAGATGGACAATGTCTTACTTACACATTTGGTGATGAACACGGCGCAGGGCCATTTCAACGAGCATCGCATGGCGGCCACATCGTTCGGTCAGCGATTGACGTTTGGGGGCATCACCGCGTCGATGATCATCGGATTGGCGGCTCAAGACACGGCGGAGAACGCCATCGCCGAGCTTCGGCTCGACAAGATCCGTTTCTTATCGCCTGTCTTCCATGGAGACACGTTGTATGCTTTCACCGAGGTGCTGCACACGGAGCCCGGCGACCGCGAGGACGCCGGAGTGGTGACCTTCCGACACTGGGGGGTCAACTCCGGCGACCAGATCGTCTTCGAAGGCGAACGAACCGTGCTTCTCAAACGGCGCAGCCACTGGGCGGAGCGGTGAACGGCAGTGGACCGCTCGCTGGGCTGCGGGTCGTGGACCTCACTCAGATGCTGGCCGGCCCCTACGCCACGATGGTGCTGGCCGACCTCGGCGCCGACGTAGTGAAGTTAGAGCCCATTAGCGGCGACGGCGTGCGCGGGAACGGCCCGTTCTTAGCCGACGACCAGTTGCACTCATACGGGGGTTACTTCCAGAGCGTTAACCGCAATAAACGGAGCATCGCCGTCGACCTCAAGCAGCAAGCCGGCCGCGAGATCGTGCTGCGGCTCGTCGACGACGCCGCGGTATTGGTGGAGAACTATCGGGTCGGTGTTATGGACCGTCTCGGACTGGGATACGAGTCGCTACATGAGCGCAATCCCCGCCTCGTCTACACCGCCATCCGCGGATTTGGTGATCCGCGGACCGGCGCCAGCCCGTATAGCGACTGGCCAGCCTACGACGTGGTGGCTCAAGCCATGGGCGGTCTTATGGGGATCACGGGCGCCGACGCCATGCACCCAACGAAGGCCGGCCCCGGCGTCGGGGACATCTTCCCCGCCGTACTGGCGGTGGTCGGCGTCCTCGCCGCCGTTCGCCACGCAGACCACACCGGGGAAGGCCAATTCGTCGACGTCGCCATGTATGACGGTGTACTTGCACTGTGCGAGCGGATCGTCTATCAACACTCCTACACAGGGGCCACCCCCGGCCCTCAAGGCAACGGACACCCGATGCTCTGTCCGTTCGACGTCTTTCCCTCCGCCGACGGCTGGATCACCATTGCCGCGCCCCGCGACCATCTGTGGCGCCAACTCTGCGTTGCGATGGGACGCCAGGAGCTCGCCATCGACCATCGGTATGCAACGAACAACGCCCGGGTCGCGCACTGCGACGAGGTCCGCACCCTAGTCGGGGCCTGGACATCGACACGGAGCAACAAAGAGATACTCCACGGCCTCAGCGGCCGTGTGCCCTGCGGTCCGGTGAACACGGCGGCAGACCTATTCACCGATCCCCACGTCGCCGCCCGCGAGATGCTCGTCCAACTGGAGCAACCCGGTAGCGCAACGCCGGTGACGGTTGCCGGCAGCCCGATCAAGATGACCGGGACCCCAAGTACAAAGCACCGCCGCGCACCCAAGCTCAACGAGGACGCGGACGACATCCTGCACAGCCTCGGCTACTCCGCAGATCAAATCACGCAGCTACGAACCACCGCCGCCGTCGGCGCCACTACCTAACAAACCCACTGCAATCACGCACTTCCCCACTCAAACTCCTTGGAGGATCTTATGCCCAGCCCCCGACCACTCCGACTGCGCCGCTGTGAACTCTCGACACCCGGCAGCAGCGAGAAAATGATGGTAAAAGCCGCCGCAAGCGCAGCCGATCTCGTCTTCCTCGACCTTGAGGATGCCGTAGCCCCCAACGAGAAGGTCTCCGCACGTGGCAAAATCGTTCATGCCCTGCAGAACCTCGATTGGGGCACCAAGACCCGAGCCGTCCGCATCAACAGCCTCGACACGGAATATGCCTACCAAGACATCATCGAAGTAGTCGAAGCCGCCGGCGACTCGCTCGACATGATCATCATTCCCAAGATAAAAACAGCCCGCGATGTGTGGTGGGTGGACTGCTTGCTGACTCAAATCGAGAAGCGATTGAATCGTACCCGGCCTATCGGGCTGGAAGTGCTCATTGAAGAGGTCGAAGCGATGATCAACGTCGAGGAAATAGCCCAGGCATCCTCACGTCTGGAGGCCCTCATTTTTGGCCCCGGCGACTACTCGGCATCGCAAGGCGTCAACACCAAGGCGGTCGGCGGCAGCGACAGCCTCTACCCCGGGGATATCTGGCACTACGCTCGCAACAAGATTGTCATCGCAGCGCGGGCCGCCGGAATCGAAGCCATCGACGGTCCGTACGCGATGTTCAAAGACCCCGAGGGCTACCGTCGCGAGTGCAACCGCTCATCAGTCCTCGGGTTCGTCGGAAAGTGGGCGATTCATCCGAGCCAGATTGAGATCTCAACGGAGGTTTTTTCCCCCAGCAAAGACGAGGTGGCACACGCACGCACACTGAGTACCGCATACGCGGAGGCTGAGGCGAACGGCCTGGGCGCGGTGGCAGTAGATGGCGACATGGTCGACGCGGCTTCGGTGCGGATACTGCGTAACACCATCCGCAAGGCTGATTTGATGGGCATGTGAGCGCCGTAGCGAGGGATTATTCCGTCTATCGCACCGCAGAACAGCAACAGATCCTATTCGGTGTGGATGCCCTGACTGGTCTTGCCGACCTCGTCGGAGAGCTCGCCGTGCGCCGCCCACTAGTGGTCACAAGTCCCTCGGTGGCCACCCGCACCTCAGTCCTGGACCGGGTGCGGAAGGCACTACCTACCTCGGCGGAGCCGGCCGCGTTCACGGACAGCCGGGAGCACACGCCCATCGCCACCGTGGTTGACGCTTACGAGTTGGCCCGCGCGCATGGCGCTGATGGAATCATCGGTGTTGGCGGTGGCAGTGCAATGGACACCGCCAAAGGCGTAGCCATCGCCCTCGCTGCCGGCTCACCGGACATCAGCCCATACGTCGGATCGTTGCAGCGCCACGGTAAGAATCTGCGATACACCGACTCGGTGGACGCAAGTGTCCCGGTGCTCCAAATCCCGACGACACTGTCTGCCGCCGAGGCTACCCAACAGGCGGGAATCACACTGGCATCCGGGATTAAAGAGCAGTTCTACCACCCGGCCATCCAAGCCAGCGGAATTATCCTGGACCCCGCCCTGACGGTCGAGACACCTATACACCTGTGGCTCTCGACGGGAATCAAAGCCCTGGACCACGCCGTCGAGGTCGCATACTCCCGCTTCTCCAACGACGTCGCCCAGGCGCTGGCGCTCCAAACGATCCGGTTAGTGGCGACTTGCCTCCCCCGGTCGAGGGACGAGCCACAGGATCTCCTCCAGCGCGCCCGACTGCAAGTCGGTGCTTGGATGGTGCTCCACGGTTCCCTCGCCACCTCGTGTGGTGTCGGCCTCGACCACGCGCTCGTGCATCGACTTGGCGGCTACTACGGCATCCCGCATGGAATCGCCACCTGCGTGACGCTGCCATACGCGATGGAGGCCAACCGTCCGGCCGCCACGACGGCGCTCGCCGACATCGCTCACTGGGGGTTTGGCGTCGAATTTGGGACGTCAAACGACATCGCTGCACAGGCGGCGATCAGCCGCGTGCGCGGGCTCATCGCGTCGCTTGGGATGCCCGACCGGCTGCGACAGTGGGTACCAGACCCAGCAACGATGGACCACCTAGCCCCACTGGTACTCGCAGACACCGCCATGGCCGGCAACCCCCGTCGCGACCTCACCTCGGGAGACGTAGTCCAGTTGTTGCACCGGGCATGGTGACCGCCCGAAAGAGGAGAAAGCTATGCCCGGCTACGTATCATCGACCCGCTGCTCTTACTTAAGCGGCTAGTCCAGTGAGGCAAGAGCATGCGTGACCCTGAGAGTTACACCTCTATCCAAACCGCCCACGGCACCACACATCAGGCGCAGAGTCTGCCCCTTGACGGCTCAACCCACCCTCTCTCCGACAAGGACGAGCCTCCGGAGTTGATGCGGATGTTCCGCCCTCGTGCCGTGGCGCTGGTTGGCGTGTCAGGGCGCGCGGACAGCATCCTGGCTCGACCGCTCCGCTACCTGCGGAAGCACGGGTTCGCCGGTGACGTCTACCCGGTGAACCCGCGCTATGAGGAGCTCGACGGACGACCGTGCTACCCATCACTGGCGGACGTGCCCACCCCGATCGACCTGGTTCTCGTCATGGTCCCCGCCGCGCAGGCGCCCGAGGTCGTGCGAGAGGCGGGGCGCGCCGGAGCGGCCGCTGCCATCGTCTTCTCCTCGGGGTTTGCCGAGACAGGCGCCGACGGGGCTGCGCTGCAGCGGGAGTTACAGGAGGCGGCACGGACCAGCGGTGTCCGCGTCCTGGGCCCAAACTGTCAGGGACTGCTGCACGCGTCGAACGGGCTGACCGCAACCTTCACCGCCGCTGCCGACCGAACGATGCCTCCGCCGAGCGGTGTCGCCTATGTCGGACAGAGCGGTGCTGTCGGAGGCTCGGTCCTCGACCTGGCTGCCGAGATGGGCCTCGGGCTGTCGGCGTGGGTGAGCACCGGGAACCAGGCCGACCTCGACGTCGCCGAGGTCGCAACTGCGCTCCTCGCCGATCCGGACATCGCCGTGATCATGCTCTACGTCGAGGCCCTCGGTGACGGCGCCGCCTACCGGAAACTGGCCGAGCGGGCACACGCGTTGGCGAAGCATCTCGTGGTGCTGCGGGCCGGGCGGTCCCAGGCCGGGCGCCGGGCGGTCGCTTCCCATACTGGAGCGATGCTCGCCGACGACACCGGCTTCGTGCTGACCTCACGGCGGTACGGGGTCCTGGTCGTCGACGACGTCGACGATCTCCTGGCGGTCGCCGCAACCCTGAGCTCCACTCCATCGCCCCGGGGCCCTCGTGTGGCGGTCGTCACCACCTCCGGAGGCGCCGGCGGCCTGGCGGCCGACCGGCTGGAGGACCATCAGCTGGCCATGCCCAAGCTCGCCGCAGCGACACAGGCAGCTCTGGCGCCACACATCCCGGCCTTCGGGGCACTGGCGAACCCGGTGGACGTCACTGCGCAACTGTTCAACCAAGATGTACACGCCTTCGGCGACGTCTGCCGCATTGTTGCGGGGGATCCAGACGTCGACGCGGTCGTCGTCCTGCTGACGATGATCACCGGCGACGCGGCTGCGACACTGGCCGAGGACCTCGTGAAGACCATCACCACATTGGACAAACCACTGCTCGTGGTATGGCTCGCCGGACACGAGCTGACCGGCGAAGCACGCCGTATCTTCCACGACGCCAGCATCCCCGTCTTCAACTCCATCGCCGGCGTTGCTCGCGTGCTGAGCACTATTGCGCCTCCGGCCAGCGACCCGGTCCCGCACCGTTTTTCCAGTGCCTCTCTGCCCCAGGCGCCGCCCGGTCTGCAGCGGCTGCGTTCGCTCGCGCGGTCCGTGCACCGACGCGAGGACCTGGGTGCGGCGATCCTCGATGCGGTAGGCATCGCCCAGCCCGCGGCCGAACTCGCGACCAGTGCCGGCGAAGCTGCCGCAGCGGCGAGTCGACTCGGGGTGACCGCCATGAAGGTGCAGGCGGCCGGATTGGCACACAAGTCCGATGTCGGAGGGGTGGCGCTGGGTGTGTCACCGCAAGAAGCTGACGCCGCCTACCGAGCGCTCATGGAAACGGCCGCGAGCCGCGACCTGGCTGGGGTCGACGGCGTCCAGATGCAGCAGATGGTCGCCCCGGGGCTGGAGTTGATCGTCGGTGCAATCGGCGGCCGCGATGGCTTCCCCGGCGTGGTGACCGTTGGGTTCGGGGGTGTAGCCACCGAGATATACCGCGACATCGCGACGGCGCTCGCCCCGGTGGAAGCGGCCGGGGCGGAGGCAATGCTGCGGGAACTGCGCGCGTGGCCGCTGCTCGCCGGCTTCCGAGGTGCTGCACCGGCCGACGTCGAAGCCACCGTCGCGGCGATCGTGGCCGTCGGCTGGGCCATAACGGCGCTTCAGGGCCAGGTCGATGAGATCGAGATCAATCCGCTCATCGTGGCTTCGCAGGGGGGTGGCGCCGTGGCGGTCGATGTCCTCGTGCGCTGAGGAACGCTCAGCAAGCCATATGCACGAAGCCGCAGTACGACTTACGAAAGGTCGACAGAACCATGGGACAGATCTTGCTCGACAAGCATGACGGGGTCGCCGTCATCACCGTCGACTCGGTGGAGGTGAAGAACGGGCTCACCCCGGAGATGGGCCTGCAGCTGTCGTCTCTATGCGAGGAGATCGACGCTGATGCGTCGATCGGCGCCGCCGTCGTTCGCGGGGCCGGTGGGACCTTTTGTTCCGGCGCTGACCGGCGACGCTGGCAGCCCAGCTCCGACCAGGCCGAAGACTCGAACTTCAAGGAGACGGGGGCCGTGTATGCCGCCTTCACCCGCGTGGGCACCCTGGAGGTGCCGTCGATCGCCGCCGTCCGGGGCGCCGCAGTTGGTGCCGGCATCAACCTCATGCTGGCGACCGACCTGCGGATCGTGGCTGCCAACGCGCGCATCATGGCCGGCTTCCTGCGCATCGGGCTGCACCCAGGCGGTGGCTTCTTCACCATCGCCGGGCGCAGCGCCGGGCGCGAGGCGACCAGCGCAATGGGGTTGTTCAGCGAGGAAATCGATGGTGAGCGGGCCGCGGAGATCGGGCTGGCGTGGCAGGCACTGCCCGACGGGCAGGTTGAGGACCACGCCATCGAGCTGGCCTGCCGACCGGCCAAGGACCCCGAGCTAGCCCGCGCCGCCGTCCGGTCATTCCGCACCGAGCTCGACCGCCCAGGCATGGGCTGGGACGCTGCCATGCACTTCGAGCGGGCCACGCAGATGTGGTCGCAGCGCCGGCGCAACGCCTCCTGACCGCCAGCCGCCGAGAGCAAAGTCGTGTCAGCGCCGCCGCCGAAGCCCCTGTCACCGGGCCGTTCGGCGGAATTCACTGTCGTCGAGCTTGGGGCAGTTCGTGCCGGCGTTGCGCGCCGAAGGTGCTGGGCACGCCCGGATCGAACAGGTACGCC
>JAABUZ0100005695.1_pt1 | contig 16156 bp, 14 predicted proteins | sample 5562091 | NCBI WGS metagenome assembly JAABUZ01 (sample SAMN12813069, study PRJNA571459) | rock metagenome | isolation source: Antarctica rocks | place: Antarctica: Victoria Land, Linnaeus Terrace sud | collected 2015-12-21
CCTACGCGCTATTTATGACCAGTTTGGGGCTTATGATCTGCCGGCCTTGTTTGACATGTCACGCGATGAAGCGCGTACCCTCCTAATGAGTTTGGGAAGCGGCATAGGCTATAAGACTGCATCATGTGTTTTGCTGTTTAGTGTCGGCATTCCTGCCTTCTGCGTAGACACGCATATCCAGCGCATCTGTGCGAGGCTTGGTCTTATTGGAGTCAAAGACAGTGCCGAAAAGGCTACGCATCTCTTAGAGGCCACGGTACCCCCCGAAGACGTACGGGCTATGCACATCGCTATGATTCGGCATGGCCGCCAGATTTGTCGAGCACAACGCCCACAATGCACAATATGTCCGCTACGCGAGATGTGCCTGCACGGCAGCACGACCGCATAGGTGGAAGCAGATCGACGGCCTGCCGCGCGCCTGGCTCGCCCGTCTGCCCCACCCCTTCACACCGAAGGACCGCGCCGCGGGGTATCACTATGACATGTCGATCCTACAAGATGACATGTCGATCCTACAAGATGACATGTCGATCCTACAAGCCGCGTTTGCCCTGACGCAAGTCCTCGACCGCCCCGTCACGGGGCGGGTCCTGGTCGAGGAGGTGATCTGGGAGAACCTCGACCGCGGGCGCCCGAGCCAGGTCCACTCATCAACCATCGTCGCCATCATCGGATACGAGCGGCTCGGGAATCATCCTATCCTCGCTATCAGCGCCCACGTCGCCGGTGTCGATCACGACGCGGGAGCGGCCGTCTTCGGAGGGGCCGACGACGCCGCGATCTTCGAGTTGGTCGAGCAGGCGCGCGGCGCGGCTGTAGCCAATAGAGAGGCGGCGCTGCAGCAGCGAGACGGAGGCGCGGCGGTACTCGCGCACGGCTTTGGTGGCCTCGGCGAACAGCTTATCGTTGTTCTCGCCCTCGCCGTCCTCGCTCTTGGGCGCTTCCAGTTCGCTCGAGGCGATCTGCGCGGGCGTGTGCGACGAGTTGTGCAACCAGAACTCGACCAGGCGCTCGACCTCCCGATCCGAGAGGTGGGCGCCCTGCACGCGTATGGCCTTGCTGCCGTCGGACGGTAGGTAGAGCATGTCGCCGCGCCCCAGCAGCTTCTCAGCGCCTCCTTGATCAATAATGGTGCGCGAGTCGACCTGCGAACTGACGGCGAAGGCGATGCGCGCCGGGAAGTTGGCCTTGATCACGCCGGTGATGACGTCGACCGAGGGGCGCTGCGTCGCCAACACCAGGTGGATGCCGGTGGCGCGCGCCAGCGCGGCCAGACGGCTAATACTATCTTCGACTTCGGCGGGGGAGACCATCATCAGGTCGGCCAACTCGTCGATGATGAAGACGATGTAGGGCAGCGGCTTCTGGTTGTCGCTGAGGGGCGGATGGCCGTCGAGCTTCTCCAGCTGCATCTCGTTGTAGCGCGCGAGGTTGCGCGCGCCCACCTCGCCGAACAGCTTGTAGCGCCGGTGCATCTCCTTGAGCGCCCACTTGAGCGTCCCGCCCACTTTGTCCATCTCGGTCACGACGGGGTGCAGCAGGTGCGGCACGCCGTTGAAGGTGGTCAGTTCGACCATCTTGGGGTCGATCATCAGCAGGCGCAACTGGTCGGGGCTGTTGTGGAAAAGCAGCCCGGCGATGAGCGAGTTGAGGCAGACGCTCTTGCCCGAGCCGGTGGCCCCCGCGATCAAGAGGTGCGGCATCTTGGCCAGGTCGGCCGTCACGGGATCGCCCGCGACGTCCTTGCCGAGCGCGATCTTGAGCGGCGAGGTCATGCGCGCGTAGGCGCCCGACTCCAGGATCTCGCGCAGGGTGACCAGCGCGGTGGTCCCGTTAGGGATCTCGATGCCGACGACGGGCTTGCCGGGGACAGGCGCCTCGATGCGGATGCTCGGCGCGGCCAGGGCCAGGGCCAAGTCGTTCTGCAACGCGGTGATGCGTTGCACGCGCACGCCGGGGGCGGGGCGCAGGCCGAACTGCGTGACGGTGGGCCCCGACTGCACCTCGACGACCTCGACCGCGACGTTGAAGGAGGCCAGCGTCTCCTCGATCACCTGCGCGCGGGCGTCGTTGTCGGTGGGCGCGGCGGCGGTCGGGGGCACGGCGTCGAGCAGCGCGACGGCGGGAGCCGACCACGCCGACGAGACGGCGATGGGCGGCGCCCCCCGCGCGGGCTCGTCGTCGTCGCGGAAGCTAAAGTCGGGCAGCGGTGTTTCGTCGGGGTCGGCCACCGTGGACGGCCGCGCGGTGAAGCGGACCGGCTTGCCCACACCTCCGGCCGTGGACACAGCGTCCCCATCATCGTCCCCGACGGGGGGGGATGGGCGCTTGGACCAACGCTTCTGCGCGTTGAGCGGTGTGGGAGGAGGAGGCGCGGCCGCCGCCGTATGGGCCATCGTAGCGGCCGTATTGATAGATGCGGGCGTGACCGCTTTCATGCGCACGGTAGGCGTCAACGGGGCGTCCGCGGGCATGGCCGTCGTGGACGAGCTGGACGTGGTAGGCGCGTTCAAGCGCCGCGCGGTGCGCAACGCGCGGCGTGTCTGCCAGCCGTGGATCGCGCGCGCGGCGCCCCGTCCCGCGGCGACGAGCGGCGGGCGCGCCACGGCCCATGCGCGCAGGACGTGCGCCCACCTGACGCGGAACGCCAGCACGGCGCCGACGACAAGCAGCGCCAGCACGACCAGCAGGGCCAACGGACGCCCAATCACACCCGCGAGTTCCTCGCTGAGCGAGTTGCCGACGAGCGAGTAGGAGAGCGCGGCCAGGCTGGTGAACGTGAGCGTGGCGATAAACAGTAGCACGGCGCCGCACGACTCCTCGAAGCGCAGCCAGGGCCGGCGCCCCCGGTGACGGCGATAGAAGTCGAGCACCATGACGCCGACGCCGACCGGTACGAGAAAGGCCAGCGGCCCGAACGCGGTGACCATGATGACGTGGACGGGATCGTTCCGCCCCAGGTAGACGTCGACGAGGAGGGCCACGCAGAGGAGCAGCGCGACGAGCACGGCGGCAAGGGCCACGCGCGCTGGGTCGATGCGGTGGCGCCATGACTCCTGGATACCGATGACCGGCTTGACCTCGGGGCGCGGCCGCGCCCGCTCGCGCGGCGGCGGGCTATCGGGCGTGACGGGTTTGGGGCGGCGCGCGGACGGCGCGGCCACCCGCGCCGGTGTCGTGCGGACACGCGCGTTATCGGGTTTTCGTGTAGCCATTTCTCTCTAGCTGACAGCTATCAGCTGTCAGCTGTGAGCTGACAGCTAATAGCTGTCAGCTATCAGCTGTCAGCAGTCAGCTGACAACTATGAAAAAAGTTCGCGGCAATCGTGGCACAGTAACCGGCGCTCACATCGCTACCCCAAGGCTGACAGCTGACAGCTGATAGCTGACAGCTTCTTACGCCTCGAGCACGACCGGCATGATCATCGGGCGGCGGCGCGTCTCCTCATAGAGGAACCGGCCGAGCGCGTCACGGATGCGGCCCTTCGCGCCGCTATAGGGCGGCGCTCCGGCCGTGCCGTCGCCGCTGCCATCGCCGAGTGTGTCGTAGACGACCGCGCGCGCTCGCTCGATTAACTCGTCGGACGAGCGCATATGCACGAAGCCACGCGACACGATATCGGGTCCGGCAATGAACTTGCCGGTCTGGCGATCGACCGTGAGCGCCACCATCAGAATACCATCCTGCGCCAGTAGTTGGCGGTCGCGCAGCACCACGTCGCCGACATCGCCGACGCTGGCGCCGTCGACGAAGACGTAGCCGGCCGGCACGCGGCTGCCCAGCGTCGCCGTCGTGGCCGTAAACTCGATGGGCAAGCCGTTCTCGGCCAGGATAATATGGTCGGAGGGGATGCCCATCTGCTCGCCGAGCCGCTTGTGCGACACGAGGTGCCGGTACTGGCCGTGCACCGGGACGAGAAAGCGCGGGCGCAGCAGCGAGATCATCAGCTTGAGCTCGTCCTGCGCGCCGTGCCCCGACACATGGATCTGCTCGTAGCGCTCGTAGACCACGTTGGCGCCGAGTTTGAACAGGTTGTCGACGTTGCGGCCGACGTGCTCCTCGTTGCCGGGGATCGGCGTCGCGGAGATAACCACGGTGTCGCCGGCCTTGATCGTGACGTGCCGCTGGTCGCCGTTGGCCATGCGCGTGAGCGCCGACGACGGCTCGCCCTGGCTGCCCGTGGTCATAATACAGATCTGGTCGTCGGGCAGCTTGAGCGCATCCTCGATGCGCATCAGTACGCCATCGGGCACTTTCAAGTAGCCGAGCTCGATGCCCATGCCGACGTTGTTGACCATCGAGCGCCCCACCACGGCGAACTTGCGGTTGTGCGCGGCGGTGGCGTCGACGACCTGCTGGATGCGCGAGATCAGGCTGGCAAAGCTGGCCACGATGACGCGCCCCTTGGCCTCGTCGAAGACGCGCTTGAAGGCGCCGTCGATCACGCGCTCACTGGGCGTCGAACCGGGCGTATCGGCGCGCGTGCTGTCGCCGAAGAGCGCCAGCACGCCCTCTTGCCCTAGCTGGGCCAGGCGCGCATAATCGGGCGGCTCGCCGTCGACGGGCGTCTGGTCGAATTTGTAGTCGCCCGTGTGCACGACGATCCCGACCGGCGTATGGATGGCCACGCCGACGGCGTCGGGTATGCTGTGACACTGGTGGAAGAACTCGAAGGTCATCTCGCCGAACGGGACCTGGCCGCCCGCTTTGATGGTGATGAGTTCGATCTTGTCGAGCAGCTTGTGCTCGCGCAGCTTGAGTTCGATCAGACCGCGCGTCAGCCGCGTGGCGTAGACGGGCACGGGCAGGCGCGCCAGCACGTAGGGCAGCGCCCCCGTGTGGTCCTCATGCCCGTGCGTGATCACGATGGCGCGCACGCGCGCCTTGTTTTCTTCCAAATAGGTGATATCGGGGATGACGAGGTCGATGCCGAGCATCGACTCGTCGGGGAACATGAGCCCGCAGTCCACGACGACGATGTCGTCGCCATACTCGAAAGCCGTCATGTTTTTGCCGATTTCTTCCAGGCCGCCCAATGGGACGGCGCGCAGTTTTGCCTTGGCCACTCCTAAAAATCTCCACTACTACACTACTAAGTTGATGAATGAAACGACTGTTTATTACTTTGAGCAATAACTTATGAAGAGAAGCGCGTCTACACGTCGAAGAGGCCCAACTGCACAGGAGCGCCCGCTTGCCCTTCCGTTGGCGATGGGTCGTCGGTCACGGTCACTTTGCGCGCTTCCTCAATCAGCGCCGGTATCTTGAGCATGTCCGCCTTCACGGCCGCCATATAACTCTCCTGCCGCAGCGCCGCCGCCGGGTGGAACATCGGGAAGTAGAATGTAGCGCCGATACGCCTGGGTTGGCCGTGAATCTTCGTGATCGACGCGCCGGGGAAGAATTTAGCCATCGAGTAGCGGCCAAGCGTCACGACAACCTTGGGCTTGATGAGCGCCAGCTGTCGCTCTAGGTACGGCGCGCACGCCGCGATTTCCTGCGGCATGGGGTCGCGGTTGTTGGGCGGGCGGCACTTCACGACGTTTGTTATGTACACTTGATCGCGGGCGAGGCCAATCGACGCCAGGAGTTCGTTGAGCAGACGGCCGGCCGGCCCGACGAAGGGGCGGCCTTGCTGATCCTCGTTGAAGCCCGGCCCCTCGCCGATGAACACGACCTCCGCGTCGACTGGACCCTCCCCCGGCACCGCGCGTTTGCGCGTGCGCGATAGGTCGCACAGCGGACAGGCGCTCACCTCTTGCTCCAACGTCGCCAACTCGCCCGCTCGCTCCGCCATTACTTACGCGCCCTCGTCTCTAACATTGTCGCCCCATGTCTCTTAACTATCACGCTAGTATGCCCGCGATCATCCAGCGGCCCTCACTCCCGACGGTCGCGGGCCTGTCAAGCGCGAGTCGTGCCCCTCATGGGCGCCCTACCGCCCGCGGTCGCCGCCGCCGTTGCCGCCGAAGCGCGGACGATCCCCGCCACGGTCTCCGCCGCCAAAGCGCGGGCGATCATCGCCGCCCCGATCATTGCCGAAGCGCGGACGGTCGTCGCGGCCGCCCCGGTCCCCGCCGCCAAAGCGGCTGCCGCCGGTGCGCGGCGGGCGCGGTGTGAAGGGCTCGGCCGGGATATTCTCCTGGCCGGGCAGGGTCTGGCGGTGCGACAGGTTGACGCGCCCCTGCGGGTCGACCTCGATGACTTTGATACGCAGCGGGTCGCCGACGCTGACGACGTCCTCGACGTTCTCCACGCGGCCGGGCGCGAGCTCGCCCATGCGCACGAGCCCCTCCTTGCCGGGCAGGAACTCCACAAAGGCGCCGAAGTTGACGATGCGCCGCACCGTGCCGTCGTAGACCTGGCCGATCTCGGCCTCCTGCGTCAGGCTACGGATACGCCGGATGGCCTCCTCGGAAGCGTCGCCGCTGACGCTGGCCACGTTGACCGTGCCATCGTCCTGCACCTCGATCGTCGTCTTCGTCGCGTCCTGGATGCCGCGGATGTTCTTACCGCCAGGGCCGATCAGGGCGCCAATCTTCTCAGGGTTAATCTTGAGACTGGTGATGCGCGGCGCGTAGCGCGACATCTCCTGGCGCGGCTCGGCGATGGCCTCGCTCATCTTACCGAGGATAAACTGGCGCGCCTCGTGCGCCTGTCGCAGCGCCTGCTGCATGATCTCAAAGGTGATGCCGGTCACCTTGATGTCCATCTGCAGACCCGTCACGCCCGTGGCCGTGCCGGCGACCTTAAAGTCCATGTCGCCCAGCGCGTCCTCCATGCCCTGGATGTCGGTTAGGACGGCGTAGCGCCCCTCCTCACCGGTGATGAGGCCCATGGCTATACCGGCGACGGGGGCCGTGATCGGCACGCCCGCGTCCATCAAGGCCAGGCAGCCGGCGCAGACCGAGGCCATGCTGGTCGAACCGTTCGAGGACAGGACATCGGCCACGATGCGCGTGACGTAGGGGAACTGGCTCTGCGGAGGCATCACGGCGTAGAGTGAGCGCTCGGCGAGGGCGCCATGGCCGATCTCGCGGCGGCCAGGCGAGCGCATCGGCTTGGTTTCGCCGGTGCTGAACGGCGGGAAGTTGTAGTGCAGCATGAAGCGCTTGCCGTCGACGCGGGTGATGTCGTCGATGATCTGCTCGTCGGTACCGGGGCCGAGCGTCACCACGCCGAGCACCTGCGTCTGACCGCGCGTGAAGAGACCACTGCCGTGCGTACGCGGCAGCAGGCCGACCTGGCTCGAGATAGGCCGGATCGTGGTCGTGTCGCGGCCGTCGGGGCGGATGCCCTCGTCGAGGATCATCGCGCGGGTCAAGCGCTTGAGTTCGCCGTCGAAAGCTTCGCCAACCATCTTGGCGGTGTAGACCGGCGCGTCGCCGCCGGCGAGCGCCTCGACGACCTCGTGCTTGAGCGCGTCGGTGGCCTCCTGGCGCGTGGCCTTGTCCGCGTTACGGACGGCGCCGCGCAGACGGTCACCGAGCAACTCACGCACCTGGGTCTTGAGCTCCTCGGGCGTCGCCGCGAGCACGAACTCGCGCTTGGGCTTGCCCACGGCCTGCGCCAGGCGCTCCTGCAAGTCGATAATATCTTGCAGCGCCTCGTGGCCGCGCCGCACGCCCTCGAGCATAATGTCCTCGGAGAGCCCCTTGGCGCCGGCCTCGACCATCATCACCGCGTCGCGCGTCCCCGCCACGACGAGGTCCAGCGAACTGCGCTCCAGGTCAGAATCTGTTGGATTGATGATGTAGTCGCCGTCGATATAGCCGACGCGCACGCCGGCGACGGGTCCCTTGAAGGGGATATCGGAGATCGAGAGCGCGGCCGAGGCGCCGCAGATCACCAGCACGTCGGGATCGTTCTCCTGATCGGCCGAGAGCACCGTGGCGACGACCTGCACATCGTTGCGGAAACCCTTGGGAAAGAGCGGGCGGATCGGGCGGTCGGTCAGGCGCGCGGCCAGGATCGAGCGCTCCGGGGGACGCCCCTCGCGGCGGGGAAAGCTGCCGGGGATCTTACCAGCGGCGTAGAGCCGCTCATCGACGTCGACGGTGAGGGGGAAAAAGTCGATGCCCTCGCGGGGGCCGCTTGAGGCGGTGGCCGTCACCAAGACGACCGTTTCGCCATAGGTGACCAATACGCTGCCGCCTGCCTGACCGGCCAGCTGGCCGGTCTCCATACGTAGTTCTTTACCACCAACGGTGGCGCTATCTTGATGTGGCATATATTCCTACTATTATCCTTCCGTCATGAGGGGAGAGACGGGCGCGCGTGAGAGACAGCGGTCGCGGATACATGATAGATAAACGTAAGGGCGCACGGTGACTCGCTCGTGCGTATCACCGTGCGCCCCTATCAAGGTGGGCCGTCGCCCATGTTGCCAAGTGCGGTGCGAAAACCTGGTTGGGCGTCACGCGTTAGCGCGTCGAGCGCCCCGTCGAGCGTCCTGCTGAACGGCTCGACGTATCACGTAGCCCCAAGCTGGCGATCAGCGCGCGATAGCGCTCCGGGTCTTCGCGCACGAGATACGTCATGAGACGCTTGCGGCGGCCCACCATGGCCAGCAATCCACGCCGCGAGTGATGATCGTGCTTGTGCGCGCGAAAATGTTCCGTGAGTTCAGTGATACGCCGGGTCAGGATCGCGACCTGCACCTCCGGCGACCCAGTATCGCCCAGGTGCGTGGCGTACTGCTCGATAACCGCTGTCTTCTCGTCTTTCAGCATCCCCGTGCCGTTTCCCCTCGTAATCTACGCTACTCGTGTCTTTTTTCTTTCTCCCACTGTCTAGTATAGCAGACCCATCCCAACACGCCGCTCCTCTGTTATGCTCCTACTGTATGCAGACCATTAATGAATCACCCAACGTACCGGCGGACGCGCCTGACGGCGACATGCTGACCGGCCTGCTGGCGCGCTACAACCGCGCGGTGCGCCGGGAGATCGTGGACACCATTGACGCGCACGACGCGTCCAATCCGTTCTATGGCATCATGCGGTACCACCTCGGCCTCGCCGATGCGAACCTACAGCCCATCGACGCCCCCTCCGGCAAGGGGCTGCGCGGCGCGCTTGTGATGCTCGCCGCGGCGGCCTTCGACGGCGCCGAGCGCAACGCCCTCCCGCTGGCCGCCGCGGTCGAGTTGCTGCACAGCTACTCGTTGGTCCATGACGACATCGAGGACGGCAGCGCGACGCGCCGCCATCGCGCGACCGTGTGGGCGATCTGGGGCGCGCCCATCGGCATCAACGCGGGCGATGGGCTTTACGCGCTGGCCCACCTCGCCCTGTTCCGCTCGCCATTGCGCGAAACAAACCCGGCCGCCTTTATAGAGGTCATGAGCTCCTTCGAGACGGCGGCGCTGCACTTGGCCGAAGGGCAGCACCGCGACATGGCCTTGCAAAACGAAAATATCGCCGATGTCTCCGTCGCGGACTACCTGCGCATGATCGAGGGCAAGACCGCTACGTTGATTGGGGCCGCGGCCGCGCTCGGAGCGCGCGCGGCCGGAGTTGGCGGCTACCAGGTCGACGCCGCCGCGCAGTTCGGTCGCGAGCTGGGTATGGCCTTCCAGATGCAAGATGACATCCTGGGCATCTGGGGCGATGAGCGCGTCACCGGCAAGAGCGCGGTCAGCGACATCACCTCGCGCAAGAAAACCCTCCCCATCCTGCTAGCCCTGGCCCACGGCGCCCCGGATGACAACGCGCGCCTAGACGCGCTGTACGCCCAACCCAGCAATGACGACGGCGATACGAGCGAGATCCTGGCCCTGCTTGACCGCGCGAACGCGCGCGACTTGACGCGCGACTACCTGCGCCGCTACCGCGACGCCGCGCTGCAAGCCCTGGCCGCGACGGACCTCGACGACGCGGCGCTGGCGCCGCTGCGCGCCTTCGAGCAACGCTTCACCGAGCGCACGGCGTGATGAGGGGCGAGGGGCGAGGGGCGAGGGGCGAGGGGCGAGTGACCGTATCTACTGGGAGCGCCGGCTTCTAGCCGGCATACCGTCATGTCCATGACGTGTGCTAGCGCCGACACGATCGCTCACGAAGGTCTGCCGGCTGGCGGCGCTACGCGGCCGGCGCTCCCAGCGAATAGGCGCCAATAGACCAATGGACAAGGTCAAGGTGGTGGTGAGGATGCTCCGATATGTGTGACAACCGCCGTCGCTGGCTCGTCGCGGCCGTATTGGCGTCAGGCGTGGGCCTGGCGGCGCGACGGCGTGACGCGCTCTCGTCCTCGGGCGCCGTCGGCGCGGCAGCCGTCGGGACGGCCGTGTTCGGAGCGGGCGGGCCGCGCGCGTCGGCCCTACTACTACTCTTCTTTGGTAGTTCTACCCTGCTCTCGCGGGCTGGAAAACGAGAAACAGCAGCGGAGACACGGGACCAGAGCGGGCCGCGCCGAACGCTGGCGCAGGTACTTGCCAACGGCGGTGTCCCGGCGGCGCTCACCCTGTTGAGCGTACGCGAACGCTCGCCGCGCGTCATAGCCGCCTACGCGGGCGCGCTCGCCGCCGCCAACGCCGACACATGGGCCACGGAGATTGGCCGGCGTAGCGCCACGCCCCCACGTATGATCACAACCAGGCAAGTCGCGCCCCCCGGCGTTTCCGGCGCCGTCTCCCCACTCGGGCTCGTCGCTTCGCTCGCGGGCGCGGGCCTCGCCGGCGCCGCCTCCGCCGCCCTCTACCACCGTCGCCCAGCGCACGCGCTGGGCATCACCACGGCGGGGATGGCCGGTTCATTGGCCGACAGCGTACTCGGTGCCACGCTACAGGCCGTCTACGTGTGCCGCCGGTGCGCCCAGCGCACCGAAGACCGCGGTCACCAGCACGACGATAGTCCCCCCGCGCTCACGCTCGTGCGCGGGCTGCCCGTCATGACCAACGACGCGGTGAACCTGTGCGCCTCCCTTACTGGGGCCACGATAGGCGCTATCTTTGGCGATGGGACGTTAGCGCGCGGGATGTCCGCGCCGGATGACGAATAGGGGGGCCACGGAATACAAGAAGCCAGGCACGACGTCTTCGCCATCGAGCACATCACCCGCGTCCGCACGCAAAGTGACAGAGGGGCGCATGTCCTGATAGCGTGGCCGCAGGTCATCCGGACGCCACACATCGACCTCGCCTCGCTCCGGCCATAAGACCCACACGAGGGCGGTCCCGCCATGGAGATATTGCCGCGCCTTGGCCGCCATGGCGTCGGACCCCTGCGAGGGCGAGGCCACCTCGGCGGCCAGGTCCGGGGGGAAAGAGATAGGCTTGCTAAGGTCGGCGATAGCGATGAGGTCAGCGTGCTCCGAGGCAAGGTATCCCGCATCGGGGAGTAGGCCTGTTTCGGCGCCAAGGAACTTGAATACCCCATCGGCGCCCGTGACCAGACCAAGATCGCGCTCGTCCACATAGTCGCCCAACCGCGCGGCCAAACGCCGGCCGACCGTTGTTGCTTTCGCCCCACTTCCCGCCACTCGAACCAGCACTCCCTCCACGACTTCGTATCGCCAACCGTCGTCCGGCAAGGCAAGCAGATCGGCCACGGTCAAGGGCCCAGCATCCGGGACGACTTCCGCCCATGGGGCCAGTATCTCCGCCGAGATCACTCGCGCTTCGGCCATCTCCACCGTACCTTCCTCCGCTCTTATCTCTCGTCCTATATTATCGCCCATCGGACCTTACTTGACTTGTACATCTGTGACATAGTTCACGCGACGCCCGGTCAAGCTTGACAGTTTAAGCCTCCAGCAGGCGCAGCACTATCAAATCCGTTTGAACCATGTTTTAGCAGCAAAGCCAATAATCGTGGTTTTAGCAGCAAAGCCAATAATCGTGGCAGGGCGTGATAGTATAAGATCTAAAGGGGACGCAACAAAGGTAGGGGGACATACGAATGGAAGCGACGGTACGGCAGCCCCAGGATGATGAGGACACGCGCATCGTCGAGCAGCTGCCGGTTCATGTGGTGGCAGCGCTCGACCACCTGACCCGCTCCGAACGCGATGGGGTGCTCGCGGCGATCGGCGCTTTCTCGCGCCACGAACAAGAAGGTAGCGCCATCCCAGGCGCCGAACCGCTCTACCTCCTGTGGGCCACGCCTGAAATGCGCGTCATCGTGCGTCGCGCGAACCTGGACGGCCCGGTCGAGGTAGAAGATGTCGTGCGTCCCGCGACCTTGCGCGCCTTCGCGGACGCCCATGCCTCGTGAGGCGGCGCGCTCGCGCCCTGGCGCATGGACTGGGACGCCTGCAAAGACGACCTGGCCGCCTACGAGCGCTTGCTTATCGACAATGCCGAACTGTCCGAGCGAAACGACATCCTGCCGTTCTTCCACGCCCACGCCGATCTGACAGCGCTTCTGGGCGCGTACCATCCAAACATCGTGTCCTGCGACCGCCTTGGCGTCGAGGTACCCCTGTTTGGTGAGTACATCGCGGACGCGGTCGTAGGCGATACGGAGAACAACGCGCTCTGTTTCGTCGAGTTCGAGGACGGAGCGTGGTACGATTAAAAGATCATGAGTAGATGGCGCCGCATCCTATACGTTTTGTTCTTCGCCCAGATGATGGCGCTGATCGGCTTCTCGTTCGTGTTCCCCTTCCTGCCGCTGTACATCCAGACCCTCGGCGTGCATGGACCCGCCGTGCCGATCTGGTCGGGCGTGATCAGCTTTGCTCTCTCCATCTCTATGGCCTTCGTCGCGCCGGTCTGGGGCGCGCTGGCCGACCGCTACGGGCGCAAGCCCATGGTCGTGCGCGCCATGGCGGCCGGCGTCTGCACCACGGGATTGCTCATCATCGCGCCGAACATCTGGTTCGTGCTGGCGCTGCGCATCCTGCAAGGCATCTTCACCGGCTCGGTCTCGGCCTCGCAGGCCCTCGTGGCCTCGGTCACGCCGCGCGATAAAATGGGCTTCAGCATGGGCATGATGCAGTCGGCCGTGTTCATGGGCGCGGCGGCCGGCCCGCTCGTCGGCGGCTTCCTTGACGACCGCCTGGGCTTCCACGGCACCTTCGCGGTCGGCGCGGGCATGCTGCTCGCGGCGACCCTCCTCGTCATATTTTTCGTCGATGAGGACTTCAAGCGCCCCACGACGACGGGCAGCGCCCGCGTCCACCCCATCGCCAACCTGCGCGGCATCGCCGCCGTGGCGGGCCTACCGGCTATGGCCCTGGTGCTGTTCATGGCCGAGTTCGGCAACGTCGTACCGGCGCCCGTCCTGGCGCTCTTCGTGCCCCACCTGCGCGGCGTCCCCATGCTGCACGGCCAACCGCAGACGGCCACGGCCGTCGGCACGATCCTGGCTATCGCGGGCGTCTGCGCCGCGCTCTCGTCGTCGGTCGTCCAGCGACTACAGACGCGCTTCGGCTACCGCCGTGTGCTCGTGGTCTCGATAGGGTTGGCGGGCGTGGCCTACATCCCGGCTTTCTTCGCGCAATCGGTGTGGCAACTCATCGTCGTGCGCGCCGCCGTCGGGTTTTGCCTCGGCATGGCCATGCCCAGCGCCACCGCCATCGTCGGCCTGGTCGCGCCCGAGAACCGCCGCGCCTCGGCCTTCAGCATGATCGCCTCGGCGTCATCATTCGGCATCGCCATCGGGCCGCTGGTCGGCGGCGGTCTCGGCGCCGTCAACTTACGTCTGGTCTTCCTGGTCACCGCGGTCGTCCTCGTCGCGGTCGCCGTCGTCGTGGCGACGACCGTCCGCGAGCCCGAATCCGCTGATAGCTATCAGCCCTCAGCCGCCAGCCGTCAGCCATCAACTGGCGGCGGCGTACCTGCTATAGATCGTGGCACGGTATTGGCACAACGGGAGGTTGTAACAACCACTACGACGTCAACAAAAAAGGCTGACAGCTGAATAGCTGACGGCTGATAGCTAAAAGGAACATTGCATTGAGCGGAATCATGAGCGGTAAGGTGTGCCTGGTGACGGGCGCGACATCGGGTATCGGGCGCGTGACGGCCAACGAGTTGGCCAAGATGGACGCGACGGTCGTCGCCGTCGGGCGCGATCCGCAAAAGGGCGCCGAGACTGTCGCCGAGATTAAGCGGCGCGGCGCCAGCGACAAGGTCGAGTTTATGCAGGCCGATCTCTCGTCGCAGCAGTCGATCCGCGGCCTCGCCAAGACCTTCACCGCTAAATACGACCAGCTGCAGGTACTCGTCAACAACGCGGGCGGCATCTTCAGCAAGCGCGAAACGACCGTCGACGGCCTCGAGATGACGTTCGCGCTCGACCACCTGGCCTACTTTCTCCTGACCGAACTTCTGCTGCCGGCGCTAAAGCGCGGCGCGCCCGCGCGCATCGTCAACGTGTCCTCGTCCGCGCAGGGTTTTGGCAAGACCAACTTCGACGACCTGCAGGGCGAGAAGCGCTACCGCGCCTGGAGCGCCTACAACCAGGCCAAGCTCGCCAACGTCCTCTTCACCTACGAGTTGGCGCGCCGCCTACAGGGCACGGATGTGACCGCCAACTGTCTGCACCCCGGCTTCGTCGCGAGCGGCTTCGCGCAAAACAACAGCGGGCCGCTGCAAGCGCTGACCAAGGCCGGCCAGCAGGTCTTCGCGATCAGCCCCGAGAAAGGCGCCGAAACGTCGATCTTCCTGGCCTCGTCGCCGCTGGCCGAGGGCGTCAGCGGCAAATACTTCGTCAACAAGAAAGAGAAAAAATCCGCCAAGCAATCCTACGACGAATCGGTGGCCCGGCGGCTCTGGGATGTTAGCGCCCAACTGACGGGGGCAACGGCGTGAGGCGACGGGCGACAGGCGACGGGCGACGGGCGACGGGCGACGGGCAGAAGCCAGGCACATAGGTTTTCTAGTAGCTGCCGACTAACAACTGACAACCGGCTACTTCTGCCTGTCGCCTCCCGTCTGTCGCCTCCCGTCTGTCGCCCGTCGCCCGTCGCCTCACGACTCGTTACCGCAGGCCAGATTCAGCCACGAGACGGTCGGCGGGTCGGTCGATGGAATCCAGTGATGTCCACCGAGCGGGCCGACGCGGATGAAGCCGACGGGGACGACGAGTCCGGCGTGGTCGTAGTGCAGTTGGATCGACAGGGCGCCGTGGTAGAGCGGATGCGCCCCGCTGATCGCGACGCCCGCGATGCGTGTCCACGCCTCTTCGACGGTCGGACTGCCAGGACGCGGCGCGCCGCTGGCGGAGAGACACAGCGGGCTGGCGGCGAGGTCGCGCAGTTCGTTCGCGGGCGTGGGGTGACGTTGGCTCCCGATGAACCACACGTATGTTACGACGGCGGCGGCCAGCACGCCTCCAATCACGCTCCCCATCCAACCCTTCATGCTTGTAGTATACCGCGATACAACTATCTGTCGCGAATATGTGAGGTAACGCCAATGCTCGACCAGACGGCCAAGAAGGCGGTCCTCCGCCTGTTCACCTATGGGCTCTACGCCGTGACCTGCGCGTACGACGGCAACGCCAACGTCTTCACGGCCAACTGGATCACCCAGACGTCGTTCGACCCGCCTATGGTCGCGCTCTCGGTGGAGAGCGACAGCGCCTCGCTGCCCATCATCCTCGCCTCGGGCCTCTTCGCAGTCGCCCCCTTCGCCACGGCACACCGTGAACTGGCCGGCGCGCTGGGTAAGCCGCGCTCCCGCGCGGGCGACAAGCTGGCCGCGCGCCCGCACACGGTGAGCCCGTCGGGCCTGCCCATCCTCGACGCTACCCTGGGGTATGTCGAATGCCGCGTCACTGGCCGTATCGTCACGGGTGACTCCACGCTCATCGTAGGTGAAGTCATCGGCGCCGTCCTCCAAGGAGAGGGGGATCCGCTAACCATGCGTGAGGCGGGCTTCAAACATAGCGGATAGTCGGATATCGAATGCCCAATTTTGCCCCTTGACACACCTCGACGGTGAGAGTATATTTAACGTTGCGCCCCTAAAAAGGCGCGGCACGTTAAAAGCTGAAGAACGAGAGAAACAACGGTTCGCCAGGGATGGCAATAGCCCTGGCGTGCTAGGTTTGTGTGAGCTTTTCTATTTTGCATTGCAACGGGTCTTTGGACCCGGCAACTGTAATGGAGAGTTTGATCCTGGCTCAGGACGAACGCTGGCGGCGCACCTAAGACATGCAAGTCGAACGGTCTCCTTGTTTTCTTCTTCGGAGGAGGATGGGGCGA
>JAABUZ0100005697.1_pt1 | contig 16149 bp, 15 predicted proteins | sample 5562091 | NCBI WGS metagenome assembly JAABUZ01 (sample SAMN12813069, study PRJNA571459) | rock metagenome | isolation source: Antarctica rocks | place: Antarctica: Victoria Land, Linnaeus Terrace sud | collected 2015-12-21
GAGCAGCATCGCTGCTCACCCCTCCACACAAGAGGGAACACGGAGGGCGTCGCCCTCCGAACCTCCCTCTCGCATGAAAAACCTACCCCTAAAAGGGGGGCGGAGGGGGCGAAAGGAGTAGCGGAGGGGGCGAACCGGACTTCCCCGGAGGGGCTCCCAACGCCAGCCGCGGCCGGAGGGCCAGTTAGCCACGGGTGGAGGGGGCGAACCAGACTTCCCCCGGAGGCGCGGCGGTCACGCAGAATCGGCGGTCAATCTCTCGAAGCGGTCGATGTCGGCGCGGGGGACATCGAAGCTGGCGCGCCAGAAGTCGGGGGCGTGGAGGTTGATCCCGAAGCGCGCGGCCAGTGTCGCCGCGTCGGCGAGCCCGGTCGAGGAGAGCAGGTCGTCGTAGCCGGCCTGGAACCCCGCGGGGTCGGCCGTGTAGCGCGCGTAGAGCCCTAGCCCGAAGAGCAGCCCGAACATGTACGGGAAGTTGTAGAACGACGCGTCGGAGCTGTAGTAGTGCGACTTGACCGCCCACATGTAGGGGTGCAGCGCGGCGGGGTCGAGCCCCTCGCCGTAGGTCTCGCGCTGCGCCTCCAGCATGAGCCCGTTGAGATCGTCGATCGAAAGCTCTTGCGCCCGCCGCCCCTCGAAGACGCGTTGCTCGAACAGGAAGCGGCTTGTGATGTCGACGACGGTCATGCCGGCCCCTTGTAGCGACGCGTCGAGCAACGCGATCCGCGTGGGCGTGTCGGCCTCCGCGAGCGCGGCGTGGCGGATAATCGTCTCGCAGAAAATGCTCGCCGTCTCGGCTAGCGTCATCGGGGTCGCGCGCTGCAGGGCGGTGCGGTGGCCCAGCGTGGCGTGGTGGTACGCGTGGCCGAGTTCGTGGGCGAGCGTGCTGACGCCGTCGAAGGCGGGCGTGTAGTTGACGAGGACGCGCGACTCGTCGCCGCGCATGGGCACGCAGAAGCCGCCGTCCTCTTTGCCGGGGCGCGGCTCGGCGTCGATCCAGCCGTCGCGGAAAGCGCGCCGCGCGAAGGCGCTCAGTCGGGGCGAGTAGGTCGCGAACTGGTCGGCGATGAAGTCCGCCCCGGCGGCGTAGTCCCACCGCTGGGCCCCCGCCCCGACTGGGGCGTAGAGATCGTACCAGGCGAGGGTGGGGAGGCCGAGGGCGCGGGCCTTGGCGCGGAAGTAGCGGCGGAAGTCGGGGAAAGCGTCGCGCGCCGCGGCGAGCATGGCGTCGAGGGTGTCGCGATCGATGCCGTTGGCGAAGAGGGCCGCGTCGAGCGGCGAGTCCCAGCGGCGGCGCGCGGAGAGAGTGTTGACCTCCCCCTTGACGCTGTTGAGCGCGGCGGCGAGGGGGAGGGCGTTGGCGGCCCACGTCGCCAGCTCGGCTTCGTAGGCGCGGCGGCGCGTCTCGCGGTCGGTCTCGTAGGCCAGGTTACGCACGAGGCTCATCGGGAGTCTTTGCGGCCCATCCCCATCCCCGAGGTCGAGTTCCACGGTGAGTTGCGAGGTCCAGTTGCCGTGTAGCTTGCCCCAGGCGGTCCCTCCGGTCAGATCGAGCTCCGCGGCGAGACGTTCTTCGGCCGGGGACATGAGATGCGCGGCTTCCGCCTTGGCCTGACGTAGGGCGAAGGCGTGGGCGCGGGCAACCTCCGAGCGCGCGACGAGGGCCTCGACGTCGAGAGTTCCGATCCAGGCCGTGAAGCGCGTGCCGAGCTGCGACACCCCCACCGCCTGGCCCTCGACCCGACTACGGGCTGCCTGCGCGGCGTCGTCGCGCGAGTCGGCGGCGACGAGGCAGTAGGTGTAGGCGTCGAGCGTCTCATACGCGTCCAGGAGCGCGTTGTAGCGCGCGACGATGAGGTCGAACGCCGCGACCGTCGCGTCGTCGAGGGGGGCGGCCGCCCGCTCCCCGACGCCGTGGGCGTCGAAGAGCGCCGCGAGGTCAGCGGTGTCCGCGGCGAGGGCGGTGAGCGCCCGCGCGAAGGTCGGCGTGTCGACGCCCGGATAGAAGGTCGTCAGATCCCAACGGGGCAAGGTCTCACTGGCGCTCGTCACTAGTCCCCTCTCGTTTCAGCGTTGATGGACGAATACATACAGTATAAAGGCGTTGACACGGTGCCGCTTGGCCGTATAATATTCCGCTTGATTGTCATATCTACGAATGATATACTGTTTATAGGGTCCTTAGGCGACAGCGTCGTCGCCCGAGGGACTATGTTTGTCTAGTCCTCAGGTGACGCATTATGAACAATTTTCGCACGCGCGCGCGCGACTACGTCGCGCTCATCGTCGGCTCGCTGCTGCTCAGTGCGGCCTTCGCCATCTTCCTGGTGCCGGGGCGGATCGCCTCGGGCGGGATCAGCGGCCTCGCGGTCGTGCTGCACTACCTGCTGGGCCTGCCGACCGGTCTGCTCTACTTTGGTATGAACGTCCCGCTCCTTATCGCGGGGTACGTCTTCCTGGGCGGGGCGCGTTTCACCGTGCGCACGCTCGTCTCGGTGGCCGTGTTCGCGGTGACGGTCGACCCCATCGCGCACGTCGTGCGGCCGATCACGCATGACCCGATCCTGGACACGCTGTACGGCGGCGGCATCTCGGGCGTCGGGATCGGGCTGGTCTTTGGGCGGGGCGCCTCGACCGGCGGGACGACGATTATCGCGCGCCTGGTGCAGACATTTACGAGCCTGAGCGCGGGGATGGCGCAACTCGCCGTCGACGCGATCGTCGTCGGCGTGGCCGCGCTCGTCTTCGGCCCGCAGTTCGCGCTCTACGGCCTGGTCGGCCTGTTCGTCACAGGCAAGGCGATCGACTGGACTCTGGAAGGGCTCTCCGGCGAGCGGGTGGCTTTGATCGTGAGCCCTGCCGCCGACAGGATTAGCGCGCGCATCACGCGCGAGCTCGATCGCGGGTCGACGTTGTTGGAGGGGCGCGGCGGCTACACGGGCGAGGGCCGCCCGGTCATCATGTGCGTGCTCGACCGCTCGCAAGAGCCCGCGCTGCGCGCGCTCGTGCAGACCGAGGACCCGGAGGCTTTCATGACCGTGACGGCCGCGACGACGGTGTTGGGCGAGGGCTTCGCCCCGCTCCCCGCCCCTCGACGGAGGCGATCCGCCCTGCGTCTGCTCGCGCGCGACGTGGCCTGAAGGGTTAGAAAGTGCGGCCGAGGGCCTGGTCCCAGGGTTGGGGGGCCGCCACCTTGAGGATGATGTCCTCGCGGTCGCGCACGTAGAGGTAGAGTTGCACGAAGAACTCCTCCTCGGGGAGCGGGTAGGTGGGGTTGATGCAGAGGAACGGATAGCGCCAGGGCGAGCGCGCGCCCGGTTCGAGCAACACCTCGATGCGGCGTCCGACGCGCAGCCGGTAGGTCAGCCCCGAGAAGCGCCGCGACGGCAGGTCGAGATGGCCCTGGCGCCCCAATGTCTCCCACAACTCGTCGCCCAACGTCGTGTGCGCCACCTCGCGGGCGCGCCGACGCGCCTCGGCGTAGTCGGCGCGCGAGAAACCGGGGCCGGCGCTGCGCCTGGGCAGGTAGTCCCAGTCTTTGAGCCAGGGGCGCTCGATAGCCGCGTCCGGGTCGTCCGGCTCCTCGGGCGATGGGGCCACGCCGAGGAGCCGGCGCCACCACACGGCGAGGCTAGCCGCCGGCGATGGGGGCAACGATCTGGTACTCCTCGACCCGTGGGTTGAAGGGTTCGCGGTCGATCACGTGCTGGCCGTCGACCTTCTTCGAGATCAAGCAGCCGTTCTCGCGCGCCTCGCGCAGGATGCGCTCGGCCTCGGCGACTTGCTGGCGGGCCTCCTCGGTGTCGACCGTATCCCACTCCACGACCTGGTGACCGCGCCGGTTTGCTACGATGATGCGTCCCATCGGCTTCCTCCTGATCGCCCGCGGCGCCGGCGCATCCGCCGGCTCGCCTTGAGCCCATGGCTCTCTTTTAGAGTACTCATCTTGCCGCGTCTGTCAAGCGCCCGCTGTCCGCCTCGACGCATATTCATCAAGGCCGCCGGGACGCGAGAGGGTGTGAGCGGACTGCATCCGCCCACACCCTCTTTTTTAGGCCTGGCATCCCGGCGGTTACTGAATGCGCACGGCGACCCGGTGCCAGGCGTTGTTCATGTATCCGCCGAAGTTCCATAACGGCGCCGGGTCCTCCGGCTGTGTGTTGGCCGCCGTGTCGTAGGCGCGCACCGCCAGCGTGTGCAGCCCCGCCGACAGGTCGAGCGTGCAGTCCCAGAAACGCCATGTCCAGCGCGAGCCCTCCGGCGCGAGGTCGGCCGTCGTCCAGGTCGTCCCCCCGTCGGCGGACACGTCCACCCGCGCCACATCGCGGTCACCGCCGGCCAGCGCGTACCCCCGCACGCGCACCGGCCCCGCCGCCAGCGTCGCGCCGTCCATGGGCACGCAGATGGCGCTCGTGAGCGAGAGCTCGCCGATCGGCAGCCCCGCGTCCCAGTCGGCCTCCTCTTTCTTCACCTGGGGTGGGAACAGCTTGTAGTCGTGCGCGTAGGTGTAGCTGTCCGAGGGCTCCGCTTGCAAGCGGATCTCGCCGAGCCACTTGATGCCGCGGATGCCGGCGTAGCCCGGCACGACCGCGCGCAGCGGGAAGCCGTGGCGCGCGGCCAAGGGCTCTCCGTTCATCGCGTAGGCCAGTAGTACCTCGGGCTGCCGGGCCTTGTCGAGCGGGATCGAACTGCCGACGTTGAAGGTGTGGCCCTCCAGGCGCGCCGTGTCCAGGCCGGTGAAGGCGGCGTGGCGCGCCTCTCCGCCCACGTCGGCGGCCTCCAGCACCGCGCGCAGCGGCACGCCGGTCCACGTCGCGGCGCCGATGGCGTCGGCCACCCAGGGCGACTCTCCCCGAATGTCCTTGATGGCCATGAGCTCGGCGCGACGGTTGCCGGCGCACTGCAACGTCGCCGTCACCGTCTCGTGGGGGAAGTCGCGCCGCAGGTCGTCGAGCGAGAGGCGCGACGTAGCGCGCACGTCGCCCCTAACCGCCAGGCGGTAGGCCGCCGGATCGATATTCTCCTCCCGCCGACCGCTTTTGTCCGTATCCGCCCGCACACGATCGCTACCGCCCAAAAAGCTTGACGCCGTGGCGCCCATACGGTACCGTATGAACATCGCGGCGAGGGGGGAGGGATCGGGCACATGCTCAGAGCGCGGAGGCGATATTCCCTTTCTTGATGCCCAAGCGCGACCTGATGGTGATCACGAACGCGATCAACGTCGCGTACCATCTCGCCGCGCGGCTCCATCTCGCCGTCGTCGTGCTGGCGGGGTGGCTTCGTCACGCCGAGCGTTACGCGCTCGGGCGCCTCACCGAACAGGCCCTGCACTATCTCCACGCAGGTGTTTCACGGCGTCTTCGGTCTCGACGCGGAGCATGGCCTGACCAGCGCCTCCTTCCGACAGAGTCGTCAGAGTACAGAGTAAGTGGAGGTGACCCCGTTGACGACGGCGACCATGACCGAACAGGACATCCTCAGCACGCCCGACATCCTGCGGCGGACCCTCGCGCGCGTCGGCGAGGAGGGCGACGCGCTTGCGTCTCTCCTGACCGGACCGGCCCGCCTTCCTGGGCTGCGGTTCCTCCCACTGTATCGCTCTATCCGCCGCCGCGCTCTACGAGGAGACGCGGGGCGCGCCCGCGCAGGGCGTCATGGCCTCGGAGTACCGCCCGCGCCCCGCGTGGGCGCATGTCGCCATCAGCAGGACCGGCAGGACGACCGAACTCGTCGAGGCGCTGCGCCGGGCACGCGAGGCCGGCGCCCGCGTCGGCCTGGTGCGGGGTGAGCCGGGCTCCCCCGTCGAGGCGGAGGCCGATGTCGTCCTGCCGCTTGAATTCGCGCCGGAGGAGGGGGTGGTCCAGACCCGTTTCATCGCGGCCGCCTTGCTGGCCTTGCGCGCGCTGATCGGCGGCGCGACGGCGCGCGCGGAATTAGACGACCTGCCCGAGCGGATGGAGGACGGGATCGCCGCCTTCGACCCCGCGCCGCTGGTCCGTTTCGACCATATGGTCTTTCTTGGCCGCGGCTGGCGCTACGGCGTGGCCGCGCTGGCGGCGTTGAACCTGCAGGAAACCGCGCTGATGGTCCCCGAGGGCCATCAAACGCTGGAGTATCGCCATGGACCGATCAGCAGCGCCGACGCGCGGACGCTGGTGTGGTGCTTCGATCCACGCGACGACGACGTCAGCGGCGCGGTGTTGGAGGATGTGCGCCGCACGGGCGCGACGGTGTACCAACCCGGCGTCGACCCCCTCGTCGCCGCCGCGCAGGCGCAACTCCTGGCGGTTCGCCTCGCCGCGGCCCGCGGCGTCGACCCCGACGCGCCGCGCCACCTCAGTCGCGCCATCGTGTTGCCGGGTTCGGCCCCGGCCGTTGTGTCGCCGGGCTCGGCCCCGGTTCAAGGGATGTGACGATGGCGATGGGCGTGGGGACGGGGCGCGACCTCGACGTGGTGGTCGTGTGCGAGATCAACGTCGACATCGTGGTCACGGGGGTAGACGGGCCGCCTGTCTTCGGCGCCGAGCGGTTGGTCGACGACGTGACGCTCACGGCTGGCTCCAGCGGGGTGCTCACGGCGACAAATCTGGCCGACCTGGGGCCGCGCGTGGGTGTCTGCGGCCTGGTGGGCGACGACCACTTCGGCCGCTACATGCTCGATCACCTCGATCGCCACGGCATCGATCGCGTCGGCGTGGCCGTCGATCCGCGCGTACACACGGGCGCCGGGGTGCTGCTGTCCGCGCCGCGGGATCGCGCCATCCTCACCTTCCCCGGCGCCATGGCCCGCTTCGAGCTGGATGACGTGCGGATGGATGTGGTGGCGCGCGCGCGCCACCTGCACCTCTCCTCCTATTTCCTCCAGACCGCGTTGCGCCCCGACGCGTCGGCCCTGTTGTCGCGGGCGCGCGCGTTGGGGCTGAGCGCCTCGGCCGACACCGGACACGACCCGGCCGAGAGGTGGGACGTCGACGATCTGCTGGACGAACTCGACGTGTTCCTCCCCAACGAGGCCGAGGCGTGCGCCCTCGCGGGGACGTCCGACGCCGCGGCGGCGCTGGAGTGGCTGGCGGCGCGCGTGCCGACGGTCGTCGTCAAGCGCGGGAGGGAGGGGGCATTGGCGGCGCGGGGCGCCGAGCGCGTCGATATCCCGGCCTTCGCTGTGCGCGTCGTCGACACGACCGGCGCGGGTGACGCCTTCGACGCCGGCTTCCTGGCCGGCCGGCTCGCGGGCGAGGACCTGGCCGCGTGCGTGCGGCGTGGCAACGCCTGCGGCGCCCTCACGGCCGCTCACGTCGGCGGGTCGGGGGGAATCACCCCCCCGCGCGTCGCGTCCCTCCTGCGGACGTGACATGCCGCGTCGGTCGTCCGGTTTTTCCAACGAAAGGGCCCTGTCCATGACCCATGTCCTGACCGTCACGCTCAACGCCGCGATCGACGTGACGTTGGCCCTGCCCCATTTTGAGGTGGGCGGCGCGCATACGGCGCGCGAGGTCGTGAAGCTCCCGGGCGGGAAAGGCGTCAACGTGGCGCGCTCCACGGCCTCGGCGTCCCCGTCGTCGCGACCGGCCTCGTCGGCGGCGCCAGCGGGAACGCTATCCTGAACGGGCTGCGGGCGGAGGGCATCGCCGCCCGTTTCCTGACTATCGCCGGTGTGTCGCGCACCCATACCACTATCGTCGAGACGCGCGGCGGTCGGCTCACCGCGGTCGCCGAGCCCGGACCCACGATCGCGCCGGACGAGGCGCGGCGGTTCCTCGCGCTATTCGCCGAACTTCTCGTGGATGTCCGCGTCGTCGTGCTCTCCGGCTCGTTGCCGCCGGGGCTGCCCGACGACTACTACGCCACGCTGCTGGACCGCGCGACGGCGGCGGGTGTCCCGGCCGTCCTCGACACGAGCGGCCGCGCGCTCGCCCCCGCCCTCGCGGCCGCGCCGTTGCTGGCCAAGCCCAACAGCGCCGAGGCGGCGGCGCTCCTGCGCGAAGACAGCGGGGACGCCGACGCCGCCGTGCGCGCGGGGCGGGAGGCGCGGGCGCGCGGCGCGCGGCTCGTCGCGGTGTCGCGCGGCGCGGAGGGCGCGGTGTTGGTAGGCGAGGCGGGCGTGTGGTCGGCCCATGTGGAGGCGCCGGAGCCGCTCGACGCCACGGGCAGCGGGGACGCCTTCGTCGGCGGGTTCGTGGCCGCTCTCTGTACGGCGGTCGACGGGGGCGCGGCCGCGCGCGTCGAGGATGCCCTCGCGCGCGCGGATGTTCTCGCGCGCGCCCTGACCCTGGCGACGGCCTGCGGCGCGGCCAATACGCGCACCCTCGGCGCGGGCATCCTCCGTCCCGACGATATCGCGCGCTTCAGGGCCGCGGCCGTCGTCACGCGGCTGGCCTGATCGCCTGTACGACGTCTTTGGACGACGGCGCTATCAGGAGGCGCGCTCGTCCCGCGTTCGCATCCCTGGGTCGACGATCGCCAGCAGGACGATGAGCGCGCCGGTGAGCGCGAGGGCCGCGCTGAGGATGTACACGGCGCCGTAGCCCGCGTGGTCGGCGATGACGCCGCCCAGCAATGGGGCGCCGATGGCGAACGGCGCGCTCGCCAGCTCGGTCAGGCCGATGTAGGTCGGCCGTTGCGCGGCCGGGGCGAAGTCGAGGGGGAAGGTGAAGGCGGCTAACCCGATGCCGCTCGACCCCAGGCCGGCCAACGCGAACACGGCGACGTAGCCGGGCGCCCCCCACCCCGCGTTGTGCGCGACGAGCGCATAGAGGGCCGCGAGGCCCAGGCACAACGCGCCTCCCTCCACCACGCGTTTGTGGCCGCGGTGGTCGCCGACGTAGCCCCAGAGGAGGTTGCCCAGCGTCGAAGCGGCCAGCAGGACGACGGCGTAGACGCCGGCCCCCGCGTCGGTGAGGTGGAACAGGCGCTCGGCGTCGATCGTGTAAAAAGAGAGGGCCATCCCCGCGGCCGTGATGAGCGCGGCCGCTCCGAGGTAGAACGCGAAATTGTGGTCGTCGCGCAGCAGGATGGGGAAGCGACGCCAGGAGGCGGCGCCGGTTGGACCGGACGCCGCACCGCGCGATGCCGGCCTCGGCTCCGCGGCAGGAGCCGGCTCGCGTCCCAGGCTAATGCATATGAAGGAGACGACGAGAACGCCGAACGTCGCGGCGAAGCACAGCGCGAATCCAGTCGGCCAGGCGGCGCGCTGGAGCAGCACAGCGGCGCCGGCGCTCCCCGCGACGCCCAGCAGGCCGCCGAGAGCAGTGGAGAGGCCGAAGAACCGGCCCCGCCAGTCGTCGGGCAGCATACGCGCGGTGAGGTCGAGCCAGGCCGGCAGCGTGATCCCGCCGAACGCGTTGGCCAGGCCGAACAGCGCGAAAAAGAGCCAGAGCAGCAGGGTGGGATGGGACACGGCCAGCAGGGGGGCGGCTATAGCCAGGATGAGGTAGGGCACGCGCTCCATCACGGTCCCGCTCAAGACGAACGGCTTCTTGCGCCGCAACCGCTCGGTAAAGCCGGCGACCAGGATCGGCGGCAGCAGACCTCCCGCCGACCGCACCGCCGGGATCAGTCCCAGGGCCAGATTGGACGACGTCAGGTGATGCACGAAGAGCGGCAGCACGCCGTAATACGACGAGAAGCTTAGCGCGAGCACGAACAGGCTCAGGTCCAGGCCCATGACGGTGAAGTTCCACCGGTAGGCGCGACGGGGCAGCATGCGGGCAGTGAGTGACAAGGCGGGCGTTTGCTCCACGAAAGGGTGACGAAAGGTTCGTCTTCACCGTACCATACGCCGCCCGCTATATCCGCATCCCACGGTCCTTAGACGTCGGCGCGCATGATGGGCCGCGAGCGTACCGGCGGTATAACCGCGCGCACGCCCTGTGCAACGCGCGTCAAGACGACGCACGTGTTCGCCCCAACACCACCAGCACGACGCCGGCCAAAATGACCGGCATCGCCAGCAATTCCACCGACGTCACGCGCTCCCCCGCTAGCGCCGCGCCGAGGCCGACGGCGACGAGCGGGTTGACGTAGGCGTAGCTCGTGGCGAGCGCGGGTGGCACATGCCGCAACAGGTAGGTGTAGGAACTGAACGCGATGAGCGAACCGAACACGGTGAGGTAGAGCAACGCGCTCACGGACGACACGGACGGGACGCCATGTATCCGCTCGTCGAAAAACGCGCCGCACAGCAGGAGCAGCACGCCGGCGCCCAACATCTCGACCGCCGTGCCCATCATGCCCTCCGGCAGCGGCAGATGCCCGCTCCAGACCGAGCCCAGCGCCCAACTCGCCGCCGCCAGCAGCAGCGTTAGCGCGCCGATCGGGTTGGCCCGCAGATCGCCCTGGACATTGAGCAGGACGATGCCGGCAAAGCCGAGCGCCAGGCCGGCCCACTCCAGTCGACGCGGCCACCGTCGCCACAATCCCCCAAAGAGCACCGCCCAGAGCGGCACCGTGGCCACGCCCAGCGCGGCCAGCCCCGAGGAGACGCGCTGCTCAGCCAGCGCCACGCCGCCGTTGCCGCCCACCAGCAGGAGCGCCCCGACCAGCACCGCCGCCGCGCTCCGCCGTCGACCGGGGAGGGGCGCGCCGCGCGCGCGCAGGTAGAGGAACAGCGCGCCGCCCGCGACGACGAAGCGCAGCCCCGCCATGATGAACGGCGGGAACCCCTGTAACGCGAAGCGCATGGCCAGGTAGGTCGAGCCCCACACGACGTACACGGCGAATAGCGTCAACAAGACCATCGACCGTTCGCTACCGAATAGGGGCAGGGAACGTGCGCGCGCCTGCCCTAGCATGGCGCGCCTCCCACGGATCCGTCGCCGGCAACCGTGGCGGGCGGCGCCAGGGTGTATTCGGCGGGCGCGAAGAAGACGAGTATGGTGAGCTCTTCGGTGATCGTATGGAAGCGATGTTCGACGTTGGCGGGCACGTAGACAATCGCGCCGGGGCCCACGTCCTTGTCCTCAGCGCCGACTAGAATACGTCCGCGGCCGGATGCGACGTAGTACACCTCGTCCTCACTATGCGGCTGCTGCGGGTCGGTCCCCTCGGCCGGCAGCACGTACAGACCGACGCTGAGCGCCGGCACGCGCAAGAATTCCAGGTAGGGCCGTTCCGCCGCATCCCGCGCGGCAACCAGTTGGGCCAGGTCGAACTGCTGCATACGTATCTCCTCCATCCTCTTTATGATAGATGGTATTGATTCATCTTTGAATACAAAAAGAAAAGTGATACAGTGAGTGAGACATACAATGCAAGGAAAAAATGGAAATGACCGCTGATAATAATAGACTACTCGATCAGACGAGCGGGCACATCCTGAGTCTGCTGCAAGAGGATGCGCGACTGTCCTACAACGAGCTTGGACGGCGCGTGGGGCTCACGCCGCCGGCTGTCGCGGAGCGCGTGCGGCGTATGGAAGACGCCGGTGTCATCGCGGGGTACCATGCCGATGTGCGGCTGGATAAGATTGGCCTGCCGCTACTGGCCATCATTCGCATCAACGCGGCCGGTGGACGGTGTGCGGGGGTGGCCGGCCTGTCCACGACCATACCCGAGATCGTGGAGTGCCATCGCATCACGGGGAACGACTCGTATATCATGAAAGTCGCCGTCGCGGACGTGGCGCACCTGGAGGCGCTGCTTGACCGCCTGACGCCCTACGGCGACCTTACGACATCGATCGTCCTGTCCTCGCCGGTCATGCGCCGATCCATGAGTCGGCCGAGCGAAGAGACCGAACGCGCTTGATCGCGTGTAACGCACTGTCCAGCACAGGGCTTTTTTATGAGGAGGATGTTTATGACCCGCTACGATCCGAAGGCGATCGAGGCGACGTGGCAGCGCAGGTGGGAGGAGTCCAGTCTGTACCGGACCGATATCGACGGCGCCGAGCGCCCCTACTTCAACCTGATGGAGTTCCCCTACCCCTCGGGCGAGGGACTGCACGTCGGCCACGTCTACACCTACTGCGGCGCCGACACGTACGGCCGTTTCCAGCGCATGCAGGGGTACGATGTCTTCCAGCCGATGGGTTTCGACTCTTTCGGCATCCACACCGAGAACTACGCCCTCAAGGTTGGCGAGAACCCTATGACGCTGACCGATCAGACCGTGCGCCGCTTCCGCGAGACGCAGATGAAGCGCCTGGGCGCGATGTGGGACTGGTCGCACGAGGTCGTGACAAGCCACCCCGACTATTATCGCTGGACGCAGTGGGTCTTCCTGCAAATCTATAAGGCGGGGCTGGCCTATCGGGCCACCTCGGCCGTCACGTGGTGTCCCTCGTGCCTGACCGTGCTGGCGGCCGAGCAGACCGAGAAGACACCCGACGGCGAGACGGTCTGTGAGCGCTGCGGCACGCCCACGATCCAGCGCGAGATGGAGCAGTGGTTCTTCCGCATCACCGACTACGCCGACCGTCTCGTCGATGGGCTGCGCGACCTCGACTGGCCCGAACTCTCGAAAGTGCTGCAGGCCGAGTGGATCGGCCGCTCGACAGGCGCCCAGATCACGTTCCCGATCGCCGGGACGGACGCGCACTTCGACGTCTTCACGACGCGGCCGGACACGCTCTTCGGCGCTACCTACGCCGTCCTGGCCCCGGAACATCCGCTCGTGGCGACGATCACGACGCCGGAGCGGCGCGACGAGGTCGAGGCGTACGCCGCCGAGGTGCGCAACAAGACCGAGCGTGAGCGCATCGTCGAAGACGTGCGCGAGAAGACCGGCGCTTTTACGGGCGCCTATGCCGTCAATCCCGCCACCGGCGAGGACATCCCGGTGTGGATCGCCAACTACGTCCTGATGGGCTACGGGACCGGAGCGATCATGGCCGTCCCCGCGCACGACACGCGCGACTTCGAGTTCGCGCGCAAGTTCGGTCTGCCTATCCGCCCGGTCTACGGCGAGAGCGGCGCGGCTGGCGCGGCCGGCGCGGCGCTCGACCCCGAGACGATGACGGAGGCCCGGACGCACGGCGGCGCGCTGGTCAACTCGGGACAGTTCGACGGCCTGCCCGAGGACGAGGCGATCCGCGCCGTGACGGCGTGGCTGGAGGAGCGGGGCGCCGGACGCGCCCGCACGACGTATCGCCTGCACGACTGGCTGATCTCGCGCCAGCGCTACTGGGGACCGCCCATCCCCATGATCTACTGCCCGACCGACGGTATCGTGCCCGTCCCCGAGGAGGACCTTCCGGTCATCCTACCCGAGATCGAGAACTTCCGCCCGACCGGGACCGGCGTGGGTCCGCTCGACGCGCTAGAGGACTGGGTCAACGTGCCCTGCCCCGTCTGCGGCGGACCGGGCCGTCGCGAGACTGACGTCTCCGACACGTTCCTCGACTCGTCGTGGTACTTTCTGCGCTATCCCTCGACGGCGTACGACGACCGTCCCTTCGACATGGCCCTGACCGACAAGTGGCTGCCGGTCGATATGTACATGGGCGGGATCGAGCATGTGCGGCGCCACCACCTCTACGCCCGCTTCGTGACCATGGCGCTGCACGACCGCGGCCTGCTGCCCTTCGCCGAGCCGTTCGCGCGTTTGCGCCTGCACGGTCTGCTCGACGCGATCGACCCCGAGACGGGGCAGGCGGCCAAGATGAGCAAGAGCAAGGGCAACGTCGTGACGCCCGACGAGTACATCGAGCGCTTCGGGGCCGACATCCTACGCCTGGCGCTGCTCTTCGCCGGGCCCTACGAGGAGGGCGGCGCCTTCCGCGAGGTGCGCGACCCCGCGACGGGCGAGATCCGCCGCGAGGGCAGCATCGCCGGGATTATCCGCTTCCTGGAGCGCTGCTACGACCTCGTCGCCGACGCGTCGGGAGAGGGCGCCTCCTCCGCGAGCCCGTCGTCCAATGGGGTCACGGCGGACGCCGCGGGGGAGGGGGCGGCGCGGATGCATCGCGCGATCAAAAACGTGGGCGACGACGTGGCCGCCCTCAAGTTTCACACAGCCATCGCGCGCCTGATGGAGTACGCGACCTGGCTGAAGGAGCGTGCTTTGGGTCTCGACGCCGCGACGCGTGGCGAACACCTGCGTACGCTAACGTTGCTGCTGGCCCCGTTGACCCCGCACCTGGCCGAAGAGATGTGGTCGCTGCTAGGGCAGCCGTACAGCGTCCATCAGCAGCCCTGGCCTGCCTACGACGAGTCGCAACTGCGGTCTCAGACCGTGACTCTCGTGGTGCAGGTCAACGGTAAGCTGCGCGACCGCGTCGAGGCGTCGGCGACGCTGTCGAAGGAGGAGGCGCAAGCCCTCGCGCTTGGCCTCGATCGCGTGCGCGAGGTCGTCGCGGATAAGACCGTGCGCGACGTTATCTTCGTGCCCGGCCGGCTCGTGAACGTCGTCACCCACGGGAGTGGTGGCGGGGGGAAAGCATAAGGCCCGATCGCGCTGAGTTCGGCGGCGCCAGCGGACGGTGCCCCGTTCCGTCCGCTGGCGCCGCCGGTCTCGTCGACGACCGGGCCGGCATATCTGCCATCTCCAATACTACGATGCGTGTGTAAAGCCTATGTAAGGCCTGTATGAAGCTTTTGTGAAGACTAGAGGTTGAGCGGTAACGATCCTACTACGGCGTGTCCGGCGCCGGTGTAGAGCCGTGAGACGTTACCGACGGCGCTATGCCCGTGGAGAACGCTGTCGCTCCGGGTCCAGCCGCTCACGGTCGAGCGCGTGCTGGCGCGCGTTGGCCCGTGCCCCGAGGCGGATGAGCCAAGTGAGGAGTCCTATCGTGGCGAGTGTGGATAGCGACAGGGCGATGATTTCGGCTAGGCTCCCTAAAACCACACGAGGTCCCCTTTCGGTTGATGGAATGGCGCTATTACCCTGAGCATACCGCGCCATGATCAGGACGCCTACACTCAAGGGGCGCGCCTGGGGTCATGTCTATCCCGGCCTTCCCGCTATACCCGTTTGTTGATGAAGTCGCGGATGTAGCCGTTGACGAGGTCGGGCCGCTCGTGGACGACCCAGTGTGAGCCGTCGGGGACGCGTTTGACCGTGAGGACGGGCACGACGCTGTCGAGCCCGTCCAGGTTGCTCGCGAGCAGCGCGCTATCGCGCTCGCCCCAAATGACGAGCGTTGGGACGCGCACTACGAGCGCGTTCGGATCGAACGTCGGTGCGCTCGCCCTATCCGCGTCGCCGCTGGGCGGACCGAGCCCCGATGCGCGGTAGTAGTTGAGGCCGCCCGTGAGCGCGCCCGGTTGCGACCAGGCGTCGCGGTACACCGCGCGGTCCTCCGGCGCCATCCACTCCCTGTGCTCGCCCCAGCCGACCATGAGTCCGAAGAGCGTGGCGTAATCGTCGGACGCCAGGGTCGTCTCGGCGTCCGGGCCGCGGAACATGAGCATGTATTGGCTGGCCCGCTGTTGCGCCGGATTGTCGCGCAGTTCGCGCGCGAACACGCCGGGGTGCGGCGCGTTGACGACGACGAGCCCGTCGAGCATCTCGGGGTGCGACAGGGCGAAGGCCCACGCGACCGCGCCGCCCCAGTCGTGTCCGATGAGGATGAAGCGGTCGTGTCCCAGGCCCGTCACGAGTTGGCGTACATCCTCGACGACGTGGCGTACCCGGTATTGCTCGACGGCGTCCGGCTTCGACGACAGATTATAGCCGCGCATGTCGGGCGCGACCGCGTGGTAGTCCGCGCCGAAGGTGGTTAACTGATCTTTCCAGGCGTACCAGAACTCGGGGAACCCGTGGAGAAACACGACGAGCGGGCGTTGCTCCGGCTGGCCGGCCGTGACGTAGTGCAGGCGAATGCCGTTCACATCGGCGTACGCGTCTTCGAGCATGTGCTGCGTCCTCCCAACAGTGGCCGGTCGCGGCCACATAGCGCGCGACGGAGGCGAACGAGGCATGAGGCATAGAGAACGGTATTTGGTTATGCTCGTGCGTCCGTCTCCCGTGGTCCAAAGGGCGCTGGCGCCCCGGTAGCCTGCCCTATGATAAATCTTTCCGCGCTCTATTGGGCGGCGCCACGTGCCGTTGACGCGCTTCAGGCCATGGTCTTCCCAGCTTAGCTAGGCTTTCCCCATTTTAAGGAGAAGAGGCAGAATACACAGCAGAGATTTCGGTGAGACGAAAGGATCTGCATGTCTATTCTGCCTGGCCGTAGTATGGCCTATCTCTCAGCGTTCGCGC
>JAABUZ0100005698.1_pt1 | contig 16146 bp, 17 predicted proteins | sample 5562091 | NCBI WGS metagenome assembly JAABUZ01 (sample SAMN12813069, study PRJNA571459) | rock metagenome | isolation source: Antarctica rocks | place: Antarctica: Victoria Land, Linnaeus Terrace sud | collected 2015-12-21
CGGCTTAACTGCTTCCTCATAGAAAAGCTGACTGAGCCGTAAGCCGCCGACAAACACTGACACGGTTGCCCTCCAGTCCAGAACGACCAGGCGCCGCCCGACGCCTATATCCTCATGCATGTCCCATTCTAAATGACTCGCAGCCGTGCGTAGCGTGAAGCTCTGCCGGAGGCCATAATAGAGCACATCGGCCAATGTGGTGTACGATAAGGGTTCATTAGATGCGTGTGATCGAGGCGGACATGCGGGACACAGCGCTGCCGTTGCCGTTGCAGGGAATACGGGTCTTGACCCTGGCCCTCAATCTGCCGGGACCGGTCGCGGTGGCGCGTCTGCGCGCGCTTGGCGCGGCGGTCACAAAGGTCGAGCCGCTCGACGGCGACCCGCTCGCCGCGGTCAGCCGCGCGTGGTACACCGCGCTGCACGACAGCGTCGACATCGTCCGGCTCAACCTCAAAGCGCCCGATGACCGCGCGGCCCTCGACGCCTATCTGGAAGCCGCCGATGTGCTCGTGACGTCGAGCCGGCCCGCCGCGCTGGCCCGGCTCGGCCTCACCCCCGCCGGCCTCCTTGCCCTCTACCCGCGCCTCGCCTGGGTCGCCATCGTCGGCCGACCCGCCCCGCACGAGAACGCCGCCGGCCACGACCTCACCTATCAGGCCCCGGCGGGGCTGCTCACCCCGCCGCACTTGCCGCGCGCCCTCGTCGCCGACCTCGCGGGGGCCGAACAGACTGTCAGCGCCGCCCTCGCCCTCCTGTTCGCGCGCGAACGGGGGCGCGGCGCGGGCTACACACAGGTGGCGCTGAGCGCGGCGGCGGAGGCGTTCGCCGACCCGCTGCGCTACGGGCTCACCGCTCCCAGCGGCGTCCTGGGCGGCGGGTCGGCGAGCTACAACCTGTACGCGACAAAGCGGGGCTGGGTCGCGCTGGCCGCGCTGGAGCCGCACTTCTGGCGCCGGCTCCTGCAAGAGCTTGGGGACGACATCGCGCTAGACGATCATGCGAGGCTGCAACAGGTCTTTTTAGCCCGCACGGCGGCCGAGTGGGAGACGTGGGCCGTGGAGCGCGGCCTGCCGCTCGTGGCTATCCACGATCACGTGTAACCGCATGGCTCAAGCCCTGCCTACGATGCGCTACAGCGTTTCCAGGCGCGCGCCTATACTGCGATAGGCCAACATAGCGGATCGAGCGATTGAAGAGTCGAGGAGGACTGAACGATGGCAATGGCGCGGGAGGCCGTGATCGTCGAGGCGCTGCGCACGCTGGTGGGACGCCGCAAGGGGCAGCTACAGGCGTGGCATCCGGTCGACCTGCTGGGCTTCACGCTCGACGCTCTCGTGCGTCGCGCGGGGATCGACCCCGGCATCGTCGAGGATGTGTTCGCGGGCTGTGTGAGCCAGGTCGGAGAGCAGAGCCTCAACGTAGGACGCAACGCCGTCCTCGCCGCCGGCTTCCCCGAGTCGGTGCCGGGCACGACGATCGATCGCCAGTGCGGATCGAGCCAGCAGGCCGTCCACTTCGCCGCGCAAGGGGTCATGAGCGGCGCCTACGACACGGTCATCGCCTGCGGCGTCGAGGCGATGACGCGCGTGCCTCTCGGCGCCTCCTCCGAGCACGGGCCGGGCCGGCCTTTCGGCGATCGCATGACGCGCCGCTACGGCGAGGGGCTCGTACCCCAGGGCATCAGCGCGGAGCTTATCGCACAGAAGTGGAAATTGAACCGCGAGGCGCTCGACGCGTACAGCCTCGAGAGTCACCGCCGCGCTGAGCAAGCCACGCGGGAGGGCCGCTTCGCGGACCAACTGGTCCCCGTCCCCATCACATTGGAGGACGGTACAGCGGCGCTGGCCGATCGTGATGAAGGGATCCGACCCGACACGAGCCTCGAGAAGCTCGCCGGGCTCAAACCCGCCTTCAAGCCCGACGGCGTGGTCACCGCCGGCAACTCCTCGCAGATCAGCGACGGCGCGGCGGCGCTCCTCATCATGGAGCGCGGCAAAGCGGAGTCGCTCGGGCTGAAGCCGCGCGCCCGCTTCGTCTCGTTCTCCGTCGCGGGCGACGACCCTATCCTGATGCTCACCGCGCCGATCCCGGCCACACGGCAGGCTCTCGACCGCGCCGGACTGACCCTCGACAGGATCGATCTCGTCGAGATCAACGAGGCCTTCGCCAGCGTCGTGCTCGCGTGGCGCCAGGAGACCGGGGCCGATTTGAGCCGGGTCAACGTCAACGGGGGCGCCATCGCGCTCGGCCACCCGCTCGGTTCGACCGGCGCGCGCTTGATGACGACGCTGCTGCACGAACTCGAACGCACCGGCGGCCGCTACGGGCTGCAGACCATGTGCGAGGGCGGCGGCATGGCCAACGGCACGATCATCGAACGATTGGACTAGAGGAGGGGGCTGTGCAAGTAGAGGGTCATACATTCCTCATTAGCGGGGGCGGCTCGGGGCTGGGCGCGGCGTGCGCGCGCGCGTTCATAGGAGCGGGGGCCAACGTGGTGATCGCCGACCTCAATGCGGAGGCCGGCGAGAGCGTCGCGGCCGACCGCGGGCAGGCCGCGCGCTTCAGGCAGACCGACGTCGCCGACGAGGCAAGCGTCCAGGGGGCGGTCGACCTGGCGGTCGGCGAGTTCGGGGGCCTGCACGGCGCGATCAACTGCGCCGGGGTCGCGATCGCGGAGCGGGTGCTCGACCGGGAGGGCCAGGCCAATCCGGTGGCGCGCTTCGCCTTCGTGGTGGGGGTCAACCTCATCGGCACCTACAACATCATTCGACTCGCGGCGGCGGCGATCGCGCGGAACAGGCCCGAGGGAGCGGATGGGGAGCGCGGCGTCATCGTCAACACGGCCTCGGTCGCCGCGTTCGATGGGCAGATCGGCCAGGCCGCCTACGCGGCGTCGAAGGGCGGGGTCGCCGCCATGACCCTACCCATCGCCCGCGAGCTTGCGCGTCATGGCGTCCGCGTGGTGACGATCGCGCCCGGCCTGTTCGACACCCCGATGCTGGCCGGACTCCCCGAGCCGGCGCGCCAATCGCTCGGCCAACAGGTCCCCTTCCCACCGCGACTGGGCCACCCCGACGAGTATGCGGCGCTGGCCCGCCACATCGTCGAGAACCCCATGCTCAACGGCGAGGTCATCCGCCTTGACGGCGCGATTCGCATGGCCCCTAAATAAGCGCCAGGGGCGTCTGAGACCTGACACGTAACCCTGTATATCCGTAGCCCTGTATATCCGGCGCCTACCAGTGGAGGAAAAACATGCTCAAGATTACCGTTCTCTACGGCCATCCGACCGACCCGGACGCGTTCGACACGTACTACGCCGAAACCCATACGCCCCTCGTCCAGAAGACCTCCAATATCACGCGCTTCGAAGTCGCGAAGGTTTTGCCGGGTCCCGACAAGCCGCCTTATTATTTCATCGCCGAACTCTATTTCGAAGACCAGGCGCATATGCGGGACGCGCTGCGCTCCCCGGAAGGCCGCGCCATGAACGCCGACGTGCCCAACTTCGCCACCGGGGGGGTGACCAACCTCATCTCCGAAGTGAAGTAGTGTAACGTGTTGAATCTTTCACCAAAGGAAAGCCCGTGACGAGCACAATCGAGAACCGCGAAGCCAGGGGGGAGGAGACGCCGGGCGCCGAGACGGCGCGGCGCAGTACGAACGTGCTCGGCGAGACGCTGCCGCGCGTCGACTTCTACGCTCTGGACGACCTGTTGACGGATGGGGAACGCGACCTACGCGACCGCGTGCGCGCCTTCGCCGACGCGGAGATCCTGCCTATCATCACGCCCTACTGGGAGCGCGGCGAGTTCCCGTGGGAACTCATCCCCAAGGCCAGGGGCCTGGGCTGGATGGGCGGCACGATCGAGGGCTACGGCTGCCCCGGTTTGAGCGCGGTCGCGGACGGGCTGGCCAGCGTCGAAATGGCGCGCGGCGACGACAGCGTCGCCGTCCTGTTCGGGGTCTCCGCCCTGGCCATGCAAACAGTCGCGCTCTGCGGCTCCGAGGAGCAAAAAGAGCGCTGGCTCCCGCCCATGGCGCGGCTGGATAAGCTCGGCGCGTTCGCTCTCACCGAACCATTCGTCGGCTCCGACGCCGCGCACATCGAGACCAGCGCGCGCCGCGACGGCGACTCCTATATCCTCGATGGGGCCAAGCGATGGATCGGCAACGCGGTCGAGGCCGACGTGACCGTCGTCTGGGCGCGCGACGAGGCGGGCAAGGTGGGCGCGTTCCTCGTCGAAAAGGGAACGCCCGGCGTCGCGTTCGCCCCCATGCGCGGGAAGCGCGCCCTGCGCGCCTGCCCCAACGCCGACGTCACCTACCGGGGGGCGCGCGTGCCGCTCGAGAACCGCCTGGCGCACGCCGACGGCTTTCGCGCCGCCGGTAGGGCCTTGATGAGCGGCAGGGTCACCGTCGCGTGCCAGGCGTTGGGCCTGGCAATGGGCTGCTACGAGGCGGCGCTGGCCTACACGACGAAGCGCGAGCAGTTCGGCAAACCGGTCGCGGCCTACCAACTCGTGCAGCAGAAGCTCGTGCGGATGCTGACCGAGATCACGGCGATGCAGCTGCTGACCTGGCGACTCTGGACGCTGCTCGACGCGGGCAAGATGACGCCGGAGCAGGCCAGCCTGGCCAAGCTCAACAACGCGGCCAAGGCGCGGGAGGTGGCGGCCCTGGCGCGCGACGTCATGGGCGGCAACGGCATCCTGCTCGACAATATCGTCGCCCGCCACCAGGCCGATATCGAAGCCACCTATTCGTACGAAGGGACCGACCACATCCAGACGCTCGTCGTCGGACGCAAGATCACCGGCCACTCAGCCTTCGCTTAGCCCGCCGTGGCTCCTCCGTCGATGGGAAAGGCGACGCCGTTGATGAAGGACGCCTCGTCGGAAGCCAGGTACACCGCGGCGGAGGCGACGTCGTCCGGGGTTCCGATGCGGCCGAGCGGGATATCCTGGAGCAGCCGCGCCGTCGCCTCCTCGGGGCCGCCGCGCATGCTGGCGACGACCGCGTCGACCATCGGCGTCTGCGTCCACACGGGGCAGAGCGCGTTGGCGCGGATGTTGAAGCGCGCCCCCTCGAGCGCGAGCGTCTGCGCGAGGTGGATCACGCCCGCCTTCGAGGGGCCGTAGGCGCCCAGGCCCGGCGCGCCGCGCCAGCCCGCGACCGAGGCCGTCGCCAGGATGACGCCGCCCCCCGATTGGCGCATGGCCCGGAACGCGTGCTTGGCGCAGAGGAACACGCCCGTCAGGTTGACCGCCAGCACACGGTCCCAGTCGTCCTTGTCGAGCTTGGAGATGAAACCGGGTACGCCGATCCCGGCGTTAGCCACCATCGTATCGAGCCGGCCCCAACGCTCGACCGCGTAGGCCACCGTCGCCGCGCACGACTCCTCGTCCGTGACGTCGATGCGGTGGACGACCGCGCGCTCGGCGTGCGCGTCCCCGATCTCCATGACCGTCGCCAGCGCGCCCGCCTCGTTGATGTCGGCGACGAGGACGGACGCGCCCTCCGCGACGAAGCGCTTCGCCATGGCCCGCCCCAGCCCCGAGCCCGCCCCGGTGATGACGGCGACCTTGCCCTCTAACCGCGTCATGTTATCCACCCCCTTACGCTGGCGCCGCGCGCGCTACCGCGCTATCGACAACCTGCGCTATCGTACCACGATCCGGCGCCCGTTGCGCAAGAACGGTTAAACTTGCAATTCTCCCGCCGCCTAGTACAATGAGAACACGGTTGCCGCCGGACCTATCCCCGCGGGCCGACAGTTCATGAGCTGGCGTCCTTTCGTGCGATGTCGCATCCGCTATAGTGTCGCGATCATGTCGGCGTGACCGCGGCGGGAGATTTGTTATGACCAAGCTGGCTCGTCTACGTCTCGTCATCCTCGGTCTCATCGTCCTCGGTCTCGGTCTCGTCCCGGCTCTGACGCCCGCCACCCACGCCGCCGGGCGTCCCGCGCACGCCGCGCGCGGCGCCGCCCGCCAGACCCATCGCGCCACGGGCCCTTCGGACTACTATCTCTCCCTCGGCGACTCGCTTGCCTACGGCTACCAACCCTACCCGCCCATCCGGCAGGGCTTCGGCTTTTACGACGACCTGGCGGCGGGTCTTGAGCGGGTTCATCCGGGACTTCAGCCGGTCAACTTCGGCTGCCCCGGTGAGAGCAGCGTAACCTTCATCAACGGCGGGTGCCCGTTCGCGGCGGCGGTGAACTACTCCCATCCACAACTCACCACCGCGCTCGCCTTTCTCAAGGCGCACCGCGGCCAGGTAAGCCCCATCACCTACGTCATGGGCGCCAACGACCTGCTGCAGATCCTCACGAACACCGCCGCGCTCACGAGCACGCTGCAGCGCTTCGCCGTCAACGAAGACTCTATCCTCCGGCAGCTCCGCCAGGCGGCGCCGGCGGCCGACATCGTGACGATCGACTACTACAACCCCTTGACCATCGCCGCCACCACCACCGCGGCCCTCAGCCAGACGGTCGGGGGGAACATGGCGCTCAACGCGATCATCGACGCGACAGCGGCGAAATACAACGTCAAGGTGGCCAACGTCCACGCCGCGTTCAATATGCCCGAGCGGAACCCGCTGTTGTGCCAGATAACCTGGATTTGCAGCCCCTACCACGACGTCCACCCCACGATCGCCGGCTATGGGGTCATGGCGGGAATCATCGGCGCGACGCTGGGCTACCCCGGACTCGCGACCACGGCGGTGACCAACCCCGCCGCCGTCTCGATCGGCGTCCCGGTCGGCCCGATCCAGATCGCCTACTCCTGGATCGGCGATATGAACGCGACCGGCTACGACATCGTGGTCTACCACTACGATCCGAGCGGCAACGTCGTCTACGACAAGTTCACCACGGTCCCGGCCGGCCAGCACACCTACGTGTTCGACGAGGCGCACTGCGGGACGAGCTACGAATTCAAGATACGGTCGCGGGGGCCCGGCCATCCGAAGGGCTACTACACGCCGGCCGACGGCAAAATCGTCCCCTGCGCGCCCTAGGGGGTAGCAGGCCCATAGTCCTGTAGCGCCTGGAGTCGCGCCTACGTCGCGCGATTGGAAAAGGAGGTGACGGAGCGGCGGCCCGACGTTGTCCCCCGGTTCTTATCCCCCTTGTTATGTCGATATGTCGATCACGATCACGAAGGAGTGGCAGATGGGACGCACACAACGATTGACGGCGCTGACGGCGGCGGCGCTACTCGCGCTCGGCGGGACGGCGCTGCCCGCGCGCACCCAGGCAAGCGCGCCCGCGACGCCCGGCGTTACAGGCAACAGCATCTCCGTGGGCACCACCATACCCCTCTCCGGTCCGGCCGGCGCCTACGGCACGATCGCCTACGGGACCAGGGCGTACTTCAACTACATCAACGCCCTCGGCGGCATCCACGGGCGCAAGATCAAGTACACGATCCTCGACGATGGCTACGACCCCGCGCGCGGCTTGAACAACGTCAAGAACCTGGTCCTCTCTAAGGGAGTTTTCGCCCTCATCGACGACCTGGGCACGGCCAACAACGAGGCCGCGCTGCCGTTCATCACACAGCAGCAGACGCCGCTGGTCTACCCCGCGACCGGCTCGTCGACGATGGCCCACCCATTCCACAAGTACTTCTTCGCCATGCAGGTCAGCTATACGATCGAGGGCAAAGTTCTCACCGACTACGCCGTCAAAAAGCTGCACGCCAAACGGATCGGCGTCTTCTATCAGAACGACGATTTCGGTAAAGAGGGGCTCGCCGCGGTGACCGCGCGCGCCCAACACGACGGCGCCTCCGTCGTCAACTCTGAATCGTACGAGTTGACGGACGCCGACCTGAGCGCGCAGGCGCTCAAGCTCCAGCGCGCAGGCGTCGACGCGGTCATCATATTCGCCGTGCCGACCCCCGCGATCACCTTCCTGACGACCGCGCCGAAGGTCGGCCTGAAGGCCAAGCTGCTCTCCAGCGACACGGCGCTCGACCCCGCCATCGTCAAGGCGGCCGGCCCCGCCGCCGAAGGGGTGTACTTCGACGCCTACGCCGACCTCCCCAACGCCAGCACGGCGGGCGCGGCGCTCTACCGCTCCGTGGTCACCAAGTACGGCGACGCGACGACCACGCCCGTCAACAGCACGTTCACCGCGACCGGCGTGCTCTCCGGCGAGATCCTCGTCGAGGCCTTGCGGCGGGCCGGCCGCAACCTGACACGGCAGGGGTTCATCCACGCGCTTGAAACGCTGCGCGACTATCATCCCGCCGGGTCCAACATCACCTACACCCCGACGAACCACGCCGGGATTTCGGGGTCCTACATGGTCCAGATCCAGCGCGGGAACATCGTGCCCGTGTCGGGATACGAGTACCCATAACGAAAAGATGAGCGACCTGATCGTGGAGATCGTGCGCGGGGTGTCGACAGGGTGCGTCTATGCCCTGCTCGCGCTCGGACTCGTGCTCATCTACCAGGTGAGCGGGGTCGTCAACTTCGCCCAGGGCGCCCTTGCGGCCGTCGGCGCCTACGCCATGTGGAGCCTGCTCAACCAGGCGGGCCTACCGTTTTGGCCCGCTCTGGCGGCGACAGTCGTCGCGACTTTCCTGCTCGGCGCGCTGTTTCAGGTAGCCCTGCTGCAGCGCCTGCAACGGGCCCCCGCCGCGTCTTTGATCGTGACGCTGGGCCTGCTCATCGTGCTCGAGGGAGGCGTCGGGCTGATCTGGGGGTACACCAGCCCGACGCCTCCCCTCGTGTTCAGCCTGCCTATCTCCGCCTCCCAGCAAGTGACGATCGGCTCCGTCGCCTTGAACAGCATCGACATCGCCTCCATCGGCGTTACGGCGGCGCTCATCCTCCTGTTCTTCGCCTTCCTGCGCTATACGCGCGCGGGCGCCGGCGTCCGCGCCGTCGCGCAGTCGGCGCAGGGCGCGCGACTGGTCGGCATCCGGGTTAACCGGGTCCGCCTCGTCGCCTGGGGCATCAGCGCGGTCATCGCCGCCGTCGCCGGGATACTGATCGCGGCGACGACCGTGCAACAGGCCCCGACGATGGCCGAAATCTACCTGCTCAGCGCCTTCGTCGGGGCCGTGATCGGGGGATTGGACAACCTCGTCGGCGCGGCTGTCGGCGCCGTGCTCATCGGCGTCATCCAGAATCTCGTCGCTTTTTACCTCCCCACGGGGTTATCCGATGTCGGCGTCAGCAATAACACAATCGTGTTTTTGCTCCTGCTGATCGTACTGCTGCTACGCCCGGCTGGATTGTTCGGCGTCGCAACCCAGCGGAGAGTATAAACGGGGTGCTTGAAGGATTATGACGATACGTCGCGCCGGACCCCTTCTCGCCCTCCTCGTGGTCGCGCTGGCTCTCGCTCCCCTCGTCATACACAATGACTACTACGGAAATGTGCTCGACACGGCCGGCACGTACGCCATCGTCGCGGTCGGGCTTAACCTTCTCTGTGGCGGGACAGGGCAGTTCTCGCTGGGTCACGCCGGCTTCTACGCTATCGGCGCGTTCACGGCCGCGATCCTGGGCGGCGCGCACGGCTGGCCGTTCTGGCTCGCCGTGCCGGCGGGGGGAGTACTGGCGACCGTCGCCGGCCTCATCGTCGGCATCCCCGTCCTGCGCTTGAGCGGCCCGTATTTCTCCATCGCCACGCTCGGCTTCGGCCTCCTCGTCGCCAACGTGCTGGGGACCGCCAATTGGGCGGGCGGCCGCACGGGTATTCCCATCAACGCCCCCACGCTTGGCGGCTACAGCTTCACGACCACGACTTTCTTCTGGGTCGTGCTCCTCGTGCTCGTGGCCGGCGTCTTCACCGCGTATAACCTGCGGCGGGGCGCGGCGGGGCGGGCCTTCGTAGCCTTGCGCGAAAGCGAGCCGGCGGCGCAGGCCAGCGGGATCAACCTGGCCCGCTATCGCGTCACCGCGTTCGCGATCAGCGCCCTCTACGCGGGCGTCGCCGGCGCGCTCTTCACCTACTGGAGCCTGTACGTCAGCGCGTCGAGCTTCGGTCTACCGATCTCGGTCCTGTTCATCGCCATCATCGTCATCGGCGGGCTCGACAGCGTGGCGGGCTCCATCATCGGCGCGGTCTTCCTGACCGCCGTCCAGGAACTGCTGCAGAACGCCGGCCAGGGCCAACTAGCGCAGCCGCTCTACGGCGCGGTCATCGTCGTCGCGCTCCTCTTCCTACCCGGCGGCCTGGCGCGGCTCCCGCTCGTCCTGCGCGCCGTGCGGCGCCGATCGCCCCGCCCCGGCGCCGTGGAGGTATCACATGGCTGAACTCCTGACGGTCCACGACATCACGTTGTCCTTCGGCGGCATCCGCGCCCTCGACGCCGTGAGCCTTGAGGTAGCCGGCGGCGCGATCGGCGGGCTTATCGGGCCCAATGGCGCCGGCAAAACGAGCCTGCTCAACTGCATCTGTCGCTTCTACCACCCGCAAAGCGGGACGATCCGCCTCGGCGGCGCCGACGTGCTGCGCCGGCCGGCCAGCGGGCTCGCCGCCCTCGGCATCGCGCGCACATTTCAGCACATGGAATTGTTCGGCCCCATGACGGTCCTGGAGAACGTCCTCGTCGGGGCGCACACGCGCGGACGCGCCGGCATGGTGGCGGAGGCGCTCGCCCTACCCGGCGCGCGGCGGGCGGAGCGGCGCCAGCGGGACGATATGCGTACGCTCCTCGACCTGGTCGGGCTGGGGCAATGGGCCGACACAGCGGCGAAAAGTCTCCCACTAGGACTGCAAAAGCGCGTCGGGGTGGCGCGGGCGCTCGCCTCCCGCCCCAAACTGCTCCTGCTCGACGAACCGGCCGGCGGTCTCAACGGCACGGAGAAGCGCGAGCTCGCGACCCTGTTGCGCACGCTGCGCGCCGAACTGGGCTTGACCCTCCTGCTCATCGAGCACGATATGGACATGGTCATGTCGCTGTGCGACTCCATCACCGTGCTCGACTTCGGCCGCCGCATCGCCGCGGGCTCGCCCGCCGAGGTGCGGCGCGACTCCACTGTCATCTCGGCCTACCTCGGCGTCGCGCCGGAGCGCGTCGAAGAGGTTCTGGCGTGAGCGCCCCGGCCTCGACGTCGGTCGAGACGGCCGCGACGCGGCGCGAGGCGCCCCTCCTGCAAGTGCGCGACCTACGCGTCGCCTACGGCGGCGTGACCGCGGTCGAGAGCCTCTCGCTCGCCGTCGGTTCGGGTCAAGCCATCGCCATTCTAGGAGCGAACGGCGCCGGCAAGAGCAGTAGTTTGCGCGCCATCGCGGGGCTACAGCGCCCCGACGGGGGCGAGGTCCTCCTCGACGGGGCGCGCGTCAACGGCCAGGGGCCGGAGGACCTGGTGCGACGCGGCGTCTCGCTCGTCCCCGACTCAAAAGACCTGTTCCCGCGCTTCACCGTGGCCGAAAACCTGCGTATGGGCGCCCACGCGCGGGCGGGGCGTGATTTCGCGCGCGGGCGGGACGAGGTGCTGGAACTGTTCCCGCCCTTACAGCGCCGGCTGGCGAGCCAGGCCTGGACGCTCTCGGGCGGCGAGCAGCAGATGCTGGCCCTGAGCCGCGCCATGCTGGCCCGGCCGCGCCTGCTCATGCTCGACGAGCCATCGCTGGGGCTGGCCCCGCTCGTCGTCGAGGCGATCTTCGCCGCGCTGGCGCGCATCCGCGCGGGCGGTACCGCGATCCTGCTCGTCGAGCAGAGCACCGCCGCGGCGCTACGGCTGGCCGACTACGCTTACGTCCTGCGGACAGGGCGCGTGGCCCTCGAGGGCGCCAGCGCGGAGTTACGCCACGACCCGCGTGTCCTCGATCTCTACCTCGGCGGCGAGGGCACGCCTTAAAATTTGACCCTTGCATGGGATCGCGCGCAACCCTGCCCGGACATCCACTCGCCGTGGTCGTCGAACAACCGGACGCCGTGGTCGAGCGGCGCGCGTGTCGATGGGTGAGAAGTTGACAACTGACCCCACAGTGGACTATCTTTGGGATGGAAGGACAACACCAATGACGACGACTATCCGGATAGCGTTCCTCCCCAGCGAGGGAGGTACTGGCGCTTGGGACGGATGAGGGCACAGTCGTAGTCTTTCGCTCAGACTAGTGGCCAGTTCAGACCTCCCACGGCGCGGAGGTTTTTTTGTGCCCGTTTTGCCCTGCCCAACGGCAAACGAGCCGACCGAACCTCCTCTGATCCGGGAGGTTCTTTTACCCTCCCGTGCATGATGATGATACGTATAACGCGCACCGACAGGAGGGATCACCATGGCACACTGCGATGATACCGCGCTGACATTCAGGTCCGTCACCGAGAGGGTTCTGACCGGAACGTTCAACGGCGCGGTACGGCTCGACAACGGTGAGCCGCTTGACGCGAGCCCGCGCTCGACCGTCTACCGCTACGCCGCGCGGGAGGGGCCGCGCGGCACGCCGGCCTCCGTCATCGTGAAGCGGGCCGGTGGCGAGGACGAGACCTACGACCCAGACGCCGCCGACGGGCCGGCCCCACGGCTCTTTAACGAGTGGGCCGGCCTCCAGTTCCTCGATCACCTTGGTGGCGAGCACTCGCCGGCCGCCCGCTTCTATGGGGGCGATCGGGCGGCCGGCCTCGTGGTTCTGGAGGATTTGGGGACGGCTGGGCATTTGGATGAGATCTTGCTCGGCGACAACCCAACCGCCGCCGAGGACGCGCTCATCGACCTGGCGACCACGCTGGGGCGCATGCACGCGCTCACGATCGGCAAGGACGGGGAGTATCGTCAGATCCACGCCGCCCTTGGCCCCCCGGAACCCGCTATCGCCTCCTACGATTGGCTGGCCCCACGGTTCCACGACATGGCCGCCGCTCTGGGCATCGCGCCGCAACCGGGAACAGAGGCCGACCTGGCGACGCTGCACACCGTGCTGCATAACCCCGGTCCGTTTCTCGCCTATACCCATGGCGACGCCTGCCCCGACAACTGCCTGCGCATCGGCGGCACGGTGCGCCTCTTCGATTTCGAGGGGGGCTATCTCAGGCACGCGCTCATCGACGGCGTCTTCGGCCGCCTGCACTTCCCCTCGTGTTGGTGCGTCGGCCGCCTCCCCACGCCTATCCCGCCGCGTCTAGAGGAGGCGTACCGGGCGGCGCTCACGCAGGGATGCCCCGTCGCGGCCGACGATACCCTCTTCGATCGCGCCGTCGTCGAGGCATGCATCTATTGGCTGATCCGGTTCGACCGCGTGTATCCCTTGACGACGATCCTAGAACGGGACGAAGAGTGGGACAGGGCGACGATCCGGCAGCGCCTCCTTTTCCGTTTCGCCATCGTCGCGCGGACGGTGCAGGAGAGCGGCTACCTCGAGGCGCTCGGGGCGACGATCGCGGCGATGGCCGCGCGGCTCCAGTCCTTGTGGGCGATCGACACGGCCCCCATGCCCTCCTATCCCGCCTTCCATGTGCGAGGGGGAGGGGAGCGCTGATGCAGACAAACCACGTCAAGCCGCCGCCGACCTTCGCTGTCGAGCACGCGAGTTGGCGTAGCCCGCGCGCTCGACAGCAGAAAGGAAATAAAGATGTCCAGCCGCCTGTACAACGTCACCATTGATGCCCGTGACCCCAGTACTCTCGCCGAGTTTTGGCGTCAAGCACTCGACTACCGCGTTGCCTTCACTGAACCCAACGAGGTCGGCATCGAGCCACCAGACGATCCTACCACCGCCTGTCCCGCTCTCGTCTTCGTTTCCGTCCCCGAAGGGAAGATCGTCAAGAACCGCCTCCACTTCGATCTCGCCCCAGACGATCAGGCTGCCGAGGTCGAACGCCTACTGGCGCTCGGGGCACAGCGCGTCGATATCGGTCAGCGTGAGGTACCATGGGTCGTCATGACCGATCTCGAGGGCAACGAGTTTTGCGTGCTACCCCCACGCGACAGTTAACTACAGTACTGGCCGAGTGCTTGCCTGCTGTCTGCAACGACTCATGCGTATGGACCTGGTGTTACGGAACATGACACCAGGGGCAACGTAGAAGAGGTCTTGTGCCACATCAGAGAACGTTGCGTGTACCGCGATGGCCAGCGCTGCCGAAGCGTCGCATCAATACTGCCGAAACATCGCAAGTGATCGCGCGGCAGCACACCGCACTTCGACATCACCATGCTCCGTGAGCGATTGCACCGCATGGCGTACGCTCTCGTCGCAGTAGACGATGCGCTCGAGCACCCACAGGGCGCGGTTTAGCGAGGTGGTATCATCCGCGCGCAATTGGGCAAGCACGTAGTTCTTATAAATCTCGAGGAAGTGGTTCTCAAACTGGAGCGTCCGCTCACAGAGGGCGCGCAGTTCCCGCTGCTCATCCTCGCCGCTCGGGATGAGGTAGCCCCATGTGTTGCGGCAGCGCTGGTATAAATCCTCCACGAGAGGCGCCCACGCGTCGCCGATGTGCGCACGGTACGCGCGGGGGCACTCGCTCTTGGCCGCGACGTACACGCCCGTGCGGTAGGCTAGCAAGGCCGTCGCGATCCAGCCCGTCACGCGGATGAGGTCACGTGTCGAAGGGGCGTCGGCACCGGTGGGCAGACGCACCATCCGGCGCGCATACCCGAAAAAACGGTCCGCCGGATCGGGGTATGCGAGGGGAGGGGCGACAACTGGAGGACGGCGGAAGACCATCACAAGGAGCCAGTAGGCCGCATGCATGCGCTCGCGCGTCCACGTGTCCACGTGTCCACGTGTCCATCGGGAGGATCGACCACTGAGCACGCTGGTCCTCGCCGTATAGACAGAGGCTGGCGCCTTTCAGCGACGGATACACCCCCACTGCCACCTGCGCGTCGTCGGTCACCTCGACATCGAGCTCAAGGCTGCTCAGGGCCGCGCTGTAGCCGGCCAACCGCACGGCCCTGTCGCGCTCGGCGTCATCCGCGAAGCGGTCCTTGAACACGATGGTCACGTCGATGTCGCTCCTGGCCGTTTCGGTCCCATCGGCGTAGCTGCCATCGATGTAGCAACTGCGCAGGCGGCCGGGGAACGCCAGATCGAAGAGGCCGATAATGGCGCACATAATGTGGTCGGCGATCGCACTGCCCGTCGATGCGGCTAGGATAATGTCGGCCACGAGCCCTCCGTCCGTGAAGTAGTGACTTTGCTAGTGAGTATCTCACTTCGCCCCTTTGGCCCTGTGTTTACAGTCGCTCCACGCTTGCCCTATACTTTGTGCAACGCGAAAAGGAGTGCCACCGGCGGAAATCGCAACCTTCCGGCCGCGTGGCGTCGATGGCGCATGGTAATGAGGGCGTGATAATGATGGATGGTCGCCCAACCCTGGATTTCACAGCCGGCGTGGAGTTGCGCCACGACCCGCGCGTCCTCGATCTCTACCTCGGCGGCGAGGGCACGCCTTAAAATTTAACCCTGAATCGGGATCGCGCGCAACCCTGCCCAAACATCCGCGTCACGGCGCCGTCACCTTGAAGGTGACCGAGCCACGCCATTCGCTGCGATTATGGACGGATATACTGTCGGTCAGCACTTTCACCGTCCACTCGCCGTGGTCGTCGAACAACCGGACGCCGTGGTCGAGCGCCGACCCCGGAAAGGCAAAGAACCGGGCAACCCACAACCTGTGTCCGACCGGCGACAGTGTCGCCGGGTAGTCCCGCGTACCGCCGGCATCGAGCATCGGCATAAAGAACTTGTCAGCCCGCGCCGGCCCCCGCATATATAGGCGCGTTTCCGTGGGCGTAACCACAAGCCGTTCCAAAGTGATCGTCGTCCCGTATCGCGATGTCCCCGTGAGATGGGGCGCGAGTGTGCGCACCTTCGGACTGAGGGGAACGGTGATATTGAAGGCAAACGGCCCGGGAACGGTCACGCCGCGGATTGATTTGTCGTAGGGCTCCGTCCCGACGGCGCTGTCTGTCTCGCAAGATGGGGTCGCCGGCGCCCGTCCCGCTACGAGTTCATTTCCGTACAGACTAGGAGCCGTCAGGCGCAACCGCAGCGTCTTTGCGCCACGGACGGCGTCCGTGTCGAACTCCTGTACGTCGCCGTCCGTGGCGCCGACGATGCGGCCAAGTTCCGCGGTATCCCCACTATTCAGCGGCGTGAGGCGTGTCCTCCGCGCGTCGATGGCTGTGAGCGCCGGGATAAAAGCGCCCCTAAAG
>JAABUZ0100005701.1_pt1 | contig 16125 bp, 11 predicted proteins | sample 5562091 | NCBI WGS metagenome assembly JAABUZ01 (sample SAMN12813069, study PRJNA571459) | rock metagenome | isolation source: Antarctica rocks | place: Antarctica: Victoria Land, Linnaeus Terrace sud | collected 2015-12-21
CGCGCTCAAGAAAAGTGATCGCCAACCTCCGGTCGAAAAGCGGCGCGCGACCCGAAAAAAGGCTGTTGCTGCCGTGGTTCCGGAAGCCTAGTTCCGCGTTTTCCCTAGCGATCCATGCGAGTTGGCATAGTCGTCTTTCCTGGCAGTAATTGCGATCATGATGCTTGGTATGCGGTCAATCACAATTTGCGGCATCAGGCGGATTTCATCTGGCACCAGTCAGCGTCCTTAGGCGCGGTTGACGCCGTGATTATTCCCGGCGGTTTTTCCTATGGAGATTATCTTCGTACGGGAGCTATCGCTAAGTTCTCTCCGGTCATGGCTGCCGTGAAACGATTTGCGCGGGAAGGCGGCCCTGTTCTTGGAATCTGTAATGGTTTTCAGGTGCTGACGGAAGCGGGGCTGCTTCCTGGAGCGCTGGTTCGGAACGCGAACTTGAAGTTTGTTTGCCGCAGCGTTCCGGTGGAAGTAGTCACCGCTGATTCGCCTTTTACGCGCGATGCCGTGCAAGGCCAGGTTCTGCAGCTTCCTGTGGCTCACGGAGAAGGCTGCTATATCGCTGATGACGCTGCTTTAAACCAGCTTGAAGCGGACGGTCGCGTGATTCTGCGGTATCGCGATAATCCAAACGGCTCCTTGCGCAATATCGCGGGAATTGCCAATGAAAAGCGCAATGTCATGGGCATGATGCCGCACCCGGAGCGCGCTTCCGACCCTCTGATGGGCGGCACCGATGGATTGGTTCTGCTGCGCTCGCTGCTGACCGCCTTTACTTACTCATGAGCATCACGCCCGACGTTGTCGCCGCGCATCAGCTCACGCCTTCTGAATACGACAGGATTGTGCAACTGCTCGGACGCGAGCCGAGCATGACCGAACTGGGCATTTTCAGTGTCATGTGGAGTGAACATTGCTCCTACAAAAGCACGCGCGTTCATTTGAAGAAACTGCCCACCGAGAGTCCCTATGTTCTGCAAGGGCCGGGTGAAAACGCGGGCATCATCGATATTGGCGACGGTCTGGCGATTGCCTTCAAAATCGAATCTCATAATCACCCTAGTTTCATTGAGCCGTTTCAGGGCGCGGCCACCGGCGTAGGGGGTATTCTGCGCGATATCTTCACGATGGGCGCGCGCCCGATAGCCGTGATGGATTCGATTCGGTTCGGCAAGCTGGACGACGACAAAACCGGCGACCGGAATCGGCGCATTCTTGAGGGCGTGGTTTCCGGCATCGCGCATTACGGCAATTGTTTCGGCGTGCCGACAGTCGGGGGCGAGTGCGTTTTTGAAGAAAGCTATGACGGCAACCCTCTGGTGAACGTGTTTGCGCTGGGCATTTTTCGTCATGACGAGATCTTCTACGGCAAGGCGAGCGGCGTCGGTAATCCCGTCATTTATGTCGGCGCGAAAACGGGCCGGGACGGGATTCATGGCGCTTCCATGGCGTCGGCGGAATTTACGGAAGAGTCGAAGCAAAAACGACCGAACGTGCAGGTGGGCGATCCGTTCATGGAAAAGCTGCTGCTGGAAGCATGCCTGGAAGCCATGAAAACGGGCGCGATTGTCGGCATTCAGGACATGGGCGCGGCGGGATTGACGTCCTCGACGTGCGAAATGGGAAGCCGCGCCGGAACCGGCATTGAGATCGATCTGGCCCACGTTCCGCAGCGGGAAACCGGCATGACTCCTTATGAAATCATGCTTTCCGAGTCGCAGGAGCGGATGCTTCTGGTGGCGGAACAGGGGCGGGAAAAGGAGATCTTTTCCGTCTTCGGAAAATGGGGTCTCGACGCGGTAAAAATCGGCGTGGTTACCGGCGACGGCATGCTGCTCGTGAAAGACGCGGGTCAGGTTGTGGCGGAAATTCCGAATCGCGCTCTGGCGGACGAAGCGCCCAAATATAACCGGCCCTTTTCGAAGCCTTTGCGGGCCGCCCCGCTGGAAGGTCCGGAAATTAAAAGCAGGAATCTCTTCGAGGATTTGCGAATGCTTTTGGCGTCGGGTGATCTTTGCTCCAAGCGGTGGATCTGGGAGCAGTATGATCACCAGGTTCGCACCAATACCATCGCTGGACCGGGTTTTGATGCCGCCATCGTGCGGATCAAAGGCGTAAACACATCGATTGCGATGTCGTTGGACGGAAATGGGCGCTATTGCTCGCTCGATCCGCGGGAAGGCGCGAAGCTGATTGTGGCCGAGTGCTGCCGGAATTTGTCCACGGTGGGAGCGCTGCCCATTGCGACTACCAACAACTTGAACTTTGGCAATCCGGAGAGGCCGGAGATCATGGGGCAGATTGTGGAGTCCATTGAAGGATTAGCGGAAGCCTGCCGGTTTTTTGAAGTTCCGGTGACCGGCGGGAATGTGAGCTTGTATAACGAGACGCTCGGCGCGCCGATTTTCCCCACTCCGGTGGTCGGAATCGTGGGAACGCTCGCCACGGGCTTGCCGATGCCCGGCACGTTTGTTGAAGAAGGCGCGACAATTATTTTGCTGGGCGGTCTCGGTAAGCCGAATCACGAGGAGTTTGGCGGGACGCAGCACGCCAAAGTAATTGGAAATACGCTTTGGGGAACACTGCCGAAACTCGACATGGAGTACGAGAAGCGGGTACAGGCGGTTGTCCGGGAACTTGTGCGGAATCGGGCGGTGCAATCGGCTCATGATCTTGGTGAAGGCGGTTTGGCTGTTGGCTTGGCAGAATGCTGTTTCGGCCCGAATGAGATAGGCTCGACGGTGCGGCTCCATTCGGATCTTTCGCCTGAATTGCTGTTGTTTCACGAAGGGCCGTCCCGGATTTTACTCTCCACGACTGAGCCGGAGCAGGTTTTCGCGGCGGCGCAAGAAAAGGGTGTGGAAGCGCTCCCGATTGGCGTTACACTCAAGTCCAGAGTGACAATTCAGAATCGGGAGCAGGTCCTGATCGACGGTAGTGTCGAGGAACTAAAGGATCTGTGGAATAGCTCACTCCAACAACTCCTTCATAATCCTGTGCTGGTGCCAAATTCATGATTGACTCCGACGATCAATGTCTATTCGATAAGCTCCATGAAGAGTGCGGGGTGTTTGCCATTCACGGGCACCCGGAAGCGGCGAATCTGGTTTACCTGGGACTGTATGCGCTTCAGCATCGCGGCCAGGAAAGCGCTGGCGCGGCTTCCAGCGATGGCCGCAAAATTCATAGCGTTCGCAAGATGGGGCATGTCTCCGATATCTTCACGCCGGATGTTTTGAATCAATTGCCGGGCGAGATTGCAATTGGGCACACCCGGTATTCAACGGCCGGCGATGCCACGCTTAAAAACGCGCAGCCTTTATCGGTGGCGTGCAGCAAAGGGCAGGTCGCTGTCGCGCACAATGGCAACCTGACGAATGCTATTGAGCTGCGCCGTGATCTCGAAGCGGATGGATCGATCTTTCAATCGACGAGCGATACCGAGGTGATTCTTCATCTGGTGGCGCGCTCCCATGAGCGGACTTTGTCGGGCGCGTTGCGGGATGCTCTTCTGCAGATTGAAGGCGCGTTTTCGCTGGTCTTTCTCGCGCAAGACCGTATCATTGTGGCTCGTGATCCGCACGGTTTCAGGCCGCTGGCAATGGGCAGGCTCCCGCTGCCGGACGGTAAAGTCGCCACGGTGTTCGCCTCCGAAACATGCGCGTTTGATCTGATCAATGCTACCTACGTGGATGATGTGGCGCCCGGCGAGATGGTGATTGTGGGCCCGGAAGGAATCACCCGCGAATACTATACGACACCGGGCGTGACGGCGCACTGCTCGTTTGAGCATGTTTATTTTTCCCGGCCGGATTCGATTGTTTTCGGCAAGCCCGTGGCCGAGTCGCGGGAGCGGATGGGACGATTATTGGCTCGGGAGCAGCCGGTTGATGCGGACGTGATTGTGCCGGTTCCGGATTCGGGCGTGTCGGCTGCGGTTGGGTATGCGGCGGAATCCGGGATACCTTACAAACAGGCTTTGATCCGGAATCATTATGTGGGGCGAACCTTTATTGAGCCGTCGCAAGCGATTCGGGATTTCGGGGTGAAGCTGAAACTGAATCCGGTCCGGTATTTGCTGGAAGGCAAACGCGTCGTGCTGGTGGACGATTCGATTGTGCGCGGGACGACCAGCCGCAAAATCGTGCGTATGGTGCGGAATGCGGGCGCGCGCGAAGTTCATGTGCGGATTTCTTGTCCTCCCACCGTTTCACCTTGTTATTACGGCGTTGATACTCCTTCACAGGAGGAGTTGATTGCCGCTAATAACAGCATTGAGCAGATCCGGGAGTTTGTGGAAGCCGATTCACTGGCCTACCTGAGTCTGGATGCGCTTCAGAATTCAATTCAAGATACCCGTCAGCAATTCTGTTATGCCTGCTACACCGGCCAGTACCCGACGCTGGTGCAGATTGGCGAAGTTGTGCTGGCGAAGACAGGTTGTTGTTAGAGCTTGAGTGGCGACAACGTCCAATCGTTACGACTTGCTAGTCCAGAAATTGTGGTGACCATCATCAAGTTACTATCAAACTATGGCAGTTGTGCATATCAGTGAGGCAGAGCTGGCGCGTGACCTTCATGCTGTGCTGGAGAGAGTGCGGCAAGACGTGGAGGTGGTCGTTGAGAACAATCAGCAGCCTGTTGCATTTTTGCGGTCTGCTGAACTGCCGCGCCGAAAAGCGTCAGACATTTTGGCGCTGATGCCAAAGAACTCCTCCGCTGTGATGGATGAGAGTTTTGCTCGCGATGTTGAGGCTGGCATTGAGAGCCATCGTGAACCCCTGGAACCACCAGCTTGGGATTAGTACTCGATTCCTCTGTTACTGTTGCGGCAGAGCGCCTTGGTCAAACGGCGTACGAGATGGTGAAGTTTGTTGGATCGCAATATGGAGACCCGGAAATTGCTGTCTCTGTTATGACCGTGCTGGAACTAGCGCATGGCATTGCTCGCGCAAATACAAGCTCTCACCGTTGGGTGTGACAGCTATTCCTGGATGACTTGCTGACGGGCATTCCAATTCATCAAGTGACGATTGCTCTTGCTTTGCGTGCTGGACAGATTGACGGACGTTTGCAGGCTATAGGGACTCGCATTGCTGTATCAGATCTGCTGATTGGTTCCACTGCTCTGGAGCTTAATTATGCCATTCTTACACACAATGTTCGCCATTTCCGCTTAAGTCCCAGTCTTACTGTGAAGCAGATTTGAACTGAGACGCATCCGGCGATAATACGAAGTTGATCGCCACTTTCCTCCTCTCCTTGCTGTGCCAGACGACGTCTCTGTCTCCCGCTGGCCAAGCCAAAGCCGCCGGAGTACGGGCCACGCAGCGGGGTGATTATGCGCAAGCGCAGCGCGATTTCGGAGAAGCCTGCCGGATCGACCCCAAGCTTCGGGATGTTTGCTTCTACCAAGGCCGGGCTCTCTACTATGCAAACCGCTTCGAAGAAGACGCTCTGATCCCCTTGCGGAAATCAATCGAGATTGGGGAATCAGCCTCGCGCGCGCAATCTACGATGGCGGAATGCCTGGAAGCGCTCGATCGCGCGGAGGAGGCGGAGCGCGAACACAGAAAAGCCATCGCCGGGGACCCGGACCCGCAATACAAAGTTCGCTTCGCCATCTTTCTTTTTCGCCAGGGCCGGGCTGGCGAAGCAGTCGAGCCGCTGACGGAGGCTTTGCGCGTCAATGCGAACGATTTCAGCGCAAACCTGGAAATGGGGCGAGTGCTCTTCGAAGAGGAGAAGCTTTCGGAAGCGTTGCGGTTTCTTGATACGGCTTTACGGGCGCGTCCTGCTTCCACTCAAGCCCACCTGCTTGCCGCCAAAGTTTGCCAGCGACTGGGGCGAAGCGCTGAAGCGGAACGACACCTTAAGGCCGCGCAGGTTCCCGAACCTTGATCACCCGATCAGCCTCGAAATTCTCAAGCGTCTGCTTCACCCCGGACGGCCATTCTATTTCGAGGCGCGCGACCCGCGCATCTCCTCCTAAGCCGAATCGAACAACTCTTTCACTCGCGCTCGCGTATCCCACCGCGGTTGTGCAGCGGTTCCACTGTTCGCCGGATGCCGATAGGAGATGAAGCCGGGCGCCAATGCCGTCGCGGTTGCTGCGCTTTCCTTCGAGGACGAAGCCGACCCAGTGGCTGCCCTCGCCGGATCGATTCAGGAACAGAGCGGGTGTGTCGTTGAGCCGGGCCACCGCGATATCCATCAGGCCGTCACCGTTGAAATCGGCAAACGCCGCGCCGCGATTCCAAGCCGGTTCGCCTACCAATTGCCTCTCGAAACGGTTCGGTGTCCGCTGCCAAAAAACAGCGCAGCGCTGTTTCGACTCGCGGCTCGAAAAAAGTTCGGTGTTATCGTTAACGTCGCTATTGGCGGTGAAGAGATCCTTGCGGCCATCGTTGTCGAAGTCGTAGATGCCCACGCCCCAGCCGGTGAGCGCCATGGTTTGAGCGCCGAGACGGCTGAGGTACGTCATGTCCTTGAACAGACCTTGCCCGGAGTTCCGGTAATAGGGATAAGTTTCATTCGCAAGCGCCGTGATAAACAAGTCTTCGCGGCCATCATTGTCGATATCGCGGAAATCGACGCCCATGCTCGAAAGCGCTCGCCCGTCTTCGTTGAGAGCGACGCCTGCTTCCATGCCTACCTGGCGGAATTTCATGCCTCCTTCGTTATGGAAGAGAAAATTGGGCGTCGTGTCGTTGGTGATGACGAAGTCCAATCGTCCGTCGCCGTCATAGTCTCCGATAGCCGCTCCCATGCCTTTCCCCGCGTAAGCGCCTATGCCCGACTGCCCGGAAACATCGGAAAACGTGCCGTCACGGTTGTTGTGGAGCAGGATATTCGGAAGAGGCTCGTAGAAGCGCGGATGGCAGTAAGTACGGACCCCGCGCGCAAGATCGCCGCAGGACGCTTCAGCCGACGGATTCCACTGGACGTAATTGACGATGAGTAGGTCGTTCCAGCCGTCGTTATCAGCGTCGAAGAACGCTCCTCCCACAGCCCATCCAGTGTGTGGGATGCGGGCTTTTTCGGTGACATCTTCAAAAGTGCCGTCGCCTCTGTTCCGGTAAAGGAAATTGCGCTGCACGCCCGCGACAAAAATGTCGGGCCAGCCGTCGTTGTCGAAGTCCGCTACCGCGGCCGCGATGGAAAAACCTTCTCCCTTGAGCCCGGCTTTCTCGGTGACGTCTTCGAAGGTGCCGTCGCCGCGGTTGTGATAAAGGCGATTCCACCATTCAGGGCCGGTCTTGCGTAAGCCGGGCTGCGGCGCGCCGTTTGTGAGGAAGAGATCGGGCCGGCCGTCATTGTCGAAATCGATAACAGCCACGCCGCCCGCCATCGTTTCGATCTGATGCTTTTCCGGCGTGGCGCCATTGCGGAGGACTGCATGAAGGCCGACGCGGGATGATACCGCTTCGAACGCAGGCGGAAGAAGGGCGGGAGCAAGAGGCAGAAAAATCGCCAGTGTAATCAATACTCGGAAGAACAAGGCTGGTTACCATTTTGAACGAGCCCGAAAAAAGGGCGGAGATCTGAAGAGATCCGCCACCCCGTATGTGCGAGTTGAATTGTTGGTTACCCGTCCTTACCAGTTCGCTTTGAAGCCTAGCTGGATCTGCCGGGGATAAACAGTGTTGCCGATCCATGCGTTGCTCGGAATAAGGGTTCCGAAGTTGGCATCGAAAGGGTTCGTGTTGTAGGTGTCCAGAAGGTCAACGAAGTGATTCATCACATTGAACGCTTCCGCGCGGAACTGGAAAGTGAGCCGTTCGGTGATGTGGGTGGTCTTGTTGAGAGACGCATCCATGGTGAAGCTGCTCGGCATACGGATTTGACCGCTGCGGAACGGGTTAACATTCGGAGCATAGCTGGGCAGGGTGAGCCAGTCATACTTCGACTGATCGGTGCCGCAACCGGCGTTCAAACTGTTTTGCAGAGGCTTGATAGTGCCGTCGTTGAATTCTTGCAGCACGCAAGGGCTCCAGCCGCGAACCTTATAATCGCTGAAGTTGGCCTTGGTGGCGGGATTGCGCAGCATGATCGCGTTCTGCGGCAGCGTCGCCGGAATCCCGGAGCTGAAGTTAAAGAACGAAGTAGCCTGCCAGCCGCTGATGAGCGTCTTCACGAAACGGTTCGCTCCCCGGCCCCAGCGCTGGCCATCCCCGAACGGGAGCTCGTATACCGGCGTGACCTTGATGACGTGAGTATGGTCAAGGAAGTAGAGACCTGATTGCAGAATCCCACGCTGGTAGTCGTTAAAGCCCCAGCTTTCCACCTGCTTGGAAAGCGTATAGTTAGCGTTCATCGTAAGGCCGCCGCGGAAGCGGTAATTGTAGGTCATCTGATACGAGTTGTAATGAACAAAGCCGTCGTTGCGGCCGTATTGTGTAATGCCGTAGTATTGCGGGAAAGGACGCAGCATCTGATACCGGTTCACGGTCGGCGAACTGCCGAGCGTGGTTCCCGCGAACGGCGCTAATCCGTAGAACGGGTTCGGCACCTGAGCGTTGCAGTAGCTCGCGTTTCCGCCTTCCAGGATGTTGCATTTCTGGCGGTCCGCCAAGCTGATGTCGTTAAACTGGCTCGCATTCGTCTGAATGTTCATGATGTAGTTGCCAACGTACTTCAATTCGAGGAAGGACGCGGGCGTCACCTGATACTGAAAGCCGAACGAGAACTGATTCGACGAAGGAACTTTAAAGGTGGGGTCAAAGAAGTTGAAACTCTGGCCCACATACGAGAGCGCTCCGAGCGACGCTCCCGGCGGAGCGTTGATCCCGTTGGGATACGGATTGGCGATCACATTGGGAATAGGCGTCCGGCCGCCGTCCAGGGTGGTAACCATGGGGGTGTTGTTGCTGAACCCGTTCGTCTGAAGATAATCGTTGCTCGGGTTCAGGAAGTAACGGCCGTATCCTCCGCGCATCACGAGCTTGTTGCTGATCTTGTAGGCGAAACCGATGCGAGGCTGAACATTATTAAAGCGGATACCGGAGGCGAGGCTCGACGCGCCGTTAACTCCGGCGAAGGTCATGCTGCCTCTCAGATTGGCAAGCTGAGGGTAAAGAGCAAGATTCTGTGGAGAGATCAGGCTCGACACTGGATTAACCGCATCCGTGCGAAATCCACTATCCAAACGATTGTGAATCTCATAAGGAGGAAGATTGTAATCCATGCGCAGGCCCAAGTTAAGGGTCAGCTTAGGACTGACTTTCCAGTCATCCTGAATGAACGGAGCAATGTACCACTGCTTGAAGAATGGGTACGCAGGATAGTTTGAACTCGTTGTATAACTCGTACTTCCGGCCGTGTTTGTGTTCTGATAGCCCAGCAGGAATGACGCATAGCTGTTACCGCTAATGCCGTTCGGTTGCTGCCAATCATTAGCCGTGTAGCTGTTGTCCACGGCAAACGAAAGGATATTTCCGGTATCCTGAACCGCGTACTGGTTCCAGCGCACATCAACGCCGCCGTGGAACGAGTGTTTTCCCCAGACTTTCGTCATATTCGTGTTCAGAGAATAGTCGTCGGTCGTGTTCTTTCCCAGGTAGCGCCCCAGGTTCTGATATCCGTTAATCTCCCACTGACCAAAGAAAGTGGGCTGCGGAAGCTGGCTAATAAGCGAGGTGGACAGGCCAAGCTTGGTCAGATCAAAGCCTTGGTTGGCGGCCCCGAGTCCCTTCTCGATATAGCGATTGTAGGAAGCGCGCATGTTGAAGACAAGCGTCGGATTGATCGTTCTCACCCAGTCAACCACGTAGGCATCGTTGATGCGCTGGAACGGCTGCTGGCCGTCTTCTCCAGGTCCAATGATGCCGTTGTTTGCTCTGTCTTCTGTACGGTCATTCGAAGCATGGCGCACGAAGACGCGATCCTTGTCGCCGAAAATCCAGTCGAACTTCAGAATCAAATTGTAGAACTTATCGGTATCGAAGTAGGTAGGTATGCGGAGGTCGTTGAAAGAGTAACCGCTGCCTGTGCTGGTCGTGTTGGGCAAAGGCATGTATTTGGTGACCGCCAAAGCAACAGGACTGAGGCGATTTGCCGGTATGATGTTGCCGGGAAAGGGCTGGCGCGGACTGATTTCGTTGCCGCTCGCGTCATACTGGGCTGTCAGCGGATCGTAGATTTTGATAAGATTGCCGTTCGCATCGGTAAGCTTGCTGAAATCACCGGTGCGCATTTCCGGCTGCGGATAGCTCAGGGTAAGGGGGTTTGGAGTGCCCTCACGATAGTTCTCGAAACTTCCGAGATAGAACAGCTTTACGGCGCTGTCTTTCTTGAGCAGCTTCGGAATGTAGATGGGACCGGACACCTGGCCGCCGTATTGATCGAGGTAGTGCTCGGTCTTGGGTGAGCCGACGGCATTGTTCTGGAACGTATTGGCATCGAGCGGCGTGCGTCGCAGGAACTCCCAGCCGGTACCGTGGAACTGCGATCCGCCGCTCTTCAGAACGGTGTTCATAATGCCGCCGCTCGTGTGTCCGTACTGCGCGTCGTAGGCATTCTGCTGAATGCTGAATTCCTGGACCGCGTCCACAATCGGCACGTAAGCGATATTGTTGCTGCCCATCTGCGCGTTGTTGGGAGCGCCGTCGAGCAGAAACTCATTATTGGATTGCCAGCCGCCGTTGACCACCCATTGCGCGATGGCGCCGTTGTCAAACGGACGCTGCCAGATGGACGCGCCGCCAAAGCTGACGCCGGACATCATGTTGCCCAGCATGAAAGGATTGCGGGCATTCAGCGGCAATTCGGTTACCTGCGTAGTGTCGACCACGCCGCCTCCGCTGGCTGACTGGGTATCAAGCAGTTCGGCTTGGCTCGACACCTCCACTGTTTCGGTGACCTGACCGACATCGAGCGTTGCGTCCACGCCCGCGATTTGACCGACCGTCAGCGTCAATCGTTCCTGAAGGTATTGCTTGAATCCGGAAGCCGTAATCGTCACGCGATAATCGCCCGGTTGAAGCAGGGGCACGGTGTAGCTGCCGGAGTCGTCCGACTTGGCGGTGAAAACTTCGTTATTTGCCAAATTAAGAAGTTTGATCTCGGCGTTGGGAATGACTCTCCCCGAAGTATCGAGAACATGTCCTGAAACCGTGGCCCGGAACTCCTGTGAAAAACCCGGAATCGCGAGCAAACATTAGCGATATACAAAAAGCGGCAACTCTGGAACGACTTGGCAACATGGCTCCCTAAACCTTTCCTCTGTTCTTCTAACTGCGACTTGGATAATCTGCGCGGTATTAAGTGAATATCCTTGCCTATTAAGTGCAAATGGCTTGTATTGGGTTGATAATATGGCCGCAGGAATCATGCTGTCAAGGAAAATCCATTAGTTCGGAAGAAATTTATCTTACGGTTATGGTTCGACGTCGAGTGCTGTTGTTAGGAGACGGGGGCTGCTTGCTCCAATCCGTTCAGGATCTGTTCATGGAGTTCGTGGGTAATGGTGGCGCGGTCCTTTAAGGTGAGGTTCTGCGTGCTGATAGGCGGAAGGATGCGTAATGTTACGTGTCCGGATTGGACAAGAGCGGAGCCGTAGGGCAGAACTTCTCTTGTTCCAATCAGCGCCAAGGGAACTAGCGGAACACCGGCTTTGATGGCGATGTAGGCCGCGCCTTCCTTGAAGGGGCGCAGGATGCCGTCGTGCGAGCGTCCGCCTTCCGGAAAAATCAGGAGTGAAATCTTCTTTTGCTGTATGACATCGGCGGCTTGCTGCATGACCTTTATGGCGGCGCGGGGATCTTCGCGAGGCACGGGAATGTGTCCGGCGCTTTTCAGGTGATTCCCAAGAAGCGGAATTTGAAAAAGCCCGCGCTTGGCCAGAAAGCGAAACTGCACGGGAATGTGGGCTATCGCTACCGGCGTGTCCATGTAGCTCAGGTGATTGGCGACGAAAACGTAACTTCCAGCCGGGTCGATTTGTTCCAGTCCTTCCACGCGAACCTTTATGCCGCAGGTGGCAAGCAGGGTTCTGGCCCAGATGCGCGCCAGCCGGGATTGCACAATGCCTTTGGGGTCAAAAAACGACACAAACAGGCTGATGGTTCCGAAGAAGGTAGTCCCCAGGATCACAGCGGGATCGGCCACTAGCAGGCCGTGGAGCCTTTTCATGAATGTTTCATTTTACGAGGGCGGCTCGGGCTTCTCCTACTACAAACAGTGATCCCGTGAAAAAAACAATGGCGTCTTGCGGGGCGGCGCGGACGACCGCGATAGCTTCCTTTACCGATTGCGTGACCCTTGTCGCGGGGTGAGGAGTGATTTCAGCGATGGCTTCGGGGCGCAATGCTCGCGGCAAAGCGGGCGCGGTCAGGATCAGACGGTCGGCCAGCGGGAAGAGTTGCGCCGTAACCTCCTCTATCGCTTTGTCGCGCATGGCTCCATAGACAATCCAGACGGGACGCTTCGCGCAAAAGTCGCGGATGTAGCCGGCCAGCGCGGCGGCTCCGGCGGGGTTGTGCGCTCCGTCCAGCACGAAATCCGGGCGGCGCGAAACGTATTCCAGGCGTCCGGGCCAGCGAGTCTTTTGCAGGCCGGTTTGGATATATCGTGTTTCGATCTTCAGATGTACGCAGGCCGCTATCGCCGTTGTCGCGTTATCCAACTGGTGTTTGCCGGGAAGTGGGCACCTGTAAGGAACGCCCTTTACTTCGAAAGAGCAGCCTTCGGGTGTCCATTCCATATTTGATGGCTCAAGGCCGGTAGCGCTGATGATCGGCACGGCCAACTCGGAGGCTCTTTGTCGAATGACGGCTTCGGCGGAAGGGGTCTGGCGAGACAGGATCAGCGGGATCTTGGGTTTCAAGATGCCTGCTTTTTCCCAGGCGATGGATGGGAGGCTGTTGCCGAGAAAGGATTCATGATCGAAGGAGACCGGCGTAATGACGCAAAGCTCGGGATCGATGACGTTCGTTGCATCGAGCCGTCCGCCGAGACCGACTTCAATCACGCTGATCTGGCAGCGCTTCCGAAAAAGCAGGAACGCCATGGCGGTAACGGTTTCGAAGTAGGAAGGATGCGCCTCGATCCGGTTAGTGCGTAGCAAGTCTTCCGCAGCGGCATGTACAGTGTCGAAGGCAGCGGCGAACTCGGCGTCCGTCACGTGCTGACCGTTGATCTGGATGCGCTCCGTAGGTTTGATCAGATGCGGGGAAGTATAAAGTCCGGTTTGATAACCGGCTTCGGTCAAAACACTGGCGATAATGGCGCAGGTGGAGCCTTTGCCGTTCGTCCCCGCGACGTGAATGAATCTGCCGCCGCGCTCCGGGTTGCCGAGCGCGGACAACAGCGCTTCCATTTGCTCCAATTCCCATTTAGCTCCTACTTTCAGTTCGTTGCCGAGCGAGTAAAGGAAGCGCACGGAGTCTGGATAGTTCATGGCTGCTTCAGTATTGGGGCGATCAGGTTGAAAACATCCTGGGCTACGATTTTGTTGCCTTCTCCGTTGGGGTGAATGCCGTCAGGCTGCATGAGTTGCGGGTTTTGGTAAACGTGCAGGAGCAAAAACGGAACCAGAGGAATTTTGTGCTTTTTCGCCAGTTCCCGAAACAGGGCGGTGAATGGCTTCACATAATCGGGACCAAAATTGGGGGGCAGGGTGATGCCGAGAAGGACCAGCGGGATCTTGGCGGCTTGGATGCGCGCGATCATTTCATTCAGATTCTGGCGAATCGACTCCACGGGAACGCCGCGCAGCCCGTCGTTGCCGCCAAACTCCAGCACGACCAGGGCCGGATGTCCGGCAATCACATTATCGATGCGCGCCAGTCCGTCGGTCGTGGTATCGCCGCTGACGCCTTGATTATCGACCCGGTATTTGTACCCGTGCTGTTGCAGCAGGTCTTGCAGGTTGTCGGGGTAGCTTCGTCCGGCGACACCGGCGGTTAAACTGTCGCCAAAGGTAACAATGACGGGGCCTTCGGCCTGGGGCGCGGCCGGGTTGTTGGAACTCGGCGCGGTTTCCGTGCGTTGTTCTTGAGGGGAGGCTGAGGGCTTTTCTCCGCAGCCAACCGCGAGCAGGATAGCTGTTGAACAAAGTATCACTGCGAAAATAGCATTAGACCGCTTTCTTTCCACATCTTCAAGATTGACATGCATTCTTCCACGGTTCCGCCGGACACCATTGAGGTACGCCATCTCTTTAAGGCAATTAACAATGGCTCCAACACGGTTGAGATTTTGCGCGATATCCATTTTTCCGTTCCGTCCGGACAATTTGTCGCGATTATGGGGGTTTCGGGCAGCGGGAAAAGCACTTTGCTCGGTCTGCTGGCTGGGCTGGACAACGTGACTTCCGGCCAGATCGTGCTGGATGGAACGGATATCAGCCGCATGCGGGAAGACGACTTGGCGCGGCTGCGCGGGCGCAAAATCGGATTCGTGTTTCAGTCATATCAATTGGTGCCGACGCTGACGGCGGAGGAAAATATTCTGTTGCCGGCGGAGTTGATTGGAGCGGATAAGGGAGCACGGCCGCGCGCCAAGGAATTGTTGGAGCGCGTGGGCTTGCTGGGGCGCGGACATCATTACCCGGTGCAACTGTCGGGAGGCGAACAGCAGCGGGTGGCATTGGCGCGGGCGTTTGTGACACGGCCTCCGATTCTCATGGCGGATGAGCCTACCGGTAATCTGGACAGCGCGAACGGGCAGCATGTTCTTGATCTGCTATTGCAGTTGAACCGCGAAGAACGCACCACGCTCGTTTTGGTGACGCATGATCGTCATTTGGCGGAGTACGCGGATCGCGTGATTACGCTTTCCGATGGCCGGGTGCTGAGTGACGAGTTGGTCGGGCAGGAGATCAGAGCTTAACCGTGTTCTTGCAAACTGCTTCTAAAATCGCGTGGCGCGATCTGCGGGCCGCGCCGGCGAAGTTTCTTTTTGTCACGCTGGCGGTGGCGGTGGGCGTGGCTGCCTTGAGCGGGGTCAAAGGGTTCGGCTATGCGTTCAAGGGCATGTTGCTGAAAAACGCTAAACAGCTTATTGCCGCTGATGTGCAGGCCCAGACCTGGAATGATCCGACGCCGGAGCAGTTGCGCCGGATTGAAAAAGTCGGTAACCGCTTTGGCGCTTTTACGCGTGTGACGGAGACCGTTTCGATGGCGCGGTCTGACGGGCAGCGAGTGCCGCAGATGGTGTCGGTGAAAGCGGTTGATCCGTCGGCGTATCCGTACTACGGAAACATTGCTTTAAAACCCGCGCGTCCACTTGTGAATTTATTGAGCGATGACTCGTCGGCGGTGGTGACTCCGGAGTTGCTGATGCGGTTGAAGGTGCGGCCGGGAGACCAAATTCACTTGGGCGGCAAGGATTTTCGGATTACCGGAACGCTGGTGACGGAGCCGGATCGTTTGGCGTCCGGCTTTGGGCCGGGTATGCGGGTGTTAATCAATCGCGCGGGCCTGGAGCGGACGGGACTGATTCAATTCGGCAGCCGGGCGGCGCAGCGGTTTCTGTTTAAGCTGCGGCCCGATGCCAATCTGGATGCGGTCCGGGATCAGTTAAAGGCGACGATGCCGCGGATATTCCTGACCGACTATCGCGAGGGAAGCCCGGTGGTGGGCAAGGCCATCGACAACACAACCACATTTCTCAGTTTGATTAGCCTGATTGCCTTGATTGTCGGATCGCTGGGGGTGGCGATGGCGATGTATTCGCATCTTCAGCAGCGCATGGATAGCATCGCGGTGTTTAAGGCAGTGGGAGCGCGTTCGAATCAGGTGATGCAGATTTACTTGATCCAAACGTTGTGGCTGGGCCTTGCGGGCGGATTGATGGGCGTGGCGGTAGGAGCTTTGGTGCAGAAGTCCTTCCCGCTCTTGATCAGGCAGGTCTTTGCTTTGCTGCCGGAGGTGCCTTGGGATTGGTCTTTCAGCTTGCAGGGGATGGGGCTGGGAGTGCTGGCGACGCTATTCTTCACCGTGCCGCCGCTGTTGAGCATCCGCAATGTGCGGCCCAGCTTGGTGTTTCGGCGAAACATGGCGGACGCCGCGCAGGAAGGCCGGAGACAGTGGCGCGAGAAGGTGCCGAGCGCTGTAGGCGCGCTGTTGATTGCCGCCGGATTCACGGGCATCGCGGTGTGGTTGAGCGAATCGTGGAAGATGGGCT
>JAABUZ0100005703.1_pt1 | contig 16114 bp, 13 predicted proteins | sample 5562091 | NCBI WGS metagenome assembly JAABUZ01 (sample SAMN12813069, study PRJNA571459) | rock metagenome | isolation source: Antarctica rocks | place: Antarctica: Victoria Land, Linnaeus Terrace sud | collected 2015-12-21
GCTACAGCGCTCAGAGCTGTTCTTCTCGGCCATCAAGTTCGCCGGGGCGGCCTACCTGGTGTGGTTGGGCGTGCAGACTATTCGCCACAGCGCCGCCTCTTCGCTGACCTCCGCGGCGTCTGCCGCGCCAACGGCTACCTGGCGCGCGGTACGCACCGGCGTGGTGGTCGGCGTCACCAATCCCAAGGTGTTCATCATCTTCGCCGCGATCCTGCCGCAGTTCGTCAATCGAGATGCTGGTCATGTCAGCAGCCAGATGCTGGTGCTTGCCCTGGTGCCGCTGACGGTGGGGTTGGTCACCGACACCGCGTGGGCGTTAGCCGCCGGGCGAGCCCGCGTCTGGCTGTCCAACACGCCGGGGCGCGCCCGCGCCATCACGCGGCTGGGAGGCCTGTCGATGATCGGCTTGGGCGCGTCCGTGGCCATGACCGGCCGTTCGGACTGACGCCCCACCTTCACAGCCCCGCCAGCCGCCGCGGCTTCAGTCGCTTCAGCGGGCGCGCCGATCAAGGTGATCGCCAGGGTGCTGGGGGTTTCGAGGAATGCGGTGCCGGCCGCGATCGCCAGCGACGGCGCCCCCACCCAGGATGATGACTACGCCGGCACTGATCGGTGCTTCTGGTGCTTTGGGGCCCGTGGGCGCGCGGTCGGTACCGAAGTCAGCTCCTCCTCGATCGCTGGATTGACGCGTGCGTGCAGCGCCGCGTCAGCAGTTCAGACCTGCAATGCCGAGCGGGCGACAGCGTCCAGCTCGGTGGCCGGCCGACCGGTCAGGTGCTCGACGGTCGGGCTGACGTCGGGGAGGAAACCGCCGCGGGTCGACGCGCCGAACGAGGTGAGGAGTCCGGCGACGGCAGACGGAAGCCCGCCCTAACGAGGCCGTCGCGGTAGGCCTCGTCGTCGACCTGCACCAGCTTGATCTCTCGGTCACCGATTTTGCCGGCGAGCGCGGCGAGGTCGGCTGCGCTCCACGCCCGCGGTCCGGTGACGTCCTACACATGGTTCTGGTGACCGTCCTGGGTGAGCACCGCTGCGGCGACCGCAGCGCAGACCTCCCGGGTGACGTACGCCTCAGCTCCAGCACCGCTGTTAGCCACCAGCTGGCCGGACGCGGCCGCGTGCCGATCTGCCGCGTGCTGTCCGAGCACGAGATGCCGATCGCGCCGTCCACCTGCGCGTATGTCAATCGTACGCACCGGGACTTTCCTTTCGATTGGTGACGGTGCGGCCGGCGGTAGCTAGCTCTAAGTCGATCGGCCGGCCCCACTTCAGCTGTCGGCGACGAACGCCGGAAGACGATTGAGTGAGGCATGCTCGGCCAGCGGGGGGTTCGCCGGGTCGGGCGGCATGCCAATGCGGTTGTGCCACCAGACGCCCATGCCGACGCCGCCCGCACCAGCAATGTCGTGCCGGGATCCGGCCACGAACAGCACTCGCTCCGGTGGCAGATCGAGCGCGTCGAGGGCATGCCGGTACGGTTCCGGGCGCGGCTTGTACGCGCCAGCAGTTTCTGCGGTCACGATCATCTCGAACCGCACCCCGATCAGCTCAGCGGCCTGCTGGCCGAGCTTGTCCGAGCAGTTCGTCACCACACCGAGCCTGGTCCCCGTGTCCACGACGGTGCTCAGGACCTGCCGTGCCTCTGGCCACGGCCTCAGCTCGTCCCACCGGTCCGAGAGCCGCTGGGCGACGACCCGATCCAGACCCTGCTTCTCGGCCGCCTCGGCGACCAGCCATTCATATGGCAGGTACGGGCCGGCGCCGTAGGTCAGGCGCAGGTATTGCTCACGCCAGCGCAGACCTGCCTCAGCGCTCCCGGCGACGTGGTTCCACAGCGTCCACGAGTCGATCAACGCAGTAAGGAGGTCGAACAAGACAGCGTCGTATCGCCGCGGGCTCACGCGGCACCGTCCGCTGCAGCGTGGCTCGATACGAGGGACGCGAACCGGTCCGCCGCGATGTTTCCGCCGGACAAGATGACCCCGACCCGCTGCCCCCGGAAACGCTCCGCGTTGGCCAGCACCGCTGCGAACGCGCTTGCGCCGGAGGGCTCCACGACAATCTTCATCCGCTCGAACAGCAGTCGCATCGCGTCCACGATTTGCTCGTCGCTGACCAACAGCACCTCATCGACCTGGTCCTTGTTGATCGCGAACGTCAACTCGCCCGGGATCTCGACCTGCTGCCCGTCCGCGATCGTCCGTGGCACCGGGATGCGCACCCGCCGCCCCGCCGCCAGCGACCGGTGTGTGTCATCCCCGGCAGCCGGCTCGGCACCAACCAAGCGGACATCAGCGCGCAGGCCCCGCGCCGCGGTGCCGCATCCCGCCATGAGCCCCCCACCGCTCATCGGAACAACAAGCGTGTCGACCGTGCCGGCATCCTCGAACAGCTCTAGCGCGGCGGTGCCCTGCCCAGCCATCACTAGCCAGTCGTCATAAGCCGGCACCGGCACCAAACCCCGCTCCTCGGCAAGGTCGCGCGCGAGCGCCTCCCGATCCTGCGTGTAGCGGTCATAGGTCAGAACCGTCGCGCCGTAACCCTCGGTTGCCGCGCGCTTGGACGCTGGCGCATCCTCCGGCATCAGAATCGTGGCGTGCGTCCCGGTCAACCGTGCCGCCAGTGCCACCGCCTGCGCGTGATTACCAGAAGACCATGCGCACACTCCACGCCGTAGCTCGCCGGCGTTGAGAGTCGAGACCTTGCTGAACGCGCCACGAAATTTGAAGGCTCCACCGCGCTGCAAGTTCTCCGCCTTGAACACCACCTCCGCTGACGTCATCCGATCCAGCGTCGCCGACGACAGCACCGGTGTCCGGTGAACAACTCTCGCCAGCCGGGCAGCGGCCGCACGCACGTCATCTAGCTTCAGACCAGCCCGATCGACCGTAGTCATCGGCGCCCACAACCAGTGCCGCCGGTTTGTTTTGCGTCTTTGATCTCGTCGCTGACGTGGTCGCTGCCCAACTCGGCACGGGTTCGAGCGACGTGTGCGCGCATCGCCAGCTCAGCCGCCACCGGGTCTTGGTTACGTATCGCAGCCACCACCGCACGAAGCTCTTCATGCCCGTGCCCCCGGTGCACCGGGCTCTCGGCAATTTGGACCAGAGCGACCTGCATCTGATCGTGCAGGCGCTCGATCAGCCGCTCCAACATCGGATTGCCACACGCCTGCGCAATCAGCGAATGGAACCGCGTGTCGGTGTCCGCATACCCCGCGCCGTCGGATGCTCCAATCGCCTCTGCCTGGGCATCCAACGCAGCCCCCAACTCCCCGACCAACGACTCCGATGCCGTACTCGCGCACAACCCGGCCGCCAATCCTTCTAGCACCTCGCGCACCTGATGCAGATATCGCGTCTCCGCTAAGCCCAACCTCACCACCACGACGCCGCGGCGCGGTCGCTCCTCGGCAAGACCGTCGGCAACCAGTTGCAACACCGCCTCGCGCACCGAGCCACGAGAAACGTCCAGAAGACGCGCCAGCTTCGGCACCGACAACTGCTCACCCGGCGCCGGATCCCCGGCCAGCACCGCCGACCGCAGCCGACTGTGCACCGCATCGGTCAAGCGTCCAGGTCGATCGATCATCGCCGACAACGACATCGCACATCTCCTCTCGTTCCAACCATCTCGAACTCAGCCGCGTCAAATATTACCGATTACCGGTAAAAATCAAGTCCGACTCCGCTATTCGGTCTGCCAGAACGGTGCGCTTCCGCGAAGCAGCCCTCGCTCACTGCCCGGTGAATTTCCTGAGCCTCGGAAGTCCCACGAGACAGTCAGGAATGTGATTTTATAGCGGACGCCTGCGCAGCCGATGCATGAACGCGGCGGCCCATGTTCAAGGAGGTCACCCCGCACACGGGACTTCACTCTCAAACGTCGCAAACGCACCAGCAAGTTCCGGGGCACCTCCTGCAATGTGTCAATGGCCGCACCCTGACCGCACTCACCAACGAACTCGGCTCAGACCGACAGGTCCGTCGAGGTGTGGGAGACCGCAGAGCTCCCGAACCAGAGCGAGCAGGCCCCTCGCAAGATCACCGACCACCCCGACGTCGGCCGCATTAGCCTCGAATGCGACGTCCTCACCGTGGCTGACGACGACCTCAGCATGACCATGACCCCGCCGAATCCGCCGCCCGGACGCGAAGAAGCTCGACCTCGCGACCGTCTTGGGCACCCAAACCCTCGGCGAGCGGCACTAACCCGCATTACTGCTCGCCTGTTCGACCTCCGGTCAGCCGGGGGGGGTTCTAGGCAGCGCAGCGACGCGGTACCTGCAGAGCGGCCAGGACATGGTGCGCGAGACCACGTTGGCGGTCAAGCGGCGGATCGTTGGGGCATGTGTGCCACGAGATGGTCACCGAGCTCTCGGGCGCGTCGTCGGGCGGTCGTTTCGTGCACCTCTGGGCCGCGCAGGCTTCACGACATGCTCCACTTCCGCTCGCGCGGCCGCGTCGACGACGGTGAGTTCCTGCTCCGGCGGCCGCCGGAGCTGATCAGCACCATGAGTGACTCGGTCATGTCAACCATCCTTTCCGGCAACAGACCGTCGTCATGGGCACGCGCCGGTGCAGCGGAGCCCGCTCGGGCGCGGCGGACGTAAGCCGTACCGGTACGCGGTTTGAGAGGCGGTGCGGCGTGGTGCGCCCGGGGTTCACGGTCTGTGACGTGGGCCTTGGGCGGCCGTTGAGCTGGCACCGCGGAGAACGGTGGCGGGCATGACCTCTGCGGCGAAACGCTCCATCATCGTCATCAACTCCGGCACGTTATGGTAAATAGGCTTGAGGTCCATGGCTGTCGCGCCAGCATCGGCGTACTCGGTGACGCGCGTTATCAGGTCGTCGGTTGTGCCGACCAGGTTGCGTTGCGAGAGCTCAGTTCCGAGGGCGTCCTTGATGACCTTCGGAAACGCTTCCTCGGCGGCGTGCGCTGATTCGTCAAGCCGCATGAACAAGTCCACGACGACCTCGCCCGAATACTCTGTCCCGTGCTTTTGATGGAGACTCTTGAGGAAGCCGACCCCGCCAGCGATCTCCTCTGGTTTCACATGGTTGGGCAACCACGTGTAACCACCCCTGGCCGTGCGCTCAAGCGCAGCAGGCGAGTTGCCGGCGATCAGAATTGGCGGCCCGCCGACCCGAGCGGGCTTCGGGTACATCGCAACGTCATTGAACTCCACCAGTTCGCCTGCGTAGGACGCGGAGTCCTGCAACCACAGGGCCTGCATCGCCGCGAGCCGATCATCGGTGAGTCTCCCGCGTCGACCGACGGGGACTTTCAGCGCCTCCCATTCACGGCCGGCGTTCCTGCTCAGGACCGACAGGAACGCAGGGTCGGTGTCGTTTCCTGCAAGGCCCACGCCGACACCTAGCAAGACGCGCCCACCACTCAGCTGATCCAGAGTTGCGATCTGCTTGGCGGTCATCAACGGCTCGCGCGTCGGGATCAACATGATGGAGAACAGCAGGTTGACACGGCTGGTCAAGGCAGAGACATGCGCGTAGGTCGTCAGCGGCTCGTAGACGTTGCGTACATCCTGAGCGCCGTCATCGTTGTCGCTGCCACAGGCAATCCACTCCCCGTCGAAGGTGATGTGGTCGTGCATCGACAGCGCCCAGAAACCCAACTCGTCAGCGGCTTGTGCAACATCGCGTATGGCGTCAGGGGTGCTCACGCGATTGGACTGCGGCAACGCAATCGTGAACTTCATACTTCTCCTGGGAAAGACGTTGTCCTGCTACGGGCGAAGTCGGGCGCACGGCGAGGTCGACCACCTCCTCTAGAGCCAGAAATCCTGCGCAGGCCGGGGGCACTGCCGGACCGGACGGTCGACAGCTGTCCGGCAGCGCGCATCCTGACTGCGATCGGAAGCGACGAATCCGGCCGGGCCGCGTCGCCGCTGGCGCGGTCAGACATGGCGCCTGCCCAGCCAGAAGGGGCGCCGTCAGGCGGTGACGACGTTGGCCGGGCCGTCGGGAAAGTCGACGAAGACCGCGTCGTCGGGGATGGAGTCGTGGTCGCGCGGGCCCTGGTGTTCACGGGACATCTCGTAGGCAATCTCGCGCACGATCTTGCCGTTCTCGAGCTCGAAGCAGTGGACGAGTCGCATGCTGATCCGGTCTCCTGGCACAAAGCCGAGGTTGGGCATGCCCTCGCCGACGACCGTGAGGTCCGCGATCTGGTCGTCGAAGACGAACGTCTCCGTGGCGAACCTCCGCAGCATCGTGGTGCTGTTGAAGTGGACGGTGCGGAAGATGTCCATATACGCCTGCTTGATCACGGCAGGGTCGGTGTACACCTGGCCGCGGAACGGCGCCTCCCAGACCGCTCCGTGCCCGTAGAGGGCGATGGCCTTGTCGACGTCGTCCGGGTTCTCGTTGTGGAAGTGCGCCTCCACGACGCGGATGTTGTGCGCGATCAGCTCGTCGCGGCTCAGCCTCGACACGTCGATGTCGAGCAGTTCCTCGGTGTCGGCCCCGCGGTCCTCGGTCGTGGTCATGCTGTGGTCCTTTCGCTCGGGTTGTCAGCTGTCCTGGTTGAGGGCAGCCGTCGTGCCGCCGCCAGAGGGTGATCGTCGTGGACGGTGAACTGGATGGAGTGCCTGTCGGCGACGTGCTGGCTGACCACGTCCGCGGCGACCTGCAGGTGCGCTTCGTGGTCGAGGTAGTCGGCGACGTCGGGGTAGTCCAGCACTGCGATGACGCCGTAGTCGTCGTTGCCGTCGCGCATCCGCAGGTCGGGGCCGTGCCCGTAGGCGACGATCCCGGGTATCCGTGCGGGCAGGGAGCCGATCGCGGCATCTATCGCGGCGATGTCCGCGGCGGACGTTCCGTCGCGCCAACGGAACGCGACCATGTGGGCGATCACTGATTCTCTCCCTTGAAGACCTGCTCGAGTTCCCCAATGCCTTCGATCCAGGTGCGCAGCACCTCGCCGTGCTGGAGGAAGCGCTGGGGTGTGCGGCCGAGCCCGACACCGGCGGGGGTGCCGGTGAAGATGAGGTCGCCAGGCAGCAGGGTCAGGCCTGCCGACAGGGCGCTGATGAGCTTGGGGACCGAGTAGATGAGCGAGCTAGTCCGGGCCTGCTGCACGATCTCCCCGTCGATGCTGCAGCCGAGCTCGAGGTCGTCGGGGTCGGCGAGCTCGTCGGTCGTCACGAGCCACGGGCCAACCGGGCCGAAGCCGGGCAGGGACTTGCCGAAGCTGAACTGCGGGGCGGCGCCGGCGAGCTGTGACACCCGTTCGGAGAGGTCCTGGCCGGCGGCCAGGCCCGCGACGTGCTGCCAGGCGGTGTTCTCGGAGACGTTGCCGGCGGTGCGCCCGATCACGACCACGAGCTCCACCTCCCAGTCGGTGTGGCCGTCCTCGGGCAGCGGCACCGTCGTGCGGGGCCCGGTGAGGCAGGTCGGGAACTTGGTGAAGACGGGCGGGAGCCCGTCGTTGATGGCCAGCCCTGCCTCGGCTGCGTGGTCCGAGTAGTTCAGGCCGATTCCGAAGACCTGCCGCGGCGTCGGCGACGGGCAGCCGAGCCGTTCCGCGTCCAGCGCGACGTCCGCGCCGGTGAGGTCCTGGCTGGCCGCCCAGGCCCGGAACGCGTCCCAGTCCTCGTACACGCTTGTGAGGCCGGGGCCGAACTTGCCGGCACTGGCCCGGTCGACGTCCACGCCGGCGGTGTCGCTGGCGACGAGGACCGCTCGTCCCTCCACGTTCGCTAGTCGCATGATTTCCTCTCAGGGATGGGTCCGGCGGCATCCGGTCTGGACCTGCCGGATCTAGTGGTTGTAGTGGTGCGTGGGCTGCTGGGGGCGCCTAGCCTGCTGACGACTCTGCTGGCCCTCGGCGTGGGACGAGCAGGACGCGTCCTCGCGCGCCTTGCTCGACGGCGCGGTAGGCGTCGGCGGCTGCTGTCAGCGGGTGGCAGCTGTGCATGCGCGTGGGGGGGAGCGCCCCGCTGTTGAGGCCAGCGGCGCAGGCGGACAGCGCCCGGGCCGCGTCGGTGGCGCTGAGCCGGCCGGTGTGCAGGCCGGTCAGTCGCAGCTCGCGCCGGTAGAACTCGAGGAAGTTGACGGTGCCTGCCGGTTGCGCCGGCGGCGTGCTCAGGACGCACATGCCGCCGCGCACGCCCATCGCGGTGAGCAGCTGCGCAGCGAGAGACCCGCCGACCGTGTCGACGGCCCGCGTCGGGCCGGCGCCGCCGCTGGCGCGGACGATGGCCGCGGGAACCTCTTCGAGGTCGGAGCGCACGACGACGTCGACCGCCTGAGGAACGCCCTCGGCGCGCCGTACGACGCCGATGACCCGCGCGCCCCGTTGTGCCGCCAGGGCCGCCGCGGCCGCGCCCACCGCACCGGCCGCACCCGTGACGACCACGTTGCTGCCCGGTTCCACGCCGCCGGCGAGCTCCCACGCCGCCGACGCCGTGAAGTAGGCCAACGCCGATGCGGCAGCCTCGGACAGCTCGAGGCGGTCGGGCACTTCGCAGGCGGCGTCCACGGGCACGGTCAGGTACTGCGCGTGGCTGCCGTCGCGGCCCAACCCGATGTCATTGCCGCCAGCGCCCCAGACCCGTCGGCCGACCCACCCGTCCGGGCCCGCGATCACGGTCCCGGCGAAGTCCCGACCGAGGGTCCGCGGGAACGGACCGGGAAGCGTGCCCCGGCAGGCGAGGACGTCGCTGCGGTTGACGCCCGCTGCCTCGACGCGGACGAGCAGCTCGCCCGGTCCGAACACCGGGCGGGGCACCTGCGTCGCCCGGAGTTGCCCCGGGTCGCCGGGGGCCGCAGGCCGGACCGCGAGCATGCCGGCGTTGCTGGTGGTTGCGACGTCTCGGTCATGGCGTGGCTCCGAACCGGGTGCCGCCGGCGGCGACGGCGCGGTCGGCGCCGTCGAGGGTGGCGGTCAGGGCGCGCAGGTCATGGCGCAGCACCTTGCCGGTGGCGTTCTTGGGCAGTTCGTTGACGAACACGACCGTGCGCGGCTTCTTGAAGACGGCGAGCCGCGTGCGGCAGTAGGCGATCAGCTCGTCCGCGTTGGGGTCCGTCCCCGGTACGGCGACGACCACGGCGTAGATCGACTCCCCCCACAGCTGGTCAGGCTGGCCGACCACGGCGACGTCCGCCACGGCCGGGTGGGCCAGCAGGACTTCCTCGACCTCGCGCGGGTACACGTTCGAGCCCCCGGTGATGATGACGTCTTTCGCCCGGTCGGTGAGGTACAGATACCCGGCGTCGTCGAGGTGACCGATGTCGCCAGTCCGGAGCCAGCCGTCGCGCACCGCCGCGGTTGTGGCCTCCAGGTTGCCCCAGTAGCCCGACATGACGACGTCGCCGTGCACCACGACCTCGCCGTTCCGCCCGACGGGCAGCGGCTCGCCCAGGGAATCCACGACGCGCAGCGACACGCCGATGTACGGGCGCCCGCAGGACGTGACCCGGCCGCCGGTGCACTGCTCCGCGCGCAGCACGGTGATGGTCATGGGGGACTCGCCCTGCCCGTAGATCTGGTGTACGACCGGGCCGAGCTTGTCCAGCGCGCGCACCGCGTCCTGTCGGTAGAACGGCGCACCGCCCACGACGACGCTGCGCAGTGACGCGGTGCGTGGGTCACCGGGGGGCATCGCGTCGAGCAGCCGGTTCAGCATGGTCGGCGCGAGGAACGCGACGTGCGTGACCTGCGCCTCGGCCAACAGCTGGAGGTAGGCGTCCGGATCGAAACTGGGCGACTCCATGATGATGTTCGTGGCCCCGTGCCCGGTCGCCGGGAGCAGGTACAGGCCGCTGCCGTGGCTCAGCGGCGCGGCATGCAGGTAGACACTCCCTTTCGCGACCTGGTCGAGGTCCGCGTAGTAGTTCAGCGTCATCGCCATGAGGTTGCGGTGTGACAGGCACGCGCCCTTCGGCCGGCCGGTGGTGCCGGAGGTGTAGAACAACCAGGCCAGATCGTCGGACCCGCCGATATGCACCGCGGCCGGTTCCGCAACGCGCAAGGTGTCCAGGGCCAGGCCGACCGATCCGTCGGTGCTCAGCACCTGCACCAACGGCGGCAAGCCGTGGGCGTGTCCGGCGGTCTCCGGCGCAAGGAGGATGACGGCGGCAGCGCAGTCCTCGACGACGAAAGCGACCTCGTCGCGGTGCAGGTGCCAGTTGACCGGCACCACCACCAGCCCCGCCCAGAAGCAAGCCCACATCAACTCGAGCAGGTCCGGGCTGTTCGGCAGGTCGAGGACCGCCCGGTCGCCCGGACGCAGGCCGAGCTCGGTTAGGCCACCGGCAAGGCGGGCGACCCGGTCGAGCAGCTGCGGGTAGGTCACCGACCGGGCCCCGTACCGCCAGGCGACGCCTTCGCCGGCTCTCTCGGCGCCATGGACCAGCAGCGCCGCGACGCTCGTCACGGCGCCACCGTCCCACCGGCGCCCGCCGATGCCCGCTGGGCCGCGCGCGAGTCGCCGTCCGCCGGGTTGAGCCAGGTCGGGGTCATCCCGGCGGCGTCGAGCACGTGATCGCGGGACTGCTCGACCAGAGCGCGCAGCCGAGGCATGTCGACCCCAACGAGGACGCCGTCACGCTTACGGAACTCACCCCGGACCAGCACCGTGTCCACGTTGGAGGTGTCGGCGCTGGTGACGACGGTCGCCACAGGGTCCACGACGGGGAAGGTGTTGATCGCGTCCGCCCGCACCAGCAGGATATCGGCGTCCTTGCCCGGCGCCAATGAGCCCACCCGCTGCTCCAAGCCGCAGGCCGCGGCCCCGGCGATGGTGGCGAACCGCAGGACGTCGCCGTGGGTCAGAGTGGGGCTGAAGGCCACATCGGGGTCGTCGCCGAACGCGGCGATGCGGTCCTGCACCAGCGCGGTGCGCATCTGGGTGAACATGTCGCCCGGTACGGAGGCGGTCACGTCGATGCTCAGCGACGGCGTCACGCCCTGCGCCAGCAGCCGGCCGATCGGCGGGTGGCCGTGGCCCATCAACATCTCGACGTACGGCGCGACGCTGGCGGAGGCGCCGGCCTGCGCGATCAGGCCCAGCTCAGCGTCGGTGTTGGTGTTCAGGTGGATGAAGGTGGTGGCCGCGTTGAGCAGGCCGGCTTGGTGCAGCTCGTCGACCGCCTGGACGTGCACACCCGTGATCCGCATCCCGGCATGCATGGAGATCCGGGCGTCGAGCTCGCGGGCCAGTTGCCAGTCGTGGGCAACGACCTCCGGTCGTGACACACCCGGGCCCCGGAGTGCCAGCGCGAAGGTGAGCAGATCGTCGTCGGAGGAGAAGTGCTGCGAGCGCACCCGGCGGGCGTCCTCCGGGTGATTGAGCACGCTGTCGAACCAGTACTCGCCACTGGCGGGCATACCGTGCGCGTACACCGCCCGGATGCCCGACTCGCGCAGACCCTGGATGCCGGCGTCCGCGTGCTCTGGGGTGTTGTTGCAGTGCGACCAGTCCAGGAGCGTGGTCACGCCGGCGTTCAGGGCCTCCAGGGCCCCGAACAGGTTGCTGACGTACACGTCGTCGCTGCGGTACACCGGGCCCAGGGTCGCGATCACCGTCCCGAGGTAGCCGTCGAGGGTGCAAGACGGCAACACCCCGCGCACGGAGGTCTGCCAGGTGTGGCGGTGCGTGTCGACGAACCCGGGCATCACGATCGTCCCCGTCGCGTCCAACACCTCCGCATCGACCGAGCCCAGGTCGTTGCCGATCGCCGCGATCCGGCCGTCCTCTACCAGGACGTCGGCGACCGGGCGGGTGCCGACGGTCTCGTCCAGCGACAGCACGAACCCGCCGCGGATCAACAGCCTCGCCGTCATCAGTGCTCCTCTGGTGCGTGAGTGTGACCGGTGCCACCGGTGGTCGGCAGAGCATGCGGCTGCTACAGTGCGCCTGTCAAGCTTTGAGTCATATTCATCATGACAGTCTTCGCCGCGGGAGGTGGCTGTGGTCAAGACCAACGCCCAAAAAGGCTCCCGACCTACGGTGACGAGCTCGCACACGGCCACAGCCTCAGCCCGGAGCGCCCGCGCGCCCAGGTCCGAAGTCGCAGCAGAACTGCTCGCCCGCCTAGCCGAGGCGGCGGGAGCGGGTGTGCGGATGGGCTCCAAGAGCGAGCTGCGCGCACGCTGCGCGGTGTCGGTCGGAACCTTCAACGAGGCGCTGCGCATCGCCGCGTCACGGGGCGTCGTAATCATCCGCCCGGGACCGGGCGGAGGGCTGTTCGCCGCCGACCAGCCACCGCTCGTGCGGCTAGGGAACTCCGTCCTCGCCCTCGACGCCGACCAGACCTCCGTTGCCGAAGCCGTGCGCATCCGTGACGCCCTGGACCCGCTGCTGATCGAGGACGCACTCTGGCACGCCTCCGCCACCGACATAGCGGACATGCGTGCGTTGCTCGACGAGATGGCGCGCACAGCAGAAGCGAACGACTCAATCGGGTTCGTGCACGCGAACTGGAAGCTGCACGCGCGGATCGCCCACGTGAGCCCCCAGCCCATCCTGAGGTCGCTGTACGTGAATCTGTTGGCGATCATCGAGTCGCACACGCTCAGCATCCTGCCCACGCAGGAGCAGGCACTGCCCGATTTCATCGCGCAACGCCACGAGCTGCACGTCGGGATCGTCGATGCGATCGCCGAGCACGACCAGAAGCGAGCCCTGGCGCTAGTCAATCAACACAACACCAGCAGCGCGATCCACCACGACACCACCGAGCATGCCGCCGACGCCAGTTGACGACCGGCAGCCCGGCTGGCCCGCAGGGCAAGTCGGCCATCGGGCTGACAGCCGGCCTCACCTTCAGGCAGGGAGCAACGATGAGCGAACGATCACAGTCCCGCGAACGGCGAAACCAGGACCTGCTCGCTGCCGTGCGCCGACGCCCTCAAGGGCGCCCGCTGCTGCTGAGCAGCGCCGTGGTCCTCACGATGGAACCGCATGCGGGCGACCACGCCAGTGGGGACGTGTTGATCGTCGGCGACACCATCGTCGCTGTCGGCCCGAACCTTGGTGAGCGCCCGGACGCGGAAGGCGCCGTGGTCGTCGACTGCACAGGGATGATCATCGCGCCCGGCTTCCAGGACACTCACCGCCACGCATGGCAGAGCCAGCTCCGGCGGTACCTGCCCGATGCAGACCTCACCGGCTACATGACGAACATGCACGCCAAGATGGCGCACCACTACCGGCCCGAGGACATCTACGCCGGCAACATTGTCGCGGCTATCGGCGCGATCGACGCCGGGATCACCACGGTGCTTGACTTCTCGCACAACTCCCGCTCGGCGGCCCATACCGACTCCGCCATTCAGGCTTGGATCGACACCGGCATCCGCGCCGTACACGCCTCATGCGCACCGCTGGACGGCACCTGGGACCAACAGTGGCCAGCCGACCTGCGGCGGGTCGCCGAGGGGCTCGACGGCACCGGCCGAGTGACCCTGCGAATGGGCCTGATCGGCAAGGTCGTCGAGCAGATCCCGGACCTCGTCGCCCTCAACGAGCCCAACCTGCGCCTTGCACGCGAGCTCGGCCTGCAGATCAGCGTCGACGGCATCTTCACCGACTACGTCGCCAACCAGCTCATCGACCTGGCCAAGGCCGAAGCACTGGGCGCGGACATCACCTATATCCACTGCACCGACATCAGTGACGACGCCTGGCAGGTGATCGCAGACACCGGCGGGCATGTCTCGCTGGCGCCGACCTCCGACGCACAGGTCGGCATGGTCAGCGGGCTGCCGCCGGTGCAGAAGGCCATAGACTTCGGCACTGCTCCCTCGATCGGCGTGGACGTCGAGTGCTGCCTGGCCAGTGACATGTTCTCCAACATGCGAGCCCTGCTCACCGTGCAGCGCATGAACATCCACACCCGCCGCCACCACAACGAGCAGGACGTCCCCGCGCTGCTCACCGACCGCGAGGTTTTGACCTTCGCCACAGTCAACGGCGCGCGGGCCAACGGCCACGGCGGCCGCGCCGGAGTCCTTGCACCCGGGATGAAGGCCGATCTGATGGCCGTCAACGCCGACGACGTGAACCTGTTCCCGCTCAACAATGCGGTGGGTTCGCTCGTTCAGGGCGCCGACCCCCGCAACATCGAGTTCGTCCTCATCGACGGCGACCCGGTCAAGTGGCAGGGCCAGGTCCTCACCTTCGACCTCGACGCGGCCCGCGACCTCGCCGAACGCTCCCGCGATGACGTGTTCGCAGCCGCCGGCATCGACCTCGACCCGCTGCCGTGACCGCTACGTGAACGGCTCAAGGTCGGTGCCGTGGCGGGCGACGGGGCCAATGTACCGGCAGGGGAGCGGGCAGCTCTGCACGACCACGGGCTCGTATCAGACCTTCTCCCGCCGTGACAGCCGGCGTCGTATGCAGCTACCCCCGCGGGTCGTCACTTCTTGCGCAACAAGGCCGACGGACGCCTGTAGCGACGCCAAGGGCATAGCCCGAACCTGTCGTCGACAGCACGCTCGGCGTGATGACCCGCCGAGTAGCTGGGCGGCGGAACCAGCCTCAAGTGCAAGGACCTGCAGCCCGTGCACGTCTAACGGAGAAGGAGACTCAAATGGTCGACAACACGATGAGCGCGGCGGTGTTCTACGGCTCTGGTGACGTCCGCGTCGAACAGCGGCCCATCCCCGTGCCCGGAAGCGGAGAGGTCCTGCTGCGGGTTTCGTTCGCGGGCGTGTGCGGCAGCGACGCCAACGAATACGCCAACGGCCCGCTGCTCACCCACATCGCTGACACGCCACACGAGGTGACCGGACACACGGGGCCGCTGGTGCTGGGTCACGAAGTGTCGGGGTACGTGGTTGACCGAGGTCCCGATGTGGACCTGCCGCTGGGCACGCTGGTCGTCTCGGGCGCTGGCATGTCGTGCGGCCAATGCCCGCGCTGTCAGCGCGGGCAACTCAACCTGTGCCGCGCCTACGCGACGCTCGGCCTGCACCGCAACGGCGGGCTCGCCGAGTACTGCACAGTCCCAGCCAGCATCTGCCTCGACGTCGGCCCGTACGGCCTCGAACCGTACGTCGCGGGCCTCGCGCAACCGATGTCCATCGCGGTGCACGCGTTCCGGCGCGGCGAAGTAGGAGCAGGCGCTAGCATCCTAGTCTTCGGCGTCGGCGGCATCGGCGCCTTCCTGCTTTACGCCGCCTGCCAGTCCGGTGCAAACGTGACAGCCGTCGACCCGGACCCGGAGCGGTTGCAGTTAGCGAGTCGGCTCGGCGCCTCAACCTGCCTCACACCGGACGCCGCCACGCAGCTGTCCAACGACGACTCCATCTGGGACGGCATCTACGAGGCTTCCGGCAACCGGGCAGCCCTGGACAACGCGCTTCGACTCGCCACACCTGGCGGCCGGCTCGTGCTCGTCGGCCTACAGAAACCCGACGTGACGCTGACGGCAAGACGGCTGACGCTCGACGAGATGACCATCCTTGGCGGCGTGGCCCACGTCGTGGACACCGACCTGCCCGAGGCGCTGCGGCTGCTGGCCAGCCGCGCCGAAGGCTGGGCCGACGTCGCACCCATAGCGTTTCCCCTCGCCGACGTCGTAGATGCCGGGCTCGCGCCACACACGGCCGGACTCCGAGTCAAAACACTGATCGCCCCAGGGCTCACCCAAGCTACAGACAACCCGACAGCTAGCGAAATTGTCGCCGACATGTTCGCTTGACGGGAACCTGAACCGCGCTGCCCCTGCAGATGGGCTGGCTCCACCATCCCCAGAACTCGCAGCAGGCTGATCAACTCACCGCTCGACGCGCCAACGACCAGTCAGGAGTCGCACAACAGCGCCTTGCGTTACAGCAGTAGGCTCCTGCACATCGCCCAAGGGTTGATCACGCCCCCTAGCTTGAGATTCCGGGGGACTGTCCAGAAAACGGCACCTCTCTATGTCAAGCGGCTGGCGTCAGAGAGGAAACAACTTGTTGAATCTGGTCGGAGGTTGTGGCCTGCAGCCATGATCTTCAAGGCTGTGGTCGGGCTCGCTCGGGAAACACCTGTCGCCCTGCTGGGCTGACTGTCAAACGGCCTGCGTCCTGATCACAGCCGCCCGGTGAGAGTGGCTCGAGAGAGGTCTGCAACGCCCGAAGTTGGTGTGCCCTCCCACCG
>JAABUZ0100005704.1_pt1 | contig 16104 bp, 16 predicted proteins | sample 5562091 | NCBI WGS metagenome assembly JAABUZ01 (sample SAMN12813069, study PRJNA571459) | rock metagenome | isolation source: Antarctica rocks | place: Antarctica: Victoria Land, Linnaeus Terrace sud | collected 2015-12-21
TGATGATCGGCGTGGCGTTCTGGTACTTCAACGCGGTCTTCGGCAACGCGCTCGTCGCGCTCAATCTGCAGGGACGGCTCTTTCGCAACTCCGCCATCGTGCTCATCTTCAACGTCGGGCTGAACCTCGCGCTCATTCCGCCGTTCGGGCCCTACGGCGCCGCCGTCGCGCTGGCCGTCACCGAGGTGACGGCGCTGACGCTCACCGTGCGCGTGTATCGCGAGGTGGCTGCGCCACCCCGTCCGCGCGGCCTGCTCCGCCTGCTCGGAGCGGCAGGGGGGATGGTGCTCGTTCCGCTCTTGCTCGACGGGCTCCTGCGCAGCCTCGCCGGGCCGCTCGTCGCCGCGCTCGTCGGCGGAGCGCTGGCGACGCTTGTCTACGTCGCCCTGCTCTATGCCCTGCGAGCGGTTCCCGAAGAGCTTCTCTCGGCTGTCCGGATGCTTCGCCAGCGCGCCGTACGCACCTGAGAACTCGTCGGAGCACTCAGTCGCAGGGTGTATCTTCCGCCGCCGATGCCCGCTCCTCGCACCCTTCGCCGTCCCACTCCGCAAGAGCTTGGCGAGCGGGCGGCGGCCGTGGGAACGGCTCTCCAGGACGGCTGGTTTCGACGTACCTCGCCGATCCCCTACCTCGCTCCGGCGGTGCTCGACGGCGTCCACCGGCACCCGGTGACGCTCCCTCCCCGCCACCCGTGGATGATGCCCGGGACACAGACCGTGGAGGGGCTGCTCTTCTTGGCCTCGCTCGCCCAGGCACTCGACGCACGTGAGCTCTTCGAGATCGGCACCTACAACGGCCTGACGACGTGGTGCCTGGCCGAGAACCGCCCGGGGGCGACCGTCCACACCCTCGACCTGCCGCCCGAGGAGAGTCCCAGTCTCGAGCTCGAGCACGGGGATCACTCGAACCGGCGTGGGTTTGCGCAGCGCCTCTACCAGGCGCTTGGGCCGAAGGGAACGGTCGTCGAGCACTTCGGCGACTCGGCGACCTTCGACTTCAGTTCGTGGCGCGGACGGTGCGATCTGGTCTACATCGACGGAGCCCACTCCGAGCCCTACGTGAGAGCGGACACCGCAAACGCGCTCGAGATGCTCTCCGCCCGCGGTGCGGTCGTCTGGGACGACTACTGGCACAACGTCGACGGTGTGCGCCGCGTGCTGGACGCTCGGCCGGACCTAGACCTGCATCGCGTGCCGGGGACCCGTCTCGTCGTGCACCTTCCCGTCGGAGTTTCAGATGAGTGACTGCAGGGCGGTGGCGGTGCTCGAGTCTCGGGCAGAGAGCCCAAGACGGCACGCGGCTAGACGTGCGCTGCGGAGCAGGTTCTCAGGGCCTCGTTCTACTCACTGCCTGAGTAGAACGGTGTGCTTGGTCCAGGCATTCAACGACGCTCGCCGCCGCAGGTTCCGGGAGCGAACCTTTGGTCCTCGGAACACTGCCACGACGGTCCCGTGCGCCTCGAATGGAGCGGCGAGCAGATCGAGCGGGCGCCAGTCGCCAATGCTGATGTCCACGTTGGGCTGGACACCCGTGTCGTTCGTTAGTAGAGCCATCCGGTAGCGCGGAGCGACCGTGGCAAGGAACGACGTCACGTCTTCATTAGGGAGGTGCTGCAGCACGTCCTTTGCAACGAGCAGGTCCGCGGGCGGAAGGCCCGATGGGTCCTCGGGCGAGACGCGGAACTCGACCCCTTCACGACCGTAGCGGCGCTGGTTTTCGTCGATGAGCCCGGGTACCACGTCAACTCCGACGTATGAGGCTCCTTGCCAGTCCATGAGTCGGGAGAACTGCCAGTCGCCGCACCCGTAGTCGAGAACGCTCTTGACGTCGTTCGCACGGATGAAGTCCTGAATAAACGCACGGTATGGGCCTGTCACTCTCGGCAAGGAGCCGTGGCCCGAGCCAAGCCGCGAACCCCATCGGCCGTCTTCATAGACCTCTTCGAAGGGTGAGTTCACTTTGGCCCTTCGATTTGACGGTCGCTCACGGTCAAGCCGATGCACGGGAATACCTGCCATCGCATAATCCGGGACATCGTTGAGGGCGATCTCCGGTCAAAGTTCGTAGCTCTCGAGGCACCGCTCCGCCACCCGATCCCACGTGAAGTGACGCGGGACGGTCTCGGCGGCGGCGGCGGACATACGCCTCCACCGTTGTTCGTCGCCTAGCAACGCGAGGATGGACTCCCGCAGGGCGGGCGCGTCCCCCGGCGGAACCACGTAGCCGGTTTCGCCCTCGGCGACGATCTCCGGCATCCCGCCCGTCCGAGCACAGATCACCGGGGTGCCGCAGGCCATGGCCTCGAGAAGGGTCAGGCCTAGGAGCTCAGACCTCGGCTGGGGCAGGCCGTACGGTGACTCGTAGACGGAGGGGAGCACGAGGATCCGCGAGCGGCGATACGCGTCGCGGACCTCCTCGTCGTCCGCCGACTCGTGGAAGGTGACGTTCTTGGCCTCGGCGAGGCGAGAGAGCACGCGCCGGTAGGAAGGGTCGTGGGCACGTCCGTACAGGTGAAGGGGAACGTCTGCGGGCATGGCTTCGATGAGCACGTGCACACCCTTGTGTGGCAGGAGCCGCCCGACGAACATCACCTGTCGCCGGCGCTCGCCGCCGTCGGGCCGGAACACGCCGGTGTCGACGCCTCCGAAGATCACGCGGCAGCGGTTGCCCAGTGCCGGATAGAAGTGGGCGGAGTAGCGGCTGACCGGCAAGAAGCCGGTGACCAAGTGGTGCAGCCGCAGCGGCTCAGCGAGATTTCGTGCCTGGGCGCCGTGGTCGGATACGAATGTCCGTTTGCCCAGCGCACGCCCCACCACCAGGGCGGAATTGGTGGCCGCCGTCTCGTACTGGTGGGCGTGGACCACGCGCGCGCGGCCGAGGGCGAGCGGCAGCATCTCCGAGATCGGGTTCAGCGAGTCACGCGACGAGACCCGGCTGGGCAACGCGAAGATCTCGAGTTCGTCCAGCCGGTAGCGGGCGCGCCGGGGGCCGAAGGTGACTAGGCGGGTGGGCACGCGCCGAGCAAGGGCGCGGGCGAGCTCGAGGGCGTAGCGCTCCCCTCCGCCCCACATGCCACGGGCGCCGAAGAGGACGGGAGAGACACAGACGACCTGAGGACTCATGAACCGCCCCGGGCTGGCTTTAAGGCACGCCCCTGCGACGACGCGCAGAGCAGTTTGAGCGTCTGATCCACCATGGCCGATTGCGAGAAGCCCGCCAGCCGACGTTTCGCCTGCTCAGCCATCTCACGCATCTCTCGGGTATGGCGTACCGCCCAATCGATCCGGTCGGCGAGAGCGTCCGGATTATCGGCCGCGACCAGCAGGCCGCTTTCCCCGTCCTCGATGACCTCGTTGACGCCACCGAACCGGGCGGCGATTACCGGCACGCCATGCGCCATGGCTTCCAGCATCGCAAAGGGCGTGCCCTCGAAATGGCTCGGAAACGTGAAGAGGTCAGCCGCACGCATGAGCTCTGGCACGTTCGCGACCTGGCCGAGCAGCCGAACCCGGCCCTGGAGCTCGTGAGAGCGGATCAGCTCCTCGAGCCGCTGGCGCTCAGGTCCCTCACCCGCGATCAGGAGGCGGAGGTCGGGATGGGCTTTACGGAGCTGGAAGGCGGCAGCCAGAAGGTCGGCGTGCCCCTTCTGAGGTTCCAGTCGGCCGACCGCCAGCACGACCATGCTCATGGCCGGTAGGTCGAGCGAGCGCTTCACCGCCACCGCATTCACACCTGGCGCCTGCGGATTCGGAGCGATCCCGTTATAGATGCGGTGCAGTGCCTCCACCGGCGCACCGAGCGCGTCGGCCAGCACTCGCCGGCCGTGCTCGGAGACGGCCACCCATACCTGACCTCGCCGGCGCGCCCAGCGGTAGAGCTTGACGCGCCGCCCGAGGTCAGGCTGGTCGGGAACGAGCTGGAAGACCACGACCGTGGGAGTCCTCAGGAGGGCGCACGTGAGCAGCTCGGGAAACCCGGCGGTCGGCCAGGGGAGCGTGAGGTGTACGACGTCAGGACGAAAAGCGCGGATCAGGCGGGCGAGCCGGAGCGTTCCGGCGGTGAGGCGCCTTGCTCGCGGCCCGGGTCCGGCCGGTCTCAGGTCGACGGTCGGGACGTCGCCGGTGTGAAAGGCGTCGACGAGCTCACGAGTCGCGTCGACGTAGGGCACGGCCGCGCGTACCATGATGCTTCGACGCCGGGCACCCGAGGCGACGGTCACCGCGTAGCGCTCGGCGCCGCCGTAGCCGGCGCTCGGACAGAGGAAGAGCAGCCTCACGGCTCGGCGCGATCGAGGGTCGCCCGCTGCGCCCGGCGCGCGGCGTCCCCGAGAACCGAACGGCGAAGTGGGGGCCGAACGACCTCAACGACGTTGAGTACGTCGCTTGCCCCGCGGTGTGCTAGCACGCCTTGACCGATCACCGGAGCTCACTCGGGGCGCCGGGGTCGCGCAGGTGCAGGTTTGCGGCGGCTGCGTGCTGGGGGGTCACGAGGGCGTTGGTCTGCTGCATCAGCTCCATGACGCGGTCTCGACCGGTCCACGTCATCAGCGACGTCCAGCGTTGCGCGCGGTCGATCATGCGCCACAGCGGAGTGGGACTGGCGTTCTGGCTCAACGCCCGCAGTGCGCTCATGTACTCATCTCGGTAGTTGAGGGGGATCATCACGCGGCAGAGGGACTGGGCCGACAACTCGGCGTTCATGAGCAACAGGGCCACGCGGCCGTTCCCGTCGGCGAACGGGTGTACTTCGGCGACGAGAAACATGGCGAAGATCGCGCGCGGCAGTCCGTCCGGCACCGTGTTGAGAATGGCAAATCCCTCGCGCAACGTGCCGCGAACGAGGTCAGGATGCACGAAGAACGTCATGCTCGAGGGCGGCGCCGACATTCGCTTCATCCAGCAGATGCTCGGCCACGCCGACATCTCCACCACCCAGGTCTACACCCCAAGTCTCGCTGCCCCAGCTGCGGGCGATCCAGCCGCCACGCAGTCCGCGACCGCCAATACCTCAGAACGGGTCCGCGGGGCAGCCGGCAGGGGCGACGAGCAGCCCGCGGCCGCGTTCGACACCGACGCCCTGCAGCCGGATCGGTGACTGGCGCTGCCGGCAGGGTCCATACTTCCCAGGCATGAGCGACCAGCTCACACTCACCGCGGTCTTCACGCCCGACGAGGACGGCTGGACGATGGCCCAGATCGCTGAGTGGCCCGCGGTCGTCACCTGCGGACGCACCCTCGACGAAGCGCGCGAGATGCTGCTGGACGCCGCCCGCGAGATGCTCGCCTCCTACCGCGACGAAGGCCGCCAGCCGCCGATCGGCACCGGACGCGTCGAGGCGCTGACCATCGACACCGCGGCTTGAAACGCCGCGACCTCGAACGCCACCTACGCGAGCACGGCTGCCAGCCGATCCGCGAAGGCGCAAACCACGCCATCTGGGCCAACCCACCGCTTGATCTGCGCGCCCCCGTTCCGCGCCACCGCGAGATCCCCACCGGCACCGCCCGCGCGATCTGCCGCCAACTGAACATCCCCACCCCGACCGGCGCCCGCTGACCCGCCGCCGCCCGTCACACGTGCGGCGGCTCATGTCGGGCAAAAAGGTCAAGCGCGCTCCCGTGGCTGTCCGTAGCGCTACCTCAGCGCTCGGAACCGAGTGGGAGCACCGATCGAAGCGCCGCCGTCGGGTTGTCACGATGCGCGGGGGAACTTGCCGTCAGCAACTGCTCCTCGATCGACCGGGCGAGCGCCTCGCCGCTGTAGCGCTCGAGCACGGCGCGATCGGCAGCCAGGCGTAGCGCCCGCCGCGCGTCGTCCTTGAGCAGGCCGATCACCTCCGCGGCGAATGCGTCGGGAGTATCGGCCGTCGGGCAGGAGAGCCCGAAGTGCTCGGCCACCCAGGGCGTGGTGACGAGGGCGGCTCCGTGGGCCGCCGCCTCGAGCACCTTGTTGGGAGATCCGGTACCGGCGCGCAACGGCGCTGCCGCGACCTTGGCGCGGCGCAGGTAGTCGCCGAGGTCGGGTACGTCGCTGAACAAGGCCACTTCGGTGATTCTTAGCCGGCTCGCGTTGCGCCCGACGATGGCTGCTCGCACACCGGGCAGCCGGTGGCGCACTCGCGGCATCACCTCCCGGTCGAGCCACTCCGCCGCGTCACGGTTGGGCGGGTAGGCCATGTTGCCGGTGAAGAGGAGGTCGAGATCGCGCACATGCCCGGGCGGCTCAGCGAACACCTCGCCGTCGAAGCCGGCGGGCACCAGCGCCATCGGCGGGCTCGCCGGCAGCTCGGCGGCGTCCTCGGCGGAGGTGACGGCCTGGGCCGTGGCCCATGAGGCGACTCGGCGCTCCCAGCGCCGCATGAGCCGCGCCTCGAGCCCGGCGGCGAGGCGCACCGGCGCTGTCTCGACCCCGGCCGCCCGCCGGCGCATGTTCAGGCTCAGGGCGTCGACGTGGTCGAGCACCATCGGAGCCAGGAGCGGTCCGCGGAGGGAGCGCGCGGTGCAGACAAGGACGACATCCGCGGCGGCGGAGAGGCGCTCTGCTTCTCTCCATGCCGCGTCCGGCATCATCCATCCCACCTGCGCCGGTAGCCCCCGTAGCAGCATGGCGAGCGCGGCCCACGCGCGCTCCACGTGACTCGCCTCGTGCACGTGCACGGTGGCGAGCTCCTCGAGCGCGCGCGCAGCGTCAGGTCCGGAGGGAGCCGAAGTGGTGAGCACGGAGATCTCGTGCCGCTCGGCCAGCCAGCGGACGATCGCCCAGCCACGGAGCTGATCGCCCTTCTGCCCCGCCTCGGGGTAGCGCGCGCTCAGCAGGGCGATCTTCATGGCTGGACTCGGCTGGAGCGTCTCACGAGCGCCCGGTGCACGATGAAGAAGCCGACGATGTCGAGGAGCGCAAAGGTGACCCCGCCCAGGAACGGACCGCGGAGCACCACCGCCGCACCGATCGCCGCGCCGATCGCCGCGAGCGCTAGCCCGGTCTCGGCGCCCCTCCGCAGGAGCCGATCGGTGAGGGCGGCCACAGCTCCGAGGGCAAGGCCGAGCAGCGTCACGCCGACGAAGCCGAACTGGACGTAACCGGTGACGGCCAACGGCAGCGCGTTGCCGGTGCCCGCTCCCTTCGAGTAGGCGTGATCCAACGCGGCCGATCGCGGAAGCTGGGGACGGATGGGACCGGGGATGGGTTGCAGTCCGAGGCGCAGAAATTCCTTGCCGTACTCGTACGGCGCCTCCCGAGGCACGAGTCGGCGGGCGGTCAGAGCGACTCTGAAGCCGTCGGCATAGTTGTTGATGTAGGTCCTCGGAAAGCCGGGCAGACCCTTGGATACGAGGTAGTGGGGAAAGGAGTGCGGGCTGCCCAGCGACTGCCAGCGCCGGTATTCGCCGAGGCCGACGAAGATGAGCGCGCCGAGGCAGCCGGCGAGCACCAGCGCGCGCACGGCGCGCCCCCTGTCACCGCGTAGATACAGGAAGAGGAGCAGAAGCTCACCGAGAGCCATGAGCAGTAGGAGTCGCGCGCCCACGAAGGCGATGAGCGCAAAGCTCAATACGAGCGCGGCGATGAGCAGCTTGCCCGCCCGCGCGCCGGCTCGCCACCGCTCGGCGAGTACCACGAGTGCCGCGTACTTGCCCATGAGCACTCCCCAGATGAAGTAGGTCAGCCCGGCGTTCAGCGAGCCGGTCTTGTCCAAGTTCTGCAGGTAGTGAATCGGGCCGCCGACCGCGTACACGAAGGCGAGGAAGGAGAGGAGCGACAGGGCCGTCACGGCAAGCAGCCGCCAGGGCGAAGTAGGGAACCAGCGCGAGGTCGGTGCAGCAGCACGCTCGCGCGGGCGCGCGGCGATCCGACCGTGGCCCGCCGCAACGAGCGCGCTGCCGGTCACCAGGGCGAAGGCAAACACCGCGTAGACGTTCAGACCACCGACCAGCGGCGTGTTGGCCGGCACGTCCGCATCGATCGAGAGAAGCGACGGCGAGGCGACGAGCAGCGCCGCGGGAAGCGTGAAGAGCAGCGCGAAGGCCAGGGCAACGAGGAACCGGGCGGAGACGAGGCCGGAGCCCTCGCTGAGGGGCTGGGCCAGGAGCCAACCGTTTGCCGCCACCATCGCTCCCACGAGGAATGCGTCCCGGGGATGGCCGGCTCCGGCGAGGAGCGCGACGAGCAGGCAGACGACAGAGGCGACGGCAAAACCGGCGTTGACTGGGGAACTCGCCGCTTGACGCGCCCAAGGTGCGGCGAAGCTAGCCATTACCGCGGTTCCGCGCTACACCTGGCGAACGTAGGGTCGCCCGGGCATTGTCGTTGAGGTAGGCGACGCTCGCGAGTCGCCATCGCCCTTGCTCGTGTGCGAGAGGGAAGCTCAATGGATACGCAAGACCGGGAGTGCTCGCCCCGAACGCCACCACGGTCGTCTCGACGATTGCGCGGTTACCGCGTGCGGTCGTCTTGGTCACGTACGGCTGGCCGACGAAGCCGAGGGCCGCACGCCGAAGCCTCTGCGAGTAGCGCGTGAACCCTACCCGGGCACGCACGGAGCTCGACAGAAGGGCATACCCACGTCGGGCATCTCTTTCCTGCTCCGTGCTCCACCAGTCGAGCACGGCCCGCCCCGGACTCCCCGGCCGGGTCTTCGCGCGGTCCGCTGCCCCGATGAGGTCGGGCGCCAAGACCGAACTTCCTGGTGCCCCGTTCGGCGCGCTTGGCGGCCGCGGAGTGATCGCCGTCAGCGCCAGCGCCAGCGCCACGCACGCGGCCGGAGGCAGCACGTAGGGCGCGAGCCTGCGCACAGCTACCGCTGGAGGCGACGCCGGTAGGGTCCGCTCACCGGCCGCGGCCCGCGAGGATGGTCCTGATCGTCGAGCCCAGGATGAGCAGATCGAGGCGAAGCCCCTGGTTCTTGATGTAGTAGAAGTCGTACTGCAGCTTCTCGAGCGCACCCTCCACCGAGTCGGGGTACTCCTGGTTGATCTGCGCCCAGCCGGTCACGCCCGGGCGAACGGTGTGTCGGGCTCCGTAGAACTCCATGGCGCCCTGGAGGCGATCGACGATCGCGGGCTGCTCCGGCCGAGGCCCGACGAGGCTGAGCCGCCCTGAGAGAATGTTCCAGAGTTGGGGCAGCTCGTCGATGCGGTAGCGGCGCAGCACCGCGCCGAGCGGGGTGATGCGCATCGCGTGCTCGTTCGCCCACGCCGCTTCCTGTGAAGCGGGGTCGTCGGTCATGGTGCGGAACTTCGTGACCTGAAACTGCTGGCCGTGCGTGCCCACGCGCGTCTGGCGGTAGAAGACGGGGCCCGCGCTCGAGAGCTTGATCGCCAAGGCGACGAAAGGAAAGAGCGGTGAGGTGAGAAGCAGGAGGGCGGCCGAGCACGCGGTCTCGATGACGCGGCGGGCGACCCCGTAGACCCGGGTGCGATGGATCTCCGCAACGTCGAAGAGGAACCATTCGTGGGTCAACTCGGTGAGCGGGACCTTGACGAACTCCCGCTCGTAGAAGTCGCTCAGGGTGCGGATCCGCAGCCCCGCCACGTTTAGTTGCGACGCGACGGCGACGAGACGATGGTCCCGGATCGCGTCGGAAGACATCACGAGGGTCGTCGGGCGCACCTGGAGCACCCCACGGGCCAACTCGCGGACGTCATCGTTATCGGCGAGTGCCTGATCGCTCTCCAGGCAGCCCACGAGCGAGACGTCGCCCCGGCGGCGGATCTCCTGGGACAGGTCGAGCCGTGCGCTCGGGCTTCCGATGAAAAAGATTCGACGCGTGCGCGACCCCACCCGCAACTCCACCTGGCGCATACCGACCGCGAGCAGGAGCACTGCGCAGGCAAGCGGCATGGAGAGCGCGATGGGGATCGGATCGAGCCGCTGGCCGACGACCAGGGCGCACACCGCGGTGAGTACGGTGCCCGCGATGGCCGCTGCCACGGCACCGGCCAGCCGCTTCGCGCGACGGCTCGAGAGGCCGCTCGACTCGAAGAGGAGCCGGGTCAGGACGGCCGCGATGAGCGCCGGGAGGACCATGATGAGCGCCGGCACTGTTCCGAGTAGAGCGGCGGGTAGATCGAAGGCCGCGGCGAGCAGAGCGAGGAGGACGACGCTGGCGAGGATTCGCGTCGGCCAGTGGACCGAACGGACGGCGGGTTGCTCGAGCTCCGACTGCACCGGCCCGAGCAGCCGAAGGCCGTCGGATGCCTCGGTCGGCCGCGGCGCGGTGACGACCCCGGGAGGGCTCATGGCGCCACCGATCGGGGGTTGGAGGCCAGCGCGGCGAGCGTCGGCTCCCGGGGGTTCAGTTGGCTCGCGCGCCGGTACTCGGCGGTCGCCGTGCCCAAGTCCCCTCGCCGCACGGCCAGGTCGCCCAGCAAGCCGGGGGGAACGTAGTTGTGGGGCTCCCGGCGGGCGGCCTCGATCAGCGCCTGGCGGGCCTGCTCGTAGCGGTCGAGCCGCGCGTAGGCGGCGGCCTTGACGTAGTAGGAGGAGAGCGAGCCCGGGTTCAGCGCCAGGGACCGGTTCGCGGCGCGCAGTGCGTCCACGGGATCGGACGCGACGCGATGCTCGGCCTGCTGGCGATAGAGCTCGGCCGTGAGCTGCCGGCCGACGCTCGCCGCGAGGAGGGCCAGGCAGGTGAGTCCCGCGACCAGCACGATCCGCTGGCGGTTGCTCGCGGGCGCGCGGCCGGGTTCAGGAGCATCCGGCACGTCGGCGGCCGGTTCGGGACGCCGCAGCAGCACGGCCGCTCCAACCAGGCCGATCCCGGTGACGCCGGGGAGGTTGTAGAGCCAGTCGACGCTCGTGTGCACCAGCCAGACCGTGAAGAGGCCACACGCCGCCACCGAGACGCGCACGTCGTGCTCGAGACCGCGGCGTTGCCTGCGGCTGAAGGCCGCGGCGAAGACTCCGCCCACGAACAGCAGGAGCGCGATCCCCCCCGGGAGTCCCAGCTCGCTGAGCATCTGGAGCTCGAGGCTGTGAGGCTGGCGCACCGTCGTCGTCTGGCGGCGCTCGGTGTAGTACCCGCGGGTGTAGTTGCCGGCGCCGAGTCCAAGCACCGGCGCGTTCGAGAACTCGCGCACGGCCACGCGCCAGAGGTCATAGCGATAGCCGCCGGCGTCGGTGAAGCGCGCCGAGGCCGACTCGTTCACGTGCAGGCCGACGAAGTTCTGGTACTGGGTGCGCACATGGCCGACGGGGTCGTTCACCTGGATTGCGAGTGCGATCACCGCGACGAGCGGGATGGCGATGGCCACCGCTCCCGCGCCCCGGCGCCGCTGCGGGCTGTCCATGCGCGGCGCGAAGCGACAGACGCCGCTCCACACCGCGCCGGCCACGGCGGCGCTGAGGACGGACGCGAGTGCTGCCCCACGGATGGTCGCCTCGTCCAGAGTCAGGCCCTTGCCTTTGAGCGCGTAGACGTCGAGCACCCACGGGAGGGCGGCTCCGACGGCGCCCACCACCAGCAGCAACGCCCAGCTGCGGCCCAGACGGCGTGGGAAGGCGATGAGGATGACCGCCATCGACACGAACAGCGCGGGGATGATCGCCCGCGACTGCGTCAGCACGAGCAGGTCGAAGATGAGCGCGGAGAAGGCCAGCGCCACGCCGCGCAGGGCTGCGCGGCCGCCGGGCTCGGCGCCGGCGAGGCAGCACCAGAAGCCCATGAGGAAGAAGCCGGCCTCGCCGTTCGTGTACCCCATGGGGAGCGAGATGCGGTCGTCGATGAAGAGGCCCACCCCCGAGCCGGTCAGCATGCGCACCGTGAGGTAGGCGACCACCGCGCACACGGCCAGCGTGACGACGTTGATAGCCACACGAGCGTGCCGGGGCTCGCGCAGGGCCGAGAGCCCGATCACGACGGTCGCCGCGTAGAGGCTCAGGCGGTTGACCTCGGTCCAGGCGCTGTCGACCGACTCCGCCCAGAACATGGATAGGGCGGCCCAGGCGACGAGCAGGCCCAGACCGGTCAGCGCGACGCGGGCGGCCGGCGTGGGGTCGATGCGGCGCAGCGCGAGCAGCGGCACGATCAGGGCGAAGGAGGCCAGCGCGATGGCGCCCCATGCGGACAGCGAGTAGTAGCCGCCGAAGAGGCAGGACACGCCGAACACCGCGGGCTGGGCGACCGCCACGGCCAGCGCGAGCGATCGGCCTCCGAGGGGACGCCGCGCCGGCGAGCTCGGCTCTCGCGGTACGCGGAGCGGCTCGGGGGGCTCGACGCCCGAGCCGAAGCCGTGGGGGGGTCGCTTGAGCAGCCCTGAGCGTGCGGCGGCCACTTGGCTATCCGCCTCGGACCGCGGCGCGCAAGCGCCACGAGGGCGCGTCGCCGCGCGATGGCTGGGGCTGGGGCTCGTGCATGTGTTCGTGCCAGTCGCGGACCGACGGTGGGCATGAAGGTGCCCGACGCCCGGCGCCCACGTGTGAGTTAAACGCGACGCGCGAGAGGAGGTTGCGCGCCCGGCGGCCTTTCGGTCGCCAAAGCTCGGTCTCTCAGGGTAGCCAGGGCGCGCGCGCGAGCCGGGCCACGCCGCCCACGGGTGCGCTCCAGGCCCGCCCCGGGGCTGCTCAGTCGGTGACCAGGGCCTGCTCGCCGGCGTCGAGCGTGAGGCGCAGGCCCTCCTCGAGGCTGACCTCGGGGCGCCATCCGAGCGTCTCGAACGCGCGTCCCGGATCGAGCGCCGAGCGCCGCACCTCGCCTGCGCGCGCAGGCGCGTGCACGGGATCGAAGCGGGCGCCACGCAGCTCGGCCAGGCGCCGGCCGAGCTCAAGCACCGAGGTCTCCGTGCCCGTCCCCACGTTGAGTGTCCCGGGCTCGCCGGGCGCGGCGGCGAGGAGCATCGCTCCCACGGCGTCGCCCACGAAGAGGAAGTCTCGCGTCTGCCCCCCGTCGCCGAACACGCGCGGACGCTCTTCGTTGCCCAGGCGCTCGGTGAAGGCGGCGACCACCGCTCCCTCGCCGCGTACCTCCTGCCCGGGGCCGTACACGTTGGCGAAGCGTAAGGAGATCGGCGAGACCGCGTGCAGCCGGGCGTACAGCGTGCAGTAGCCCTCGGCCGCCAGCTTGCTCTGACCGTACGGCGAGAGCGGAGCCGTCTCCGCCTCCTCGCCCAAGGGCAGGGTCTGCCCGTCACCGTAGATCGCGCCTCCCGTCGAGGCGAGCACGAAGCGCCGAGCGCCCGCGACTCGAGCGGCCTCCAGCGCGTTGATCGTGCCCTCGACGTTCACGCGCAGGTCCAGTGCGGCGTCGCGGACCGAGACGCCCACGTCCACCTGTGCGGCGAGGTGGAAGACGACCTCGGGCCGGACCCGGTGAGCGAGCCCCGTAAGCGCGACGCCGTCGCGGACGTCGAGGCGCTCGAGCCGCGCTCCGGCGGCCACTCGCTCGGCGTGGCCGCTCGAGAGGTCGTCGACGACGTGTACCTCATGGCCCTGGTCGAGCAGCGCCCTCACCAGGTGCGAGCCGATGAAGCCCGCACCGCCGGTGACGAGCGCCTTCATGCGGCGATAATGCCAGAGAGCAGCGCGTCTCCTCTTACACTCGCCGCCTCATGAGCATCGGAATCGTGGGCATCGGATATGTCGGCCTCCCGCTCGCCGTGGCCTTTGCGGAGGAGGGCGAGTCGGTGGTGGCGGTCGACGTCGACCTGGGCAAGGTGCAGGCGATCGCCGCGGGCGACTCCTACATCGAGGACATCTCCTCCGAGCGGCTGCGCGCCGTCGGCGACCGGATCTCGGCCAGCACGCGGTACGAGGGTCTCGCCGCCGTCGAGGCGATCGTCATCTGCGTTCCCACGCCGCTCACGCCGAACCGGGAGCCCGAGCTCGGGCCGCTCATCTCCGCCGCCCGCGCCGTGGCCGGTCACCTGCGGCCCGGCCAGCTCGTCGTCCTCGAGTCCACCACCTATCCGGGCACCACCCGCGAGCGCCTGATCCCGCTCCTGGAGGAGGGCGGGAGGATCGCCGGGGAGGATCTGTTCGTCGCCTACTCTCCCGAACGCGTCGATCCCGGGCGCACGGACTACACGCTGCGCAACACGCCCAAGGTGGTGGGCGGGCTCACCCCGGCGTGCCTGGAGCGGGCGACCGCGCTCTACGCCAAGGTCTGCGACAGGATCGAGCCCGTGTCCACTCCCGAGGCGGCCGAGCTCACCAAGCTCCTCGAGAACATCTTCCGCTCGGTGAACATCGCCCTCGTCAACGAGCTGACGATCCTCAGCGACCGCATGGGGATCGACGTGTGGGAGGTCGTCGACGCCGCCGCGACCAAGCCCTACGGCTTTATGCGCTTCGAGCCCGGACCCGGGATGGGCGGCCACTGCCTGCCGGTCGACCCCTTCTACCTGTCCTGGCGCGCGCGCGAGTACGACTGCGCCACGGAGTTCATCGAGCTGGCGGGCAAGGTCAACCAGCAGATGCCCTACTTCTGCGTCGAGCGGATCGAGCGCGCGCTCAACGACGCCGGCAAGCCCGTGAAGGGCTCCCGGATCGCGGTGCTCGGCGTCGCCTACAAGGCCAGCACCGCCGACACGCGGGAGTCACCGGCGCTGAAGATCATGGGACTGCTCGCTGCGCGGGGGGCCGATCTGGCCTACCACGACCCCCACGTCGACCGGCTTCCGGCCTTGGGGCTGAGCTCTCAGCCCCTGGACGAGGTGCTCGCCGGAGCCGACATCGTCGTGATCGTCACCGCCCATCCCGAGATCGACCACGGCGAGGTGGCCGAGCGAGCCCCGCTGCTCCTCGACCTGCGCGGCGTCACGCGGGGGATGGGCAAGGCCAGCGTCGCGCGGCTCTGAGTAGCCGTTCAGCGGCGCGGCGCCCTCTGCTGGCTCCCCTCGCGGGGACTCGACCGCGAGTTCAAGGGCCACCGGCGGATCATGCAACCGCGAGCGGATCTCGTCCGTGGCGACTTCGGGCTCTTGAAGAACGGCATACGCGGCGTCTACCACGCCGTCAGCTGCCAGCACTTGCAGAGCTCCTTACTACAACCACCGCCGCGACAGCCGGGCGATGTTCTGGACGATTCTCGATCAGGTTACGAAGACTTCCGTCGCGTAGCCCGGTCCAGCTCGCGAATGAAGTCGGCTTCTGTGTGCTGGGGATCTTGCTTTGCCGCCGCCGTGGCGGGGGCGGGTGGCTCCACGCTCGGTGAACTAGTGGGCTTCCACGTTGGGACGCCTGTGGTTGTGGTCATGCTGCGCTTGAGGGTGACCATTCCTTGCCTCCTAACCTTGGCTCAGGACCCGGAACGGAGTCCTGGCCTTCGTTTCGCCGTTGATGGACAGTTGCCAGACATAACCGCCAGGGCGCAGTTCTAGGCCGGCGAAGTTCAGGGCGAGAACCGAGTCGAGTGGCGTCCCACGCCGCAAGCCCGGTGGACGACCAACTTCAAGGTTGCCCGTCGCGGCAATCGGCCCCTGGCCGAGATCGACGGCCTGCCCGTCCTCGGTCACCAGGGCGGCATTGAGGTCGAGCGGCTCGTTTGCTTGGTCCCAAGGAATGGAGAGCTTGACGGCCAGCGCCATGCTGTGTTGCACACCCGGGCTACCCGCGACCGTCTGGGACCATCCGCCGCCCAAGATGAACAGCTTCCCCCCTACGCTCTGAGCCGCGTCGCAGAGCAGCATCGTCGCCTCGACGCCTATGCCGTCCTGGGAATCTCTCGGGTCAGCCGACAACCGCGAACTCTGGCTGAGACTCCGGGTCCGGGCCTGTTATCTCGACATATGGCTCCGGATGCCCGGTTAGCGAAATATCGGTCCGCGAAACATTGCTCCCGGGGCTCCAAGTTGCCAGATCCGCGATGACGTGGACCGCCGACCCCCTAACGGCTTGCACGACGGCTTCGCAGCGATTGTGTTCGGAATCCCGCAACACGACTCGTTCGCGGAAGTCCGGCTTGCGCAGTCCAGAGGCATAGCGCCGCGTCACAGCGATCCGGCCATCATGCAGCATCGAATTGAAGTCCGCGCGAAATATCAAGGTGTCCTGAAAGGGGCTCACGGGTCTAAACCCGGATCCACCGGTTCGGGCGGGTGGGGTGGCGCCGACCGGTGGTCGGAGGCGTGTCGCCTGTTCAGGCGCCGAGGAGCGTGGCCGTGAATAGCGAGC
>JAABUZ0100005705.1_pt1 | contig 16103 bp, 11 predicted proteins | sample 5562091 | NCBI WGS metagenome assembly JAABUZ01 (sample SAMN12813069, study PRJNA571459) | rock metagenome | isolation source: Antarctica rocks | place: Antarctica: Victoria Land, Linnaeus Terrace sud | collected 2015-12-21
AACCTTATTATTACCACGTCTTGAATCAATTATAATAAGGCTACGGTGTTTAAAGTAAAACAGTATGGGTCAAATTTTTTAATATCTCACCTAATGTGCGTACAAGCCGTAGCAGTCAAGTTAAATCTGACTACAGCCTAGATTGTTTGCATTAAAAGTGAGAATTTGTCAAGTAAATAATAGTCAGCAAGAACGTTTTCTCGAACGCTTGACTCAACAAGCCGATGGTCGAGTTCCATCGCGTTTCGATGTTTGGAATAGGCAGCCGTGTATTGCAAGTGCAAGCTTTAACAAAAGCGTCTCTCCTCTGAGGCGAGCTGTGAACGTATTTCACCACTCCATGGACTTTCCTTGTATCGCGGTCCATAGACGATTCTCCTCAAGTAAAACAGGTATAGAGTGAACATGTTTCGACGCGTTTGTAACAAAAAAGCATTTGCTAAAACAATGGCTGTGGCTACAAAATGGGTCTAGGGCGTATGTGATCAGTGCACGAAACCTTGCCACAAAATAAGACACAGGCTGCTGCTTATGTTTCGAAAATATTGCAAGTAAACGAGAAATTGTTTTCGTTATTGGCATAATTGTTTTAGTCCATTGACCATTTCTTAGTACGTTTGTACGGACTTCATCTGCAGAGTAGAGCAGATATATGCACATATGTATCCGCTGTACAATACCTGCTCTATTCTGCTTATCTGCTTTATCTCCGCGGGGCCCCTAGTCTTACTGTAATAGTCTCTTAGTAAACTGGGCTTGTGCGAGAGTGAGATTTGTTCGTTGTGATGTTTGTTATCACCTTCTTTGAACGCACAATCTTCGCTTGTGATTCGGAAGGCTACACGAATACATGGCCGACGATCGTCAGCTTGACGCCGATGGAGAGGTCGCTGGGCTCGAACGAGAGGTTACTTCGTTACCTGCTGCATCACTGATGACTGACTCGGAAGACACGCCTATGCAAGATACGAACAATGATGCGGATGGAGACTTGAACAATCTATTTGGGGACGATGCGGAGAGCGCGTCACCCGACCGGGAAGAAGAAGTGACTGAGTACAGATCACCATTACGGCAATCGCAAAGCCCAAAAGTGGCAGCAAATGACTTGGTGGAGGATGATGAGGCTATGGTCGAGGAACGCACATTAGAAGTCACCGTACCATTTACCAGTCACCCCGATCAGTCGGCCAAAGAAGTGTGCTCCGTGCGGATGCCGAACTTTATAACCATCGACGCGAAAGAGTTCAATCCGGAAGCTTTTGTAGACGAAGCTGTAGCGGAAAACGACACGCCGGAAACGACCCAAAGTGATCGAATAAAACTGCGCTTGGAGCATACTATGCGATGGAGGGACGCAAATGGGAAGAGAGAATCGAATTCTCGCTTCGTCCAATGGAATGATGGAAGTCTTTCACTTCGTCTTGGGAATGAGCTTTTTGATGTGGCCAAGAAGCCAATGGCTCAAGAGTACTCCTACCTGGTAAACTCTCTGCCCGAACAAGGCATCCTTGCAGTCCATCGAGCCTTCACACATTCCTTGACTTTCATGCCAACTTCAACAGCCTCTCTTACTCATAAGCGACTCACAGAAGCCATTGCAAAGAGGCAAGTCAAATCCCGCAATGTTCAATCCATGGAAACCACGCAAGATCCAGAGAAACTAAAGCGGGAGGCTGAGAAAGCCGAGGAATCAAGGTTAAAGAGCAAACGCAAGCTAGAATCTCAACACCGTGCTACGCGAGCAAGGTATGAGAATGCCCAAGAACTGACTGCGGACGGACTCGAAATAGAGGAAGGAGGTTTTGGCGGCCGAGGGGATAGCTATGCGGTTGATGATTTCGTTGTCGATGATGAGGCCAGTGATGAAGAGGACGAGCGTGCTGCGCGCTTACAGAACGTGAAACGCCAAGGTTCAGACAGGTATAAAAACCGTCGGAGACCGACTGGGTCCGATGCGGAGGAGGAAGAGGAAGCAGAAGGAGAAGAAGAGGAGGAAGAAGAGGAAGCTCAGTTTACGGACGAAGAGGTGCGGCCAGATGATGCGGGAACAACTCACCAGAAGAGGAGACGAGTTGTAGCCGACAGCGACGAAGAGTAATGAACAGTCTACAGTGTATCTAGTAATACTGAATAAACAGGTAGCGCCCGAGCCCTGGTAGGATTCTCCGACTTAAGAATTATGACGAGAAAACCGTGGGTGGGGAAATTTCGGCACAGGAACCGGGCCTCGCTTGACTGGTATGCGGGGAGGAGTTAAGACCTGAGGCGGCCTCCGCCGTATCGGACTTCGCACCGGCCCTCGTCTCCGCAGACTCTATATGAATCTAAGCACGGATGAGGAAATGGCTTCTGTCTCCACAATAATAATCTGAGCCCCAATACTGTCGTTGGTTGAGAAAATGACTCAAATGGATAGTGACGAGGAACATGTGCAGAAAGGGGAAGAAGTATATGCTATGACTCAAATCGGTTCTGTCGATGAGGCTCTGCAGCTTGGCATGGCGTCCGAGAGACAAGCACCTTCTCCTTGGACGCCTTCTATGCTCCGTTTATATGCTATTCTTTCTCTTCCCTATCTTGGGGCTTGCCTTAATGGATACGACCAGTCAGTCATGTCAGCTATCAATGCTATGGTTCAATACCAGTCTTACTTTGGAATGTATGCAGGCATCAATTGGTCATGCTAATGAAATAGGACACAGGCCGGTTCATCAACAGGAATTGTATTTGCCATATATTCGATCGGAACCATCCCTTCCTGCTTAATAGCTGGCCCTGTGAATGACCAATTCGGTCGGCGAAAGGCGCTCTTCACTGGTTGCGTTTTCATTGTGGTGGGTACGTGTATACAAGCAACAGCTGTCAATTTGGGCATGTTATGGGAGGACGCTTTCTCCTCGGCATGTACAACACTTGCTGGTAAGAAAAATCGTTGTCTGTATTAAAACACGTAGGTACTTGGGTTCTATCCTAGCTTCATGGGTCTCATATTCAACGGCTTACATACCATCTACTGATGCATGGAGAATACCCATCTGGTGCCAGCTCATCACCTCTGACATGATTGGAATTGGTATTTTCTTTCTACCCGAAAGTCCTCGCTGGCTCATGGCAAAGTCCCGAGTGGAGGAAGCCACCAAAGTACTTGCAAAGTATCATGGCGAAGGTTCGTGTCAAGGTCGTTACAGTTAGGCTGATGCAGGCTCGGAGAATAACGTGTTTGTTAAACTTCAACTTGCTGAAATGCAATCACAAGTTGAATTGGAAGGATTTAGCAAAAAGTGGTGGGACTAACCGGCCGCTTTACAACACCCGCCCTGCCCGAAGACGCCTAATATGCGTCGTAGGAATGGCATGGTTTGGTCAGTACTCAGGACAAGCCATTGTGGGCTACTTTTTGCCATTGATGGCCAAGACTGCCGGAATTGCCAATGTTCATACAGACTTGCTGATCAACGCCCTCCATCCTGTGGTTACATATGTTGCCTCAGTCTGTGGGGCATCGATGACAGATCGGTGGGGGCGCCGTGCATTGCTACTTTACTCGATTTTCCTTGTCTCAGTGTGCTTTGTCATATTGACGGGACTGGGTCATCTGGCCGTGGACAATCACAATCAGAAAGCAGGTTATGCGATGTTGGTCTTTCTTTATCTCTACGTGACTATTTTCAGCTTTGGATGGACGCCTCTTCAGGCAATGTAAGGTTTCTGTGAGAATAAAACTGACCAAAGGTATATCAGCGAGACTCTAACCACAGAGACTCGTCCAAAGGGCACGGCTCTTGGATCTCTCGTATCTTCGGTTGCATCAGCAGTTGGTACTTACTCAGCGTCAGCGGCTCTCGGGGCTATAAACTATCACTACTTTATAGTCTTTATTTTCTGGGATCTCATCGAATGGCTTATCGTTTACTTTTTCTTTCCAGAAACCCGCAAAAGAACTCTTGAAGAGCTTAGTGAGGTCTTTGATGCACCCAATCCCGTCAAGAAGTCAAAGGAGAAGCGATCCGCAGAGACTGTTGCTCGTACAGTTAGGGGCGTTGATAAAAAATTATGGATTGACGGTTCAAAGTAGGGTGCAGTCTGGTCCCTCTAGAATCTATATACGTCTTTCGAACGCTATTATGAAGCTACACTCGCGAATCCCTTGGATTATTTCAGATCTTGTAGAATACTGCCACTTGTTTCAAAGTCCATCCATGCGGTGGGGTTCTCTGTTTCGTCCTTCATGATTATTCTTTCAAAGTCAGTCTTGAGGCCTACTACGTTGTTATCACGGGCATATTCCTCCCACAAGGCAATCATCTCGTTGAGCTTCTCCTTTCTAGATTCACCAAGATCGTTGATCTCCCCGGGATCGACAGTAAGGTCATAAAGCTGCCACACCTCCGGACCTTTAGGGGCATATACCCAATTGATCTTCCAATTTCCTTTGCGCAAGGCCGCTTGTCCATTGAGTTCCCAGCCAGTCACATGGTCTTCTGCATGGATTCGTGCAGCAGTACCTTGAAGAAACGGAACCCAAGAAATGCCTCTAATGTCCAACACATCACGACCATTGTATACATTTCCAGGTTTTGCAATGTTAGCAAGTTGTAAAATGGTAGGCATGATGTCCATGACTGTGCAAAATTGATGGCAAATTGCTTCGTGATGCTCTTTAGCAGCTTTCATGATCATAGGCACACGGACCCCTCCTTCCGTCGAGAAGTGCTTATATAACCTTGAAGGAGCCGTCGAAGCCTGGGCCCACCTTGTACCATACCATGCATAGCTGTCTTTGCGACCAATATTGTCCAATGCGTTGTTATAATACTTTTTAAGATGGACCATGAGTTGGTCGCCCATGACCGGGCGAGTCTCCATGGAAGCTCCTTCAGCCCCGTTATCCGACACGAAGATGATCATTGTGTTCTCATAGAGTCCATGCTCTTTCAAGTAGGATAGAAGCTTCCCAATATCTTCATCCATACGGTCAACCATCCCTGCATAAGCCTCCATAGACCGGGCTGACTTTGCACGGGTGGGGGCATCCATGGAGCTCCACAAAGGGTAATGAGGTGCTGAAAATGGAAGATAAGCAAAGAAGGGCTTCTCTGCAGGACGCTCTTTCATGAATTGTAGCATTTTGTCAACATAGTAATCAGACGAATAAAAGTCGGACGGCAGTGTTGAATTGTTTACATAGCAACCGTCTTCCATATGCAAAGCTGGCCAAGCAGTCTCCATAGATCTTGGTTAATCATTTTGCGGTTCCAGCTGTGGTTCCCATCCATAATGGTTGGCACAACCAGGTAAAAGAGCGAATGACCTTGTGAATCCTCGTGCAATAGGTGAATGCTCGGGCTTCAGTCCTAGATGCCATTTCCCAGACATCATGGTATGATAGCCTTCATCTCGCAAAACTTCGGGCAGGGTAGCAATATTATCTGAGATATCCTTCGTGACCTGGCTTTCCCTGATGTGCTGGGCTATGCCGAACAGTCTCCATTAATTGGCCTAAGCCAACCAGATGATGGTCGGTCCCGCTCATCAGCATTGCGCGTGTGGGGGAGCAAGCAGCAGCAGTGTGGAAATCGGTAAAACGAGATCCATGCTTGCCAAGCTGATCCAGACTCGGGGTCTGGATCTCTGATCCGAAGCAGCCGACGTCTGAGAAACCGAGATCATCTGCGACGATAATCAAGAAGTTTGGTCGGCCTGTCATTGCTTTATTCAGCTCGAGTTGGAAACGTGCTCAGGAAACTCAAAACCTTCTTCATCGCCGTCCGCCGAATGTCCGCTGTCGGCTAAAGCGGCGGCCGGCACCTATTGTGGGGTAACGGCGGCCATCGCTTAACATTTACGTCCCCCAACGTGACTAAATAGACGAAATCATCTTATCGAAGGCTGCTTGTTGAATAAGGTAGGTGCTCCTAGGTATGACAGCGCGACGAGCCCGATCAGGTTGTCTAACTTGCCGATTGCGAAAGATTAAATGCGATGAGAAAGCAGACGAATGTGGTAATTGCCAGAAGATGGGCATCCAATGTGTACGTTCAAACAACTGGAAACTCGTACGCTCGGAGAGAATACAGATGGCCAAAAGGAATGCTGCATGTCTCTCTGGAGTGACTCAGGCCGGATATGCACGAACGAGAGCCGTTGTAAGCTGCGCAGGCTGTCGACATGCCAAAACGCGGTGTAGTGGCGACCGACCCATTTGCGATCAGTGCGCCGCGAAAGGTATCGCGTGCGAGTTTGGCGATGTACAGACGGCTCCAAAGAGCTGTCTTGCCGAGCAGAGTATCGTGCGGTCTCTAGTAGACATCTTTTTTAAAGAGATCGCCCCCACTCGTTGCTTTGGATTCATTCACAAGCCATCATTCATTCAACACCTGGATGAAGGGCTGGAAAATGGGAGCGAAAGGAACGCCCTTCTCTACACTATATGTGCGCTTGCTACCAAGTCAACAGGCGCCAAGGACATGTGGCATGCCGGTTGTGAGTGGGCAAAAGCAGCCCAGATGATGATTTTTAAAGATATCTCTTCCATCTCCATAAAATTGCTGACGTGTGTGGTTCTACTTCATGAGCATGAAGCCCGTGTGGCAAATACTAGCGGATGCTTTTTGCTCTCTGGACTAGCAACAAGGCTGTCACAGGCGCTGCAACTTACTCACGAATACGATTCCGATATTCTGTGCACCACATCCTCAAAGAATGCTACGGAAAAGGAGACTCGCCGTAGGCTCATGTGGGCTTGTTACCTTATGACGTTGCTGTTGCATCTGGCGTGAAGCAGCTGCAAGTTATTGACGAAAACGACATCAAAATTCAGCTTCCGTGCGACGAGCAGCACTTCACATTCCGGGAAGCTTGCGTGACAGATTCCCTTATGCCGGGCACCAAAACGGACTTGACCCTTGGGGACTTAAGGGCAGAAGCTGGAGCTCTTGGATACCGCGCGTACTACATTCGCCTCTGCTCCATCCACACACGAATACAACGGTACGTCAAGAAATACAAAACCCTCAAAGCTCCCTGGAATCAAGAATCAGAGTTTGCTTGTATTGTTGCAGATTTGCAGCGCTTCAAGGTCACACTCCCCCCGAAACTTGATCTATCTTCAACGACCATATACATCCGCAAAGAACAGGGTGTACTTTCAACCCTCATTCTCATCCATGCAACCTACTATCTATGCTTTTGTGATTTATTTCGGATTTTTGTTACATGCATGATGTTTCCGCCTACGAGGACGAATGCCATATCAGTGGTCGCACCACCAGAGTTTCTATCACAGTACCAACAGTGGTGGTATGACTGCGCTTGTTGCTTGACTGAGTTATTTCGTATAGCTCTCCTGCATACACCTGAAGCAATGTCTGAGCGGGTAGCGGCGATTGCAGCCCATGAGGCAACTAGAATCCGGCTTACGTATGTAGCAGAGTTTGCCGAAGAGGGTCAACAAGAAGCGCTGAAGCCGGTAGTGCTGCGAATGGTCCAGACCAACTTGTCTTATCTCCAGGTCATGCAGAGGTTGCACCCTTCTATTGAGCCACTCTACGCCTCTGCAGAAACAGTCTTCAAGAATTCAAAGTTGTTTACCAAGCCGCATACTGCCTCTCAGCAGCATGAATCTTTGAGTCCAAGTCGTGAAGAGAGTGATAAATCGCTGACCTACAATTTGCATCCGTTTGCGCTGTTTCGACAATTGATCAGTGTGGTGGCTGACAAAGACGCAGAACCCCAGGCTCACGCGGCACGGGAAGGTGGCGAGCCAAATGCTGCGTCATACTCAGGGTCGGACTTTGCCATTCCCGACAGCTGGCTGCCGGATTTTGCAACTCAAGCTCAACAGGATGTATTATGGCCGTGGACTGGATATATTGGGGCCCCACAGAATGGTCCCAATGTGGACGAAGACCACTCCTTTCTGTCGCCTTTTTACCCGGCCATAAGTCTCCAACACTGATTCCAGGGCTGCGTTTGCTATCATGCACTGTACATATCACGAACTCTGCTGTACATAATCTTCACCAAATCGTTTGTGATGAGACTTCCTCTTTGAGTAAATCCGTTAATTGCGGAGTTCTCCGGGATCTCCGAAAATCCTCCGAGCGGCTTACAAAACTCCCACAAACCCACACCGCCAATGCCACTTCCCAAAACATTCAAGCTTGCCTCTGGGTACGAAATCCCCTCATTGGGGTACGGCTGCTATGCCACCACCCCCGCATCGAACGCCTTTGCTCTGAAGCATGGTCTGATGCTTCTCGACACTGCCTGGATCTACAATACAGAGATCGAGGTCGGAAAGGGGATCAAGCAGTCTGGCGTACCACGGAGCAAGATCTTCTTGACTACCAAGACGACCGAGTGGCATCATTCTCCTGCCATGGTGAAGAAGGGTCTGTATGATAGTCTGAAGCGGCTACAGGTGGATTACGTCGACCTTTTGATCATCCACTGGCCCATTGCCTACAAGCCCACCAAGGAGGGCCTCAATGTCGACCTCTACCAAATTGAAGACCAATTGAACTGCCAGCTGCATAAGGGAACTGCCATGTACGAGGTGGACAGCCATGGCAAGGCAGTTATTGACGAGGAGCTCTCCAACAACCATCTGGCAACCTGGCGAGCCATGGAGGAGTTGGTGGACGAGGGCAAGGTGCGATCGCTTGGTTTGAGCAACTTTAGCATTGCGCAGACGGAAGCTCTTCTTCCACATGTGAAGCATCCCATCACTCTCAACCAGTGCGAAGCGCACCCATGGCTGCAAAACAACGAGCTCGTGGAGTATTGCAAGAAGAAGAACATTCTCTTCCAAGCCTACTCGGCCCTTGGCACCAACATCAAGGTGACGGACGATGCAACCATTGTGCGGGTTGCAGAGAAGAACAAGATGTCTCCGCAAGCACTCGTCATGAGCTGGGCCGTGCAGCGGGGGACGTGTCCGTTGACCAAGAGCACGTCGGAGGAGCGCATTGTGGGCAACACGGCTGTCAAAGAGCTCTCCCCCGAGGACTTTGCCGCCATTGAGAACTGCAACCAAAAGGGCAAGAAGCGTCAGAACTGGGGCCATGAGGCGATGCACAAGAGCTACGACGATGTGCCCCAATAGCGTGGTAGACTAGAATGCAATCCCATTCCATTGTCCATTACTTCGTTGTACTATCCATGGAATCCATAAATCTGTATATCTAGGGCACATACCGAGTAAGAGCGATCGACCATGGTAGGCTTGTTGAAGTGCTTGCTGACTGTTAGCAAAGGAGGAATGCGCGACAGCGGAGAGAATACCTCTATAAAAGGTCGCTTGCGCAGAAGGAGGCCGCACTTCATGCGAAGAGGACGGCGCTACGAGAGGCGTTGGACGGGGGGAAGAAGCTGTCCAAGGACATCGCCGGCGATATGCAGCTGCATCGCGACTACAGATTCGACGAGAGCCAGGCAATGGCTGAGAAGGAGGCGGTTGACGACGAGTATGCGGCGCAGAGCGGGACGCAGGATCCTCGCATCGTGGTGACCACCAGCCGCGACCCCTCCTCCAAGCTGGCGCAGTTCTGCAAGGAGATACGACTGCTTCTGCCCACCTCCATCCGCATCAACCGGGGCAACAACGTGCTTCCGACGCTGGTGGCCGCTGCGCAATCGTCCATGGTGACGGATCTCATTCTCCTGCACGAGCACCGCGGCGTGCCCACCTCTCTCACCATCTCGCACCTCCCGCACGGCCCTACTGCATCTTTCTCGCTGCACAACGTGCTGCTGCGCCATGATATTGACGACCCGGGTCCCGTGTCGGAGGTCTATCCGCAGCTCATATTCGAAGGCTTCACGACGGATCTAGGGCGGAGGGTCGTGAGTATCCTCAAGCATCTCTTCCCGCCTGGTCCCAAACCAAGCTCCTCACGCATCATCACCTTTGCGAACCAGTCGGACTTTATTAGCGTGCGACAGCACGTCTATGCAAAGGGCCCGCAAGGCATCCAGCTGGCTGAGATCGGACCCCGCTTTGAAATGAAACTCTACGAGATCAACCTTGGCACGGTGGACCGCCCCAATGCGGATGTGGAGTGGCGCTTGAAACCGTTCATGAGGACCTCGAGCAAGAGGGATTACCTGTAATTACATGCTTTTCCATAGACGCCTATAAATGCCCGTTACTTGTACAACTCCGTTTGATCTTCGTAAAGAGCGTGGAGAATGAGAATTCCTCTCGTAAGTCAGACGACCTCCGTCTTGATCTTCACAAAGAGTGTGGAGAATAAGAATTGCTCTCCCTGCAAGTCAAACATGGGGATATGTCTGTAGCCATGCTGCAGTTGCAGCAACGTAGAGCAATAGGTGGCAAACACAGCAGACTTGTCTTCCTTGCTCCTGCCCTTCTCCTCCTGGAGCAGCGAGAACCTCACAAACACAAGTTCAGGAAAATTAGTGAAAAAGTCGTACTTGAATTTCTCCTTCCATATCGGATTGAAGCCGTTTCCCTTCACCGTGCGCGTTCGATCGCGGAATGCCTGGCCGTCCCATAGAACCTCCACCCCCACACATGGGTCGAAGGAGTCGTCGCCTTTGAAATCTTTCGGCCGTGGTAATTGCTGTGCGGAAATCACTTCAATTTTGATCCTGATCCGGTTGGACGAATTCCATGCTTTTGCTTGAGGGGCGCGTAGCATCTGGGGTTTGAGCACATACCCTGCCTTCTCACTGCTATGGAAAAGTGCGTCGTTGATCTGGATGCCAAGGTCATACGTTTGCCAGTTCAAAGCAACCATCTGGACACCACGTCTCCAGAAGGGCAGGGGATCGAAGTTTGTCGACGTAATTCGGTATCCTGAGGGGTAGACTCGCATCAAAGAACGCATGTTGTGCTTCTCCAGTTGTCCCAATTTGTCCTGATCTTTGACCAGAGATTGGAATGACCTCTCCGAGAAGCTGAAGATATGGTTCGTCGTTTTGCTCTCTGGAAGTGCGAAATTTCGAAACTTTAGACCTTTGGAATAGACGGCAAGTTCACTGAGCACTTCAATTATTCGACTGCTCCGTGTCTTGACTCTACCTGAAGATGTACTCTCCATGTCTTCGTTTTCTGTCGTGTCGGTAGTACTTGTGGATGTGGTCAGCTCATTGGAATTTGAAGGCTCGTCGTCCCCCTCACTAGTCTTTATTTTCACCAGGATTCTGTGCTTCAGGTCCAGAGGACTTGGCAATGTATCCTTCTTGGTGACAATGGGCTGGGTGACAAGTTTCATGCCAAGAACATCGCGCAGACAATACACCATCATAAGCTGCTGCTCCTTGTTGCAATGCACCTCCAGCGAAATAATGAGAGGGTATGGTGAGGTGACAAACGCATATTTCGCAACGGTTGCAATCACATCCCGGAACGAGACCAACGAGCTCAAAGTTCGGCCGTGTGTCACGATGGGAAATTCCGGCCCATCCCAGCAGTCTATTTCCACGCATCGACAGCCCCGTTGAAGAACTCGAATATAACCCTCAATGGATGACTCGCCGCGAATCTGTCTTCCAAGGAGGTATGTATTGTGCGAGGAGGAAATGTAATATTCATTCAAAGGCCGAGACATGTCGTCCTGCTTCTTGCCTTGTGCAGGATTGTAGGAGGACAGGAGGTAGGAGGTGAAAGAAGCGAATGTCATCCTCCCATCCTGCGAGAACTTGACAAAAACAAACTGCGCATCCTCGCGCGACATATCCAAAGCCGCCTGTTTGAGGTGCAGGAAGCGCCAGAATCCCGCAAAGTCGAGCGTGGCGTTATCGGTTGCTTCTCCCACCGGGCCAATGATCTTCCTCCTCCAGATGTGAGAGAGCTCTTTGCGTTCCTTCAGCAGCCCCACAAAGTGGCGGAACTCTCCAATTCCTAAATACCCCTTCCCTTGCACATCGGCTTTGAGAAAGCTGTCGCGAAGGAAGCTGCGACCAGCATTGATGTGCACCTGCTTGCAGAGCCTCTCGACCGCCTCCAGATCGAGCTGCTCGCGCGAACTTCCTAGCTGCATTGCCGGAATCTCACCATCCGCGCTCGCCAGGCCAATCATTACGTCACGACGATACTCTTTCAAGGCAAGCAAACAGGCGACCACGCTCGAGAGCATTTCAGCAGTCGGAAAAATCAGATGCAGTGCTTTGATGATTTTCTCCTTTTGGTAGATTGCAGTCATCCAGCGATCGGCAAAGTGCCCAGAAACCTTGAACTCCTCGCGATAATTCCTGGCATCATCTGCCACGCGAATATCTCGAATCTCATCTACACAGAGACGCGCTGAGGCCTTTGCATCCCAGCTAATGACTGCCGTAGCCGGATCCATGGAAAAAGTACGCGGGGATCTCTTTCTGTGCGTGACGCGGAGCACGCTTATTCCAATTTGCAACAATTGAGGAATATGCGGCATCCGTAGTTCATTTGGCTTCGGCTTGACGTCAGAAGCAGTCATGCACCTAGTCACTGGACCCGTAGCGCTCGCTTCAGATTCCTTTACCGGCCTCGACAACTTGCGAATCAATCCGTTTGGTTTTGGCCAGTCATTCGTCCTGGCAGGCACAGGGTGAGCGGGAGGCGCGGATTCTGGTGGGGGACACTGAAGTGCCTGCTGACCATTCGTATGTTGACCATTTACCCCAGTTTCTGGTACGGCTTCTGATGTAGTACTGCCCTCTCCATCTCGACTACTTTCGGTGCTCTGCTTCGCGTGATCATGTGGGTGCTCTTGGGCAGAGATGGTGGATGTAGAGCCGGAGCCATCCGTAGGAGGATCATATGTCAGCTGCTGAGATGCGGCGTTGTCCTCCATAGTCGCAGGCAAACTTTCATCCGACGTCATATGATATGTGCCACACGATGCTGCTATCTGAATGGCGTATTGACCAAGTCACGAGCTCCCATACGCGTCATTGCAATAGATGGGCAAAGGTGTGCCTTTTGGTTCCGTTGCCTACAAATCAAAACGTCCGTCCGCGATGCGTCTTGATTTTGGTGACGAGCCGGGTTTGTGCCTGAACAGGATCCAGCGAATACGGTAAATTCTAAACAAACGACTACTTCACTCCTTCCTTCAGAGCTCGCCCTGTCCTTCAACTTCGACTACGGAGCGTCGTCATTTCAATCCATCTCTTGGAGGATGCCGCATCTCGGCACGATTTGAAACAATTTGACTCCATTCCAATGGAAAGGGAGAATGTCAGACTCACAATTGCGATACACATCGTCGGCCACGTCAGCAACGCCAGACCTTTAGCGCTCAGCACAATTAGTCGTAATTGGTAACTCCAACTTGACTTGCAAATGCCGTACTAATACTGCGCGCATCGTCGTCAATGATACTGCCAGGTCCACCATCCTTGTAACTCATCCCGCCACTTTCGACATACCGAGCCAGTCTATCGCTTTGATTCATCGAACCCATTTTCTCGCCTCGAAATTGCTCATGCTGCATAGAGGGCCATGGCTCCGCAAACATGGGAGGAGGAAATCCAGAATGCACACTCGACATGTCGTCTGGGATGTACCCCACAATACTACCAGCGTCATTGTACTCGCGACCAGGGCGCAGGGAGGGTCCGCGAGGAGTCTGGTCCATTAAATGGCGTTGTGGACCACGATACGCGTATCGAGGTCGGGAGAATTGAATCAACGACAATTGTAGATTTGTGAGAGGTCCTTCGACTAGACATCCTTTGGCTTTGTAGTGCTGCAACAGGTAGTGCCACAGAGGCTGCTTACTTAGTACCTTTGGGTTCCCAAGGATGACCAACCCGTACTTTGCTCGTGTCAATGCGACATTGAGTCGGCGGGGATCATTCAAGAATCCAATTCCTTGATGCTCGTTGGAGCGCACACAAGATACGATGACGTAGTCCTTCTCTCGGCCTTGGAATGCGTCCACAGATGCCACTTCCACTTCCTTGTAGACCTCCTTGCGCAGCGTACCAGCCTGGGCCATATAATTCACAATGTAGGAACGCTGGCCCTCGTACGGAGTGATGATGCTTAGATTGCGAGCTTCGATGCCAGATTTGAAAAATTTCGTCACAACCTTCTCACAATTGGCTGCTTCGGTTCGGTTGAGGAAACTCGTGCCAGAGGAAGAAATCTCTTCCTGGCCCAGGTTGCTCCAAAACATCATGGGTTCATCCATGACTGGCCAAGGGAAATCAACATTGCGACGGATACGGTCGGCTGCGCTGACGGCATTCTGGAGCGAGCCCTCGTAAAACATATTGCTCGGGAATTCAGAGAGGCATGGATGCATTCGGTACTGTACGGTCAACCGTAGTGGAGCCAGCCCGAGGATGACCAAGCGCTCAAAGAGACTTTGGTGGAGTCCTGCGTGTGCCGCTTTTTTGTTCATGATGACAGGACCAAGTTGCTGATGGTCTCCAACCAGGACGACTTGCTTACAGCCAAGTACCATGGGCACGAGTGTCTCTGGTTCCGCAGATTGCGTCGATTCATCAATGAGCACCGTACGAAACTTGAATTTCTGCAGCCGTGGATCACCCGCGCCAACGCATGTGCAGCATATGACATCTGCGCTGGTGAGGATCTCGCGCTCACACTGTCGCGTTAGGCTCCTATACTTCTTTTCGTCACTCTGCGAAAGCTCGCCGAGCTCATTTTTGAGCTGAATGAGTTTTTGGAGTTCGGAGTTTGCGTCGTTATGCGCAACCTGCTCGGTGAGCGAAAGAAATTTGACGGGCGAATCGATGTCCTCGCGGGACTTTGCAGTCAGACGCACGGTCTTGAGCCCTGTGCGGTGGATCTTTTCCGTCAGCTGGTCTACAGCCACATTCGATGGTGCGCACACGAGCACTTGTCCGGGATTCATCTTTGCAAGGTGGTAGACGATGGTTGCAGAAGTCACAGTTTTCCCAGTGCCGGGAGGTCCTTGGATGAGCGACAGTGACTTTTGCAGCACGGATTTGACGGCGTGGACCTGGCTCACGTTGAGGTCAGGCAGACCGGGGGCGGAAAAGCGGCGAGGCATGTTGGTCTTGAGGATGACGGGGGGGACTTCATGCCCGAGCAGTCTGTGATAGATGTAGCCCGACAGTGATTGTTCGTTGACGGCAAAACTCTTCATGGCAAGCTGCATGCGGTCATAGCTTGTTGACTTCCAGACATAGTCGACGGAGAAGCTATGCGTGCATTCCGTAGGGACGGATTTGTCGTTGCGCGAGAGCTCGAGCGTGACTTCATCGGACAGATTGTTTGGAATTTTGATCACGTATCCCGAACCTTCCCAGCGGGCGTGTTGGTCGCCGTTGTAGCGGAGGCGCATCTCGTCTCCCACAGCCAGCTTCACATCACCAATCTCCAGTTTTGGGAGGAGGAAGCAAGCAAGGTGCTTTTGGTTCAGGCCGACATCCCACTTGACCGCAATGTTATCCTGACCCTGGGACTCTCTCAATTTGCGATCGTAGTCGGCCTCAATTTTGACAAGGGGCGCAAACGTGCGCTGGTATTGGTATGCGTCCTCGTAGTGTAGCAGGACGGGAGCCGGCTGTTCGTCGACCCCGGGCTTCTCCAGGTCCACGAGGGTTGCATTCGCATTGTCCTTCCACAATTCCTCCAGCTTGGCAATCTGCTGTGGTGCAAGCTGCCGTGCGCGCATCTGCTCTGCATCGGGCGGTACCGCCACCAGCCACGACAGGAAGGAGCGATTTTCAATCAGCGGCTGCCACTGGGAGAGATCCCAGCTCATGTCCTTGGTGGAGGGGGCAGCCGCGCAGGGCTGGCGGCAGAGCAGGACCACCACCGTGTCCTGTTTGGCGGGGATGAAGCCAAGGAGAAAGACATTCTTGACGCCGCAGTTGTAGCACTCAAACGTAGTGTCCCCGAGCGAGGATTCCGGGTGGAGCGAGACCTCGCGGTGGCGGGCGCGCACCAGGTGGTTGACGATGTGGGAGGAGGAGGTCGTGCCGCGGGCGTTGCAGAACCACTTGCTGCAGGTCAGGCAGCGGACGACGCTGGAGGGGGTGTGGATGCCGCAGTAGGCGCAGGCGTGTGGTGGGAGGGGCAACTCCTCCTGCTGCTGCTGCTGCTGCTCCTCCTCCTCCTCCTCCTCCACCCCTCGCGGGTCGTCCTCTGATGG
>JAABUZ0100005706.1_pt1 | contig 16101 bp, 21 predicted proteins | sample 5562091 | NCBI WGS metagenome assembly JAABUZ01 (sample SAMN12813069, study PRJNA571459) | rock metagenome | isolation source: Antarctica rocks | place: Antarctica: Victoria Land, Linnaeus Terrace sud | collected 2015-12-21
TCAGGGGTTAGAAGATACCGCTAGACCCGACCTCCAGTACGCTTCCCTCACCTTCTACTGCCGAGAAGTAGCGGCGATAGAATGCCTGGCGTGAAAGCTCGGACGCATCGCGGAGGCCGTAGAGTTCGTGGCGCTCCATGTGATGACCGAAGGGCAAGGCATACTCTTCAACGCGGCAAACTCCCTGCTTGCCTGTGAAGGCATCGTGGATGCGCTGTCGCTGGCCGATTAGCAGCGCATCCGGTATTTCATCCGGGCCGAAGAGGCCGAGTTCCATGACTTCCCCGGGCTGCTTCCGTTCGACTCCTCCTATCACCTCGGCTGCGAACACCACGATGTGGTACTCGCCCCAACAGGGACGGGAGTAGATACCGACCAGCCGGGTAAGTGCGACCTCTAGACCGGTCTCCTCCTGCACCTCCCGCCGCCCCGCCTGCGGAAATGTTTCACCTGGGTCGAGGTGTCCACCTGGCATGCACCAGACGTGGTAATCCTCACGCTTGGTCAGCAAGATCCTGCCATCTCTGACGACGGCTACATTGACACCGATGGTCCCCATGGCTCTTCCATCGTAGCGGATATCTTCAGCGTGGGCGTGTCGCAAAAAGCCGGGCAGCTACCGCCACCGCTCCGTCTGACAGAATCAGACATGGATGATCCGGCTCTGATTGTTCCAGCCACAACTGCCACCCCGGCGCTGCATGTCCATGTCAATCCGCTGTACGCGCTCTACCACTACCTGATCCGAGAGGGGCAGCGACCGCGCGAGGAACGGGACGCGCAGCTGGCAGCGGTAGCGGGCGGGGCGGCAGAGGCTCGCCACCTCACCGGCGTTCATGGCGTCTGGGACCTGTGAGAGCAGCGCGTGGCGCGGGGAGGAACCGCCGATGAAGCCGAAGCCGGCTTGATGGAGGCCATGACCGAGACCGTCGCTCAACTCGGTTCAGCACTGCATGCGGCGGAGAGCGACTTCAACCAGCGACTCTGGCCGGAGCGCCAGCCGGCGGTTCAGGCAGCGCTCACCACCATCCAGGATCTCTTGCAGCCCTCGTTCGCTGCCATGGCGCAGCGGCAGGCCGCCGTGCTGCACCTGATCTGGCCGCAGCGCATCGACGTCTACCTAGTGACCGATTGCTACGACTGGCAGGGCGGCTACAGCCATCCCTTGACCATCGATGTGACCACCCACCGTGGCGTGACCCTGTGTGAAACGCTGTTGCACGAAGCAACCCATGTCGCCGATGTGTACACCGGCGAGAGTAGGAAGCAGAGTCTCCGTACCCGCCTCACATCTGCGCTCAGTGAGGACGGCATTCCTCCTCCTCATGCCTGGAATGCCTGGCACGCCATCATCTTCGCGGCGAGCGCCCACCATATTCGTGACTTCATCGACCCGGCCCACACCGACTATGCCGCAACTCACCATCTGTACCGGTTACTGAAGGTGCCCGATCTCCCGGCGCTGTGGATCGAGTGGGTGTCGGGTCAGATCGACGAGCGCGATTTTTTGAAAGCCGTGGCGAGCCAGGTCAAGGACAATCTGGACTGATCGCCCCCGCCAGATACTCAGCGGCAATCACTACCGTCTCGACGCTGTGATCGACTATAAAGACCAGACGGTCACCATCGTGGACCTCTACACACACGAAGAATATGACAAACTCTCGGAGAGAAGGTAATGAGCGCAGAATCCCGGTCCTATGGCGAGCTCCTATCGACCAAGCTTCCGCATCCCATTCATAACGAGGACGGGGCCAACCGGGTGCGGGAGGAGATTCAGTCACTGGTCCGTACACACCCTCGGACCGACGGGGAAGAGGAGCACCTCTCGCTCCTCGGGCAGCTTCTGATTGCTTGGGAGAGTGGACGCTACCAGGCACCACCTATCTCGGGTGTTGACGTGCTACGCTGCATGCTGGAAGACAATGGCATGAAGCAGGCGGAGCTGGTCGGTCCCCTATTTGCGTCCGCCGGCATTGTCTCCGAGATCCTTTCGGGAAAGCGCCAGTTGACCCTGAGCCACATCCAGAAGCTGGCCGCGTTCTTCCATACATCCCCTGCGATTTTCGTTTCCTAGCTGCCTTCGCGGATACTGTATGCCGCCCTGTCGCGTGACAAGCCCTGAGCGCCCGCCTTTTCGCAAGGCGCTCGCGGGTATCTGAGAAGCAGCCATCCCGGATAATGACTGAATGGCTACACGTAATCACGCGGTCACTACTCGCGAGGGATACGCGATCTGGTCTACTTCGTACGACGAGGAGCGGAATCCGCTCATCATGACCGAGGAGCCGCGCGTTACGGCTCTTTTGGAGTCGCTACCGCCTCCGCTCCGTGTACTCGATGTCGCGACCGGTACCGGACGCTGGGCTCTCCATCTCGCGCAGCTCGGCGCCGAAGCAACGGCGATTGACGAGTCCCCGGAAATGCTTGTGGTGGCTCGAGAAAAGGCGGACTCAGTCGGTTTGCCGATTAGATTCGAACAGGGAGCACTGCAGGAAGGCCTTCCCTTTCCCTCAGATCACTTTGATCTGGTGATCTGTGCCCTTGCCCTTTGTCATGTCCCTGATCTATCGGGGGCGGTTGCAGAATGCAGCCGCGTCCTCCGATACGGGGGCTACCTGCTCATCACGGATTTCCATCCTCAAGCAATCGTGAACGGGTGGGAAACGACCATCTTCCGTGGGGAGGATGCCTATATCCTTCCCACGGTCCGGCATTCGCGCTCGGCGTATCTTCGCGCCATCGAGGTGAGCGGTTGCGGAGTGATCCACGTGGAAGACGTACTGGTACGAGACCAGCCGGAAGAGGCCATTTTGCGAGGCGAGGATGTGGACGAGTTCATGCGCCAGTACGGCGACTGGCCATTTTGTCTCATCGTACTGGCGCGTCGTCATACAGCGATAGACTGATCGAGGCTACGGGACCGACCGTGATGCTGAGGCCTTTGGCGGGATGAGCGAAGGGGAAATTGTCTCAGCCCACGCCTTCCTCCTCGACCACTCGAAAGTGACGTGACATAATCCTGCCTTATTGCGCTGGCCCACGGACAGTCGGTCTGCATCGGTCGGTATCGTGCTAGGGCCGATTCTGCGGAGTGACAAGGCGCGCCTGGAGCCCCCTCGCCTCGAAGACATGCCCGCATACCTCTCGTGGCGCCGCATGCCCGAGGTCTCCCGCTTCCTCTGGGGTCCTCCGTCCGTGTTCTCCCTTCGACAACAGGAGGAATGGTTCGACCGCGTGGCGCGGGCTGAGGACGAGGTCGCATGGCGGATCGTAGTCGACGATAGAACGGTGGGCCGGGCGTCAATCTTCGGCATCGACTGGCTCAATTGCCGGGGCGAAACCAGCATCGTCATCGGCGATTCGTCGCTCTGGGGCAGAGGTATTGGTACCGCGGTTGTCAGGCTACGGTGCTGGTATGCCTTTGAGAAACTGGGCCTTGAGCGGCTTGCGACGATCTCACTGGTCGAGAACGTTGGGATGCATCGTGCCCTGGAACGCTCTGGATACCGGAATCTGACTCGTCTGCACCGCTTCGTCTTCCGTCAAGGCCGATGGCACGACGTGTATCTATTTGAGCTGGTCGGCGCTGACTGGCGGGCGCAGTATGACTCCCGCCTCGCTCCTCACCGAGCTTGAGACCGTTTGCCGGCGGCTCCATTGTTGCACTTTGCCCATTTCAACTCAGTGCGGGGATGGGCGCTCGCCCCTGAGTCCCAGGCAATGTAGGGCCGGATTGAAAGATGGCTGGGAGTTACGCGTTTCTAAGTCCGCGCTGGATGGCGGCGACTACGTCTCCCAGCGGCATGTCTTTACCCTTGACCCCGAAGTCCCAGAGCGGATTGACCAGTTCCCGGTTGTCCACCGTGAAGACACCTTGATAGCAGCCAACCGGAGCGTAGAGGTCGGGGCTAAAGTTCGGACGATCCAGGTGAGTAAGGAACACAAGATAGCGGTCGCCTGGCGTGAACAGGGGGAAGTGGTCAACGTCCCATACGGTGCCGTCCGGTCCAACACCGCCCGGCTGTATAACCCGAGGAGTCGCGGGGGCGGTGCCGATCAGCGATCGCTCGATAGAGAAGTCGCTAATCGTGGAGTCAACCGCCGGAGATGGCACAGACACCCGACCTGGCCACCTGTGCTCCTCTATCACCGTCTCCTGAGCGCCTGCTATCCCAACGATGACCAGACTGGACGATGCAGCTAACGCCTCGAACGTGTCAAACGACTCAGCTAAACCGATGAAGATATATGGCACGATCGCCTCCCCGCGCTGGTGACTTCCACTAAAGTGTGCCGTGCTTCTCCTGCTTCCGGCATTTCTCGCCTGTGCCGTTCCCTTCGCACCCGGCTTCTCGCGCCGTGTCTGGCAGCACGGACTTGTGCTGGTCGCAGATGCAATCCTTGTTCCCGGCAGGCGAATCGTGACCTCTGCCATACGCGTCATGGGGCTCGGCCGCATTCGGCAGTTTTCCGGTACCACCGCTCCTCAGCCGCAATGCTTCATCAACGCGGGAAACGCCTTCACCTCGCTCGTTTTACCACCATCTCAGTGGAAGCACTCTTTCTCGAACGTCGCAATCACTTCTCCCGCCACCGTGGTCCCGCTGTCTATCTCTCCTTGAGTCGCCCGCTACTCCGTCGTGAAGCCATCGGGATGCCGGCGCAGCCACTCTTCCCGCAAGATCCCATACGCGAGGCCGTCGTAGTACTCATCCTCGACGATGCGCGCCTTACGAAACCTCGCCTCTTCCACATACCCCACCTTCTCGGCCAGTCGCATCATCCCCCGATTACCGGACCAGGTGCGCAGATCAAGCCGCGTGATCTCGGGCAGGGAACGGAACAGGAAGTCCGTCCAGAGGCCGAGCGCCTGGTACCCGATGCCGCGTCCCCAGTTGGTTTCGTCGAAGATGACGATCCCCAGTCCGGGCCAGTACGTCTCTTTGCTCTCCCAGTACCAGGTGACGATTCCAAGAAAGGCATCGGTATGATGGTCGGCGATGACCAGGCTGTGGGGAGGCGAGGCGGACGGTCCATGCTCGATCTCGGCTCGTTTCTGGTCGACCATCGTCGCCCGGTCCGCTGCCGACGGCAGGGCGTAGTACGGTCCATCGAGTTCCTTCCAGCGATGCCCCGGCTCCAGCCAGGAGGACCACATTTCCAGATCGTCGTGCTGCCAGCCACGTAGCACGATCTGCTGTCCCTTTGACGGTAACTCCAGACGCTCCATCCCTCCCGGCGTGTTCCTGGCCGCGCCAGCTGTGTTTCCACCCATGGTACGATCCACCAGTGGTCGCGGTAGTATTCGAGCGCTTTCCGGCGCGTGTTGACGTTCTCTCCACCGCCGTGCTACAGTCAGACAATCGAACGATGGCTGATGGGAAAGAGTAGGCCTCTGTTTCAGACGGCAGAGAACCGGCGGGTGGTGTGAGCCGGGGTGCTGAGACGGGGTTGAATGGGGCCCTGAGCTGCTCGCTAAATCCGAGCCGGGTGCGCCGCCCGTTAACCTGGCGAGAGCGTGATAGCGCTCTATCAAGTGAGGCCTTCGCCTAAGTAGGGTGGCACCGCGGGTTGTCCCTCGTCCCTACCAGGACGAGGGTTTTTTGTTTTCTGGAGTTGGCAGTCCTATGAGAGAGCTTTTGAATCGGGTAATCGCGGGTGGAAACCTCAGCACGGAGGAGACCGCCGAACTGATGCGGCAGATGATGGATGAGGAGTTGACGCCCGTTCAGCTTGCCGCCTTTCTGATTGCCCTTCGCGCCAAGGGGGAGACGGCAGACGAGCTGGTGGGCTTCGCACGGACGATGCGTGCTCGCGCTCGTCAATTCGAGACACATGAGGCGCTGGCCGATACTTGTGGGACGGGTGGCGATGGTCAGGGTACCTTCAACATCTCCACCGCCGCGGCGCTGATCGTGGCCGCCTGCGGCCAGCCGGTGGCCAAGCACGGGAACCGTGGGGCCAGTTCGCGCTGCGGCAGCGCGGATGTCCTGGAGGTGGTGGGCGTCGACGTGTCGCTCCCTCCCGCTGGGGTGGCGCGGTGCATTCAGGAAACCGGGATCGGCTTTCTGTTCGCCCCCGCTTTCCATCCAGCGATGAAGTTTGCGGTCCTGCCCCGTCGCGAACTGGGCGTGCGCACGGTGTTCAACCTGCTTGGCCCGCTGACCAATCCGGCCCGGCCCAGCTTCCAGTTGATGGGGGTCAGCAGCCATGATCTGCTCGATCTGATGGCTGATTCGCTCAGCAAGCTCGGGGTAGAGCACGCCCTGGTGGTCCACAGTGAGGACGGGACCGACGAGATCAGCATCGGGTCGCGTACCGCGGTTCGGGAGGTGCGTGCCGGTGAGGTCACGGCCTACGAGATAGCGCCGGAGGACTTTGGGGTGTCTCGGTCGCGGCCGGACAGCATGAAAGGGGGCGACCCGGAGACCAACGCTCGTATCTTGAACGCTATCCTGGAGGGGCAGGAAGGGCCGGCACGAGATGCAGTCGTGATCAACGCGGCCGCAGCCCTGTACGCCGCCAACCGGGCGGCCACGTTCCAGGCCGGCGCCCAACTCGCGGCCCAGGCCCTGAATTCGGGCGCCGCGCGGAGTACGCTAGAACGGCTGCGAACGGTCTCACAGGGCGTCCGTGCCAGTATGGGAGGAGTTGCCTGACCCAGGAAGGTCCGAGGCTCCCCAAAGGATTACAATGCTGGAAGAAATTCTCAACCATAAGCGGCAAGAGATTGCCGAGCGGGAGCAGCATACGTCGCTGGACGACGTGCGCCGTAGAGCGGCGTCCGCCTCGCCTCCGCGTGGCCCGCTCTTCGACCGTCCGGTGTCGCTCATCGCGGAGGTGAAGCGGCGCTCGCCCAGCCAGGGGGACTTCGTCGAGACGCTCGATCCAGTGGAGCAGGCGCAGGCCTACCAGCGCGGTGGCGCGTCCGCGATATCCGTGCTGACCGACCAACGGTACTTTCGCGGCAGCCTGGATGACCTACGGGCGGTGCGAGCGGCGGTACACCTGCCGGTACTCTGCAAGGACTTCTTTCTCTCGCCGTATCAGGTGTACGAAGCCCGTGCCACCGGCGCCGATCTGGTGTTGCTCATCATGGCGGCGCTGGAGGACGATCAGCTTCGCCCCTTGCTCGCTCTGGTCCAGGATCTCGGCATGGCCGCCCTGCTGGAGGTGCATAACCAGCACGACCTGGCTCGGGCCATTGCCGCCAATGCCACGCTGATCGGCATTAACAATCGCGACCTGAACGACTTCTCGGTCGATCTTCTGACCACTGAGTATCTGGCGCCACTGGTCCCAGACGAGATGGTGGTGGTGAGCGAGAGCGGCATCACATCGCGCGACGACGTGGCGCGAGTCGCGGCGGCCGGCGCCAGCGTGGTTCTGGTGGGAGAAGCGCTGATGCGAGCCGACAACCCGGAAGCAGCGATCCAGGCATTGCTGGCGTGACCACCGTTAAAATCTGCGGCATTCGACGCCTGGACGATGCATTGGTCGCCGCCGAAGCTGGGGCCGATCTGATCGGCTTGGTCTTCGCTCCCAGCAGGAGGCGAATCGACCCTGACGCAGCCCGCGACATCGTGGCTGAGGTCAAGCGGCACACTGAGGTGAAAGCCGTGGGGGTCTTTGTCAACGAGTCGGTGAGCGAGATGAACCGCATTGCTCGCCTCTGCGATCTCGATCTGGTGCAGCTCAGCGGCGACGAGCCGGACGACACGCCTCTGGCACTCGACGTGCCGGCCATACAGGTGCTGCACGTTGACCCCGGGGAAACGGCGGCTGCCCTGGAATGTCGCGCCGCCCGCAGCAAGGCACAACTTCTCTTGCTGGACACGTCGCGAAGCGGATCGTACGGCGGAACGGGTCAGACCTTCGCCTGGGGGGTGAGCCTTGAATTGTGCCGGCAGCGTCCAGTGGTGCTGGCTGGCGGCCTCAATGCCGGCAACGTGAGTGACGCCATCCGCGCCGTCCAGCCGTGGGGGGTGGATGTCAGCAGCGGGGTGGAGCGGGCCGGACAGAAGAGCGAAGCGGATATTCGCGCCTTTGTGTCGGTTGTTCGGGACGGAGCGACTCGGTGATGGTGACCGCCGAACGAATCGAACATATCTGGGTGCCGTATGGCGCATAACGAGGAGCAATGGTGTCCAGCGGAATAGAGGCGGCGCGGCCTGCCACTGAGGGCGGACAGCAATACCATCTGCATCTGAGCCAGGGGGACTTACCACCCACCGTCTTGCTGCCGGGCGACCCCGGACGCGTGCCCACGCTTGCCCGTGCGTGGGACCGGGCAGAAGATGTCGCCTATCATCGCGAGTATCGGTCGATGCGGGGCAGTTACCACGATGTGCCGGTCAGTGCCTGCTCCACGGGAATTGGCGGCCCGTCCACCGAAATTGCGCTGAATGAGCTGGCCGAGGTCGGCTGTCGCAACTTTATTCGACTGGGAACTACCGGCGGCCTACAGGAATGGATGCGTGCCGGCGATATTGTCATTAGCACGGCAGCCATCCGCTGGGAGGGGGCTAGCGCCAGCTATGCGCCGGATGTGTACCCGGCCTGTGCGTCGTACGAGCTGGTGCTGGCACTGATCGAGGCGTGCGAGCGCCTGAAGCTCACCTATCATCTCGGGGTCTCGGCGTCCACCGCGTCGTTCTATGCCGGCCAGAGCCGTCCCGCCTTTGGCGGCTACCGGGGGATCGAGCCAAAGCGCGTGGAGCAACTAACGGCGATGGGTGTTACCAGCTTCGAGATGGAGGCGGCCACTATTTTCACCCTCTGCTCGCTGTTCGGACTTCGGGCGGGAGCAGCGTGTGTGGTGATTGCCGATCGATTTCGTAATGAGTTCAAGCCCGGCCCCTGGGCGGATGACGTTCTGGCCCGGGTGGGAGCCGAGGCCGCAATCGTCCTGGCCGGCCAGGATGAACAGAAACGACGCGCCGGCAAGGAGTATTTTTTCCCCAGTCTCCAGAGCGGAGCCGTCGATTGCGGCTGAATCGCGGCGGCCTGGACAGTCACTTCTTCGCGTATCTCTACCGCCTGCGCTTTATCCAGCGCTGGAGTTTGATGCGCAACACCGTGCCGGAGAACGTCGCCGAGCATTCCTTCTATGTCGCGGTGCTGACCCATGCGTTGTGCGTGATCGGCCGAGACGTATTCGAAAAGGATATCGATGCCGAGCGGGCCGTCGTGCTGGCGCTCTTCCACGATGCCGTCGAGGTGATAACCGGTGACATCCCGACTCCAGTGAAGCATCACAATGCGGATATTCTACGCAGCTTGCGGGACATCGAAGTTCTGGCCAGCGAGCAATTGCTGGCCATGGTTCCTGAACTGCTGATCGCCAACTATCGGCCGCTGATTCAACCGCGGGAACACGACGCGGAGTTGATCGGCTGGGTCACCGCTGCCGATAAGCTCGCGGCATATCTCAAGTGCGCGGCGGAGGTGGCAGGGGGCAACCGGGAATTCGCGGTCGCCATGCGGCAGATCGATGCGGGCATCCGCGCGCTGGAGATGCCCGAGCTTCACTACTTTCTCGAGCACTTCGCCCCGAGCTTCGAGCGGACGCTGGATGAGATTACGGAGTGACCTCCAGGTACGGAAGCGACTGATGAATTGGCAGCACTCGCTACGTGCTCTCTATTGGCGAGTTTGCAGGCCGACCACCCTTGGTAGCAGATGTCTGTTGCGCCGAGGAGAGACTGTTTTGCTGGTACGGCATGCGTACGACCGGTGGTGGTACTTACCCGGCGGTGGAGTGCGCCGTGGCGAATCGTTCCATGAGGCGGCACAACGGGAGGTTCTGGAAGAAGTCGGTACGGCTGTCCATGACCTCATCCTTTTCGGACTGTATCACAGCCGGTCGGAGGGCAAGAGCGACCATATTGCTCTGTTCGTTGGTCAACTGATGGGCGAGCCTCACATAGGTAGCGGAGAGATCCGTGACCTGCGCTTTGCTCCGATTACACAGCTTCCTGAGGATGTGTCGCCTGCTACGCGCCGCCGGATCGCGGAGTATCTGACGGGAGTGCCCGGCCGCAGGTGGTGACAGTATGCCTTCGCTACGTGTGAGGTAGCCGGAATCCCAACGGAAGCAGGCCAATCACGGTGAACTGTCCCACGCCGTCGATCCACACCGGCGCGTCCGGTTCCATCTGGTCCAACATGATTTGCCGGCAGGCGCCACAGGGCGTTAACGATGTTGCGTCGCTGCGATCTCCACGGAGGCAGGAAACCGCCAGCTTGGCGGGAACGGCGCCATCCGCGACGGCGGCGAATATCGCGACGCGCTCCGCGCAGATGGTGAGCCCATACGAGGCCGACTCGATGTTGCAGCCCAGGTACACCCGGCCGTTGGTGGCCTCGACTGCCGCGCCAACTGGAAAGTTGGAATAGGGGGCGCTGGCGCGCTCGGCGGCACGGCGGGCCGCCCGGAGTAGTTCGTTGTCCTCCACGTGTCAGTGTATCGCCGTTTCGATCGGGCTCAGGCGCGGGCAGATAGAACCAGGGCGAAGCAACCAAGCCACCATGGTGGTATCACGTTCAATCGCAGCGTGGTAACCTCCTTCGACGCGCTGGGCACGAGGTGGCGTCTGTACCTGGTACATGTTTGGACCTGGTGCGTGGTATGCTGAGGCTACCGCGAATCATGCGCGTGTAGTGTGACGCTTGTCACTCATGGCGGTACGCACCGTGTGAGGGTTGCCATGCTGCTCATGCCCGAGCCACCGGTGTCCCGCATGCCAAGTGTCACAACCGACTCCTTCCTCCATTGTCGGTTTGCACGCCCTCTCACTACGCCATCCCCGCGCGCTCAGGTCCAAAGACAGAGAAGAGGTGGTCGCTATGGCCGATCTTGTGCCGGGAGTGGACCTGCGAAATCAGACTCCGGACCAGATTAAGGATATCGCGGCGCCCACGGACAACGGGCGGCTGCTGGCCACCCTGGAGCGTCTGATGGCCGTGCAGGCGCTGGAACTCCGGGCCGCGCTCAACGACACCAGCGACCTGATCCGGGAGGCGGTGAAGGCCGACAAGGTCGACATCTTCCTGCACGACCCGGCTACCGATTCGCTGGTGGCCGTGGGCGTGAGTGACACCCCAATGGGCCGCCGCCAGAAGTCGATCGGATTGGACCGCTTACCGCTGGCCAACGGGGGCCCAGCGGTCGAGGTCTACCGTACTGGCATCAGCCACTACAGCGGCCGCAACGACGAAGACCCAACGCAGCTGCGAGGTGTATGGGACGGTATGGGCGCCCAGACTAGCCTCGACGTGGCGCTGGAGGTGGGTGGGGAGCGCCGCGGCGTGCTTGAGATTGACGCCGCGATGCCGGACGCCTTTACTACCGAGGACCAACGCTTCATCGAGGTGGTGGCGCGCTGGGTGGGTATGGTGGTTCAGCGCGCAGAGTTGGCCGAACAACTTGCTCGCGAGGCAGCCGCGCAAGCCCGTCGAGTGGCCGCCGACGAGTTGATCGCGGTCCTGGCCCACGATTTGCGCACGCCCTTGACGCCGGCGCGGGGCTACCTTGACCTGTTGCGCCGCCGGGCGTTGACCGACGGACGTGAGCTGGACGTAAGCCACGCCGATCAGGCACTCCTGGCCCTCGCACGCGTGCGGCGCATGATCGACTCGCTGCTGGACGCGGGGCGACTGGAGCAGGGCATCTTCGCCCTGGAACTGCGCCCGGTGGATGTGGCGGCGCTGGTGCGCGAGACGGTTGATATGCTGCAGTCCCCGGGTATCGTCCTGACGGTGCGCGGCCCGAGCGAGCTGGTTGTCGAACGAGTCGACCCCGAGCGGCTGCGGCAGGCGCTGGAAAACTTGATCGGCAACGCCGTGGCCCACTCGCCGGAGGCGACGCCCGTGGCAGTGGAGGTCGCGGAGGAGCGATGGGAGGACGGCTTGTGGGTGGTGCTCAGCGTGCACGATGAAGGGCCGGGAACTGTGAGCGAGGTGCTACCGACGTTGTTTGACCGCTTTGCTCGGGGAGACGGTTCCAGGGGGCTGGGACTGGGGTTGTACCTGGCGCGGGGCATCGTCACCGCGCACGGGGGGACGCTCACCGTGGAGTCCCGACGCGCGGAGGGAACAACCTTCCACCTCGCCCTCCCGCGAGCCAGCCACGATAGAGGTGCATGCCCTCGGCCCTGATTTGGAACGAAGCACCCGCCTGGCGCCGATCGGTCGACCTGGCAGGCAGGGCCAATCTGGCCGGTTCGGGCCTCTAATCGGCGCCCCCTATGGTCCGTGCTCCCGGTGAAGCGCGCGACGGTTTGTGGTGGTGGGATGACTGCGCTACGCCGTGTCAGCACAGGAGTGGGTCACATCGACGTGCTCCGCCGCTCAGTGAAGCGGCACGATCTGGCGTGTGCCGTTCTTGTGCAGAACCTGCAAAGTAAAGGGGCGTGCCGTGGTATAGGGCACGCGGTAGGTGTAATTCGGCGAGGAGTGCGTGGCGATCAGGTGGCTGTTTAACCGCTGCTGACCGGCGAACAGGTCGAAGCCGGCAACGCCCTGATTCTCAGCAAGACGCCAGGCGAATCGCGTTGCTTTACCTGCCTGATGGACGGTAAAGCGCGACACGTGCGCGAGCGTGGGGTTTGGGTTGGTGGTCGTGATGCTCAGCGACCAGCCTCCGGAGACCGTGCCGCTTTCCGGAGGACTCTGGGGGTAGTAATCGTCGGTGATGTAGAGCTGCCATTGGCCGTTGGGATCCGTACCCGTGAATACACCGAGGCCGACATTATATGGCGGTTGCGGAGCCGGCGAGGCAAAAATATCTGTGCCGTTATTGACGTCGATCGTGTCGGCGCAGTTCACCGGCGAATAGGTGGCCATGTCTGTCGGTTGGACGGGGCAGTCCAGCGTAAAGCCGCCGTCCGTGAAGCTCAAAGTGTAGTTCGACACGCTGGGGTCCGGGGTCTGGTCGATATCGCCGAACAGAAAGGACTCCTGCCCCTGGGGACCGACCAAGAGCGCATCGAGGTTCGTCAGGTCAGGGTGAGTAATTCCCGCCAGTGTTGCGGTCAGACCACCGCTGGCGATCGTGCCATTCAGTCCCGAAACGTTGATCGTCGATGGGTATGGCTGGGACTTCCCTTCGTTGTAGGCGCCTCGACCACCATTCCCATTTGGATCGAAGGTGGCGCCAGGGATCGGGATCGAGGTGGTGTTCGAGAAGGTTGGCGGCGCCGCGTTTGCCTGTCCTGTCGGTAGCGCCGTGAGAGCCAGCATGCCGCCCACAGTGGCCAGACGAAGGGCAGAGGTGCGAATGGTCATTGGTTGTCGTCTCCTCGCGCCAGGCCACTCAACGGCGCCCGCGCACATACAGTTTCTTCCAACACATTCACGCTAGCATGGAACGCGCCGTTGACTGCTACCGACTTGATGTTGAGCCGGTTTAGGTCCGGCCCCGGCGTGCGATACGGCGGCCAGGTGGTGCTGAAGGGAGGGGACAAGTATGCTTGCCGGGCGACAAGATGCGGCCTATCAGTGGATGCTCCGCGCAATTGGCGCCTATCTCGACGAGCGAGCGGCGGGAGACGTGTGCGTGATTGAGACGCCGGAGGGATTCGCCTTGCGTTTCGCTGGGGAGGAGGCAGAGGTTCCGCTGGACTTGGTGAGATTCGACTACGATGCAATGGCCACGTATAACAAGCTGCTGGAGCGGCGCCGTCAGGAGCAAGCACGCTCGCGGGGCCTGGCGGAAGATCAGAACCACCAATACCAAGATTTGTTTCGCGCGCTTGGTTGGGAACTGGACGATAGCGATGCCCGCAACGTCCTGATCACGGAAGTGGAGGATGGATTGTTGCTGACCTTTCTCGCCTTGAGACCAGATTCAGGCTCGCAATGGGAGAAACGGAGTGCCAATCTCGACGAAACCGCCATGCAGGCAATCCTGCGCGACGCACGCAGCCGGCGGCGCGCGGTGCGCAAGCGATCGCTGGAGGAGACCGTGAAGTTTTTGGGCTAGCGGAACGTCCTGACAGGAAGCATGCCAGGGCAAAGGGTGGAATCCGAGGAGTCATATCCTTGATAGTTGGCCGCTCAAGGGCGTATAATAAGGAGACAAAAGGAGCACATATGCAGAAGAAGCGACCGTATCGCGCAGGACCAAAAAAGAGCGATGCCGGGAAGAACCGGCGAACGATTGAGCCTCGAGAGTCCGAGGGGCTGACCGTCGAGGGCGTGATCACCGAGACGCTGCCCAACTGCCAATTCCGCGTGGAGTTGGAAAACGGCCACAACTTGCTGGGGCACATTTCGGGCAAGATGCGGAAGAATTACATTCGAATCACGTCGGGTGATCGGGTCAATGTCGAACTCTCCCCGTACGATCTGGACCGCGGTCGTATCACCTTCCGGCACCGCTAGGGATGATCTGATGGAGGATATCGAGCAGACCCTTGAGCAACCGCCCAAAGAGAAGACAGCCAATAAAGGTGTTCCCTCAAACGAGGTGTACCAGCGTGTTGGCGAAAAGATCAAGCTGGCCGCTCACGACGGCGTGCAACGAGGTTTAACGCCCCAGGACATCGTACGGGAGATTTCTAGCAGGTACGATGTTTACCTCAATGTGGGGGAGTTGCGCTTGCTGCTTGCCGGGCGGCGCGAAGCACAATAAAAAGGCCTCTCCCAGAGGAGAGGCCTTTTTCGTCCTTGTTTCAGGAACTGGTTACCAGCTGCGAGCAGCCGGCTGATAGCAGTCCGAGCAGTACACGGGCTTATCGCCTCGTGGTACGAACGGAACGCGTGCTTCCTTGCCACAGCGGGCGCAGGTCGCCGAGTGCATTTCGCGCGGCCCGCGATCGTATCCGCCTCCACCGCCGCCAAATCCGCCACTCCCGCCGCCAAAGCCACCGGACGAACTGAATCCGCCGCCGCCACCCTGGCTGTTGCGTCGTTCAGCGCGACAGGTCGGGCAGCGCTTCGGGTCTTGATAGCCCCGGCCCGCGTGAAACTCCTGGTCGTCCGAGGTAAACGTGAAGTCGTTTCCGCACTGGACGCAGTTCAAGGATCGGTCTTCGTATGCCATGTCTTCCATCTCTACTTCTTAGTCAACGTCTGGTCAGAGCTGGAAGAACTTGTGGCGATCCACGAGCCAGCGCTTACCGAGGGCATTGCTGCGCTCAGTCTACCTTGCGGCGACCCATTCTGTCAACGATTTCTTTCCTCCAAAATTTCATGCTATTTTCCCTGCACCGGAGCGGCAATATCCACGGTCACTGGTCTCCCCCGGACACCCGAGCGCTGTAATGCTTGCTGCACACGCCGAGCCTCCGACTTGGGGACTTCGACAAAGCTAAATTTGTCGTAAATGTCGATGGCGCCGATCTGCCGCCCCGGTATGTTGGCTTCGTTGGCGATGGCGCCGACGAAGTCTTTGGCCGACACGCCGTCGCGGCGCCCGGCGCGGATAAAGAGACGTTCCATGCCGGTCTCGGTGGCCTGCGGGTTCTCCTGAACGGCGGCGCTGGCCGGTTCGTCCAGCGCCAGTTTGATGGCCGCCGCGGCCACATCAGCCAGTTCGAACTCGCCGGACATCTCTTCAACCAATAAGAGATATGATTCAAGCCGCCCGGCGGTGATGGTGTCGCGCAGCTCATCGCGAAAGATTTGGGTGCGCCGCTCGGCGATATCGGCCAGGGTTGGAATGCGTTTGCGTTGCAGGCGGACGCGAATCAGATTCTCGATGGTCCGCGCCAGCGCCCGCTCGCGCGGTGTGATAAAGGTGATGGCGATCCCAGCGCGTCCAGCCCGCGCCGTTCGACCGATGCGGTGGACGTAGGCCTCGGGGTCCAGTGGGATATCGTAGTTCACCACGTGGCTCACATTGGGAATATCCAGCCCGCGAGCCGCCACATCAGTGGCCACCAGAATATCTGCCCGGCCCTCTCGAAATGCCAAAATTGCTCGTTCGCGCTGCGCCTGGCTGAGGTCGCCGTGAATCACCTCAGCGCCATAGCCCCGCGCCACCAGACTCTCACCCAGGTCGTCGGCTTCGCGTTTGGTGCGAACGAACACCAGGGTTGAGTCTGGCCGTTCCATATCCAGGATGCGAGTGAGCGCGTCCAGCTTGCTCTGCCG
>JAABUZ0100005708.1_pt1 | contig 16098 bp, 7 predicted proteins | sample 5562091 | NCBI WGS metagenome assembly JAABUZ01 (sample SAMN12813069, study PRJNA571459) | rock metagenome | isolation source: Antarctica rocks | place: Antarctica: Victoria Land, Linnaeus Terrace sud | collected 2015-12-21
TACACATTCCACTCGTGGGACGATACTGCCTCCAGCACCATTTTCTGGTTAGCTATCAAGTAACTATTGGTCCTGCCACTGAGCAAAATATTACGAACGACGCTCATATTATCTGAGCTCATAATTTGGTAGTCACGCGTATAGGTTACTAACGTTTGATCAAAGTCACTTTCACGTGCAGCAATATCACTCCCAAGTAATCCTCCTGATGCAGCCAGCGAAGGATCACCATGTAACTCAGGACTCCCATTCGCAAAAATCTGTGCAAAGCGAGCTTGTAACAAGGCATTCATACGCTGTAAGTTGACTTGTTGCTCGGTCGCTATCTGTTGAGATGCAAAACTGGTTTTGACTGCATCCGCATGGGTATTTGATGCTTGGAGGTAAAAATAATCCAGAAAAGCTATCGCAGAGCTAGAAATAATAACAATCACTATGAAAAGGACAAGAAGGCGCGGAAATATACGCATATTTCTAAATATATGCATATTACGTATCGGATTGACCATATTTGTACTTCCTTTCCTATTCATATACCACGTACTTCAGCAATTCATATGCCAAGTACAATATCATTAAAATTCATTATGTAGAAAAGAAAGGACTCGCTCTTCTATAGCATAATGCTTTGATCCTGATAGGCAAACAATTTTCTCTTGATTATAAGGTATAATTATTGCTTTGTGAATTAAATTAGAAAAATTAGCATATAATACCATTGGAGGTAGAGACCCGGTTGGTGAAACTCTACTCTGTTCGGAAGAGGACGCTCATTAAAGCAAGCGTTCTCTTTTTTAATGATACGCAATCTTGTGAGAGGAACATGATTTTTAAATAAACAAGCGAACATAATTATACTTGCTCCACTTTGCTGTAAAGTCATGACTGTACTTGCAATTAATTTTAAATTCTGTTAGAGTCTGTGCGAGACTCTAATTGATAGTTTTATTTGTTTTTGAGTGATAAAGGTAATTAATGGAGAAGCATTTACATTGTATGTGTAGAGCAGGAGTAATGAACATGTTAGATATTTTTAGGGGGGTCAGGATTAGTTCTATCTTCTCACTTCTCCTTACAGCATGTATCATCATTGCGATGACCGCTTGTGATCAACCAGGTGGATCAGGGAATCAAGCTCAATCCACTGCGCCAATCAAAATTGGTCTTACAGTCTCACTTTCAGGAGATTTCTCGCAAGATGGAAAAGCTCTTGAGCAAGGATATCAGATCTGGGCTGACTATGTAAACAAGCATGGCGGTCTTCTTAAGCGCCAGATTCAGCTTGATATATTAAATGACAATAGCACAAAGCAACAGGTGATAAACAATTATCAGAAATTAATCAATGTCAATCACAACGACCTGGTACTTGGTCCTTATTCATCGAGTTTGACGCTGGCCGCCGCACCTGTTGCCAAGCGATATAACTACGCTTTTATCGAGGGTGCTGGCGTTGCTCCATCAATTTTTCAAGCAAACTTTGGCAATTTGTTTTCGGTCTCACTCTCTGCCAAAAGCTACCTCACAAGCTTTGTCTATTATTTGCTTGCTTTGCCACAAGCGCAACGCCCCAAATCTATTGCCTATGTGACTGCCGATGATTTCTTTACTCAGCCTCAGGTTGATAGTGCCAAAGCGCAGCTCGAAAAAGGTGGCATGAAGACTACCGTCTATAATGTGTATCCAGCCGAAACAAAAGATTATGCACCTATTGCTCAGAAAGCCATTGTTACTAATCCAGATGTGGTGATTCTTGGTACAACCAGTCAGGATGACTCCGTCGCACTTACAAAAGCTCTTATCCAACAACACTTCAATCCTAAAGCGATTATTGAAACCGCTGGACCTGACCAGGGCAAGCAGTTTACAGACCCTCTAGGTGGAACAGCCAGAGCTGAAGGTGTTTTTGTTCCTAACAATGGCTGGTTCCCTAGTATCAAATCCTATCAGAACGATATCTTTACCAATGTGTATACCTCGAAATATGGTGGTACCGCTGATGCTATCAGTGCCGATACTGTGGAGGCTTTTGCTGCGGGGCAGGTACTGCAACAGGCTGTTGAGAAAGTTCATAGCATTGATAATGGTAAGTTGATCCAGGAACTACATTCGGGCGACACATTTACTTCTGTTCAAGGTCCAGTAAAGTTCGCCCCTAATGGCGAAAATACAGTTGCTGAGCCGTTCCTCTTTCAATGGCAAAGCGGTAAATTGATCCCTGTTTATCCAGCGAATCAAGCACAGGCTAATCCTGAATATCCTAAAAAAGCCTGGTCCTGATCTCATTTCTGTCTCTATAAAGGAAACACATTTAGGTTTTACGCTGCCACTCCTGTTTTATTATTGCGGTTCTTGGAGCATCTTACTCAATTCTCGGGCGTTTACTAATGTCTTACGGCTTCTGATCTGATCTGGATTGAGAGATACTCCATCAATAAGATGAACTCCAACGGTTGTTTCATCATCTACACGGATATCCTTATTCGCATGATTAAGGGTTATGAAATTGAGTTCGGCACGGCGTGCGAGTAAATTTCCCATGTAATAGTTGCGAGCATCGTTTGTGAATGGTGTCCAACGGGTGGGAGGTATCTGGGTTGAACGCTTCACCTCGATGAGTTTTCGTGGCTCATATGTTTGAGTAAGAAGTAGTGCATCGATATCATTACGCACATAGTTTCTGGGGAGATTATCCCGGGCCCAATCCTGGAAAGCATCATTCGTCTGCTTATTGACATCCTTTGCAGTGCCAAGTACGGTTTGCTTCGTGCCAAGCAAGGCTTGTATTGTCCTCTCAGCCTCATTTTTCCTGAGACTTTGACCATTAATGAGAAGAGTAGCAAGAGGATTTTTTAGCAAATCAGGTGGATAAATAATATGCATCATTGGTAGATTGATTTTTGAGGCAATATATTTTCCGCAAGAGAAAAGGAGGTCACCATGTCCTTGAGTTGTTTTCGTGATAGTCGAAACGTTAAAGGAAAGACCAAGAAGCCTTACTCCATTATTGATGCGTTCTCCCCATATCAGCAAGTCTCCCGTCTCACCGCTCACAGCTAGCTGATCATTAAAATGATTGTGCAAATACCTTAGTAAATTGTCCACAAGCACCTTCCTTGCTGTACCCTTTATTTTTTATGTAAAAAGTCCTGGTGAGCTTGCATTGATCCTTTTTGCGCTGTTTGAGAGGCTTGCACATCAAGCTTTCTTCCGTTGCCCAGACTTCCTGCTTTTTTGATTCGCCCCTCAACCAGATCAATTACCTCTTCATATACGGCATCACGTTCTATCTGTGTAAGATGGAGGATGTCGAAGATGAAGTCATCAAGGACTTGCCAGGACTCGTCAAACAGGTCTGTACCTATGTTTGTGAGCTTTTTCCCCTCAGAGCGAACCAATTTACGCGCTGATAAATCATAGACCTGCCGAAAAACTCGCCCTGCTTCTCTCTCTTCTTTTGCCGACCCGTTATACAGAGATGGTACCAGGGCGTAGTCAGAAACCATCATACTCCTCGCTCCTCCTCCAAGACCAGCGCGATTATATATCTCGAACAACAAAGCTCCTACGACAGAATTAAGATAGACCAGTGTGATCGCCGGAAGATCGGCATAGTACAAACGACAATCGACAGGATACTTGTTGGGGTTATAAAATACCGCCGAGGTATTATGGGCTTCCTTCACAAAAATACTGTTCGCAGCTTCGTATGATACTGACCACCATCTTGTTCTCCCACTCACGCTTGCATTCATATGAAAACCTTGTGATTCACCCCAGCGAATATATTCCAAAGCTGCCGTTCCCTGAAGTTCAGCCTCCGTTTTCTGACAGAAAAACAAATTGTTTCTGAGCACGTTTGACTGAACTAAAATGCTGCTGCAATCAGTTGGACTCTTAATAATGGGTAGTAAAAATTCATCTTCGATCTGCCATTGCATGACCTTTTCATCGTTCAGGTAGAAAAATTCATTCGCTCCTGTTTTAATTCCATACCGCACCTCCACAATCTCTCCAAGTCGCTTGAGCTTGTCTTTTCCCTTCTGCATGAGTACCCAGTAGATCTTTGGTGCCCGCAAGAATTTCCCGCCCAACTTGTTACCTGTATAAGAAGAAATTTGGGTGAGTATGTGTTTCGCTGCGTTTGTTTGCTTCTTATTCGCTATAACACGTAATTGTTTCTCTTTTTGTATGGTACTTCCATCAATCAATAAAGCTTGCTGGGAAATAGGGTAGACACGATAGCTTTCAGTAGAAACTGGCACCTGTGTCTTCTCAATTTCTATAAACACATCGTCAGAGAGAACTTGCTCAAAGTCGACGGTAAAACGTACAAAGCGTGTTGTAGCGTCCTGGCCCTCTGGTTCGCGAGTGCCAGGGGAAGAGAAAAGAGCAATAACTGTATTTACATCTGCCGTTGCAAATGAACGTTTGGCAGCATTATCAATAATCATTTTCATCTTACAATACTGCAAAAGAAATTCTTGTAGCACAGCTCCGTAGCCAACGTCAAGCCAGGAATTGGACGTAATAAAGCAAAAAGATCCTTTAGCGTTTAAAAGACGTAAGCTATGGAGATAGAAATAGACGTACAGATCGCTTTTGGCATCAAGCTCATGGGTAGCCTTCCGGGTGTCACTTTTGTACTGAAAAAAGTCATAAAATGCTTGATGAATAACCTGGGCAAGCTTCTGCTTGTACGCCCGTTTGTTCTCTGGATTTACTTGCGTGCGCGGGAGGAGAGGATTAGATATATGTTCTTGGCGAACATAAGGCGGATTTCCTACGACAATATCAAAGCCTCCACGCGCCTTGTCACCAAATATCTCGAAAAATCCAATGTCCCAGACAAAAGGCACTCGTTCAGCATTCTCAAGACTACGACGAGCTTTCTGAGTCTCACAAAGTTCGTCTTCTCTCTCCACAATTTCCTTCTTCCACTTCAACACTTCGATATTTACTCTATCTACCTGTTTGACTCTCTCGTCTATAGTGCTTTCTAAAAGCGATGATTGTTTGGAAAGAGCAAGTTTCTTGTTGAGAGACACTATTTCTTTCTCTAGATTTTGCTCACGCTCCTGAAGAACAGCGATGAATATTCCCAGCTCTTCTTTGTCTACATCTTGCCACGTTTCAAACTTACCGTCAGGTTCTGAGTTATAAAAATTTTCCTTTTCAACCTGAAGTATGTGCAACCGTTGTTGTAGTATAGACGAAATCCCAAGAGTGACTTGTTTATGCGCAAAGACGACACTGCTATTCTCACTAATCTGCTGTATCAGGCTATCACCATGACGTATTTTAAAGGTAAAGTAAGGAAGAATTGGATCTCTACGATTATGAAGTTGATCAAGTGGAATATCTGGTTCAACGGCCAGGATTAACCAGAGACGGAGTTCTGCAACACGGGCAGCCCATTCCATGATATCAACACCATAGAGACTCTGCCCGATAATGCGTTTTCGGCGAGCATACTCATCTCCTGGATTTCCTTGAAGGTAGCGATTGGCTCGTGCTTGTAAATCATCCAGGACTTTAAGCATTCCAATGAGAAATGCACCTGAGCCACATGCAGGGTCAAGAACCGTTACTACACTTAAATAAGTACTTATCTTGTCCCAGTGATTGCATGCATTTATTTCTTCATCTACATCATATTTTTCATGAGGCTCTAGAGCAAAAACGAGTCTATAAAGAACATTTTTATCAAAATCAGGAAGATGATTCGCAAGATAATCCACGCATGATAATCGGCACATTAAGTCAATTTCGGTACGTGGTGTATAAAAAATGCCGGCATCTCCTCGTTCATCTAACTCAGAAGACACGTTCACTAGACTTTCATAGACGCGGCCAATCATTTCAGGATCTACAGCAACCTCCTGGTCAAGAGGACTATCTTCTGTAATGATAAAGTTATATCCTTCAAGGAATTTGAAGATCGCACAAAAACGAGCATCGCTGATACTAAAGCTATATTGCTCATCTAAAGAGTTAGGAGCAAACAAACCACCGAGAAACGGAGCTTCAGCAAGAAGTGCTTTCACGGAAGAAGGGAAATAGTTATACCTTTCATTCCCTTCATCAAAATTTTGATTAAACGCTTTTATAAAGAGAACTTGAAGCCAATCATGAAAAAACGTCTGCTCTTGGTCTAGTAGTTTGTTCTCACTGTAAGTATTCCAAAATGTACGTAAAAATCTTCTATCGCCACCGAGCCACCTTTTGCGCTGAATAAAATAAAGAAACATGCAGCGATTGAGGAAAAGATGAGCGTAATCGTGTGCCCAGGTCATATCTTCAACTTGACTATCTAAATCTCTTTGCAATGCACGAAACTGCTTTTGATATTCATCGAAGAATATCTTTGTAACTGCCGCAACATCAAATGCCTTATCATGTCGTTCCTGAATCTCCAGAGATGACGCATCCTCTATTTCAGTGATAGTAAGCAGCGCTAACTGTTCAGAGGCTGTGCGTAGTTGTTCCTCCTGCGTAACAGTAAAGCGTCGGAATATGCGTCGTTTTGCTTTTTTATCGTCAGGCTTTACGTTCACAAAATGCCACTTATCCAGAGATTTATTAGAAAAAATAAACAAGGCATCAAAATGGTCTTCTAAAAGATTGTGAATAATAGCTCGCTCATGTATGAGAGGAAGACCTGAAGAGGAGAGACGAATGTAAATAACATCAAAATCGTTTTGCTTATTTGTCGCGAGCAGTAGCAAGGGATCATAAGGATACAAATAGTCTTTTATTCTATTTGCATCCTTCCAGTTGCGGAATGAGAGGGGTTGATTAACAGGTAGATAGCCGAAATTCTTCCAAAACATCGTTTTGAGCGGCTCTAGACTTCTTTGGGTACATAAGTCTTCTAAGCGTTCAAGGACAAGGCGGACAGCCTCTTGTTGCGTAGTGTCCTGATTTTCCTTTATCATACTCACATTCAACTTTCTCATCCAAAAAAACAATGCATGGAGCTACCAGGGGCCTACTAGTACCTGGGATTAAAGACTATCAGTTTCTAAGCCAATTTGCAAGATACTGACACTACTTTTGTCGACTGCGCATCAAGATAGCCATACGCATAGAGCAAGCTCTGGAAGATTTCCTCTTTCATGCAGAATGAGCCTTTCTTTGATTTACAAAAATTGCAGGTTCTTGCTGTGATATAGTATAGCTAGAGTACAGAGAATCTACAGATTGTTCTTTTGTTTTCATTCACTTTTCGTTACATAGGGGTAAAGTATGAATGGCACGGATTCTCAGGCACTGTTATTGTGCTATCTCTATGCGAAGAATGATCGTCCATTTTATGAGATACTGGACGCTCACCTCGCTGTTTTCAAGCGACAGGGATGGATTCGAACCTGGTCTGAGCAAGCGATCAGAGTGGGACAATACAGCAAAGAGGAACTTCGTTCTCAGCTTACTCAGGCAAACCTGGTAGTAGTCCTGGTGAGCAGCGATTTTCTGGCAACGGATTTTTGTTCGAGTGACTTGTTTGAAGAGATGATCGCCCGTCATGATGCAGGCAAATTAGTGATAGTGCCGGTCCTCGTTCGTCCGGTGGAATGGTCTTTGACTCCGTTTCAGCATCTACATGCGTTGCCAACAAATGGGAAAGCAGTGAGTCGATGGTCAGACCGCGATCAAGCGTGTGTTGATATTGTCCAGGGATTGACTCGCCTCATCGAGCATCGACGAGGGACCTGGAGGGTAACAGGAAACCTGACCTTACCACCCGAAAGTGTATCTGGTGGGTTGTGGACAGTTCCCTACCGGCAGAATCGTTTCTTTGTAGGTCGAGAAAAGCTGCTTGACAACATTTCCTCTGCGTTTTCGGCCTGGGAAGCGTTGAGTACACCGATTGTTGCACTTAGTGGATTAAGAGGTGTTGGTAAAACACAGGTGGCCCTTGAATATGCTTATCGCTCACAGAAGCACTATCAGACTATCCTCTGGATTAATGCTTCCTCTCAAGAGACAGTCGTGGCAGAGATGCTCATGCTAGCAGAGGTGCTTAGAATTCCATCTATGGCCGAAATGGACTCTCAGGAGGGACTCCTCCTAGTCAAACGCTGGTTAGCAGAGCATCAGAGCTGGTTGCTGATCCTGGATGCACTCACGGATGTTGCATTGATGACTGCTGTTTTACCTTTGCGGTCAGTAGGCCATGTCCTGGTCACCACGCATCTCCACGTCAGTCAAACGGTTGCACAAGTGCTGGAGGTTTGTCCTCTTGCGGAGCCCGCCGCTTTTACCTTGCTGACGCAACGCTCTGGTCTCTATTCTCAGAAGTATCCGCAACGCCCAGCGACGTCGGAGGAGACTGCGGCTGCTCATCGGGTGTGTCATTTGCTCGCTGGTTTGCCACTTGCCCTGGATCAAGCGGGTGCCTACATTGAGGAGACTGGATGCAGTATTGTTGAATATGAGCAACGCTATCACGCTCAGGAAGTTGTGTTATTACAACAGCGGGATGCGATGACGATTGATCATCCCGCCTCAGTTGTGGCAACCTGGTCCCTAGCATTTCAACATCTGGAAATATACGATCCTTGTGCAGCGGATCTGTTGCGTTGCTGTGCCTTTCTGGCTCCAGAAATCATTCCTCAAGAGTTGTTCCTGAAGGGAGCCTCGCAGTTAGGGCCACATCTGGCACATGTCTCTGCTGATGTGACACGTTTTGATGCCGCGATCCGTACGTTATATCGATTTTCGCTGGTGAGGCGTGATCCACAGACGCAGACTATCTCACTGCATCGTCTCGTACAAGTCGTTTTGCGTTCGTCGCTGCCCGTTGATCAGCAGGTGCTCTGGGCAACGCGGGTGATCCAGGCGCTTTGTCAGGCATTTCCTCATCGGCACGAGCCTCAATGGAAACGCTGTATATTCTATCTGGCCCATGTACATGCTTGTGAGGATTTGCAGGCGCACTATCATCTTATTCTTCCCCGCATGGGAGCCGTGGTGTACCGAGTTGGACGCTTCTTTCACGAGCATGCTCAGTATCAAGAAGCCTCCGCCGGCTATCAGCGAGCACTTGCGCTATGCCAGCAGGCCCCAGTCGTTGCGGATACTGATGGTCTTCCGCACATCCTCGAATCACTGAGTTGGCTTGCGCTAGGACAACGACGATTTGCCGATGCACATGCACTCTTGCACCAGGTATTAATCATCAAACAACAGGTGTATGGCGAGAATCATAGCGAGACAGCCATGACGCTACACATGCTTGGCCGGCTGGCTCACGCCCAGCATCATCTCGAAGTAGCAGAACGATTCTATCGACAGGCATTAGCTATCAAAGAGCAAACATTAGGTGAGGAGCATGCTGAAACGGCAACAACAGTGCTCGCTCTTGGCTGGCTCCTGTCTGATCAAAAGCAGTATGCTCAGGCGCACTGTTTCTATCAACGGGCCTTTCGGATTCGTTTAAAGGCGTTGGGAACTGAACATGTGAGCACTGCCGTCGTTCTTCATCTCCTGGCTCGCCTGGCGCAGCATCAACAGCAGTCTCACGAGGCTGAAACACTTTTTTTGCAGGCACTCACGGTCAAAGAGCGAGCCTTATGTACCAATCATCCCTCTATTGCGATTACCCTTCATGCGCTGGCATGGTTCTATCAGGAGCAACAACGGTTCCACGAAGCTGAAATCAGGTATAAAGAGGCACTGCATATCCGAGAGGTGATGTTAGGACCGACACATCCCTTGACAACTGAGACGTTCCATCAACTTGTATGCTGCTCTCAAGAGCGTGAGTAGTTATAGCAGGCCGAGGTATTTTTACAATGTACACTCGGCCTTTAAGACCTGGTGCTTGATCTACAGTACTGTACTTCCCTGGCTACGCGTTGCCGAAAAAGCGATCAAGCTTCTGATTCTAATTTCTCTGCATCTGCATCGCGCCCCACTCTTCGTAAGAGTGTTGCATAGTTCTGACTGACTTCCTGGGTAGTAGGGTGTTCCCACCCCAGAGATTGCTTGCAAATGGTCAAGGCTCGCTGGTACAAAGGCTCCGCCTCCACATACCTCTCTTGAATTGTATAGAGACTTGCCAAATTATCCAGGACTGTACCTGTATCAGGATGTTCAGGTACCAGGCGCAACGCGCACGTTCTTAGCGCTTGCATATACATCATCTCGGCTTCTTTGTATCTCCCTTGAGCTTTGTAGAGCCCTGCCAGACTGTTTTGATCGGCTGCCACATTGGGATCATTCTCTCCATATATTTTTGTGTCGATCTCTAACACTCGCTGTAACAGCAGCTCGGCTTCTGGATACTTCTCTTGCAACTGGTAGAGTTCAGCTAGATTGGAGCAGGTAGTTGCTGTATAAATATGGTCAGGTCCTAACTGCTGTTCGCTGATCTTTATAGTACGAAGCAACAGTAGCTCTGCCTCTACATACATGTCTTGTAATTGATAGAGTTCGAGCAGGTTATTAAGGCTCTCTGTCGTGTCAGGATTCTCTAATCCCAATCGCTGTTCGCGAATGGCGAGCGCACGTTTATAGAACTGCTCAGCCTCTAGATACTTCTCCTGTTCCTGATAAAGTATCGCCAAATTATTGAGGCTGATGGCAGTGCTAGGATGATCATGTTCTAGCCGTCGTTCTTGAATGGCAAGAGCTTGTGTGTATAGTTTTTTCGCCTTCGCATTCTTGCCCTGTGTCCAGTAAAAGGTGCCTAGATTGTTGAGGCTAGCAGCGGTGCTGGGATGATCAGGTCCTAACTGCTGCTCACTAATCCGCAAAGAACGCTTGTAGAGGCGCTCCGCCTCGGTATACTTCTCTTGTGCCTAATACAGTAGTGCCAAATTATTGAGGCTGGTAGCAGTGCTGGGATGATCAGGTCCTAACTGCCGTTCGCGGATGGCGAGCGCACGCTTATGTAGCTGTTCAGCCTGTATATAATCACCTTGTGCATAATAGAAGGCCGCTAAATTGCTGAAGCCTGCTGCTGTATTGGGATGATCGGGCCCCAACTGCTGTTCGCTGATCCGCAAAGCGCGTCGGTATAATGGTTCAGCTTCATCATACTTGTCCTGGTCGCGATAAAGTGATGCCAAGTTATTGAGAACTTGGGCCGTTTCGGGATGATCAGGTCCCAACTGCCACTCACGGATGGCGAGGGCTCGGATGTACAAAGGCTCAGCCTTCGCATACTCGCCTTGCGCCGCATAGAGGGCTGCCAAGCTATCAAGGCTGATGGCGGTCTTGGGATGATCAGGTCCTAATTGCTGTTCGCTAATCTGTAAGGAACGCTTGTAGAGGTCCTCAGCCTCAATATACTTACCTTGTTCCTGATACAGTAGTGCCAAGTTATTGAGGCTGGTGGCGGTTCTGAGATGGTCAGGTCCTAGCTGCCGTTCCTGAATAGCAATGGCTCGCGTATACAGAGGTTCGGCCTTTACGTACTGGCCCTGTGTCCAGTAGAGAGCCGCTAGATTGTTCAAGAGTTGGGCTGTTTCCGAATGATCAGGTCCTAATTGTTTTTCAAGGATCTGCAAAGCCGATTGATACAACACATCGGCCTCAGCATACTTGCCCTGCTCTTGATAGAGATTTGCTAAGTTGTGAAGAGAATTGGCAGTATCGGGATGCTCTGGCCCTGACTGCTTTTCAAAGATCTCTAAGGCTCGTCGATGTAAAGGTTCCGCTATCGTATAGAGGGCATGTTCGGCTAAGTAGATACCTGTTCGATCGAGCAAATTTGCCCCCTCAACGAGTGGAAGCTGATACTCTTCTATCAATGCATAGCATATTTGTGTTTGATCTAGATAACGGCGACATTGAGGCCAGACTTCTAGACTCTCGGGATCGTCTGGAAATGCATGATTGACTGCTCGTATAACACGTTCAGCCCATCGACCTTGTTCGTTTTGTTCCATCCTATCCTTCTGCACAGCCTGCACCAGACGATGGATGCTGAGCAGACGGGCTTCAGCGAGACGCTCTAGCAGGGAAAACTTTAGAAGTTCTTCCATCATTTGATTGAAGGTAAAAGAATCAGCAGCTGCAATTTTGAGTGGAGTACTCCAAAAGACCACCTCATCTCGAATGAACTCCTCTGGAATGGCATCGGGAGCGAGAAATGCACAGAGGCGTAAGAGTTCGGCTGCAGCTAGATTAGCTTGCTCGACTTTCTCAAAGGAGAGTGACCAGGTGGTGGCCACCGAATCAGGGTAGTTAGTAGTCTGTGTACCACGTCTCGCCAGAAGTGCGTTGCGATGAGTGTCATAGATAGTGAGGTACTCCGCAAAACCACATCCTGTTTCTTCAATATAGGCTCCAGCCTGATCGAGTGCTAGAGGAAGAAAATCGAGAGCGGCAACAATGCTTCCAGCTTCATTAGTGTCTTCGACAGAGGCGTGCTCAAGTACTTGCATTGGTGAGAGATGAGGGGCAAGGCCGTAGACGCGACGAAGCAGCAAGCATACGCCTTCCATCAGATTCATCTTCTCTACTTGAATGGAAGCAGCAATCGAGTTGACAGCATGAGCGCGAGTGGTCAAAAGAATATGACCAGGACCGTTCTTGGGAAGAAATGGACGAAGTAGAGAGATATCATCGGCATTATCGAAGAGGAGGAGCCATCGGGTGGAACTCTGCTCCAACCAGCGTTTAACGGCTTCCACTACGTTGCGCTGATCCTGCTCATCCTTTCCTATAAAGGATGGGAGCAAATCTGCAATAGCAACAAAACTAGCGATCAAGGCTTCTTCCGTCGCAGCATTGACCCAGAACGTATGAGGATAGTGGTTCTGATATCGGTAGGCATACTCGATGGCAAGCTGCGTTTTGCCGATGCCCCCTAAACCTTTGAGAGCTTGTGGCTGAGTGAGTGCGGCAACGGTAGCAGTAGTGACGTCACTTTTGCCACGCATGGTTAATTTCTGGTGAAGCTGATCAAGGAGATCCTCTCGACCTGTAAAGAGGGGATTACGAGGGTAGGGAATATTCCAGATGAGCGATGATGGGGAAGTAGTTACTTCATTTGGAGATATGATAGCTGAGGAGTGCAAATGTAGGGCTTGCCTCACTCCTCGAAGTAAGTGTTTTTGTGCTTCTGAGTCGTCCTTGCCAATCAAATTAATACGCACCAGAGATCCCAGGAAGCCTTTTGCCTCACAAGGTTGTACTAGAACAGGAATAAGCAGTCCTTTTTCCCCCATTGGGTCGTGACGGAACGCGACTGCCCATTCTGGTTGAGTGTATTGGGAAGCGAAATATGCTGGAGAAAGCACAGCGATAGTCTGCGCCGAGGTGGTGACGGCACGTTCCATTTCCAGTACGAAGTTGCTTCCCACGCCAAAATCCCGTCCAGGAAAAATAACACTATAGCCTGCCTTCTCTAATTGATCACAAATCCATTTAGCCCGCGCCCGATCTTCTCTCGCATAGCTAATAAAAAAGTTTTTTAGGGCAATAGGATTGCTGCTGTCGTTGTCACCGTTGTTTCCCATTGCGACTCCATCTTTTATGGTTTCTTTAGTAAAATGAGCTTACACGGAAGCGAGTATTGCAGCGTGCTTAGCAAAAGCGATTAAGAGGGACACATCCCTGATTCATCAACTTTGCGGCTGGCCCCCCAGGTCGTGGGTACATATGTGTTTATAAACTAGCGTAGATGAAATGGTAGTTGACTGCCCCAGGGAGCACGGTGCATTCCTTCATAGCGGTCAAACACGATTGGTTGCTGCAATTGCTGCCAAGTAGCCTGCTCAAGCGTTTCTGGCAGTAGTTCCTGATCGGCATGGAAAGCCATGTGGAACGTGTGCATTCCTTGATCCGTGAACCAGTCACGTCCTGCATACAGTGATGTATTGCCTCCCCCCCATCCATCGCCCATCCATGCCATCTTAGGGCTGCGTAATAAGGTCCATTGCCAAGACCGGACATTCAAACTCATGCTATAAATATCAGGAGTAACAACCGCCAACTGCTGATCCGGCAAGGAGATGCGTGACCAGCCTTGCAATGGATATTCTACCATACTTGTCGCACGTTCAATCTGACCTTGCGCTAAGCCAGAGAGCCACTGCTCCGCTGGCTCCACGAGGGAAAGCAGCAATTGTAGTAACTTAAAGTGTTCAGCGAAGAGAATTTCTAAATCCATCTCGAAGCGTGCCTCTTCTCGATACAAGGTTACAGTCCAGCGAACACGGGAGTGTCCTAGCCATCCCTCTTGCCGAACTCTAGCTCGTAGTGGTCCACCTTCTTCGACTATCCAACCATCACCAGTAAAGTACTCACTGATCGTTTCGCTAAAGAGATCAGTTGTGAATGTCCAGGTATCAGTGTGATCCTCGCGTAAGAAAAGTTCTATTCCTTTTGAACTAAGAAGTGGTGTGCCGTCTAAACTGAGATTTTTAATACCAGTTGTAGTGAGGTCGAGCTGTAAACGCTTATTGGATAGATGGTATGGCGAGACGGCAAGATCAGTCTGCTCACGAGTTGGCGGCTTTGGAGTATGCTGTTGTAGTAAAACAGTCGTGCTACTCTGGGCTGGGATATGCAGTGGAAACAATACACGCTGAATCATTTGGGGCGACTCAGCCTGAATCCGCTGATATGCTATTGGTAGCCCGTGGATGTCGCTTAACCAACGATTGCCCCACACATCAAAATCTAATGATGGTTCGGTCTCTATCCACCCATTCCATTCATGTATGGTTGGATTTAAGGCTAGAATACGTTGCTCGGATTGTGGCTTTGACGTTTGTTGCGCCCACTGACGTGTTGCAATCATTATAACTTCGTCTGCTGCCAGGGTTGCGCGACCTTGTAATGCCTGGACATCTGACCAAGCGGAGGGAATGGAGGTACCCGAAAGGATGTCGTGGAACTGTGTAAAGAGCAGATCATCCCAGGCTGCATCGATACGTTTCGCCAACATATGCTTCTGCGAGAGATCGGTGCTAAATGCATTAAGTACCTGCTCTGCTTGCGCGAGCCTCGCCTCACTATGGCGTTGCCCTTGTTTGATTGGATGCATTACGCTATAGCAGCCGGGAAAAGTATGCTGTAACTCCTTTGTAACTACGGGCAGGGATTCACCGTGATGAGCGATAGCGTCAAAGAACGATTGAGGAGTACTAAAACGTAGCTCGAGTCCTGGGAAAGCATGGATATGTGACTGAATGTACTCAATGTTCGCCTTTGTGGGACCACCACCGTGATTACCCACACCATAAAAGCACATAGTATGGCCTAGAGCAGGATCAGCTTGCTCGACACTCCGCATGATAGCTATGTAGAGATCGTCAACTCGTGTATTATAGGCTGTGCCCGGTAGACGAAATGTTAGCAGTTCACCCCCTTGCACACCACACCAGCGAAAAGTCTGAGGGAGAGAGGGTACCTGCTGCTCATCAGGCCGACCAAAGACGTACCCAACATAGCCAAATGCAGTATACAGGTCTGGAATTGCTGCTGTATGCCCAAAGGCATCAACATTGTAACCAACTCTTGGATGTACTCCAAAGCGGTTTTGAAAATAGCGTTGCCCGTGTTCGATTTGTCGCCGCCAACCGACGCCGGTGGGTATATTTGTATCTGGTTGTACGTGCTGACCACCAGTGATATGCCACTGTCCCTTCTCTACCAATTGCCGCACCTCGGCAAAAAGCTTAGGGTCTAGCAGTTCTATTTGTTGGTACAACCACGCTTCACCTCGTGTGAAAATAAAATCAGGAAACTCGCGGCAACACTTAACAGCAGAACGGCAGGTTGCACATGCTTCATCAGCCCCGCTTTGCCAGCGCCATAGCCAGACCGGATCGATATGTGCATTTCCTATCATATGAACAATCATGATAAAACTTCTCTCTCTTCTTCATGAAAAATTACACTATTGGATATTTCACTGCAAGACTCGTTCTGGTCGTCTCTTACATTGTGTTGATTAGGTGCCGTAACATTGTTTTTTCTGTTTCGTTTGACATTGCTCATCTGAGAGTGAGGTGGTATTGCAATGCTTTCTTTCAAGAGTTGCCTGTGTATCTTGTTCAGGTAGTGGTCGACTTGATTGTCGTATAACCAGTTCTGGCTGGATGGTGATAGTGCAAAAAGAAGATATTCGGCCCTCGA
>JAABUZ0100005710.1_pt1 | contig 16092 bp, 21 predicted proteins | sample 5562091 | NCBI WGS metagenome assembly JAABUZ01 (sample SAMN12813069, study PRJNA571459) | rock metagenome | isolation source: Antarctica rocks | place: Antarctica: Victoria Land, Linnaeus Terrace sud | collected 2015-12-21
TCGCATTCTGGCTTTTGGAGCACAGCAGCTTTAGAGAAGGACGCATTTTCGCTCTCAGCGGCCTGATCTTTGGGGTCTGCACCTTCTTTATCTGGCATTCGGCCAACGGGATGGTCTTGCTAGCCATGCCAGCAGCGGCTACAATGGTTCTAGGAGCCCGGCTGGGAAAATGGATCTATCAGGTCATTGAGAAGCCACGCATGGAGACGCTGCTTCGCTTGTTATTAACCACTTGCGCACAGATTCCCGCAATCCTGGGCGTGATCGACCTGATTATACGTAGAACAACGCCATAGATACTCTAGTAGCGAGAATACCTCTCTTCCTGGAGTTTTCTGCACAGTTTTAGCCAGGGCACCTGCAACAAAGAGAGGGAGATCACAAGCGATGGAATCACCCAATCAGCGTAGGAAGTCTACAGATTCTCTTCCTGCCTGCACAGTTACGCGCCATACCTACGGTCCTAACAAGTACAACTTTGGAGACTTCTACCTGCCTGATAGTCCTGGTCCACATCCTGTTGTGCTCCTGCTGCACGGTGGCTTCTGGCGAGCAGCGTATGATCTGACGTTGATGGATAAGCTGGCCGACTCTTTTGCACGGCGGAGCATAGCTGTCTGGAATATCGAATACCGCCGCGTTGGCAATAAGGGAGGTGGTTGGCCTGGCACACTGCAAGACGTTGCTCTCGCGATGGATTATCTTCGCACAGTCGCAACTCCATTGAATATAGATCTACAGCGCATTGTACCCATTGGTCATTCAGCAGGAGGACAACTCGCCCTCTGGCTTGCTGGACGCTCTCGCCTGTCACAGCAAAGTCCATTAGCAACGCCAGACACTCCTCTCACTCCCATCGGCGCAATCAGCCTGGCTGGCGCTATCGATCTGGAACTGATCTGGCAGCTTCACCTGGGCAACGGAGCGGCAGAAGCATTTCTTGGTGGCAGCCCGGCCGCATTTCCTGAACGCTACGCGGCTGCCTCACCTGCTGCGCTCCTTCCACTCGGAGTACCATCCGTCTTAATTCACGGTACCAACGATGCCAATGTGCCTCTCACAGTAAGCCAGGCATATACACAAAAAGCGTTAGAGGCTGGTGACCACGTCAAGCTGATAGAACTACCCAATGCCGACCATTTTGCAGTCATCGATCCGTCTTCAGATGCATGGACAATCACTTTGAGAGAACTACAAAAACTTCTGTCTGGTACATGAGCTTATGCAGCTTCGCTGCTCTGCTGTTTTATGAAGATGTTTATCTATCCAACACTTTTGCAGACTTTTGCGCAGCGCGCAAAAGTCTGCAAAAGTGTTGGATAGATAAACATCTTCATAAAACGTAAAATAATGCTACTTATCGGGTTTAGAATAGAGTCCTGTTTGAGAGACATAGACGTTGTACGACATTCCGTCAGCCGGTGTGATTACAGCATTGCCATAAGCAGCCTCGACAAATGGTGACGACCAGGATTGTTTATAGACCGTCTTGAAGAAATTGTCATCTCCTCCATTCAAAACAACGACCGTATGTTTCGCATCGCTCTCCATATTTGGATCATCATATTGACCTTCCAGCCGTGTGAGCTTGTAGCCAGAGTGTATTCCAAAGATGTTCATCCAGGTAGGAAACTTAACAATGTTGCCCTGCAACATCCAGCGATCACCTTTGAGTATATACGTCTTATCACCTACCTGCTGACCATTTTGATCGTAGGTTGTCAATTCCACACTGATAAGATGGTCAATATTCTCTACCTTCGTTGCATGTATCCGAGCAACCTTGATATCGCTTGTAAGCCCCAGATATGCTTGCACAGCGACTGTTAACCAGAGCAGAAATACAGCCAGTACCAGCATAATAATGCCGCTCAGGCCACTCCTCCAGCGTAACTGCCTTCTCCGTTGCCTCCAACGTCGATAGCGATGCCCATCCTCATCCTCGAATATCTCTACCTCTCTCTTGCCTCTAAAAAGTCCTGTTAATGACGCAATGAGCAGACCTATACCTAACACAGCTATAAGAAATAATACTAGCTGTGGTGGGCCGACCTGTACAGGTGTATTCATAGATGCTCCTTTATATATTTGCTGTTCTCTATTTGTCATTGTTCGATATGGTAAGATATTAACATGAGCTTTGCAAGAGGGGCACGACTCTTGTTGATCTTACGCCAGGAACAATGTTCAAGCCGATCCATCTCTATTTCGATTTCTTTATCTTCAGACAGAGCTGAGCTTGTGTGCAAAATCAACAAAGGTGTAATCTTCTTTCTGGTTTCGTTCGTTTACGAACTAGGGGTCAAAAACGCTTTTGATCTTCTCATACCGTTTAAGAATAGTGTTAAACTTATCAATGGAGAGATTTATCATGCAAAAACCAAAGGCGATCATTTTCGATCTGGACGGTGTTCTTACTGATACCTCGGAATATCACTATCAGGCATGGAAGCATCTTGCAGACGACGAAGGTATCCCCTTTACTAAGGAAGAGAATGATCAACATCTGCGTGGTGTCGGTCGTCGCGAATCATTGCAGTATATCATCAGAGGCCGCCAGTATAGCGAAGATCAGATCAATGAGATGATGGATCGCAAAAACCGCTACTACAACGATTTGATTAAGCAGATGAAACCAGATGAGGTTGTCAAGGGTGGCGTTGATCTGCTGAAAGAGATTCACGCGGCAGGAATCAAATCAGCTATTGCTTCCTCAAGTAAAAATTGTCGGATTGTGCTGGATCGGCTCCAGATCACTTCTTATTTTGACGGCATTGCCGATGGATACAGCATTGTGAATGGAAAACCCGCACCCGACATCTTTGTCTTTGCAGCCGGACTTGTGAATGCTCCTGTGGCAGAATGCCTGGGCGTCGAAGATGCAGATGCTGGTATCGAGGCAATTAAGACGGCGGGTATGCACGCTCTTGGTATTGGGCCAAAAGAGCGCTTTCACCGGGCGGATGAGGTGCTGCCGACAATGGAGAACAAGCGGCTGCAAGACTTGCTGGGAGAATAGCAGGCAGCCATAAGCCTGACTAATAAAGATTCGTTTTTCTGATACGATGGAGGGTGCATTTTGGTAAATCTTTGGCATGTGAATGAAGATTCGTTTGACACAACTCCAAAGAAGATGCATAGCCAGGAGACCGTTTTCACGATTGGAAACGGTTATTTCTGTACACGTGGCACGTTCGAAGAGGGCTATCCCCGCGCAACGACGGCAACGCTGCTCTTCGGTGTTTTCGATAATATCCCGATTGCAAAAGAAGAGCTTGCGAATGCACCTGATTGGACGGTGATCCAATTGTTCGTGGATGGTGAGCGCTTCCGTCTTGATCGAGGAAAAATTCTTAGTTATGCTCGTAGCCTGAATATGGAATACGGCGTACTCCAGCGCACAGTCCACTGGGAAAGCCCCGCCGGTCATCGTATTCATATCAGTGCCGAACGTTTTGCAAGTCTGGCGGATGAGCATGTCGGCATTATTCGTTATAGTGTGAGTTCGGACGAAGCCAATACAAAACCGCTAACCATTGACTTGCGCGCCAGCTTCAACACTGCTCAGGGTAACTACGATGTCATGCATTGCGAGACTGTAGACCAGGGACACGAGCATGAGCAGATCTGGCTGCACAGCGAAACAAAGAAAAGCAAAGTTGAAATTGTGCAAACAATGAGCTTTGTAACTGATAGTGCTGCTTTCTCTAAAACAGTGGTGGATTCGGACGTTGAACCAAGCATCCGTCTCTCTGGACAACTAGCACCTGGAGGAAAGCTCACAACCGAAAAAGTTGTGGTAACCTATACCTCACGCGATGGTGCGGATACGCTTGCCACGGCACAGAAAAGCTTGCAGGAAATTGTCGGGAATGGAGAGACACATCCCTTTGTATATGACAAGCTGTTAGCTCCCCATCAAGAGGAGTGGCGACACTTCTGGCAAGAGGCGGATGTGGTCTTAGAGGGAGATGATCAGGCGCAGATCGGTCTACGCTACAATCTCTACCAGTTACGTAGCAACGCATCCACGCACGATAGCCGCTACAGTATTGCTGCCAAAGGTATGACGGGGTTTGGGTATCGCGGCCATGTCTTCCACGATACTGAAATCTTCATGTTGCCCTTCTTTACTCATGTATTGCCAGATATTGCACGCAACCTGCTCTTATATCGCTATCATCTCTTGCCAGCGGCCCGAAAGAAGGCGGCAAGCAACGGCTATGAAGGCGCACAATATCCCTGGGAGAGTACATTGAATGGAGAGGAGACGACTCCTGCATCCATCATTCATCCAGAGACGGGCGAGGTTATCCCGGTCCTCAATGGCTTCATCGAACTGCACATCACGTCCAGTATTGCTCATGCTTTCTGGGAGTACTGGCATGTGACTGGGGATGATGATTTTATGCGGGACTACGGCGCTGAACTTATGCTGAGCACAGCGACGTTCTGGGCCAGTCGGGCTGAGAAGAATGCAGAGCACAACGGCTACGGTATGACCAACGTGATTGGGCCAGACGAGTGGCATGAGCATGTAAATAATAATGCTCACACCAATCAGATGGCTAAACGCAATATACAGACTGCGCTTTATACATACGAGTGGCTCCAGAGAACTGCACCAGAGAAAGCACAAGAACTGGCACAGCAACTCGATCTAACTGAGCAACGCATTGAGCACATGCACGATGTGGCAGACCATCTTCGCTTCCCTCAAGATCCAGATACCGGGCTCATTGAGCAATTTGATGGCTTCTCTAAACTCCAAAAGCTGGACATAGAGAAATATAAAGGACGCAAGGATTCCTATCAGGGAATTTTGGGCATCGAAGCCGTCCAGAAGTATCAGATTGTCAAGCAGGCCGATGTCTTGATGATGCTCACCATGCTCGCTCAAGAATTCGATCGCAAGACTAAAGAAGTTAACTGGGACTATTACTATCCCATCACTGATCATGACTACGGGTCCTCGCTTACACCCGCACTTCACGTAATTCTGGCTTGCGAGCTGGATCGTCTGGACGATGTCTATACGCTCTTTATGAAGGGTGCGCGCGTCGATCTAGACAACTTACGTGGCAACACGCCAGAAGGAGTGCACGCTGCCTGTGCTGGTGCCGTCTGGCAAGCAGCCGTGCTAGGATGTGCAGGGTTGCGCGTCACCGATGATGGCTATACAACGAAACCAAGCTGGCCCGCCAGCTGGACTCGCCTGGCCTTTAATTTCAAACGGAGGGGCAAAACCATTCACGTCGATCTGCATCGCTAAGAGGTAGATCAGGAAGGGTGTTCAGGTAGTACTTGAGCACCTTTCCCCCTATCTATTCTAAAGGGACGTTTTTCCTTCAAAAAACTATTGACAAGTGAGACCAGTCGCGATATTATAGAGCACGTGTTGAGTCGTTGCAAAAAAGCGCTGGACCTCAACGTTTCTAGATGCGGCGCATTCGTCTAGCGGCCTAGGACATCGCCCTCTCAAGGCGGAGATCACGGGTTCGAATCCCGTATGCGCTATTAACGTCTTTTACTGAACGTCTCAAGCCAGGATACAAGCAGCTTGAGACGTTTCTTTGTTTTACTGCATGGTATATTATGTAGCAACGGTGTAGCAACGGGTATATCTTACTTTTTCGGCTTAGCTCGGACACCTGCACCTGCAAGCCCATCATCGTCATCCTTTCCCCGCTTCAGGCTATCATTCAATTTATTCATGGCATCTTCTTGCATACCTGGAATAACATGTGAATAAATATCCATCGTCATACTAATTTGTGTGTGACCTAAAATTTCCTGTACTACCTTTGGATGAACACCAGCCGCAAACAAGAGCGTTGCAGCACTGTGTCTAAGATCATGGAAACGAATATTAGGCAACCCTGCTTGAACAAGTATTTTCTTCAATTCGACAACTACATAATTTGGGCGCAGGTGATTGCCAATTGATGTAGAGAATACATAATCGTGATCTTGCCAGGATGTACCCGCTTGCAACTTTAATTCTAATTGCTGTATACGGTGGTGCTTAAGTGCCTCTAAAGCAATGGGCGCAATCACTACGTTACGTCGGCTCTTATTAGTTTTCGGTTCTGCTTCAACATAAACATGTTCACGCTCAGGCGTTTGTGTTGGAACACGTGAAAGAATACGCCTAACCTGAAGCGTTCCCGTAGCAAAGTTTATATCCTGCCATTTCAACCCTAAAATTTCACCTTGCCTTAAACCAGTAACTATTGCAAGTGTATACAATGCTTCCCATTTATGACCACGTAGAGTTGCAAGCAATAATTGTGCCTGCTTCTCATCGAGAGGCTGTATCTCAAAGCGTTTTCTACGAGGTGGAGATGCTAAATCAGACACGTTGCGAGAAACAAGCCCCTGTTTTACAGCTACGCCTAATGCATTGTGAAGGACGCTATGATAATAGATTATCGTTGCGGGCGCAAGATGCTCTTTTTCCTTTTGAGTATAAAAAGCCTGAATATGCTGCACTGTCAATTTTTGTAACTGATGCTTACCAAGTGCAGGAATAAGATGAAGATACAGAGCTTCTCTATACCGCTCATAAGTACGTGGGCGTATCTGTCGTTTGTGCGTATTCTCTAGCCAATCTGTTAAAAATTGGCCTACTGTTTGTGGACCAGATGCAACCAGCGTTCCTTGTTGTTGATCATGCAATGCTGCAACAAGTTTTTCTTTTACCTCACTACGCTTGCTACCATAAAAAACCTTACGTTTTCCATTGTCAAGAGTTATACTCCCAACCCATTTACCATCTTCTTTACGCTGATAAATTGAGCCTTCCCCGTTACCTCGTTTTGTTGCCATTGTTTCATCTCCTAAAAAAATAACTCTGATGAAATACTTCATCAGAGTTATCTATCTGCCATCTATGCATTTTTATAATGTTTTTCTAGCCACTCCTTAAGAGCATCAGGTGATACTCTCACCCAACGGCCAGACCTTATTAGAGGAAGCCCTTCAAAGTTAACAAGCCTGTAAAACTTGGAGCGTCCTACCTGAAGTTGTTCCATTGCCTGTTCAACTGTCCACAATAATGGCTGTACAGGCGGTTGTGTCTGTTCAATCATACATTTACTCCTATCTTAATCTAGCAAAGCTTTTTCTATTGCGGCCATCACGTGGCACATTATATCAAGCAACATACACACTACAGTAACTAAAGCCATTTGTTTCCTGAGACGTGCCAGCATGACAACGCGACCAACAGCCGCTATCAAACGCGATAGCAAAACAAAAACGTCTGACTCCATAACCTTCCTACTCTAGGCTATATCACACTTGCCAAAAGCAGTTAAGCCAGGTGATAGACATACTGCTTTTTTATCCGCAATGCGTGAAAGTCTTCACCTCGTTTTTCCCATATCTCTAGCATCTTCTGATAGAGACGCTGCATCACAATAGATGCATCATCCTCCATATTAATTTCATCCTGAAGCCATGCTGCATATGTCGTGGTATAGCCTGCTATGGCTTTCTCTGCCCGATCCTTGTTGACTTCGCGTTTCCGCTCACGCTGGACATCGGCAATGTCTACACCTTCAGTCATTTCCTCAAATGCCTTTTGAATACTTACCCAGGCACTAGCCGTATTCCATCGACGCCTATTTGAATCACGTCTATTAATAGTCAACATACGTACCCAACCATCTTTTTGACCCGCATGCCCTACACAGTAGGCCCACAATGCAGGGATTTTAAACAGCGCGTCATAAGCATCTTCAATATCCATCTCATGAAGTGCTTCCCGTTTGATCCTGCACTCTACTCTCCATACGGGCACGTCCTCTTCCCATCCTTTGATCTTCCAGAGATCATGAAACCAAACCTTTTCGGGCGACTTCTGCTTGATCTCAGCGGGTTTGTCATAGATCGACACGCTTACCGGGTTTCCATGACCGCTAAACTGAAGCGTCTCAATTTCATGATAGCGGTACACAGGGCGGTCTAGCTGAGATGCTTTAATAGGACGCTCTTTCACCGCATGAGAAATGAAAAAACGCTCATAATCATGAGGAATAGTGAAGTGAGCCACATCTGCACACAAATGTATCTCTGAACACTGAAGGGTTATATCTTCCATGAAGAGGTTCCACAGAAACGCATGTGTCTCTACCAGTGCTCTCTCAGCACCTCGACGCCACAGATACTCACTAGAGAAGCGTACACGCGCTAGAGCGTTATTCTGAAGATAGGGACCGATCAGAAGATCAATGAACCCATTTTTCAGCAAGTACTTATGTGTCGTTGTCCCTTTCGGGTGCATCTTCAACGTTTGCTTCTCATGATCCCATGTCGTGATAAAGGGTTCATGTTCCGCCTTAGAACGCTCTAGCCATAGCTCTAAGACTTCCTGCATCTCAGAGGAAAGTGTTGGAGCAACGTTGTATTGTTCCGTTCCCTCTGCATTCCATTCCAGATGTTCGGGAAACTTCACATTCACAATCAGTGTATCCACACCCGCTATTAATACTGACTCTTTCGAGGTCATACACCAACCTTTCACCTACTATTCAACGTACAAGCAAAAACAGGAATAAACCCACATGAGAAGCCCGTTTATGTATCATCCTCCGGTACACAGAGGGGCGCGTGTTACTAGACCGCGCCCCTACTCATTGGCTGATCTCCCTTCGTAACTCTTGCACTTTCTTTTCGTAAAAGTCGCGTGCTTCCGTTTGCAATTTAGGATCATCGCGCAGTCGCTCTATTCCTTGAATCGCTTGTTGCGGATCGTCGCCGAGCACACCTAAAATGTGTGCAAGGAGGTCAGCCTTGAGCGGACTACGTGATGGTGCCCAGATATATCTTGGATCATCATGTGGAATGCGTGGCAATACCGCATTACGACGTTCTCGCCCGATCCGTTCCTTGAACTCTTCGTAGCTCATACTTTCCTCTTTCTCTAAGAGAAAAGCCCTCATAGCAGGGCTACAAGGGCATACTTTGGGTGAATATCGCCTTTCGCTTCAAAAGGGTAAATCTCAATCGTGCAATCACAGGAAAGCCGAACCTGGACCGCAGCATCTACAGCGAGGCGATAGCTTCCAAAGGCTGTATAGACACGTCCAAATTCATCCTCCACTGGATACGGCGAACATGCTTTGTTCATGGCTCTCACCTTTAACGTCTCTATGATGTGCTCATAGCTTGCCAGGGTGAGAGGCCATGAATAGTGAGGAGTAACTTTTAACTCATAATAAGTTGTCATGGCACCTCCAATAAAAAAGCCCTCATAGCAGGGCTACAAGGACTACTTAAAACATCAATTTCATTTGTCTTGCTTTGAGAGGGACATAATGAGGAGTCTCACGGAATGATTGTAACCATGTTCGTGTTGCTTGAACATGACGTGCCCGCTCTAAGCCCCGTATCTCGACAGGTGGCTGCTTATAGGTGTTATCGCGCCACTCAGCATATCCCCATTGTCCCATTGCTGGAAGAATCGATGGACCTGCACTATCCGTTGAAAGTGTAATTCCCCATTCATCACATAACCAAAGCAGTTCACCCAATGCAGCCGCATAGCAGACACCCCAAATGTGAACCCGTTTGACACCTTCTCGACCAAGAAAAGGAATAACTACACGCATCGTTTCACGGAACACAGGCATCATTTGCGCTGGCATCTTTCCCGTGATGCACCATCCACCTAAGCCAAAGATGTCACCATCCTCTAGCAATGGAACAATCTTTTGAGCACATTGCAAGTACTGTTGTGCAGAGACACCTTGAGCGGAAAGAATAAGCTTTATACCCGTTCGATGTTGGGCAAGATATGCAGCTGCATGCACTGTTGTTTCAACAGCGTACTCTGCATCTTGCTCACTCCAACGGACCTTACGCCTCACACCTCCCTCCCATTTCTCATCTATAAGTAAGTCATAGCTTGCACGGTGGGTCACTTTTGCTGCATACGCATAGGTTTCTGCATGGATCACTTGTCGCTCTAGTGCTGCTTCCAGGCTCAAACGTTCATCTATCCCATCACTAAATGCCCCGCTATCCTGGATCACTTGTGTCTCAGAGGGAACCTTGACGCGATTGCGTTTTTTCTTCTGCACTGTCTTCCCATAGACAGGAGCAACACAGGCAAATGTTCCAGGGTCTACAGGGTGATGGTTCCATTGTTGCTCATTCAAACCACAATAGAAGAAGATCACTTGATTCCCTCCCATAAAGAAAGCCCTCATAGCAGGGCTACAAGGGCTACAAAAGCTTTTACATAACGTATCATCTACCCTAAACATACAGAAACAAAGCATGAAGGGCTTGGCTCACTGCTGCTGCAAAGGTAGGAGCCGTCCCGTTAGATTCTACACATTGCCACACATACCATTCTTGCTCACCACCAGGGCGCATAATGATAATAGCGACTGGAAGGTTTCGTAACACCTCGATCATGTCTTGCTCACGCCTGTCAAGACCAAACAGGAAACTCATATAGTTCATACTCACCTCTCAAGAGAAAGGCCCTTGTAGCGTGCTATAAGGGCTGATTATGGACAGAACGTACGAACCAACACTACTTTTTTATTGTTAATGTAAACCTTGAGGTGTCATTTGTGCGCTTTGACCAATACTGCCACACGCTAAACAATGCGTTTGCCAAGTTTTTATTAAAAGCGCGTGCAGCATCAAAGTTAGAATGTGAAGGAAAACTATCGTGTTTTTTCTCAAGGACCTGGACTAAATGAATCAGTTCAACAAGTGTTATCGTTGTCTCACGCGTCGGCTTGGCACTTGGATTTTCCGGTGTAAACATTCTTTCCTCTTTACAGAAAAGCCCTCATAGCAGGACTACAAGGGCTGATTGAGTATGAGTCCACATGACTTATGCTACGTGTTGCCGAGCTACAACACGTGATGAAAGCCACAAGAGAAACCAACGAGACGCTAAAGCTTGTACCACACGACTATACGCTTCTTGGTTTGATCCTGAGTACGCCCACAAACGGGACGCATGGTGAGGATAATGGATTGTTTCATCGTCGGATGTATCTTTTCCCGCCAAGTAGATAACTTCTGTCCCGTAGTTATCTTGATAGTGATATTGTGCAGGCAACGGGGCCGCTTCTTCTGCCTGGATTGCTTCCATCTGAAACGCTAACGAAAAACCGAACGTCCGAAGAAAAGCAGTCACCATTTGAGGATCAGGGCACGCGACACAAAACGCCTCAAGGGGACTATGCTTTAGAGAGTGCACCATTGTTTCTTTCCTCTTCTTGAATGCGCTGCCACAAGCTCCGAGCATCAAGATCATAATAGTAACGGAAGAAATCAAACACCGAGCCGCCTCGCTCCCAGGTGTAGCAATACCAACAATAGCCACCAGGAACCCCAGGCTTATAGACCTTAAAAGAGGAATGGGTATCATGTCCTTGCTTGTGATGCCAGCCAAACGGACAACACCCAACGCCCATACTACTGAGCTGGACATAGCGACCAATAAGCGCGTAAGGGTCTTGCAGGGCGCACCACTCACGAATGGTGTGTGGACTACCTGATTGTTGAAGGGTTCGCCTATGAGGTAGAGAGGAAAACGATGTGTGTGTGGCGTGTCGCGTTGGTTCCTGCTTCTCTTGTGGAACTTCAACCCGCTGAATGGTGGAGAGCCAAGCCAGAGACGCATCAAGGGATGCTGCAACGGGCTGGACCCCTTCAGACGTACGCTCCATAAACGCATATCGTTTTCCACTTCTCAGGTGGACACCAAGAGGTAAGCGAATGAGTGACCCGACGCCCTTCCCTTCATCTTGTTTCGGGTAGAACTCAAAATCAGACGGGCAATACTGCAAAAGCCAGGAACGCACCTGAGACGCACGAACGGGGGACACAAAGAATATCCAGAGATGACCGCCCCGCCTAGACGCTTCCACATAAGAAGCAATTCCAAGCGCGGTAAGCCTATCATGTAGCACCCATAACCGCTCTAGTCCATCGTCGGTATCCGCATCAATCACCACAAAGCGACACAAGCCAGCTGCATCCATCACATACATCCCGTAGGTTCGTACGCCTAAGAGATGATCAGCCAAGTCTATCCGCTCCAACGATTTTCCTACACGCCGATAGCGCCCGTTTGATAACTGCATTGCGTAGTCGTCGTTTCGACTCACAAACAGATCAGCATACAGAGAAAGATACTCAGAGAATGGCATACTATCCCTTTCTTGCAGAAGAATGGAGCTAGCATGCACTAGCCCCATTCTTCTGCAATCGTTTCACCTGGACACTAGAAAGGATGATCGTCTAACTCTCCGAGCGGGTTGTCTCTGTCAGAGAGAGAAGAGGCGGTCGAGGTCAGACGGTCTTGCTTTTGCGTGAGTTGCGCTGAACTGGCAATCACGTCAAACGATTGACGCTTCGCCCCGGTCTTGTCGGTGTACTCACGCAGAGACAGACGCCCCTGCACGTACACCTCATTGCCTTTTTTCGCTTGTTCGTTGATCCGTTCGCCCAACTTGTCCCAAGCAACAACATTGAGCCAAAGTGTTGGCTGATTCTGGCCCTGGTAGACCGCAACACTGAACTTTGTCACCGCCGTTCCCGTTGGGGTATACGACATGTCAGGATCGCGACCAAGATTGCCCGTGACTGTGATTTGATTGATCAGCATGTTCTTATTCTCCTTGTGTTATGCAACTAACGATTGTTGAACGACTTCACAGGACTTCAATTCAGAAGGGAAAAAGTAGCGTTGTGTGTTGGGCGCATCGAACATCACAGCATAGCGGTTTCGTGCTCGATGCACATTGAGGGGAATATGAGGATCAATGGTACCCACCCCGCAAGGGGTAAGCACCCGTTGACCCAGGTGATAGTCAGGAAGTCGAGCGCCGAGTCGCTCTTTGACTTTGTCGTAAATGACTTTGCGGTGACACTTCTCATATTCAAAGCACCCGCACAGCAGGATCAGCGTAAAACCTTTTTCCAGTCCACGAACGAGCCAGAGAATACCTTGCTCCTCGTGGGCTAACTTGATAGACAACTCTGGTTTGTTGTAGTGGATGTTTCCTAGCCAGTCACCACGCCAGATGTAACGCTGTTCATAGGCCACCTCTAGTGATTTTTGTTGCCAGAAGGTGGACCAATGACAAAAGGGATGCAGGCGGGTATCAATAATCAGCGCGTGGGGGTTCACTTGTAGTGCTGCCTGTAATTCCCATAAGGTTTTTTTATCGGCATAGCCAAAGGTAGCCAGTGATCCGAGCATGCTTACGCTGCCTTTCGATGCAAGAGACGTTGATGCTTGAGGGCTTCTAGTTGGGCGCGTGCTTCGCGTTTGTGCAGGCGATAATCATACCGCCCATGACAGGTGGGACAGAGGGCTAGTAGCTCAGGGTTCGGATTCATCGTGTCATGCAAGTGAACGTGTGCAGCATGCAACCAGACTTGATACTCCTGCCCCGTTCGCTTACTAATGCGGGTGGCTCCGTGTCGAATGTGGCACCGTTGACAGCGCCAGCCAGCCCCACATTTACACTGATGTGATACGTGGGGCCAGTTCGCAGGGTACAAGCGTTTGCGTTGCTGCATCATGACTTACACCTGCCCGCTTCGCCATCGTGCAACATCGTTCATAACCGCCTGAATGTACGCCGGTTCGTTGTTGCGATCCGCCTTCGGTGCATACACAGGAATGATTGTTGAGACAGTGGTTAACCCATGCTCGATATAGACATGCTGCATGACCTCAAACCAGTCCTCCGCCCCGATAATCCAAGTGGGATAGGCGCGAAAGCCGCCCGATGGATCGCACGCCCACCCGGCTGTACAGCGCACATTTCCGAGCGCATGTGTCCCGACTGCAACACCTTCGCGTCCAAACGTGCTTTCATGATGAAAGAAGGCCAGAGAGAAGACCGGATCAATGTGATACTGAACGCCCAACGTGTAGAGCGTCTCACCGAAAGTATGAGGTGCAGGCGAACCTGCACGCTCTAAAACGCGATCCATAAATTCAGCCGTAACCGTTGGGGAACCAACAATGCTTTCTGATCCACCCTGAAGCGAGGAGTGAGAGGCGGGCGTTGAAAGTGAATGCATGCCTGATTGAATCGAATGAAGCACGCCAGGCGCATACAGAGTAAGCAGGATGTACCCAATCACAACGAGAACGGCAAGCCAGATGATCTTCGAGAAAGGGTTTGACCGACGCATGAGAGGGGCTGGATAAGGCGTAGCGCCCATGTTGGAGAATTGCCGTTGATTGTATCCGTTTGGCCGGTTCCCACGTCCAGGGCCAGAGGTAAGTACGGCAAGTGCACCGAAAACGCCGATAAGAATAAGCAGAGTATTGGTTGAAAGTGTCATGATGGGGTTTGCTCCTTTCAGCAAAAAACCCCACTGTGCTATACTGAGAGTAAGCATGTGGGGTTTAAAAACTCACGTACGAATGCGGTTCTCTCTGTCAGTCGCCAAACATCAGCAGAGAAGCCGCCTTTTTATTTACTTCGTGGACGGATAAGCCATTGATAGAGGATGTAGCCACTCACAAAAAAGGTCACTGTGATCTCAGCGTAGCCTAGAAGCATATGTTCCATTCTCTTCTCCTTTCCCTGCTCGTCTTAGTCGCAGTCACCATAGCGGGAACAATGAGGATTATGGCAATTGCCACAATACGAACAGGTGAAGTATCCGCATGAGCAACGGAAAGAAGGAACGAGCGATGCCAGCACGTGCTGGAAGAAGTGTTTCATTCTGATTTTCTCCTTTTGATTCGTTTAGTCTCGATCACACTCCGCAACTTGATAAAAGTACAGCTTACTAATTGTGGCGTCTGAACACCGAATGCCCGTCCGACACTGACAGTCAAAACAAACCGGAATGTAGTTCATCCCGTCGAGGGTCAAACGGATATAGTTATCAGTCATCTCCTCGCAGTAGGAACAGGAAACAACGTCTTGAAACCGCCTTCTTGTGTTCACCGCTCTTTGATTCTGAGTATCAAAGTAGCGACGAACCGTTATGACGGTCCCAATCAGTATCATACTGCCAGCGATAGTCAGTACAGCGATGATCACCATAAGAGAGGGCATAGAATGAATCTCCTTTGCTTACACCACTAATTGACGCCCCTGCTTCGCACTCAGGAAGCTTTGCATACGCGCTAAGTAGCGGTAGCGCGTTGAGGGCTTCATGGCTTCGACTTGCTGCCACGCTTCATCTACTCCACTAAGCAAGCCCCCGACAATCACCATTGCATTCTTTCGCGTCCGCTTTTCAGTCGGATTGTACCAACGGGGAATCTCGCCAGGAGCGTAGAAGTAGCCTTCGTCTAGGGCGAGAACGGGAAGTGGCGCGCACGTCGTATGTTCTCCAACGACAAGAGCCGTGATATGGGGTCGATCCAGATTTAAACGGTAGTGAAAGTAGTGACTCGAACTTGAGAGCGTGCATGCTTGATACTGCTTGCTATCAATTTCAAGTGTATAGGTATTGTTTGGTCCATCAGCAAGCACTTTGACATCAAGCAAGGTTGCTTGCTGCTTTAACAATGCGGCAACTTCGTCACGCTCTAAGTTCATTCGCCTTTCTCCACCAAAGAAAAAGGGCACTCAGAAAAGAGCACCCTGGACAACAACACTACCCGCGCATCTGCCACCCATTCCCGCGCTTATCGCCTTGATCATTGAGCGAACGCTCTACAGCCTTAATCACTGCATCAGCCTGCAAGCCTTCAACCCGCATCAGTAGATTTTCCCGCCGCTCTTGCTGCTTCGCCATATTCTGTGATTTACGGATATCCAATTCCGCGTCGTTTAAGTCTTGAAGCGCATCAGCCATCATTTTCATATTGGCTAGATGCCGTTTCAGCGACTTGAAGCCCATTACGGAAATGTAGAGCAACGACGCAATATCGACAGCCGGGGGCATCGTCACACGAAAAACGAGCGCCGCCGTACCTCCGGTTGACGTGCCAACATGTAATACTGCAATAAACCATTGCGCTAAACCAGACGCCAGCGAGAAGAGCACTAAAAAGAAAATTGCAGCAAGCAATTTATACACGTATCCTCGATCCGAGGTCACACGCCGTAAGGCGGTTGCGCTTGCCAACGACATCAT
>JAABUZ0100005711.1_pt1 | contig 16089 bp, 18 predicted proteins | sample 5562091 | NCBI WGS metagenome assembly JAABUZ01 (sample SAMN12813069, study PRJNA571459) | rock metagenome | isolation source: Antarctica rocks | place: Antarctica: Victoria Land, Linnaeus Terrace sud | collected 2015-12-21
CGCCTCGCCGCAGGCCACCCTCGCCGCGCAGCTCACGCGCGTGCCGGTGGACATCGCCGCGCTGCGTCCCGATATCCCGCCGGCGCTCGCGGCGGCGGTGATGCACTGCCTCGCGAAGGACCCGGCGGAGCGACCGGCCACCGCCGAGGCGCTGCTCGCGGCGCTCGATGCCGTGGGGGACGCGCCCGTGCGGGACGTGCCGGGCGGCGCGGTGCGAACGCACAACACGCCGGCCACGCCGGTGCCGGCGGCTGCGCCACCCACGCCGTCGCGCACACGACTCGGGTGGACGGTCGCCACGGCCGCACTCGTCGTCGCGACGGCGGGCGGCGCGTGGTTCGCGCGCGGGCGCAACCGCACCGTAGCGGCCGTGCCGGCCGCGAGCGTCTTGTCGATCGTGCCCGCCCGGGCGGGCGCCGCCGCCCCGACGACCGTCGACGCAGTCCGTCCTACCCTCTCGCGGGCCGACTCGGCCGCGATCGCCGCGGCGGTCGAGCGCGAATTCCAGCGCGCGGCGGTCCGTCACGCCGCGCGGTCGACGACCGGTGGGCCGGCGACCGACGACCGCGCCGTACCGGCACGCGCGTCCGCCGTGACGCCCGGCGACAGCGCCGTCCTCCGCCGTGCGGCCCGCGCGGCCGTCGTGGACTCGCTCGTGCACATGGGCGATCGCTGGGCGCACTACTCACCAGACATGGTGCGATCGCTCGTCGGCCGCCTCGCGTTCGAGCCGCCGCGCGGGTCACCGCCCGCGCCGGGAGACGAAATCCGCAGTATGCCGGGCGCGCCCAGCGACGGCGCGGAGGCGTTCGCCAGGCCGACGCCGCGCGGGCGCTCGGGCGCGTTCGCGAGCATGGCGGCGGCGCTGCCGCCCCCGCGCCCCGGCGCGCGCCGCGTCGTCATCGTCATGCTGCGCGACGCCACCGGACGCGACGCGCCCGGCGCGATGGCACCATTGGTCGAGGCGGCGTTGCGCGCGCAGCTCCGAACGCTGGGCGCGTACGAGCTGACGGACGAAGGCCTCGGCGCGATCATCCGGCACGAGCACGTGCCCGATCGCGAGGTCGCGCGCGCGACGGACGCCACCGCGGTGCTGCACGGGACCGTCATGGCGTCCGGCGATCGCGTGCGCGCGATGCTCCTGGTCTACGACGCGCGACGCGGCGTGCCTTCGGTGGTGCAGGCCGACGCGCCGATCGGGGGCTCGCCGACGCCGCCGGCGCTCGCCGAGGCGCTCGCGGCGCCGCTCGCCCGCGCCGTTGCCGCGGCGATCGACGGGAAGGAGAACGCTCGCCGACCGTGACGCCCGGCCTGCGCGCGAGTCGCCCGCAGGGGTTGCGGCCGCCAGTTAGGCCGGACAGCGTACGTGCCGACGTGCCAGACGTTCCCCTCGGGGTCGGCGCAGCCGAAGTCGTGCGACCCGTATTCGGTGTCGTGCAGCGGGCGCACGACGCGCGCACCCGCCGCCGCCGCGCGCGCGTGCAGCGCGTCGACGAGGTCCGGCGTGCCGACGACGAGGTAGATCGAGCCGTGCCCGGGTCGCGGCGGCAGGCCGTCGTCCTTCACCGAACCGAGCATCACGCACCCGCCGCCGAACCACAGCTCCGCGTGCGCCACCGTGCCGTTAGGCCCGGGGTAGACGTGGCGCGCCTCGGCGCCGAGCACGTCGACGAGCCAGGCGATGGCGGCGGGCGCGTCGTGGTACCGGAGGCCGGGGATGGCGTCCGTGAGGCGCGGGGCGGGCGGGGTGGCGGGGCTGACGGTCATCGGGACCTCGGCGTGAGTGGAAGACGACGGGAACGCCGACAGGATGCGCCGCCGCTCACCGCCCCGTCTTGGAAGAATGTCCGCCACCCGCGTCGTGACCGGCCGGCTCGGCGAGACTCGGCGAGTTCGGGTAGCCGGCCGCCGCCCTGAACGCGCGCGGCGTCATGCCGGCGAACTCGCGGAAGCTCGCGTGCAGATGGGCCTGGTCGTAATAGCCGGCCGCGAGCGCGGCGTCCGACAGTCCGCGCCCGGCCCGCACGAGCGCGAGCGCGCGCCGAAAGCGCAGCACGCGCGCGTACCGCTTCGGCCCCATCCCCACCTGCTCCCGAAAGACGTCGGCAAAGCGCGTGCGTCCGAGCCCCGCCTGTGCGCGCAACGCGGTGACCGACGCGACGCCGTCCACGCGCTCGAGTTCCGCCGCGGCCCACGCGACGGCCCGGTGTGGCACGCCGCCGCGCGCCGCCGTCCGGGCGATCCGGTCGGCGACCCACGCGGCGGCGCGACCGAAACAGGCCGCGACGGTCGGCGCGTCGTGACAGCGCTCGGCCAACTCGGCCGCGGCGTGACCCGCGATGTCGCGCAGGTCGAGCGTGCGCCCCTCGGTCGCGCCGAGCGGTGCCGCAAGGAGGGCGTACGCCCCCACGGGGTGCAGCCGGATCCCGAGCACGCGGCAGCGTCCCTCCGGGGCCTCGATCACCAGCGGCCCCGTTTGGACCCCCGTTAGGCACGCGACGGGGAACGGCTCGCCCGTCGCGCCGTCGTCGACGGGGCGGAAGCAGGGGCCGAGGTGCACGATCAGCTCGAGGTAGCCGCCGGGGAACGTGCGCTCGCGCGGCAGCGTGGTATGGCCGTCGAAGTGCCAGAACATCCGCACCACCCCGGCCAGCGCCGGCGGCAGCTCCGGCGGCTCCCACGCGTGGTGCGTCCAGCGGCCGAGCGCGGAGTCGACCGTGTCGGTGGTTAGGCGCATGCGTCGCGCACGGCGGTCGGGAACGCCGCGCGCACGGCGTCGAGCGACTCGGTCACCGCGGGATGCCAGAGGCGCGACCGGGAGAGGAGGGCGTCGAGCCGCATGCGCGGAGGTGCCGGGCGGACGTCGACCGGCGCGACCCGGCCGGCCCGCAGGTCTTCGATGATCGCGTAGACGGGGAGCAGGCCCAACGCGCGTGGGTCCACCGCGACGCCGCGCTTCACCCCTTCGACGCTGCCCGTCGATTCGAGCGGCGGCCCCGGCATCTGGTCCGCCGCGAAAAAGTCGCGGACGAGCGCGTGGCCGGCCGCCGTGAGGAGCAGGTCCGACGCCCCGCGCCGCCGCACGGTGACGGTCGCGCCGAGCGCGCGCTCGAGCGCGGCGAGCGCTTCGGACACGGTGGACTGCGCGAGGCCCAGCACGTGGGCGGCCGCCGTCACGCTCCCGTGGTCGACCACCGCGACGAACGCGCGGAGTTGACGGAGCTCCAACGCGGGGTCGGACGGGCGCGCCCGGCGGGCGCCGCGACGGGGAGCGTTAGGCATCGTCGCTGCCGGGCGGGCGGTCCGTGCCGCGCGCGCCCTCCGATCGCTCGCGGATCGCGCGGGCGAACGCCGCCAGGGCCTCACGCAGCGGGGCCGACAGCTCCGGATCGTCCGCGATCCCCCGGCCGTCGAGCCGCCGCCCGAGGAGCGGGACGGTGACACCCGCCTCCCTCACGAGGTCCGCGTTCATCGTCGTCAGCACCTCCCGGAGCTGCGCGGGCGCGTGCACCGACCAGGGCGAGGCGCCGAGCACCGCGACCGGTTTGCCGGGGAACTCGACGCTCCCGACCAGCCAATCGAGCACGTTCTTGAACGCCCCAGGCATGCCGTGCGCGTACTCCGGGGAGGAGAGGAGCACGCCGTCCGCGTGCCCGACGCGCCCGGAGATCAGCCGCGACGGCCGGCAACGTCCCGCGGTCGGGGACGTCCAGGTCGGGGTTGAAGTGCGGCAGTGCGCCGACGTCCTGGTACAACGTGACGTCCACGCCGGGGGGCGCGACCAGGGCCGCGGCCTCGAGGAGGGCGGTGTTGGAGGCGCGCGCCCGGAGACTGCCCGAGATCGCAAGGAGGTGCATGTGGGGTGACGTGGGGTGCCGGGCAGGGGCCGCGACGCGTGGGGCAACGTCGCGCGCACCACGAGGCGCAACATACGGCGTGGCGCGTGGCCAGAAGCTGACGTCGTCCGCAGCCGTCTTGACGACTACTTAACCAGGATGTTATTTAACGCACTCGTTCACCACGCCATGCGCGCCGACCCGCTCAGCACCACGCTCGCCGCCCTCGCGGATCCGACCCGCCGCGCCATCCTCGGCCGACTCGCCACGGGCGAGGCCACCGTCGCGGAGCTCGCGGCGCCGTTCGCGATCAGCCTTCCCGCCATCTCCCGGCACCTGAAGGTGCTGGAGCAGGCCGGCCTGATCACGCGCGGCCGCGAAGCCCAATGGCGGCCGTGTCGCCTCGACGCCGCGCCGCTCGGCGCGCTCGCCGCCTGGCTGGAGCCGTACCGCCGGTTCTGGGACGAGAGCTTCGACCGCCTGGACGACTACCTCCGCACCCTCCAACACGACCCGCCGGAACCCCGCGATGCCCGCCGCCCGAAACGACGCCGGTAGTCCCACCACCCCCGCCGCGCCTCACCCGACGCCACCCACCATGTCGCCCGCCGCACCCCCGCCCACCGCCTGGACCATGCCGTCCGACCGCGAGGTGGTCGCCACCCGCACCTTCGCCGCCCCGCGCGCGCTCGTGTTCGACGCGTGGACCACGCCCGAGCACGTGCGCCGCTGGTACGGCCTCCGCTTCCTGACGATGACCACCTGCGAGATCGACCGCCGCCCGGGCGGCCGGTACCGCTACGTGCTGCGCGCGCCCGACGGCAGCGAGTACGCGTTCTCGGGGGTGTACCGCGAGGTCGTCCGCCCCGAGCGGCTCGTGCACACCTGGGAGTTCGAGGCCATGCCGGGCACGGCATCCGTCGGGACCGTGACCTTCGCCGAGAATGCCGGGCGCACCACGGTCACCATGCACACGCGCTTCCAGACGCCCGAGCACTACGCGGGCTGGGCCGCCACGGGCGGACGCGAGGGGATGGCCGAGACGCTGGACCGCCTCGACGAACTGCTGCCCGAGCTGCTCGCGGCGCACGGCCGATGACGACCCGCGTGATCGACGACCGTGTCGCGTACGCGGGCGGATCGCCGCGCGCGTCGACGGCGCGGCGTTGGGCCGCACGCATCCTCATGGGGATCCCGGTCCTGTTCCTCACCTTCGACGCGGTCGGGAAGCTCGTAGTGGCGCGCCCCGTCGCGGCCGCGCTCACCGAACTCGGGTACCCGGTCGGGGTCGCGCGCGGCCTCGGCCTCGTGCTGCTCGCCTCCGTGGGCTTCTACCTCTGGCCGCGCACCGCCGTGCTCGGCGCGGTCCTACTCACCGGCTACCTCGGTGGCGCGATCGCGGCCCACGTGCGCGTCGGCAGCCCCGTGTTCACGCACCTGCTCTTCCCGGCGTACGTCGCGGTGCTGCTCTGGGGCGGGCTGTACCTGCGTGACGCGGCGCTCCGCCGCGTCTTCCCGCTCCGGCGCGACGCGTGACGCCGCGCCGTCTACGTCGCGTGGCGTCACGCGTCGCCGCGAGACGTCGCGGATGAGCGCGAGCGGACTGTCCGCGGCGCGACTGGACCGCATGCACGACGTGATGGCGGGCTACGTCGCACGCGGCGACGTGCCCGGCGTCGTCACGCTCGTCAGCCGCCGGGGCGAGACGCACGTCCACGCGGTCGGCGCGCGAGCAATCGGCGGCGCCCCCATGCGCCGCGACACGATCTTCCGCATCGCGTCGATGACGAAGCCGGTCGCGGCCGCCGCGGCGATGCTCCTGGTGGAGGAATGCAAGCTCCGGCTCGACGAGCCGGTCGACCGCCTCCTCCCGGAACTCGCCGATCGGCGGGTGTTGACGCGGCTCGACGGCCCGCTCGACGACACCGTCCCCGCGCGGCGACCGATCAGTGTCCGCGACCTCCTCACGCTCCGCATGGGGCTCGGCTACGTCATGGGGGCGTCGGGCGCCTCGCCCATTCAGCAGGCGCTGCGCGCGCAGCACCTGCTGCAAGGCCCGCCGAGACCACAACGGCTCCCCGCGCCGGACGCGTGGATCCGTGGCGTCGCGACGCTGCCGTTGATGTCCCACCCCGGCGAGCGCTGGATGTACGACCTGGGCCTGGACGTGCTCGGCGTGCTGATCGCGCGCGCCGCGGGCCGGCCGCTCGACGCGTTCCTGCGCGACCGCATCTTCGATCCGTTAGGCATGGCGGACACCGGGTTCGGCGTTCCGGCCGAGCGGCTCGACCGGTTCGCGACCAGCTACGCCGCCGACCCCGAATCCGGGACGCTCGAACGCTACGACGCGGCGGTCGGCGGCGAGTGGAGCTCCCCGCCCGCGTTCCCGGCTGCGGCCAGCGGACTCGTGTCGACGGTCGACGACTACCTCGCGTTCGGCGCGATGCTGCTGCACCAGGGGACGCACGGGCGGGAACGCATCCTCTCGCGCGCGTCGGTCGAGGTGATGACGGCCAATCACCTGACCCCCGACCAGCAGGCGGACGGCTCGATCATCCTCGGCGGCAATAGAAGTTGGGGGCTCGGGATGGCCGTCACCACGCGGCGCGATGACCTGTCCGCGGTGCCCGGACGATTCGGGTGGGACGGGGGCCTCGGCACGTCGTGGGCGTCGGACCCCCGGGAGGAGCTCGTCGGAATCCTGATGACGCAAGCTGCGTGGAGCTCCCCCACGCCCCCGCCGATCTGTCGCGACTTCTGGACGACGGCGTACCAGGCGATCGACGACTGACCTCGCCCGGCCCCGTACCGCCCGGGGTCGCACGACGCGTGCACGCCTGAAATGGTCCTACGTGCCGCGCGGTGGATGGCGCTACTGGACCGGCCAGTGCACGGTGAGCTTACCGCCGCGCTCGCGCACGTCGCGGCGCATCGCCCCGACGCGTCGCGCGTTCGCGTCGGCGTCGCGCTCGCCTTTGTAACCAAGGATCCGTAATGACCACGCCCACCACCGCCGCGGGCATCCACGGCCGATTCCTCCGGCACGATCTGACGGTGCCCGACGCCGCGGCGGCGGCGCGCTTCTACCTGGCGATCACGGGCTGGACGCTCGCCCCCTGGCCCACGGGCGACGGATCGCCGCCCTACACGACGTGGACGAACGGTACGGTGCCGATCGGTGGCATCGTGGAGCTGTCGGCCGAGGAGGGCGCGCGCGGTGCGCCGGCGCACTGGCTCGCGTACATCGGGACGACCGACGTCGAGGCGACGTACGCCGAGGCGCTCGCCCTCGGGGCCCGCGGACTCGTCCCGCCACGGGACGTCGGATTGGTTCCCGCAGCGGACGGCGCGACGGCCGGCCGCTACGCCGTACTGGCCGACCCGCAGGGGGTGACGTTCGCGATCTACCAGCCGGCGGACGTGGGCGCGCCGCCGGCGGGGACGCCGGCGGTCGGCGACGTGGTGTGGCACGACCTCGAGACGACGGACCACCGCGCCGCGGTCGCGTTCTACGCGCGGCTGTTCGGGTGGGCGCCGATGGCGGCGTTAGACATGGGGCCGGGTGGCGCGTACCAGCTGTTAGGCCACGACGGCGCCGAGTTCGGCGGGACGTTCGACCGCCGGCGCGACGCGACGCCGGCGGGATGGCTGGCGTACGTGTGGGTCGCGGACCTCGGCCGTGCGCTCGACGCCGTACGCGACGGGGGAGGACAGGTGCTCGCCGGGCCGACGGACGTGCCGGACGGTGGTCGCGTCGCGCACTGCGTCGATCCGCAGGGCGCGCGCTTCGCCGTGCACGAGTCGGCGCGCGCGTGACCCCGTCCCGCACGGCCCTGTTCCTAATCCGTGGTTCCGGCGGCGTGCGCGTCACCGCTCAGACATCGCGCTCATCTCCCGGTAGCTCGCCGCGTCCTCTGCGAACGCAAACGTCCCGTGCTCCCGCATCTCGCGCGCGGCGCGGAGCACGGCACCGAGAGCGCCTCGAATCCGAGCTGCGCCAGGATGCGCGCGGTCCCCACGTCCCACGGGTTCGGGATGATGAACGCCCCGTCGCGCTCGTGCCGCGCGCGGAAGTCGCGACCACGTTCCGCCTGGGTTCGCACCGGCGGTCAGGCCGGACGCTCGATCGTCGACGGAATCTCGAACGCTCCGTCGACCACTTCGAGGAACGTGCGCTCTTCGCGCAGGATGAAGCGCGTCGTCTGCGCCCTCGCGAAGTTCTCGCGTGCCTCCCGGTCCGACGTGAGCCGCGCGGTACCGCTCGTACGACGCGAGGCTGTCGAACGCGATCAGGCCCCACGCCACGTCGTTCGTGCCCTCGTGCGGCAGGAAGTACCCGATCAGGTGCCCGCCGCAGCGCGGGATGATGCGCCCCAGTGCTCCGCGACGGAGCGAGCGACGGCCACACTTCGTCCCGGACCGAATGATGAATGTCGAGCACGACTGCGGCGGCGCGCGCGCCCCGTTCGTCGTGCGCACGCCGGACCACCTCCGGGCCGCGCGGACCTGCTACGACCACATGGCCGGGACGCTCGGTGTTCTGCTGCACGACCGCCTCACGTCGCTGGGGTGGCTGGCCGCGGACGCGGCGGCGGGCGACGACTCCTACGACCTCACGCCGCACGGGGCCGACGCGTTGGCGTCGTTAGGCGTCGATGTCGGCGCGGCGCGGGCGGTGCGGCGCCGGTTCGCGTTCCCGTGTCTGGACTGGAGCGAGCGGCGGGCGCACGTCGGTGGCGCGGTGGGGGCGGCGTTGCTCGCGCTCGCGCTGCGGCGGAAATGGATGGCCCGGGATCGCGACAGCCGGGCCCTCCGCGTGACCGGCCTCGGGCAGCGCGAGCTGCTGACGCGCTTCGGGCTTCGGGTGTGAGGTGGTACGGGGCGCCGCCGGAAGGATGCATCCAAAGTGGTCATGCCGAGCGCGGGTAATCCGGTGCTGGCGGGCGCACCAGCGCACGGCGAGCTTCCCCGCCGCGACCGCCTGATCTCACCACCCGTGCGCCCCCGTATGCTGCAGAGGAACCACCGACGGGACCGCGTCGCGGCCGTCCTGTTCGCCGCCGCCGTGCTCGCGCCGGTGACCGTGACGTCCGCGGCTCTGCCGCTCAACGCGGCGCCCCGCGTCCCCACCCGACCCGTCGCTGCCCCGTGCACCGACGCCGCGCACCACCAGTTCGACTTCTTCGCCGGCGACTGGGACACGTACGACGTCGGGGATACGGTCCACGTGACCGCCCGGAAGCGCGTCACGCCGATGGTCGGCGGCTGCGCGCTCCGCGAGGTCTATGAGCAGGGCGACGGCCTCGTGGGCGAGAGCTTCAGCACGTACGACGCCGTCCGCGGCGTGTGGCATCAGAGCTGGGTCACGAACCGCGGGAGTCTCCTCCTGATGAACGGGCGGCTGGAGCACGGGCGCATGGTCCTCACCGACGGCGGGCGGACGTGGGCCCCGGTGTTCGACATCATCTTCCGCCCGCATCGCGCGTTGGGCAGCTCGTGAGCGCCCAGCCCGAATTCCAGGCCCGCAGCCTTTCGGTCTCGTTGACCGTGAACGATCTCCGAACGAGCGTGGCCTGGTACCGCGACGTCGTGGGCTTCGCCGTCCACCAGGAATACGAGCGCGGGGGGACGCTGCGGGCGGTCGCGCTGAACGCCGGGGCCGTGCGGATCCTGCTCGGGCAGGACGACGGCGCGAAGGGAGCGGATCGGGTCAAGGGCAAGGGCGAGGGGTGCTCGCTACAGTTCACGACGACCCAGAACGTCGACGACATTGCGGAACGGATCAAGGCGCGCGGCGGTACCCTCGCGTCGGAACCGGCCGACGTCTGGGGCGCGCGCGCCTTCCGGGTACAGGATCCGGACGGGTTCACGCTGACGATCTCGTCGGAGCGCTGAACCGGTCCGTCCCCGATCGCCCCACCGTGTCCCGCGCGCAACGCCTGCTCGCCCTGCTCCAGCTCCTCCACTGCCACCGCTATCCGGTGCGCGCCGCGGCCCTCGCCGCGGAACTCGGGGTCAGCCTGCGCACGCTCTACCGCGATGTCGCCACGCTCCAGGCCCAGGGCGCGCGGATCGAAGGGGCGCCGGGGCTCGGGTACGTGCTCCGGCCCGGCTTCACCCTGCCGCCGCTGACGTTCACCGAGGACGAAGTCGAGGCGCTCGTGCTCGGCGCGCGGTGGGTGGTCGACCGCGCCGACGCCCCGCTCGGCGCTGCCGCGCGCCACGCGGTCGCAAAGATCCGGGCCGTGCTACCACCCGACCGACGCCAATCCCTCGAGGACACGACGCTCCTCGTGGGTCCGGGCGCGCCGCTCAACGGCGCTCCCCCCGTCGCCGAGCACGCGGGGGGCGACGCCGGCCTCACCATCATCCGCCGAACCATCCGCGCGGAGCGCAAGTTGACGCTCACGTACCGCGACCTCCACGAGCGCGAGAGCGTCCGGACGATCTGGCCGTTCGCGCTGGCCTTCTTCGATCGGGCGCGGGTCGTCGTGGGGTGGTGCGAGTTGCGCGAGGGGTTCCGCCACTTCCGCACCGATCGGATCGCGGCGCTCACGCCGCTCGAGACGCGCTACCCGCGCCGGCGTGACGCCCTGCTGCGCGAGTGGCGCGCGGCCCAGCAGATCCCGGCACGCGCTACTGACAGAATCTGACAGCGCGGACTCCTACGCTCCCGAGGTCGGACGCGACGATGGTCGCGCCCGCGATCTCCCACCGCCGGAGCACCGTATGCTCGACCCGAACTTCGTTCTGCTGTACGTCGACGATCCCTCCGCCAGCGCGACGTTCTACGCGACCCTGCTCGGCCGCACGCCCGTCGAAGCGTCGCCGACCTTCGCGCTCTTCCTCCTGGGCTCCGGCCTGAAGCTCGGGCTCTGGTCGCGCCACACCGTCGAGCCGGCGGCCGCGGCCCGTGGTGGCGCGTGCGAACTCGGCTTTCCGGTCGCGGACGCGACGGCGGTCGAGGCGCTGTACGCCGACTGGCGTACGCGTGGGCTCGTCATGGCGCAAGCCCCGACGGCGATGGACTTCGGACACACCTTCGTCGCACTCGACCCGGACGGGCACCGACTGCGGGTCTTCGCGCCGACGGATCCGCCCGCGGTGTGAGGAGCGACGCCGTGGGGACACTCCTCACGGACTCTGCGGCCGCGTGGTGAGGACGGGGCGCATCGTCGCGGGCGACGAGGCAAAGAGGGTCAGCTGCTCGGGGTCGGCGAAGAGGGCGGCGAAATCACCCGGGGTGAGCGCGCGCGCCAGCCGTGCCGCGTACGTGTCCCGCAGCACGCGCGCGTAGTGCGCGGTGTCGTAGTCCCGGCGGTCGTCCCGACCGTCGGCGTGCTCGGCCCCGACTGCCTCGTCGTCGGACTCCACCACCACGCCGCCCACGCCGGTGTGCGTGCGATAGATCCGGACCCGATCGCCCACGCGCCAGACCGTGCGGCCGCTCGCGAGCAGCGCTTCGTACGCGAGTTCGCGCCGCGCCGCGCGCGCCGCGGCGTACTGCGCGGGCGTCTTCGTGAGGCGCACGCGCGACGACACGTCGGCGGTCGGCAAGGCGCGACGACGGAGCGCGTCGGCGTGCGTGAAATACACGTCGCGTACGCCGGCGACGTCCCCGGCAAGGAGCCGCCCGAGGGCCGCGCGGAGGAACGCCTCGCCGAACGGCTCCGTGCGGGTCGAGCGGAACGCGACCCCGCGCAGGACCAACGCGCCGTCGTAGGCGCGGAGGGCGTAGTTCTTCGGCTCGTGCGACAGCATCGCCGCGTAACGACCCTCGAACTCGAGCTGCACGCGCGGCGGCAGGAGCGCGCCGACGTCGGCCACCACGCGCCGTTCATCGGCCTCGGTCCAGCCCTCCGGCACCGCGAAGTAGACGCCGTCGGTGTCCGCTTCCAGCAGCGTCACGCCGCGCGCGGCGAGCTCGCGACAGAGCAGCGCGAGCGTCTCGCGGCCGCGCCGCGTCACTTCGTTCGCGGCGTGGACGTCCGCGAACCGCGTCAGGTCGCCCCCCGCGGCGAGATACCCGTAGGCGGAGTTGACGACCAGCTTCATGGCCGCCGACAGCGCCTCGTGCGTGTGCCGCTCCGCCGAGCCGGGCGCCGCGGCCCGCGCCCGCGCTTTCGCGGCGAGCCGCTGCTCGACGAGCCGGTCGACCAGGGCGAGCAGGGCGCCGAGGTGGTCGCGCGCCGGGCCGATCCGGTGGGCGCGCATCAGCGACGGGTAGAGGCTCGCGACGTCCGCCTTCACCACGCGGTGCGCGACCCCGGTGGCGAACAGGTGGAGCGCGGCGCCGCTGTGCGGCGTGCCGTCGCCCGGCTCATGGGCGGGGAGGGCGGCACCGGCGCGCAAGTACGCCCGCACGAGCAGCGGGTCGAGCACGCCGGTGGCTGCCCCGGCGTCGGCGAGCCGCTCGTACCGCCGCGGCGCCATCTGGGCGAGCGCGAACGCCGCGCCGCCGAGCAGGCGGGCGAGCCCCGCGACCTCCTCCACGTCCGCGGTCGCGTAGCGGCGCACGCGCGCCGGGTCGCGGCGGTACACCGCGTAAATCTGATCGCCGGGGACGTGCTCGCGGTCCGGGGCCGCGAGGCCGAGGTGGCGTGCCACCGCCTTGAGGCCGTGGCCGGGCAGCTCGCGGGTGGCGAAGTCGTAGCGCCGCACCGCGTCCAGCGTGTCGATCAGCTCGCGTCCCGGCGCCACGAACCGGACGCGCCGCTGCGCGTCGTCGGCGCTGCGGATACCACGCCGCGCGGCGCGCTGGCGCAAGCCCGCCCGCGCGAGCCGCCCGAGGGGGAGGGGGACGCCGAGCCGGCGGGCGCGCCGATCGAGGAAGGGCAGGTCGAACCCCTGTAGGTTGTGGTTCTCGATCACGTCCGGGTCGGCCGCGTGCACCGTCGCGACCAGCCGGCGGATCAGGTCGGCCTCGGCCGCATCCCCGTCGCCGCGGGCCTCGAACACGTGGGTCGTGCCTAACGGATCGCGCACCGCGATCAGGAAGATGCGATCGTGCGCGGCGTCGAGCCCGGTCGTCTCGAGATCGAACTGCAGGCGGCGCAGGTCGTCGAACGCGAGGTCGCGGAAGTACGTCCGCCCCGTCGCCACGAGGTACTGCTCCTCGGGCGGGAGGGCGAGCACGCACGCCGCGCCGAGCTCCCGCAGATGGCGCACCGGTCGGCCGAGTCGGCGGGTGGCGCCGTGCAGCACCGCCGACGTCAGCGTCGGGCCGTCGTCGGCGGACACCAGGAACCGGAGCGCGCCGGGCCCCGTGAGCTCGCGATACCGCACGCGCACACCGGCCGTGCCCTCGCGCCCGAGCCGTGCGCCGAGGTGGCGGAGGTCGTCGAGCCGGTCGAGGAGGAGCCACGGGCGGAAGCGCGCGACCTCGCGGACCAGCACGCCGGTCGCCGCGATCCGGCGCCACACGAGCGCGCGACCGTCCGGCTCGGCCCACACCGACACGATGCCCGGCGTCGGGTCCCACCCCCAGACCCACGCATCTTCGGGCGGCGCCGTCGCCGCGCCCGCCCCGACCGCCGTGTGATCGCTCGATTGCACGTCGTAGACATACCTGCACGAGGGACGCGACGGGAGGTGAGCGCCGCCGGAACGTTGTTGCCGATCCCGGTGCCCGAGGGCGCTCGCCTCGCCGGGCGCGAACCGCCTGCACCCGGTGCTCGGCCGGGTGCAGGCGGCCCGGGGCATGTCAGGCGCGCATGGTGGCGAACGCCCTGCCCATGTAGGCGAACATCTCCGGGGTCGGCACCTCGCCGAGCGTCTCCGCGAGCATCGGCCCTCGTGCTCGTACATCGTCCGCACCGCGGTCGCGATCGCGGGATCACCCGCGGTGAACTCGTCGACCAACGCCTTCCACCGACGCGCCACCGCCAGCATCTCCGGCGCGCCGGGGTCGACGCCCGCCTGCATCGCCGCGCACACGGCGGGGATGATCTCGTTCCACGCGTCGCGGACCTCGCGGGCCCGGGCCTCGCCCAGGCGGGTCTGCAGAGGATCTGCTCGCGAAGCCTGGTAGGCCCTCACGCTACGTCAGGCGCAAGGGGCAGGATGGACGGCGCTGGAATGCCCCGCGCATTCCGGGTGTTAGGCCGCCTGCTGTGGGTGGTCTTCTGGGGCCCGTGGGCTGAACGTTAGACGTGCGACCGGGGGGCGCGCGCGTTCGGCCGCGAGCGCCTCGGCGAGCGGCGTCGACCCGCGACGTACCTCGCCGACGCCCGGTTCGACGTCGATCTGCCCGGCGTTGTGCGCGTCGAAGGTCTCGGCGACGAGCTGCGCGGAGCGCTCGCTCAATCCCGCCCCGGTCAGCACCGACGTCCACCGCTCGCGCGGCGCCACCCGGGCGACGACCGGCCGCCCCACACGCGCGGCGATCGCGTCCGCGACGTCGCGCGCCGCGTAGCGGTACGGTCCCTCGGCGTGGATGACCCGCGGCTCTCCGAGTTCGATGGTCGCCAATTGGTGGCTCACGTCTCGAGCACCGCCCGCAGCTGCTCCAGGTCCCGCTGCACGAGCCGCCCGTCCGCCGCGAAGCGCTCGTCGTCCATATCCGGCGTCCGGAACAGCGTGAACAGCACTTCGCTCCCATCCTCGGTCGCCCCACCCTGGTTGGCGACGACGCGCATCGGGACGTACACCTCCGCGCCGGTCGCCGGCTGGACGTAGTGGTCCAACACCCCGAGGGCGTTCGGCTCGACGAAGCGGAACCCGACCGGCCCCTGCGGCGTCTCGACGATCCACCCCTGGTCGTCGCGACGCGCGCCGAGGCAGAACGCCGGCGCCCACCGCGGGAGATTGGTCGGATCGGATACGAATTCGTACACCGCGGCGGGCGGGCGGCGGATGGAAACGCTCAGCGTTCGGGCGGGCAGCATGGGGGTGGTCGGATGCGCGCTCGTCAGATGTAGCTCATCCACCAGGCGCGGCGTCGGCGCCTGAGCGCCGCGTACGCGCGCGACATCGGATATAGCAGCGCCACCACGAAGAGCCACACGCCGTACACCGTGGCGAGGCCGAACCCCCAGTGCGCCGCCTTGAGCTGGTCCGTCCCCGCCAGGAAGTTGGCGAACGCGCCGGCCGGCAGGCCCACCGTGAGGCCGACCAGGAGCGCGAGGCCGTGCACGACGTAGACGTGCACGAGGTAGGTGAGCATCGGGGTCCGGCCGAAGGCGAGCAACATCCGGCGGACGAGTCCCCGCACCCGCTCGAGCGCGAGGCTGAGGAGGAGGGAGACGCCGAGGGTGAGCAGGGTGTACTGCAGCGACGGCGGATACTTCGAGACGTTGAGGAAGGACAACGCCGTGAACACGCCGCGCGACTGCGCGGACCAGGGCGCGGGATCGCCGTAGCCGTGCCGCAGGCGCAGCACCGCGAACAGCGCGAGTGCCGCGACCGCGAACGCCGCCACCTGCCGCCGCCGCTGGGCGTCTGGCCGCACGAACACGGCCCCGAGCCCGTAGCCGACGCACAGGATCCCGAACCACGGCAGCGCCGGGTACGCGACGAGCCCCGGGAGCGGCGTCGCCGGGCCGGGCGCCGCGAGCAGGCGCCAGACGAGGGCGCCCGCGCCGAAGTCGGTCGCGCGGACGGAGGCGAGCGCGTCGTGCCCGGCCACGACCACCGCCCCGAGCGCGAGCACGGCCGCCGGGGGCAGCCAGAGCAGCGGGGCGAGGAGCACCATCCCGAGCCCGATCGCCCAGATGACCTGGAAGAAGAAAAACGGCGCGCCGAAGTCGAAGCCGAAGCTCACGAGCGTCAGCTCGAGCACGATCAGCCAGAGGCCGCGCGTGCACAGGAACGCCGCGACTTCGCGCCGGCTCCGCCCGTTCGTCCGCTGCAAGAAGGCCGACACGCCCGCGAGGAAGACGAACGTCGGCGCGCAGAGGTGCGTGACCCACCGCGTGGCGAAGAGGAGCGGGGTGGTCCGCGCCAGGTCCGTCGGCGAGAAGATCAGCGCGTCGGCGGAGAAGTACTCCCGGACGTGGTCGAGGACCATGAGCACGAGGACGAGCCCGCGGAGCAGGTCGATCGACTCCAACCGCGCGGTGCCGTGGCGCGTCGTCGCGGGCTCGACGAGCGGGTCCGAGACGTCAGCGGCGGCGAGGTCATCACGGCGAAGGCGTGTGGTCATACGAGCGGTAGGTGATGGGCGGCCAGGCGATACGTACGCGGCGCGTGCGGCGGCGGGCAGTACCACTCGGGCGTCCGACGGCGGACCATTCCCGCCGTCGGTTGTGTTATT
>JAABUZ0100005712.1_pt1 | contig 16088 bp, 10 predicted proteins | sample 5562091 | NCBI WGS metagenome assembly JAABUZ01 (sample SAMN12813069, study PRJNA571459) | rock metagenome | isolation source: Antarctica rocks | place: Antarctica: Victoria Land, Linnaeus Terrace sud | collected 2015-12-21
CGACGAGGGTGGTGAGGGCCAGCGCGTTGGCCGACCACGGCGGGCGCACGGCGCGCAGGCGCTCGGCCAGCGCCAGCGGCGCGACCGCGTAGCCCACGCGCAGGCCCGGGACGCTCAGCGCCTTGGTCAGCGAGCGCGCGACGATCACGTCGTCGAGCGCCGTGCGCACGAGCGTGCCCGGCTCACCGGGGACGAGGTCCATGAACGCCTCGTCGACGACGACGGTCCGCCCGGGCCGGCGCAGGGCGAGCAGGGCGCTCTCCGGATCCAGCGTCCCGCTCGGCGAGGCCGGATGGCCGACGACGACCAGGTCAGCCGCCTCCGGCACTCGGGCGGGATCCAGCGCGAAGTCCCGGGCGGGGTCGCGCGCCACGCGCACGACCTCGACGCCGTGCGCGCGCAGGCCCGCCTCGGTCTCGGTGAACGCCGGGTGCACGCAGGCGGCGAGACGGGGCCGCAGCGCGGGGCCCAGCAGCCAGAGCGCCTCGGCGGCGCCGTTGGTGGGCACGATCTCGCGTGCGTCGCGGCCGTGCTGAGCGGCGAGCGCGGCGACGGCGTCGTCCTCGGAGGGATAGCGGCTCACGGCGTCCGCCAGGGCCGCCTCCAAGGCGGTCCGCAGCCAGGGCGGCGGGCCGCCCGCGATCACGTTGACGGCGTGGTCGGCGTCGCCGGGGGCCACGTCGCGATCGCCGTGGCGGCGCAGCGCCGGGTCGGCCGGCGGCGGGGGGCCGCCGGCGATCGTGAGCGCCCGCCCGGCCACCACGAGCACCACGCGATCCGCGTCCCGGGCCATGCGCTGAGTCGCCTCCCCGAGCAGGTCCAGCCAGGCTCGCGACGCGGCGTCGGCGGGCAGCACCCCCGCGCCGGCCTGCTCGGCCACGACGATCGCGGCGGCGGCCTCGTGCAGCGCGCGGGCCGCGGCGTCGACCTCGGCGAGGATCCGCGGGCCCTCGGCGTCCAGGGCGTGCGGGTCGGCGAACGCGCCCGCCCGGTGCAGGCGCGTGGCGATCCACGGGCCGAGCCCGTCGAGCAGGACGCACTCGCCGGCGCCGCCGGCCACGGCCGCGGCGAGCGCCACGCCGGCCTCGGCGGCCCGCCAGCCGGCGGGGCGCCGCGCCACGTGGGCGTCGATCCGCGCCCGCATCGTCTCGTCCGTCGCATCGGCGGTGGCGACATAGCGCACCGGCAGCCCGGTCGCGGCGGCGAGCGCCTCGGCGTGTGCGCTCTTGCCCGAGCGCGTGCCGCCGATGACGACGGTCAGGCTCACGCCGGGGCGCCGTCGAGCTCGGCCAGGGCGCCGATGGCGGCCGCGGCGGCGAACGCCTGCGCCAGGCGCGGGTGCGCGGCCCAGTGCACGTGCAGGTAGCCGGCCTGGACGCCGCCGCGCACCAGGCCCTCGGTGCGCTCGAACGTGCGCGTCGTCAGCCGCCACGCGCTCGGCGTGCCGGGCTCAAGCGCCTCGACCCTCGAGTAGTGGAACTCGTGCCCGCGGAGCGCCTCGCCCTCGGCGAGCCACGGCGTGGCGGCCGTGGCCACCGCCTCGCGGTAGCCCAGCGTCAGCCGCCCGGTCATCGTCGCGCGCGCGGGCAGCGCGCCGCACATCTCGTGGCCGTCGAGGTCGGCGCAGAGGTAGAGCAGCCCGCCGCACTCGGCGAGCACCGGCCGGCCCGAGGCGGCGAAGGCGCGCACCTGCTCGCGCAGCGGGATGTTGGCTGCGAGCTGCTCGCCGAAGACCTCGGGGAAGCCGCCGGCGAGCACGAGCGCGCCGGCGTCCTCGGGCAGCGCGGTGCCGGTCATCGGGTCGAAGCTGTGCAGCTCGGCGCCCGCGCCCTCGAGCAGTTCGAGGTTCTCCTGGTAGTGGAAGGAGAACGCGGGGCCGCGCGCGATGGCGATGCGCGTCCCGGCCGCGACGGGCGCCTCGGCCTCCGCCGACCAGGCCGGGCCGGTGCTGCGCGGCGCCGTGCCCGCGAGGCGGACGACCTCGTCGAGGTCGGCGTGCGCGGCCATCGCGGCGGCCAGCGCGTCGAGGGCCGCGCGCGCGTCGCGTTCGCGCTCGGCCACCGGGACCAGGCCGAGGTGGCGCTCGGGCGTGACGACGCGCTCGTCGCGGCGCAGGGCGCCGAGCACGGGCAGGCCGCTGCCCTCGAGCGCCTCGCGCAGCAGCTGCTCGTGGATGTCGGAGCCGACCTTGTTGAAGATCACGCCGGCGACGTCGACGTCGGGATCGAAGGTGCGGAAGCCGTGGACCATCGCCGCGGCCGAGCGGGCCATCGCGGCGGCGTCCAGGACGAGCAGGACCGGGGCGCCGAGCAGCTTGGCGACGTGCGCGGTCGAGGCGAGCTCGCCGCGGCCCGAGGCGCCGTCGAACAGGCCCATGACGCCCTCGATGACGGCGATGTCGGCGCCGGCCGAGCCGTGGCGCACGAGCGGCGCCATCAGCTCGGGGCCGCTGAGGAAGGCGTCGAGGTTGCGCCCGGGGCGGCCCGACGCGAGCGCGTGGTGGCTGGGGTCGATGTAGTCAGGGCCCACCTTGAAGCCCTGCACGGTCAGCCCGCGGGCGCGCAGGGCGCCGATCAGGCCACAGGCGACCGTGGTCTTGCCCGCGCCCGAGCTCGTGCCGGCCACGACGATGCGCGGGATCACGCGGGCACCAGCGGCGTCGTGAGGTCGAGCATGTCGAGCGCGGCGGCGTCGCGCTCGGTCAGGCGCCGCGCCGTGGGCGATCCCCCGGCGGCCGGCCCGCTCCAGGTGAGGTGCGGGACGGGGTGCGCGTCGTGCGCGCCGATGGCCGGGTCGCAGCCGTGGTCGGGGCAGATCTGCAGCACGGCGCCGGCGCGCGCGGCCACCGCGGCCAGGGGCGCGACGAGCTCACGGTCGGCGCGCTCGAGGAAGGCGACCTTGGCCGCGGCGTCGAGCGTGTGCGCGGCCTCGTCGGCGCCGGCGGCGTGCACGACGACGCGCGCGGCGCCGCCATCCAGGGCCGCGGCGGCGGCGGCGGCCTTGGCGTGCAGGTCGGTGGTGACGTCACCCGTCGCGCCGGGCGGGACGACGACGCTCGCCCCAAGCAGGGTCGCGATGCCGCACGCCGCGCCGCGCGCTGCGACGACGACGGTGTTCGCGCCCAGCGCGCGCGGGAGCACCGCGCCCTCGGGCCACAGGCGCAGGTGGGCGGCGTGCGCCGTGCGCGGCGCCGGCGCGGCGCCGACGAGCAGCAGCCGGTGGCCCGCCAGCCGGTGCACGGCATAACCGGGCGCGGCGGCGGCCAGGGCGCGGGCGGCCTCGCGCGTGGCCGCGGCGCCGGCCCGCGTCCCGTCGGGCGCGCGCACGTCGACGCGCCACGCATGCTGCCCCGGGGCGACGGCGATCCCGTGCGCCGCCGCCTCGATGCTCGCGCGGTCGACGGGCTCGGCCGGCGTCCACCCCAGCAGGACCGGGATGGCCGTCTCCGAGCCGGCGGGCAGGCCCTCCGGGACGGTGCGCACACGCGCGAGCTCGCCGTCGCGCGCGAGCGCGTCGAGCGCCGGGGTGCGGGCGCGCTCGAGGCTCGTGGGCCGCGCGCCGTGGAGCGGCTCGCTGGCCCCGTCGAGGATCACGAGGAGCTCGGCTCCTACCACTCGATGCCCTGCTGGCCGCGGATACCCTTTGCCATCTGGTGCTTGACGAGCGTGACCTCGGAGACGAGGTCGGCCGCGTCGATCAGCGCCTGCGGGGCGTCGCGGCCGGTGATCACGACGTGCTGGAAGCCCGTGCGGCCGGTGAGCACCTCGACGACCTCGTCCACGTCGACCCAGCCCCACTTCAGCGGGTAGGTGAACTCGTCGAGCAGGAGGAACTCGTAGCGCTCGTCCGCGACGAACTGCTTGACCTGCTCCCAGCCCGCCCTGGCCAGGTCGGCGGACTCCACGAGGTCCTTGGAGATCCACGACCACCCGTCGCCCATCTTCATCCAGTCGATGCCGCCCAGCGCCTCGGCCGCGCGCTGCTCGCCGACCTTCCACTTGCCCGACTTGATGAACTGCACCACGCCGCAGCGATAGTCGCGGTTCCAGGAGCGCAGCAGCATCCCGAAGGCCGAGGTCGACTTGCCCTTGCCGTTGCCGGTCACCACGACGAGCAGCGGCCGGTCGCGCGGCTTGCGCCGGCGCGGCTCGGTGGTGCCGCGGTCGCCGGGTGCGTGCGGAACGTCGACGCCTGGGGCGCTGTTGCGCGCCAGCGCCGAGGCGTCGCCGAGGGGGCGTTCGATGGGCGCGTCGTCGGGGTCCTGCGAGGAGGAGGCGCCGCGCAGCGAGCACTTCGCGACGTAGCCGGGCGCGCGCTCGGCCGGGGTCTCGGGCGTGGTCTGGTCGCTCAAGCGGCGCTCCTGCGGTCGGGACGAACACGGCCCCTGCCCATCCCGGCCGCCTCGGGGGCGACAAGGCGGGTGAGGTCGGCACCCGCGGCGGCGGCGAGCTCGGCGGCGAGGCCGAGGCGCACCCCGCCCCCCTCGAGGTCGACGACGACGGTGCGGTCCGCGGCGGCCGCGACGCGCGCGAGGGCTGTGCGGGCGGCGCCGTGGGGATCGGCGGCGCGGCCGTCGGTGAGCAGCACGGCGATGCGCGCGCGGCCGGCGAGCTTGCCCCGGTCGACGTCCTCGAGCAGCACGGCGGCGTGGGCGATGCCGGCGGCCAGCGGCGTGCGCCCGCCGGCGGGCAGGTCGCGCGCGGCGGTGGCGGCGTGCTCCAGCGGCGCCCCGGGGGCGACGAGGGTGCGGGCGCCCTCGCCGCTGAAGGCCACGACGGCGACGAGGTCGCGGCGGGCGTAGGCGCGGCGCACCGCGGCCTCCAGGGCGCCCTTGACCCGGGCCAGGCGCCGCTGCGCCGCCATCGAGCCGCTCGTGTCGACGATCAGGCACAGCAGCGCGCCGCGCCCGCCGCCGGCGATTGCGGTGTGCGGGCGCCTGTCACCGCGCAGGGCGGCGAGGATGGTGGGCAGGATCGCGATCGGGTCGTCGTCGCGGGCCGGCCGGGCGTCGAGGACGGCGAGGTTGCCGCCGGGCGCGCGGCCGCTGGCGCGCGGGGCGGCGTGGCGGGCCGACCGCAGGCCGCGCGAGTGCACCAGGGCGGCCTCGGGCAGGCGGGAGGGCAGCGCGGCCGGCGAGCCGAGATGCGGAGAGAGCTCGGGCGGCGGCGGCGACGGGCCGGCCGGGGGCGAGGCGCCCGCGAGGTCGGGATCCGGCGACCAGGCCGGCGGCGACGGGGCCGCGCCGCTCGGCGCCGGGGCCGTCGCCTCGTCGGGCGCGGGCTCGGGCGCTTCCGGCGCCTCGGAGTCGAGTGCTTCGTCGATCGACGGGTCGCGCCCGCCGCCTGGCGGCGGCGCGAGCGGGTCGCGGCGCAGGCGGTGGCGCAGCGCCAGATGGGCGGCGCGGTCGATGTGCGCATCGCCGACCTCGGTCACGCCGTCCAGCGCCGCCAGCGCGCAGGCCGCGTGGGCACACACGAGGTCGCCGCGCACGCCGTCGAGGTCCAGCTGCGCGCAGACCGACGAGATCCGCAGCAGCCCACGCTCGCCGATCGTCACCGCTGCGACCAATGCCCGGGCGGCCGCGACGCGCTGCGCCAGGGCCCGCTCGGCGTCGGCCCAGGTCGCGGCGAAGGCCTCCGGCGCGGCGTCGTAGGCCATGCGCCGGCGCACGATCTGCGTGCGCGTCGGCGCGTCGCGCGGCCCCGCGACCTCCACGCCCAGGCCGAAGCGGTCCAGCAGCTGCGGGCGCAGCTCGCCCTCCTCGGGGTTCATGGTGCCCACGAGCAGGAAGCGCGCGTCCTGCACCACGCTGACGCCGTCGCGCTCCACCGTGACCTCGCCCGACGCCGCGGCGTCCAGCAGGGCGTCGACGAGATGGTCTCCCAACAGGTTGACCTCGTCGACGTAGAGCACGCCGCCGTCCGCGCGGCCGAGCAGGCCGACCTCGACGCGGTGCTCGCCCTGCAGCGCGGCGCGGAGGTCAAGCGTCCCGACGAGGCGGTCCAGCGTCGCGCCGAGCGGCAGCTCGACGAGCGGCGCGGGCGCGTCGGCGCCCAGCGCGCTGCCCAGCATCGGCGCCAGCGCCCGGACCGCCGTGGACTTGGCCGTGCCGCGCTCGCCGCGCACGAGCACGCCGCCGACGACCGGGTGCACGGCGCAGACCAGCAGCGCCTCGACGAGGTCCTCTTGGCCGACGATCGCCGACAGCGGATAGGCAGGACGACGGGCCATCAGGCGGTCGCGCCCTCCAGCTGGTCCTCGAGCGCGAGGTAGCGGGCCTTGATCTCGCCGAGCGTCTCCTCGCCGGGCTCGCTCCACATGCCGCGCTCGGCCGCCTCGAGCAGCTTCTCGGCGATCCCGCGCGCGGCCCACGGGTTGGCCTGGTCCATGAAGGCGGCCACGTCGGGGTCCAGGAGGTACTTCGCGGCGACCTGCTCGTACATCCAATCCGACGCCACGTCGGTCGTCGCGTCGTAGCCGAAGAGGTAGTCGACGGTGGCGGCCAGCTCGGCGGCGCCCTTGAAGCCGTGGCGCACCATCGAGCCGATCCAGTGCGGGTTGGCCACGCGGGCGCGGAAGATGCGCCGCGTCTCCTCGGCCAGCGTGCGGACCTTGACCAGCTCGGGGTCCGAGCTGTCGCCGAGGTAGGCAGCGGGCTCGCGGCCGCTGAGCCGGCGGATCGTGGCGACCATTCCCCCGTGGTACTGGTAGTAGTCGTCGCTGTCGAGGTGGTCGTGCTCGCGCGAGTCGACATTCTTGACCGCCACCTCGATCTGCGCGTAGCACGCGCGCATGGCCGGCCCGGCCGCGACCCCGGCCAGGCCGCGCCCGTAGGCGAAGCCGCCCCAGGACTCGTAGACGGCGGCAAGGTCGGCGTCGTCGCGCCAGTTGCGGGTCTCCAGCAGCTGGCTGAGGCCGGCGCCGTAGGTACCGGGCTTGGAGCCGAAGATGCGCGTCGTCGAGCGCCGCCACGCCTCGGCCTCGTCGAGCTCTCCGGCGAGGCGGGCCGCCTCGGCGCGGGCGTGCTTGGCCACGAAGTTGCGCCCGTCGGGCTCGTCGAGCGCGGCGACGAGCGTGACCGCGTCGTCGAGCAGGCTGATCAGGTGGGGGAAGGCGTCGCGGAAGAAGCCCGAGATGCGCAGCGTCACGTCGACGCGGGGGCGGTCCAGCTCCTCGAGCGACACGACCTCCAGCCCGGTCACGCGCCGCGAGGACTCATGCCAGGTCGGGCGCACGCCGAGCAGCGCGAGGACCTGGGCCGCGTCGTCGCCCTGGGTGCGCATGGCCGCGGTGCCCCACGCGACGAGCCCGACCATCTCGGGCGGCGCGCCGGTGTCGGCGACGTGGCGCTCGAGCACCGCGTCGGCGAGCTTGACGCCGGTGGCGTAGGACAGCTCGGAGGGCAGCGCGCGGGGGTCGACGGAGTAGAAGTTGCGCCCGGTCGGCAGCACGTCGAAGCGCCCGCGCGTCGGGGCGCCGGACGGGCCGGCCGGGATGTGGCGCCCGCGCAGCGCGCCGAGCACGTTGGTCATCTCGTCCGTCGTCTGGCGCAGCCGGGGCACGATCTGGCCGGCGGCGAAGCGCAGCGCCGAGACCACGCCGGCGTCGTCGCAGCCGAGCACCGAGCGGCACAGCTCGGCCGACAGCGTGGGGTCCCAGTCGTGCTCGGAGAGCTCGGTCAGCAGCGCGTGCTGCGCCTCCTCCAGGCGGTCGAGCAGGTCGCTGCCGCGGTGGGCGGTGCCGGGGAAGCGCGCGATCAGCTCGATGCTGCGCGCGGCGTCCACCTTCGCCCCGGGCGCGGCCACGAGGGCCGGCTCGTCGAGGCCGAACGCGGCCGCGACGGCGCGCCGCAGCCCCGGCACGCTGCCGCTGCCGTGACGGCCGATCGCGGCGACCAGGCCGCGCAGGTGCGGGCCCTCGGGCACGACCCCGAAGACGTGCAGGCCGTCCTTGATCTGGACGTCCTTGACCTCGCACAGGTAGCCGTCGAGGTGCTCGACGAGCTCGCCGGCGTCGCCGGGGCGGCCGTCGATGCCGAGGTCCTCCTGGAGGTTCGCCTTCTCGATCGCCTCCCAGATCTGCGCGCCCAGGCCGGGCAGCTTGGAGGGGTCGAGCACCTCCAGGCGGGCGTACTCGTCCATCAGGGCCTCGAGGTCGGCGAGCTCGTCGTAGCTCTCGGCGCGCATCATCGGCGGCACGAGGTGGTCGACGACGACGGCGTGCGCGCGGCGTTTGGCCTGCGCGCCCTCGCCCGGGTCGTTGACCACGAACGGGTAGACGAGCGGCATCGAGCCCAGGGCGGCGTCCGGGGCGCACGAGGCGCTCAGCGCGAGCATCTTGCCCGGCAGCCACTCCAGCGTGCCGTGCTTGCCGAGGTGCACGATCGCGTCGGCGCCCCAGTGGTGGTCCAGCCACCGGTAGGCGGCCATGTAGTGGTGGGCGGGCGCGAGCTCGGGGTCGTGGTAGATGCCGACCTGGTCGTCGCCGTAGCCGCGCGGCGGCTGGATGAGCACGACGACGTCGCCGAGCTCGAGGCCCGCGACGATGAGGTCGCCGCCGGGCGACGCGGTCGCGCTCGTGTCGAGGTAGCGGTCGCCGGGCGCCTCGCCCCACTGCGCGACCATCGCGTCGGTGAGCTTGGGCTCGAGCGTCCCGTACCAGTCCAGGTACTCGGCGACCGAGATGCGTAGCGGCGCGGCCGCGATCAGCTCGTCGGTGAGGAACTCGGGGTCGTGGCCGCCCGCGGCGATCAGCGCGTGCATCAGCGCGTCGCCGTCGGCGGGGATGTCGCGCACGTCGATGCCGTCGGCCTTGAGGCGGTGCAGCAGGCCGATCGCGCTGGCGGGGGTATCGAGTCCGACGGCCATGCCGATGCGCGCGTGTTTGGTCGGGAAGGCGGTGAGCACGATCGCGATCCTGCGCCGCGTGTCGGGGTCGCGCAGGCGCGCGTGGCGCAGCACGAGGCCGGCCAGGCGGTCGCAGCGCTCGGCGTCGGCGACGTAGCGGGGCACGGCCACGCCGACCGGAGAGTCCTCGAGCTCACGTTCCTTGAAGGAGATCGGGCCGCCGATGATGCGCCCGTCGAACTCGGGGATCGCCACCTGGGTGGCGGCGTCGATGGGCAGCAGGCCCTCGCCGCCCTCCTCCCAGCGCTCGCGCGACATCGTCACGCACAGCGCCTGGATGACGGGCACGCCGAGCGCCTCCAGCGCGCTCGCGTCCCACGCCATCTGCTCCTCGGCGCCGCCGTCGTCGGGGTCGGCGCCGCCCGCCGCGTCGGCGCGGTTAGATCCGCCGGTGGCGAGCATCGTGGTGACGAGCGCGTCTATGTGGCCGTCGAGCAGCTCCAGGGCGGCGACGCGGCCGTCGTCGTGGGCGCGTCGCAGCGTGTAGCTCCAGACCGCCACGGGATGGCCGCCGGCGCGCTCGATGGCCGCGCACAGGCCGTCGACGAAGTCGGTGTTGCCCGTCAGGCGATGCGAGCGGTAGAAGGTGATGCCAACGACCGGGGCGGCCGGGCCGCGCCCGGCCAGTGCCTGCTCGAGGCTTACGTCGCCGCGGCCCGGAACGTAGACGCCGAGCTCCGCGACGCCCTTGGGCGCCTCGAAGCCGAAGCCCTCCATGAGGAAGGTGTCGGCGAGGAAGCGCAGCATCTCCTCGATGTTGTCCACGTCGCCCGCCTGCAGGTACTCGCCGACCTGCGCCACCGCGCCGGTCGGGACGGTCGACAGTGCCGTCATCTCGGCATCGGGGCGCGCCTCGCCGCCCAGCGCGATCAGCGCGATGCCGGCCGCGCGGCAGCGCTCGGCCAGCCGGTCGACGCCGCCCTGCCAGCCGCGCCGGCCGCCGAGCACGCGCATGACGACGACGCGGGCGCCGTCGAGGACGTGGTCGAGGAACGGGTCCAGGTCGCGCGTGCCCTGTGGGTTGGCGCAGCGCACCTCCGGGAAGTCCTCGGGCAGCCGGCGCACCGCGGCGGCCGTCGCGAGGATCTCGGTGTCGGCGGTCGTGACGAACCTCAGCACGGGGCACACTCCAGCAGCAGGTCGGGAAGGTCGGTCGGGACGCCGCGCTCGATGAGCGCGCGCAGGCGGTCGGTGTCGAGGTTGTGCTCGACGAGATCGCCGAGGGCGTCGAGTTGGCGCTCGCGCTCGGCAGCGAAGTCCACGCCGAACGCGGGGGTGAAGTCCAGGCCCCGGCGCGCGGCCACCCAGCGCAGCAGGGCGCGGCGGGCGTCGTCGTGCTCGAGCAGGCCGTGCCACGACGTGCCGAGCGTGGCGCCGACGGCGCAGCCCTCGGGCTCGCCGTCGGCGCCGGCGATGAGCGCCTCCCCGCCGTGGACCTCGGGGCGGCCGTGGCGGATCTCGTATCCGCCGACGGCGCTGTCGAGCAGGGCGCTGTGGCCGGCGACCGTGCGCAGCACCTTGTCGGCGGCGAACGTCGTAGCCACGGGGAGCAGGCCGAGCGCGGTCACGGCGCCGGCCTCGGACTCGACGTCGTCGACGATCGTCTCGCCCAGCAGCTGGTAGCCGCCGCAGACGCCGAGGATCGGGGCCTCGGCGGCGGCGCGCGCGGTCAGCGCCGCGTCGAGGCCGTCGGCGCGCAGCCGCGCGAGGTCCTCGACGGTGGCCTTGGTTCCGGGCATCACCACGAGGTCGGCGCGGGCGACGTCCACCGGGGAGCGCGTGAAGCGCACGCGGACGCCCGGCTCGCGGGCCAGGGCGTCGAGGTCGGTGAAGTTGCTCATCCAGCGCAGGCGCACGACGGCGACGTCGAGCGTCCCGGCGGCGCCGGCCACGTCGCGGCGGGGCGCCTCGATAGCCAGCGAGTCCTCGGCATCGAGCCCGAGGCCCTCGACGTAGGGCAGGACGCCCAGCGTCGGCCGGCCCGTGAGGCGGGTGATCTGCTCGAGGCCGGGGACGAGGATCCCGTGGTCGCCGCGAAACTTGTTGATCACGAAGGCGGCGATGTGGCGCTGATCGGCCGGCTCGAGCGCCACCAGGGTCCCGAGCAGCGAGGCGAAGACGCCGCCGCGGTCGATGTCGCCGACCAGGATCACGGGCAGGTCCGCGGCGCGGGCCAGCCCCATGTTCGTCAGGTCGCCCGTGCGCAGGTTGATCTCCGCCGGGCTGCCGGCGCCCTCGCAGACCACGACGTCGTAGCGCACGCGCAGGCCGGCCAATGCCTCGGCGACGACCGGGCGCAGCTCGTCCTTGAGCTCCTGGTAGGTGCGGGCGCTTACGCTGGCGTAGGGCCTGCCCATGACGACGACCTGGCTGCGGCGCTCGCCGGAGGGCTTGATGAGGATCGGGTTCATGGCGACCTCGGGCTCGATCCCGGCGGCTGCGGCCTGCATCGCCTGCGCGCGGCCGATCTCGAAGCCGCCCTTCGCGACGACGGAGTTCAGCGCCATGTTCTGGGCCTTGAACGGGGCGACGCTGACGCCCTGGCGCGTCAGCCAGCGACACAGCCCGGCCGTCACGAGGGACTTGCCGGCGTCGGAGTGCGTGCCGGCTACCAGCAGCGCACCCCTCATGCGCGCCGGCTCCGTGGCCTGCGGGCGAGGGCCGCGCACGCCAGCGTCGCGGCGATGCCCACGGCCAGCGACAGGCGCGTGGCGCGGCGCACGTCGACGGCGGCCGGCGCCGGGCCGTCGCCCATGGACGGGCGCGTCTGCGCCACGCCGCCGTAGGCCAGCGGGCCGCCCAGGCGGATACCCAGCGCACCGGCGAACGCGGCCTCGGCCCGGCCGGCGTTGGGGCTGGGATGGGCGGCGCCGTCGCGGCGCACGACGCGCCACGTCGCGCCGGGGGTCCCGCCGACGACCGGCGCGCACAGCGCCGTGAGGGCGGCGGCGAGGCGTCCCACGGGCCAGTTGGCGAGGTCGTCCAGGCGCGCGGCGGCCCAGCCGAAGTCGCGGTAGCGCGCAGTGCGGTGGCCGACCATCGCGTCCAGCGTGTTGGCCGCGCGGTAGCCCATGACCCCGGCCGGGCCGGCGAGGGCGCCCCACAGCAGCGCTCCGACGACCGCGTCGCTCGTGTTCTCCGCCACGGACTCGACCGCGGCACGCACGAGCGCGTCCGCGTCGAGGTGCGCGGAGTCGCGACCGCACAGCCAGGGCAGGGTGGCGCGGGCGGCGGCGAGGTCGCCCGCCTCGACCTGGGCGGCGAGGCGCTCTGCCGCACGCGTAAGCGAGCTTCCCCCGAGCGCGGCCCACGTCACGACCCCCAGCACGAGGGGGCGGCCGGCGCCGGCGCGGACCGCCGCCCGGGCCGCAAGCTCCCCCGCCAGCGCGGCCGATCCGACGAGCAGCACCGTGTACGCGACGCCGCGCCCGCGTGTGGGGGCGTAGGCGACGGCCTCCGCCCGCTGCGCCAGGGCGCCGAAGCCGGCCACCGGATGCAGGCGGCGCGGGTCGCCGAGCACGACGTCGGCGGCATAGCCGCCGGCCAGCGCGGTCGCGCTCACGCGTTGACCCTCGTCACGGTCCAGCGCCCGTCGTGGGCGTGCAACTCGGTCACGCCCAGGGGCGGGGCGTCGACGCGCCAGAAGGCCTCGATCGGCGCGCCGAGGGCGTGCACGACAGCGGCCTTGACGACGCCGCCGTGCGTGACGGCCACGGCGCTGCCGTCGAGGCCCGCCTGCTCATCGAGCCAGCCGCCGACCCGGTCGGCGAACGTGGCAAGGCTCTCGCCGCCATGCGGGCTCGACGCCGGGTCGGTCATCCACGCCCCGACGCCGTCGGCGTCCTCGGCGGAGATCGCCTCCAGCGTGCGCCCCTCCCAGGCGCCGAAGTCGCAGTCGCCCAGGCGCGGATCCAGCACCGGCTCGGCCAGCCGCGCGGCCTCGGCGGTCTGCACGCGGCGCGCCGCCGGGCTGGACAGCACCTCGTGCCCGGTCGGGATCGAGAGCCGCAGCCCGGCCGCGGCGGTGAGCCCGCGCTCGTCGAGGGCCTCGTCGACCGGGAACGCGAACGCACGGGTGGCGGCCGTCGGGGCGTGACGTAGGAGAAGCAGCCTTCTCACGCTGCGACCGCCGGATGCGATGGGTTCCTCCACGGGATCGGGCGTCCCGGAACATCGAAGGGTCGTGGCGGCGAGTTCCTGACTCCCGGGCCGTGTCGACCCGGTCACAGTGGCGCGACCGTCCCGGATTCTCACCGGCTTCCTCGCCGCCGCGCTGACGTGGGCACTCTACTGTTCGCGGCCGTGCCCGCTCGCGATCGACTCGTCCGTCCCCCCACGCCCGCGGGCTTCGATTCCTCGCGCGCGGCGCAGCGCTCCGCCGATCCGTCGGGATGGCGCTATCCCGACGAGGCGCGCGCGGCCGTGCACCGCGTCATCGCCGACCGCCGCGACATCCGCCGCTTCCGTCCCGACCCGGTGCCGGCCGACGCGCTTGAGCGCATCCTCACCGCCGCCCACCGCGCGCCGTCGGTGGGGCTCATGCAGCCGTGGCGGCTGATCGTCATCGCCGAGCAGCCGACGCGGATCGAGGTCCGCCGCCTGACCCAGCGCGAGCGCCTGCGCCAGGCCGACCGCTTCGACGAGCGCGCGCGCCACTTCCTCGACCAGAAGATCGAAGGCGTGGTGGAGGCGCCGCTGGGCATCGTCGTCTGCTGCGACCACGGCGCGCCCGATACCGAGGTGCTCGGGCGCGGCACGATCCCCGAGACCGACGTCTACAGCACGGCCTGCGCCATCGAGAACCTGTGGCTGGCGGCGCGCGCCGAGGGCCTGGGCGTCGGCTGGGTGAGCTTCTACCGGCCCGAGGACCTGCGCGGGCTGCTCGGCATCCCGGCCACCGTCGACCCGCTGGCCTACCTGTGCGTGGGCTGGCCCGACGAGCGCCCAGTGCGCCCGGGCCTGGAGTCGGCCGGGTGGGCCGCGCGGATGGCGCTCGACGAGGTCGTCATGGCGGAGCGCTGGTGCCCGTCGGCCGCCGACGAGGCCGCGGCGGCGGCCGACGTCGTCGATCGCGAGGCGGCGATCGCCGCCCGCGACCGCCTCGACGCCCTGGTCAAGCCGCCCGGCAGCCTCGGGGCGCTCGAGGTGCTCATCGAGCGCTGGGCCTCCATCACCGGCGCGGCGCCCCCGACGGCGCTGCGCGCCGGCGTGCTCGTGCTCGCGGCCGATCACGGGCACGTCGTGCACGGCACGAGCCTGTTCGATGCCGCGGTGTCGGGCCAGGTGACGGCCGCCGCGGCCCGTGGCGACAGCGCCGTCGGCGTCCTCGCGCGCGCCGGCGGCCACGAGCTGCTCGTGGCCGACCTCGGCCTGGCGGGCGCCACCCCTCCCGGGGTCCGCGACGCGAAGATCGCGCCGGGCACGGCCGACCTGCTCGCCGGCCCGGCCATGACCGACGCACAGTTGGACGCGGCGCTCGCCGCCGGCGCCGCGCTGGCCGGGGAGCTCGCCGCGCACGGCGTGGACTGCCTGGTGCTAGGCGAGATCGGCATCGGCAACACCGCGACAACCGCGGCGCTCACCTCCGCCCTGACGGGAGCCGAGCCGGCCCGGACCGTGGGGCGCGGCACCGGGATGGACGCCGCCGGCCTGGAGCGCAAGCGCGCGGTGGTGACGGCGGCCATCGAGCGCCACGGGAGGCCGCTGATGGCTCGCGAGGCGCTGCTGCGGGTCGGCGGCCTCGAGCTCGCGGCGCTGGCCGGCGCCGTCCTGGAGGCAGCGCGCCGGGGCCTGCCCGTCGTGGTCGACGGCTACGCCACGGCGGCCGCGGCCCTCGCCGCCGTCGGGATGGAGCCCGCGGCGGGGGCGGTCCTCGTGGCCGGGCACCGCTCGGCCGAGCTGGGCCACGACCTCGTGCTCGCCGAGCTCGGTCTCGAGCCGCTGTTGGACCTGCGCCTGCGCCTCGGGGAGGCCTCGGGCGCGCTGCTCGCCCTGCCTGTCATCGCCGCGGCCGGCGCGCTGCACCGCGAGATGGCGACGTTCGAGGAGGCCGGCGTGACGCGCCGGCCCTGAGGAGCCCTCATCGCCGCCCTGCGCCTCGCCGTCGTGTTCCTGACGATCCTGCCCGTGCGCCTGCGCGACCCGGCCCCGGCGCTGCGCGCCGCGGCGGCATGGTTCGCGATCGTCGGCGCCGCGGTCGGCGCCCTCGCCGGCGCGGTCGCCTACCTCGCCGCGCCGCAGCTCGGGGCCACCGTCGCGGCGATCCTGGCCGTAGCCGTGCTCGTGGTCGTCACCGGGGCCCTGCACGCAGACGGTCTGGCCGACTGCGCCGACGGGCTCGGCGTGCGCGGCGACCGCGCGCGACGCCTCGCGGTCATGCGCGACTCCGCCATCGGCACCTTTGGGGCGCTCGCGCTCGTGCTGTGGGCGCTGCTGCTCGTTGCGGCACTGGCCGGCCTGGAGCGCGGCAACGCGCTGCGCGCGCTCGTCGTCGTGGCCGCGCTCGGGCGCTGGGCCGCACTCGTGCACGCCGCGATCACGGCGCCGGCGCGCACCGACGGGCTCGGCGCGGGCTTCGCGCCGGGACGCCCGGCGCTCGCCTTTGCCACGGCCACCGCGGCGGTCTGCGCCCTCGGGCTCACGGGGGTCCGGCACGGCCTCGTCGCGCTGCTCGTCGCGGCGGCGACAGCGGTCCTGGTCGGCGGCTGGGCTAGCGCTGCGCTCGGCGGGCGCACCGGCGACACGCTTGGTGCCACAGTCGCGCTCGCCGAGGCGGCGGTCGCGGTCGCGCTACTGGGCCTTGCCTGAGGCCCGAGGGCCAACGGTCAGCGAGATGGGGCGGGCCCGGCCCTCGGACGGCTGGGTCCGGCACTCGTACCTGGGATTGCTACGCCGCATTGCTGAACTGGTGTCGAGACAAAAACCCGAGACAAATTTCGACGCACACCGTACGAGGAATGACAAAAGGCCTCCATTTGGAGGCCTTTTGTGACGCGCCCGAGAGGATTCGAACCTCTGACCTTCGGTTCCGTCCTCCCGATAGCCACGGCCAAAGGGGCTAAGAAGCTGTCTCAGAAGTCTCCCGGCTGCCGGGATAGGCTCGGGCGGTGGCTCGAACGTGGCTGAGGATCAAGGTCGACCTGCTCGGTGGTCGCGGCAGCCGCTGCGAGCCGACACCGGGAC
>JAABUZ0100005714.1_pt1 | contig 16085 bp, 21 predicted proteins | sample 5562091 | NCBI WGS metagenome assembly JAABUZ01 (sample SAMN12813069, study PRJNA571459) | rock metagenome | isolation source: Antarctica rocks | place: Antarctica: Victoria Land, Linnaeus Terrace sud | collected 2015-12-21
GCGCGCCGCAGGGCGGCGCGGCCGCCCTATCCCAGCAGGGCGGCGGCGCGGCAGACACGGGCCCCGTGCAGAGCCGTGCGGCGACGGCGGCGGCGCTGGGGATTGTGCTGGGCAAGGCAGCGGGGCCTCCCAGCACCCATGTCCGCCCCCGCAAGCAGCGCGCCTCGACCGGCGAGGCCAAGGCCGCTGGCGAGGGCAGCGCTGGCAAGGGCAGCCGACCCGGGAAGCGCGCGGCCGTGCAGTGCGGCAATGCGCATCGGCTCGCCGCCCCTGGCCGGCAGGAGGGCTACACGCCTGGCGGTGCGCGCGATGCCACCACTGCGTGCCTGGCAGCAGGCCAGCCCAGAACTTGATCGCAGAGTGCGGGTGCCGCGCCTGCATGCGGCCTGACAAACCTGCTGTGAGGGGCCGGCTGGGACGCCAACAAGCGCGCGCGCGCATGCCGCTGACCGCGCGTGGGCAAGCGCGCAGCAGCCGCGGGCGCTCCGGGCAGCAGCGGCGCCGGCGTGACCGCGCGACCGGCGGCGCGGCCGGGCCGCCTGTGCAGCCCGCGCCGCAGCTCACGCCATTGGTGCTCTCCCAATTAGCGGCCAGGTTCCGCGGGACGGAGGCCATGGCCATGAGGCTGGCGGCGTGCCAGGCCGACGTCGAGGAGCTCAAGGCCGACAACACGGAGCTGAAGGCAACGGTGGACATGCTGGTCACCCGCCACATGCGCGGCCCCACCTCTGTCTGCTCAGGCACGCCTGTGAGCGTCCTGACAGGGCACAGCACCAATGCGGTTGTCGGGCGCTTGCCCGATGGTCATGCGCTTAAACATGGCCATGGTCCGCGCCAGCAACGCTCCTGCCATGGTCTTGGTGTTCTGCTGCTATTACCTGGGGCGCCCCACTGCTGCTGCCCACAGCTGGGCGCCTGGGCGCAAGGAGCAGGGCACCGAGACCATGGCAGGAGCATCGCTGGTCGCGCCGCGGCCATGTTGGAGCGCGTGACCATTGGAAAAGCGCGCGGCAACTGCAAATTTGCTGTGCCCTGCCAGGACGCTCACAGGCTCGCTAGAGCAGACAGAGGCGGGACGCGCATGCAGGCGGGTGGCCATCTCCTTGACTTGTTGCCCTGAACTCCTTGATGTCGGCCTGGCTCTCCGCGATTCTCACGGCTAGGGCATCCGTCCTGCGGAACTTGGCCGCGGACTGCAAGAGCATCATCGGCGTGAGCTGCGGAGTGGCTGCCCAGGCAGCGCAACCGCGCCGCTGGTCGCGCTGTCCATGCCGGTGCCGCTGCCGCCCGGGCCGCCCCCGGCCTCTGCGCGCTGGGTCACGCGCGGTCAGCGGCGCGCACGCGTGCGTCGTCGGCGCCTCTGCGGGCCTCTCACAGCAGACTGATCAGCCACTGGGTACAGGGCAGGGAGAGGGTAGGCATGCAGGCGCGGCACTCGCTCTCTGCTTGCTGTCCAAGCCGCATGCAGAGCCAAAGCCAGCAGGCAAGAGGATGTCAAGGTGAAGCAGCGAGCCAAGAGATGAAGTGCTGGCGCACCCGCCCGTTCCATGCTAAGCCAACTGAGATGTGCCAAAGGATGGGATGGGCGACATTTGCATTAACATGTCAGGTGCCAAGCCGCAGCGCACAGGGCAGCTGAGTGCATGAAGCAAAGGGCGCACAGCCCATAGCTTTGAGGGCCGGGGCTGCACACCCAGGGGCCAAGTGTGTAAGCTGCAGGCGGCCTTGCGCACCTTGGAGTGCACTCCAGACACGGCGCAGCTCGGAGCCTGCTGCCTGCTGCTCCGCGACTGCGCTGCGCAGCAGGTTGTGCGCGTCAGGGCAAAAACCACACACTGCTGACTCACTGCGGGGTCGTGTGATCATACTCACAAGCGCTTTGCCACTTACATAAGCAGTCACTGAACCAACAACAAAAGCTCAAGGGTTTGAGGTGTACTGCAGCCTTGGACGCACCGCCTGACGGCGTTCCAGGCATTGCGCCAACCGCCGAGGCTGTATGCGTCCTGCCTGGCCGAGGGGAGCGAGGACTTGCCACTGCGATCCTCCAGGCGAGCGACAGCGGCTGCCAAGCACGCATGGAGGCGGCTGCACAATTAGGCTCAGGCTGAACGCTTCAAAGGCAATGCTTGATGACAACTGGAGCCAGCTTGGCGTGGGAAGCTGCACCTCAAATACCCTGTACACATCCCTAACACCATCCAAGGACTTGCATCTTCGGTGATGCTCTTCATTCATTCATTCATTCACTGCGTGGACCCAGCAAAGCAAGCAGACAAGCAGTACGCATGTATCATGCATGCCTGCCAGCAGCAAGCGTCAAGACATGAAGCGCGCACCAGCAGACGCAGCAGCGCCAGCAGCAAGCGCATGCACAAGCGTGCAAGCAAGCGCTGAAAATGGGCTGTTGCATAAGCTGCAAACACGCATGCAGCCATTGCGCATCACAAGGCAAGCATGCACAAGCGGTACCGGCAATGGACATGCGTGCATGCTGGCGGGTGACACGTCCCACTGACATGAGCACCAGCCACATACTGTGCCCTCCCCCTGCCTGCCCCTGCCATGCCTGATGCCCTGGTGCGCCATCTGTGCTCATGCAGGAGAGCCCCTGCTGCATCCGAATCTCCTGGGAGGTGCGCTGTTCGGAAGGGCCACCTGACGGTCAAGGCTGGTCTGGTATACTTATGCCACGTATCTGTGCTGGGTGCAGCTGCCCTGCAGAGTCCTGGCAGGCTAAGCACGTGCGCTGCGCAAGGACGTGAAGAGGGGGGTGTGGCTACGGCACCTGCCCAAGCACGTTACCAGACGCAGCGCGAGCTCTCCGCGGACGATCCCGGCGTTAAGGTGGAGCCCGTCAAGGCAATGGCTCCCTGCCGAGCAGACACTGTGCAGGGCCCGCCGCGCTTCTGCCCTTCTTGCCTCTCAAGGGCCATGTGGCTGTGGTCCTGTTCCTGGCAGCAGTATGAAGGTGTTTACCTTGCACGTCTGTCTACTCCCTATGCTTACACAACAGCGTTGCAGCACCACACATGTCCACCACCGCGCATCTGCTTTTGCAGAAGCGCCCGCACTGCCTCCACACACCGCTGCCCATTCTGCTTAAGACCCATGCAAGTCTGGCATGCTGCATGGCTGGCAGATGGGGGGAATGGGCCCCAGAGGCCTCTCATGCATGTCTGCGGGCGGCCCTGCCCTGCACACAGACGAACTGCACCTGGCCCCGCCTAACACCGTCCGCGAGCACCCCGCTTGTTCCGAGAGCCTTTCTTGGTTACTACGTCCTGCAGCTGCGCGCGGCCGAAGCTTGCGGTGCTGCGTATGCGCAGTCACGAGTGCTCCTCCGCCTGCGCCGCGCCTGCTCCCAAGCGCGCCCCGGGCATGTGAGTCACCAGAGCATGCACGCCGTCTTGCTTGTGGCACGGCGCTGGGCCTCTGCCTGTGGCAGCGCCTGCACGGACTCGCGAGCTTGCCAGAGGAGCGACAGCACGCAGTGTTGACCATGGTGTAGGGCAGTGTTGGGAGCCGCACTGTCACCAGGCCGACACGGCTTAGGGCCAAAGCACCGCATGGTGAGAGGGCGCACCCTCCCCATCGCCATGGGTAGCCATCTGCGCGTCCTGCAGGGACCTGGTCTGCGCCTCAAGCGGTCCTGCACGTGCGCCACCTATGGTGCTGATGGCGCTGTGCATGCACAGGTCCCTGGAGACCACCACATCCACCATGGCAGTGGCGCGCCCGCGAGCCATCATGCGTAGGGCTGTGGCAGGCAGTGCACTCGCTGTGCCAGGTTTGCTTTGCCAGGGTTGCGACCGCGCATGCAGCGACTGGGAAGTTGCTGCGCCCTGTCGAGACGCTCATGGGCATGCTAGAGCTAACTGGGGCGGGGCGCGCACGCAGGCGGGCCTCCTGCTGGTCAATCCTCGAGGCCATGACCTGAAACTTGACTGCAACATCCCGAGCCAGCGCCGGTGTGAGCTGGCTGGGCCGCGCAGCAGGCGGCCCGGCCGCGCCGCCGGTCGCGAGGTCCTCCTCGGCGCCGCTGCCGCCCAGGCCGCCCGCGGCTCCTGCACGCATGCATACGCGCGGTCAACGGCGCGCGCGCCCTTGTCGGCATCCCTGCAAGCCTCTCGTAGCAGGTTCATCAGCTGGCATGCAAGCGCGTACACTGTCTGGGCCGGCCAGCGGTCAGGCGGGCACGGCGGGGCGCGCACGTCCGTCCCTGGCCGCCCGCGCGTGCAACGCGGAGGCCGCCGGGGCTGCCTGCCCCGGGCGGCGCGTCCGCGGCAGCAGCTGCGCCGGGCGCACGGGCGCCAGCCACGCCTGCCCCGCCTCCGCCGGCTGCGTGGGCGGCACAGCGGCCGCCGCGCGGTGCCGCTTCCGACCGCCCAGCGCGTGCTCCATCTCACCGACACACTCTGCATCTGTCGGCGCATGACTGTCGCCCCACGCGCCGGCGCCGCCCTGCCCAGGCCGCACAGCGGCACGCCGCGCAGGCCGCGCCGCCGCTGCGGCTGCGCCGCTCTGCGCAAACCCTGCCGCCGCCGCGCCGCCCTGCCCCAGCGCCGCTGCGCCGCCCTGCCCGGGCCCCGCCGCCGCCGCGCCGCCCCCCTGCTGGAAGGGGGCTGCCGCTTCCGCAGGCGCCCCAGCCGCTGCGGTGGCCGGGGCTTCGGGCGAACTGGAGAAGTCCGTGCGATTGACGACGGAGCTCTCGTGCGCCAGCTGCCAGACGGCAACCTCCTCGCTGCGCACAGGGTTGCAGTGCCGCGCGTAGTCTGTTGAGCGCTCGGCCAACAGGCACCACGAGTGGAGGCGCAGGCCCGCCACGAACCACGCGCACAGGTGGTCCAGCGCCCGCTGCACGGTGACCGGCGCGCAGCAGGGCGCCCCGCCGGCGGACAGAAAGTCCTGGTGCCGTGGTATGAACACCGCATTCATGAAGGCGGTGACGTGCCCTGGCAGGCAGTTTTGGCGCGGGCGCCGGCAGCGCTGCGCCAGCCAGGCCTCCGCCTCCCTGACCAGTGCCTTGTACCGGTCCTGGTCAGCCCCCCCAATGTCGTACTCTTGTATGCGCGCATAAACCGCTTCAAGCGTATCCCGCTCGGGCCCCTCCGCCAGAGCGTTGGTTATATAGTCTCCGCCCTCCGCGACTCCCATCAAGGCCTGCAGTGCGTCCTCTGGGTCCTGGTTTAGCTCAGCTTCATCCGCGTACGCCGCAGGCTCGCCTGCGCGCCCGTGGCCGGCCCCCCTCACCTTGGGCGCTGTCAGAGCCACGCATACACATGCTCCAAACCTGCTGGGCAGCTCTTGTGCCTCGCACAGAACAGCAGCCCTGGCAGCCCGCCATGTGAACGGCCGCACGCACATCCTCCTGCTGCGTGCAAGTTGCACACGATGCACTGCAAAGGCACACGGCACTGAACGTAGGACCCTAACCTAGCGGCCGTGTCACGGCCCTGCGAGCGCGCCGCAGCAGGCACAGCCGCTGACCGTCTGGGCAGATTCGGTGCGATGCGGCCGCGCACTATTAAACATTTATACAGGCACAGCAGAGTCGGGCGGGGTGGGATGCGCACGCTGGCGGGCTTCCGGCAGCCGTGCGGCGACGCGGTCGCTGCTGGCGACTCGCGGCTGCTCCACCAGCGCACGGTCCGCCGCAGAGCCGGGCGTCTGAGGGGCCCGCACACAGGGGCTCCCACGTTAATAGCAGCGCAGGCGCATGCGGGGCCAGCGTGGGGACTGCGGCGGCGCCCAAATAGACATGCCTCCAAGGGTGTATGTCGATGTTCCATGCAGAGCAGCTGCGCGGCATGACAGCCTGGTGCAGGGTGGCCGGCGCCTGAGCTGCTGGGGACGGGCGCACCTCGGGCACTGGGTCGAGCGTCGTGTCCGCGGGCGCCCCGGGAGCCTGCACACAGCGGCGCCCATGTTAACAGCAGCGCATGCGCAAGCAGGCAAGGGGTCTGCGGTGGCGCCTTAAGCCCCCAAGCGCCAAGCCGCATGCGCCCTTGCGGGCTGGGTGCGTGGCCACAAGGACATGCGGTCAACACCCGGAGGGGCTGGGCATGCGCGCTCAGTGCGCGGGCTAGCCAAACACGTGCCAGATGTGAGGTCGCAGCAGCCCAGTTACCAGCAGCCGTGCCTAGGGCCATCGTGCATGCCGAGCCAAAGCCCGCATGTAAGAGAATGACAAGGTAAGCAACGAGCCAAAAGACCCATGCCCATGAAGTGCTGGCGCCCAGCACACCACGTCCGGCAGCGGCAGCGGCGGCGGCGCCAGCTGCGTGACCGCACGCCCATAAGACACGCCCGTCACACAGCGCACAATAAGTGCCAGGAGACAGGATGGGCAATATCTGCATCCACAGTCCAGGTGCCTAGCCGCAATGCCTAGGGCCGCTGAGCGCGTGACCCCAGGGGCATGCAGCCCATAGCATTCAGGCCTACTGCGGCATGCCCAGGGGCCGAGTGTGTGAGCTGGACCTCGGCCTCGCGCACCTGGGACTGCACTCCATACGCAGCGCCAATGGGGGCCCGCCGCGCCCGCTGCTCTGCGGTCCTTCTGCGCACAGGGCTGTGCGCATCAGCGCAACAGCCTTGCAGTGCTGGTTCATGCAGTGAACAATTGTCCTGCTCACAGGCGCTTCGCCGTTCTCACAGGCAGTCACTGAGTGCAATGAGGACGCCTCCTCAGCGGCTCCGAGGCAGCACTCGAGGCAACGATTGTTGCCTTGAACGTACCGCACGTCGTCCCAGGCAGTGTGGTGGCTTGGTTGCTCGAGTTGCTCGAGGCTGGCTGCGGCCTGCCTGGGTAAGTGCAGGCGTCGCAGTCGGCCATCGCGGGCCCTCCAGGCGAGCGGCAGCGGCTGCGAAAGGCTCTAGGAGCGGCTGCTTGCCAGGCCAGAGTCAAACGCTCTGAAGGCGATGCAAGCCGAGGACGACTGCACAAACTCGGGCCTTCGAGACAAAGATTTTCAAGAGACGGTGTCCTGAAGCGGTGACGCAAGTGAAAGCTGCAACATATTTAAATCAATGACTGTGTAATTATACAACACGGGCCCATTCCATATTGCAAATTGCCACCATCACATGTTAGGCTGCTTGGTGAACGCAGACTTCAGCGCTCGCTGGGCGCACTGCGCCTGATTGACAGGTTAAGGGCACGTCATGCCTGGAAGCTAGCCGAGCCGTGATTACTTGGAGGACGCGAATGGTACAGGGTGCGCCCAAGACCTGCATCCAGCAAGCCATCCTCAACCAGCACCATTTGCAGAGGTGAGGAAAAAGGGTGGGGGGCCGGCTACGCTCCCCCCAGGCTCTGATTATCCACCAAGCGTGATGTGCCTCAACCTGGTGGAGCAGGCCATCCTGTCCCTGCTGGTGCTACCCTGGACAGGGCTAGTCCTCGTGCGGTGATTTAACAACAAGGCTGTAACAACAACAGGAATAGATTGGGGCTAGCTTGACTAGATGGTGAGTAATGCTACCGTACGGCATGCTAGGATGCCATATCCCAGCAAGTAAGGTTTTAACTGGACCGACGTTGTAAACACTCTGTAACGCCACCGGAGTCTCGCCGCATTCCACCGCCTCTAAGGCGAAAACGCTGGGGCCAGGCACGTTACCAGACTGCTAGTCGGCGCGCCAGACAGACCGAAGGGAGAAAGGTCTGGAGCGGGTGCGGCAGCGGCACTCTTTCATACTCGTGTGCTTCAAGGGTGGCCGAAGGGTACAGCGACTGCTGAGGGCTGCCGCTTACATGCTTGCTGGCTGCCCTGCCCTGCACACGTGTACAGACGTGCAGGCCTCCACAGCACAGACATGCACTGTACAACATGCAGTCCTCCATAGTTGGGTTTGAAGATCGGTACTGGGTGAGCACACTTGCTTCAAGTATATCACGATATCCAGAGCGGACGCCGCGGCTCGACTCCATTGAGATTGTATTGAGCTATGAAATGCTTCGTCCCAGAGTTCCTACACCGTCACTACATTGTCATGTTAATAGCTCTTCTGAGCAGGCCCCAATATACCTGATATGGTGCGCTGCAGCGTGGCGCGCAGCAGAACGCCCCAGTTGTCTGCCCAGCAGGGCTTGTGCGCGCACATCAGCACCCGCGGCTCACTATTTTATGCCAAGCTGGATGCCATACTTTGCAATGCTTACTTGCTAATGCATGAGACTGGCCTCTTGAATCTAGCATGATGAGGACATGCTGCATCTGATAACAGGGTAGCCACCGCGCACCACAAGCACCCCTACCAGCAGGGGCGGGTAGCCGTCAGCGTGCAGCTGGCCCTGTTTTTGTACGCCAAAGGTGGTATTTGCATGCGCGACTGGGGGATGGCGCGCTTTGCGGTGTGGGGGACAGACTCGGGTGCATGCATGCTGGAACCTGCCACGGGTTGGGACGTGGCGGAGTATCTCGAAAATACGGCCATCTGGATTGGCGAGGGCGACGAGCCTTGCCGCGCACGCCTCTGCGGGGCGAGCAATGCCAAGGGCTATGTAATCGGCCTTTGACAGGGTTTGGCGCTGTTAAGCCGCCGCTACCCGTGGACTCAGGAGGCAGAGGACGTGGGTCTGACGCAGATTTGCAATCCCGCGACGTCGCAGCGCGGGGTTGCAGCTCTGCGTCAGACCATGGCCTATCCCTCCTGAGTCCATGGGTAGCGGCGGGCCCAGTAGCGCCAAACCGTGGCAAAGGGCCCATACGTACTTTTGAGCGGTGCTTGTCACGCAGCAGTATGCGCTGCCAGGATCGTCGCCCTCCCCAGCCAGATACCCATGTTTTCCAGATAATCAGCCATGTCCCAATCCTTGGCAGTTCCCGGCATGCACTAACCCGAGTCTGGCCCCCACGCCGCAAAGCAGAGTCGTCAATCAGCTGGCCCGCCTCATGTGCTGTCATCAGCAGCATGTGCAGCCAGCAGGCCGGCTCCACTTGCACTGCTTCGCGACCCCAACCTACACAACCCGTGCTCGCGCCTCGCCCGGCGCCTCCTCTTGGTCCACCGGGGCGTGATGCGCAGCGCTCCGAGCGCTGCCCCCGAGAGCGGGCGCCCTCCCTGGCGCACCTGCATGGCCAGCAGCGCGCCCTCCAGCCTCTTGTCACGCGCGGCATCTTCCTTGCACGCAGCCGCCTCGAGCTCGCCTGTTCGCTCGCGGCTGCCCTGCGCGTCACAAGGGCCGTTGGGAGGGCCAGGCATGCACACGCTACAGACCTGCTGGGCAGCTCGCATTCATGGCACAGAGCAGCAAACCTAGCAGCCTCATGTGAACGGCCCATGCAACAACCACCTGATGTGTGTAAAACGCCCATATAGCACTGCAAAGGCACACGGCACTGCATGTAGGACCCCGACCTGGCGGCCATATCACGGCCCAACAAGCGCGCCGCAGCAGTCCCAGCTGCCGAGCGCCGGGCAGCTGGCGTGAGATGCAGCCGCGCACTGCCAAAGACGCAATCAGGAAAGGCCCTTCGCAGCAACAAGCCGGGTGCTCGCGGCGTGTCTTGGGCAGGGCGGGTGCAGTGCAGCGCGGCTATCTAGGGAAGTGAGCTGCGCTAATTTGGGCGCCAAGTGTGGCACATCCTAATTAACAGGTGGCCTGACAGGTGGCCATGTCTTGTGCTACAGGCAGCGATTGCTCTCAAGGATCTGGACGCTCATCACCTTGTAGCCCCCATACTCCCAGTCGTCCTGCTGCAGGCTGCGCGTCTGCTTGAGCACGCGCCCAGTACACACGAAGTTCCAGTGTGCTCACCCAGCGCCATTCTTTAAAGTCAAGTGTGGAGGCCTGCATGTCTGTGTGCAGGGCAGGGCGGGCCGCCAGCAGGCATACGTGAGAGGCCTCAGGGGCCCACCAGCCCCATCTGCCGGCCATGCAGCATGCTAGACTTCTGGTGCACAATGGGCAACTGCCGGCCAGAGCACGTGGCAGCATTCCTGGAGGCGGTGTTGATCCGCACACACCAGGACTCCACGTCCGTCTGCGGGGCGCCCTGCTGCGCGCCGAGCTTTGTGCAGTGGGCGCTGCGCCACCTGCGCGCATGGTTTGTGCGGGCGGGCCGCAGCGACCGGTGGTCTGCATCGGCGGAGTCCTCCACGGACTGCGCGCGTCACTGCAACCCCGTTGATAGCCAGGAGGTGGAGGAGTGGCAGCAGGTGGGAGGAGTGGCAGCGCGCGCACGCAAGCTGTCATGTACCACATGGACTATTTCAGGTTGTCCGCCGCGGCGGCCTTTGTAGCGGCGGCTGGGGCGCCTGTGAGCGCAGAGGACGCCTACCAGCAGGGGCCGTCAGCATGCGAACAGGGACACCCGCACGCTGACGGCGACCCGCCCCTGCTAGTAGGGGTCTGCTGCGCTCACAGGCCCCCCAGCCACCGCTACAAAGGCCGCAGCGGCGGACATCCTGAAAAAGTCAATGTGGTACATGACAGCGCTCGTGTGCGCGCGCTGCCACTCCTCCCACCTGCTGCCGCTCCTCTACCTCGAGACTGTCTAGGGGGTTGCAGCGCCGCGCGCAGTCTGTGGAGGACTCCACCCACAGGAAACCACCCACTGGTCACTGCGGCCCGCCCGCATAAACCATGCGCGCAGGTGGCGCAGCGCCCACTGCACGAGCTCGCCGCACAGCAGGGCGCCCCGCAGAGAGATTTGGATTCCCGGTGCGTGCGGATCAACACCGCCTACATGAACGCTGCCACGTGCTCTGGGCCGGCAGTGGCCCATCGTGCACCGGCAGTGCTGCGCCAGCCAGGCCGCTGCCACCATGACCACCACCTCGTGCCCCTCCCGCCCATCCTCCCAACCCCCGTATCGCTCTAGCCGCGCGCAGACCGCGGCACGGCCCCCCACCTCCTGAGTAACCTCATTCTGAGCGCCGCCCTGAGAGCCGGCGCCCTCCCTGACGCACCTGTTTGGCCAGCGGCGCGTCCTCCAGCCCCTTGTCGCTCGCGGCACCTTCCTTGCACGCAGCCGCCTCACGCTCGCCTGCGCGCCCGCGGCCGCCCTGCGCGTTACCACGGCCATTGAGAGGGCCAAGCATGCAAGTGCGCCTTTCGGCCGGGCAGCTCCCATGCATGACACAGAACAGCAAACCTAGCAGTCCCCGAAAAAAAACCGCAGGCAACAACCACCTGCTGTGTATAATATGCCCATTTTGCACTGCAAAAGCCCCACGGCACTGCATGTAGGACCCCGACCTAGCGGCCATGTCACGGCCCAACAAGCGCGCTGCAACAGGCCCAGCTACCGACCCCTGGGCAGCTGGCGTGAGATGCAGCCGCGCACCGTTGAACATCTCACAGGCAGAGCAGGATCGGGTGGGGCGGGACGCGCATGCAGGCGAGCCTCCGGCAGCCACGCGGCGGCCTGGTCACTGTTGCTGTCTTGCGGCTGCTCCGCCAGCACGCCGTCCGCCGCAGAGCCGGGCGCATAAGGAGCCTGCACACCAAGGCGCCCATGTAAACAACAGCGCATGCGCATGCAGGCCCGGCGCTGGGCCCGCGGTGACGCCTCCGGCCCAGGCGCTCCTGCTCGTTGGGTGCGTGCGCCACAAGAACATGCCGCCAACACTTGCGAGGGGCTGGGCCTGCACACCCAGTACACAAGCGGCATGTGCCAGCCAAGCACATGCCCAACAGGTGGTCACGGCAGCCCGGGCAACAAGCGGCGGCGCATGGGGCCACCCCGCATGCCAAACCCAAAGCCAGCAGGTCAGACGATGACAAGGTGGAGCAGCAAGCCAAAAGACCCATGCCCATTTAGTGCTGGCGCCCTGCGCATCTCATGCGGCGGCGCCGGCGGCGACGGCGGCAGCGGCGAGCCACCACCGCGCTGCCAGAGCAGAGCAGGGGTGACGCAGGGCGGCCGCGGGCGCGCAGGCAAGCTCAAGGCGGCGGCAATGATAGAGGGCGCGCTCGACGAGTGGCTGGACGATGCGCTGCTGGCCCGCGCCCTCCCCGACGCCCGGCGCGGCCCGCAGCGCATCGTCGTGCCCTCGTCGAGCGCGTCCTCTTCCATTGCCGCCGCCTTGAGCTCGCCTGCGCGCTCGCGGCCGCCCCGCGTCATCATGGGCGCTGCCAGAGCAGAGCATGCACATGCTCCTGACCTGCTGGTCAGCTCTCATGCATGGCACAGAACAGCAACCCTGGCAGCCCAATATGTGAACTGCGCATGCAACAACCACCTGCTGCATGCTAGCTGCACACTTTGCACTGCAAAGGCACATGGCACTGCCGTTTCCAAGGTGGTGAGTAGGTAGTCAAGGTCCTTGAGAGCAAGTGCTGCATGTTAGCACAAGACATGGCCACAAGGCAGGTCAAAACAGAAACATGATGTGCCACCAAGTGTGGCATCAAGACAGGCGCAAAGTGTGCTTGAAGTTACCGCAGTTTCCCTAGATTTTAGCGCCAAACAGCACCCCGCACAAAGTACGTCCTAGGGCTGCGCGCGGCCGACGCTTGCGGTTTGCTGCATATGCGCAGTTAGGCGTGCTCCTCCGCCTTTGCCATGCCTGCGGCCAAGCGCGCCCCGGGCACGTGAGCCACCAGAGGATGCATGCCGTCTTGATGTGGCACGGCGCTGGGCCTCTGCCTGTGGCAGCGCCTGGCGCACTCGCGAGCTTGCCAGAGGAGCGCGAGCACGCAGCCTCAACGCTGGCGTATGGCAATGCTGGGAGCCGCGCTCTCACCGGGCTGACACGGCCCAGGGCCAAAGCACTGTGTTGTGAGAGGGCGCACCCTCCCGGTTGCCATGAGTGGCCAGCTGCGCGTCCTGCCGGGACTTGGTCTGCGCCTCGAGCGCCCCTGCACGCGCGCCACCTCTGGTGCCGGCGCCGCAATGCATGCACAGGTCCCTGAAGACCACCACATCCACCACGGCAGTGGCGCGCCCGCGAGCTGTCATGCGCAGGGCTGGGCAGGCAGTGTGCTCGCTGTGTCAGGATCGCTTTGCCAGGCAAGCGTCTCGCAGCAGGCTCATCAGCAGGCATGCAGGCGCGGCACCCGCGCTCTGCGCGCAGTGCCTGAGCAGGCCGGCGGCCAGGCGTGCAGGGCAGGGCGCGCACCGCCGTCCCCGGCCGCCCGCATGCGCGACGCGCCGGCCGCCGCGGCAGCCTGCCCCCGGCGGCGCGCCCGCGGTGGCGGCTGCGCCGGGTGCATGGGCTCCGGCGCCGGCCGTGCCTGGCCCGCCTCCGCCTGCTGCGGTGGCGGCACTGCGGCCTCCGCGGGCCGCCCCCGACCGCCCAGCTCGGCCTCCATCTCTGCAAGAGATTGCATATACTCTGCATCCGTCACGACGTCGCCGGCGCCGCTCTGCCGGCGCCCCGCCGCGGCACCCTGGGCAGACCCTGCCGCCGCCGCGCCGCCCTGTCCCTGCCCCGCCGCGCCGCCCTGTCCCTGCCCCGCCGCGCCGCCCTGCCCGGGCCCCGCCGCCGCCCTGCGCCGCCCCCCTGCTCCCGCAGCTGCCCCAGCCGCTGCGGTGGTCGGCGCGGCGGGCGGCATGAAGATGTCCATGCCAGTGACAACAGAGTGCTCATACGCCATCTGCCAGACCATGACCTCCTGGCTGAGCACAGGGTTGCAGCACTGCACAGAGGACTCTGCCAGCAGGGCCCACGGCTTGGTGCGGCCCGCCCCCTTGAACCACACCATCAGGCGGCTCAGCGCCCGCTCCACAGTGCGCGGCGCGCAGCAGTGCGCCCCGCTGGCGGACCTGGCGTCCTGGTGTCCTGGTACAAACACGGCCTCCATGAACGCGGTAACATGCCCTGGCAGGCAGTCCTGGCGCGTGCGCTGGCAGCACTGCGCCAGCCAGGCCTCCGCCTCCCGGATGAATGCCCTCCCAGGGCCATACTGCTCAATCCGCGCATAAGCGGCGGCGAGCCCAGCGCGGTACTCCTGGGACTCCTCGCCCCGAGCGTCGCACCGAGAGCCTGCGCCCTCCATGCCGCCCGGCATGGCCGGCGGCGCGCCCTCCGGCCCCTGGCCGAGCGCGGCTTCAGCCGCGCACGCCGCCACAGGCTCGCCTGCGCGCCCGCGGCCGCCCCGCGTCACCACAGGCGCTGCCACAACCAAGCATGCATGTGCGCCAGACGTGTGCCAGACCTGCTGGGCAGCTCTTATGCACGGCACAGAGCAGCCGCCCTGGCAGCCCATTATGCAAACGGCCGCATGCAACCACCATTTTGCACTGGAAAGGCACACGGCAATGCATGCAGGACCCTGACCTAAAGGCCGTGTCACAGGCCCGAAAGCGTGCCGCAGAGGCACAGCCGCTGGCCCCCAGGCAGCCAGCGCGGCATGCGGCCGCGCACTACTATTCATTCTTACAGGCACAGCGGGGTCGGGCGGCGTGGGACGCGCACGCTGGCGAGCTTCCGGCAGCCGTGCGGCGGCCCTGCCGCAGTTGGCAGCTCGCGGCTGCTCCCCCAGCGCGCCGTCTGCTGCAGAGCCGGGCGCCTGAGGAGCCCGCACACAGGGGCGCCCATGTTTGACAGCAGCGCATGCGCGTGCAGGCCCGGCGTGGGGCCGACGGCGGCTCCGTGTGGACATGCGCTCATGGGCACATGTTCGTACAAGGCAGAGCAGCTGCGCGGCATGACAGCCTGGAGCAGAGGCAGGCGCGTGAGTGCTGGGGGGCCGCACCTCAGGCACTGGGTCGAGCGTTGTGTCCGCGGGCGCCCCAGGAGCCTGCATACAGCGGCGCCCATGTTAGTAGCAGCGCGTGCGCAAGCTGGGCCGCCGCAGGGTCCGTGGCGGCGCATCAAGCCCGGGGCGCCAAGCCGCAGCGCCCATGCCTGTCGGGTGCATGCGCTACAAGCACACGCGGCCATCACCTGGAGGTGCTGGGCCTGCACCTAGTGCACGAGCGGCACATGCCAGCCAGATATATACCAGGCGGGAGGTCGCAGCGGCCAGGGCACCTGCCGCGGCGCCTGGGGGCATCTTGCATGCCGAGCCAAAGCCGGCAGGTGAGATGATGAAAAGGTGAAGCAGCGAGCAAAGAGACCCATGCCCATGAAGTGCTGGCGCCCCGCACACCTCGTCCGGCGGCGGTGGCGGCGGCGGCAGCGCTAGCTGCGTGGCCGCATCCTCACAAAAACAAGCCAATCACACAGCGCACGCCTACTGACTGTTGAGGGGATGCGCGACATCTGTAACACAGTCCAGGTGCCTAGCCGCAGCGCCCAGGGCGGCTGGGTGCGTGACTTCCAGGGCATAAAAAGCACAGCTTTCAGGCGTGCAGCTCCAGGCTGCACGCCCAGGGGCCGAGTGTGTGAGCTGGACCTCGGCCTCGCGCACCTTGAAGTGCGCTCCCATCATGGCATCACTGGGAGCCCGCTGCGCCCGCTGCTCCGCGGTCCTGCTGCGCAGCAGGCTGTGTGCATCAGCGCAACAGCCTTGCAGTGCTTGCTTCACTGCATCACGTCACCGTCATTCACCGTCATTCAAGCAGGCACAACAAACGACGACGACTCCTCCTCAGAGGCGTGAGGCGAGGCAACAACAAAGGCAACAAGTGACTTGTGTTGCAGCCTTGGACGCACCGCCTGACGTCGTTCCGGGCATCATGCTGACGGTTGAGGCTGTCTGCGGCCTCCCTGGCTGAGGGAAGCCTGGACTCTGCCATCGCGGGCCTCCAGGCGGTTGGCAGCCGGGAGGCGGCTGCTCGGCCAGGCCAAGGCCAAACGCTTCAAAGGCGATGCCTTTCGATGACAATCACGCAGACTTGGGCCTCCGAGAGAGGGGTGTTCAACAGCACGTCTGTATTCTGAAGCAACGCAAATAACAAGCTGCAACTCAAAAACCAGAGCTTATGTTAATATGGCAGCATGCCCGAGGGCGTGCTTTGAATTCGAAGAAGGGCTGTTGCAGCTCGGCCAGCTCTTGAAAAAGAGTGAACCAGGACGCCCTCGGCGCCCGCAGCCGGCAGCCATGGTGCTGCCCGTCATCCTGCTGCTGGGCGCGGGCGCGGCGCTGGAGATCAGCCGGCGCGTCGGCGCCGGCGAGCGCGCCGCACCCGGGGACACGCCCGGCGCGGCCGCGCAGGCCGCGCGCGAGGCGCGGCTGGCGGCCG
>JAABUZ0100005716.1_pt1 | contig 16081 bp, 12 predicted proteins | sample 5562091 | NCBI WGS metagenome assembly JAABUZ01 (sample SAMN12813069, study PRJNA571459) | rock metagenome | isolation source: Antarctica rocks | place: Antarctica: Victoria Land, Linnaeus Terrace sud | collected 2015-12-21
TCATCGACATCACAAAACAAATCGAGTAAACTCATTGCGAGATCCCTCCGATGATGGATAGAAGTTCTTTGTCCGACTCCTATTCTAACTCATCGGAGAGGGACTTGCTTATCCAGAACTCACGTTATCTTAGCGCAATGTTGCTCAGTTAGACAAGGATGGTTCTCGCGCTCAGGCCGCAGCCATCGGCGATCAGGAGAGGCGCAGAGGAAGAAAAAGGGCATGGCGACCTGCTCGGAAGAGCAAGTCTGTCCGAGGAGAGAGCAGAGGAGGCATGACATCCGCAAGATTCAAGCTGTTGCCAGGCCGAGCAAGGCGGCAACACGTTCTGGAACGCCGAACAGCTTGATGGTCACCTGATCAGCCACCGTGCTGCGGGCATTGCGAGCCAGGCGCGTCTCCCAGGAGAGACGAGTATGAGCCCGCTGCGCGCGAGAAAGGATCACGTCCGCGTTAGTGGGTGAAGGGACAGCCCGTAGTAGTGCAGGCAGCGGGCCCATCTCAACTCGTTGGTGGCGCACCAGCTTCAGGCAGGCGCGTCGGTGTTTTCTGCGGCTCCAGTCCCGCCAAAGCAGCGGTGTGGGACCAACCTGGAGAGGATGCAGCAGCACACTGACCTGGCGCGGCTTGCACGTTTCGCTGCCATTCCATTGACATCGCTCACGCAGTGGGCATGGGCGGCAACTACGAATGCTGGCGGCATACACCACGCGCAAGCTGCCATCAGCTTCCTTGCGCCGTTCGTGTGCTGAAAGTTTCTGATTGGTTGGACAGCGCAATGTCCCATCAGGCTGGAAGGCAAAGTCTTGCCCTGAGAAGCGGCCCGCTTTCCAGGGAGCGGCAACCGCGGGCTTGCCATAGCCTGCGGCTCCTGGCTGCTGTTCTTTGGCCTCAGAGACGGCAGGAGCAAATTCGGTCGTGCGCAGAGGAGTCGGCTCTAACTGATGCCCCAACTCCAGACGGATATTCCAGATCCATTGAGACACCACTTGCCAGCATTCCTGCCCCCAGGCCGAATGACTGCACCAGCGGTCCGGGTCCTGCTCCTTGTCTTCATCGGAGAGGATCGGTTCAAAGGCGCCGCGATGCAGGTACAACTCGACCACATCGCAGGCCGTGAAGGCGTATTGCGGCAGGTTGGTGAAGAAGAGTTCGTAGACCACCTCCGCGCGTGTCACCCCAACCGGGCTCTTCTTCTTTCCGGCGGGATGTGTGGCTACGATCACACGGCAGGGCACGCCATCGGGTCCCACCGGGATCTCGGGACAATCATAGAGGCTGCGCACCATCTGACTTTCGGGACGTTGTTGGGACTGATCAGGTGGCAAGTGCAGACGCGCCGCAACGCTCGGATGATCGAGCAGGTGATAGTCTTTGCCACGGGTCACAAACGTGAACCCAGCCACATCGGTCAGCACTGCCCCATTCCCATATTGTCCATCGAGCCGCAACAGGGTGCGTCCTGGTGAGAGTTGATAGGCAGCCAGATACCGACCAATGGCCGTAAGTCCCTTGCGTAGTTCTTCTCGATAGCGGCCGTTCCCCCGATTCCCGAAACTGCCGAGCCATTGATAGCTATGCGCCTGCGAAACGGCTGTCCGTGTTCTGACGACTTCCCCTCGCTTGCGGCCCCGGTAGCCAGGGGCGCAGATATCATCCAGTCGGCGAAAAGCCGGGGGGAGGTCGTCGGTCTGAGGCAAAGCGCGTTGCCGGGCCGCTTCTCGCGTGCCGTCGATATCGAACACAGTCCAGGTGTTTCCCGTTCGATCTACCAGTCCTCCGGTTTGCTTGTCGGGCGTGAGGGGACGTGCGAGCACATCATCGAGAAAGAGCGTGCGCAGGACTTCGACCGGTTCCTCCGTCAATGCTGCTAAAAAGCGGGAGAGCGCTGAACGAGAAGGCAATCGATCACGCTCAAAAAGCGCCATGAAGGGGATCGCAAAGGGCTGAAGGCTTTCGTAAAACTCTTCGAGGGTACGTTCACCACTGATCGCATAGCCGAAGAGCACGGCAAGAAAATCAAGCACCTCATACCGGCCAAAACGTTTCCGCGCAAAACGCACGTGCTCGTTGATCTTGCCGAGCACACCGTGCTTCTGAAGATACCTGCTGATCAGCACCACTTCGCCAAACCAGCAAGGCGTTGAGAAATTGGACTCCGATGTTGTCTGGATTTTCACCGAGCCATTGGCGATACTTGTCATACCGACCTCCTTGTTGAGAAGCATTGGTTGTGTTCTCTTCAAGGAGGCACATTTCTACGCCGATGTGCTACGGGCTACATCTCGTTGCGCAATCCGTGGGCTATGTCTTCCCTTATAATTTTTTAATGAAGAGATATATCAGTTCTTCACAGAAAAAAAATGGGAAGCCGTGGCAAAATTTTTCGCAATTTTTTACGAAAGGTAGACCGTATACATACATTTTGCAGGGAGATCAAAGAAAAGAATTGACGCTCTTTGATCCTTCCTCATTTTACAAAAATTTCTTAGTTGAGCGTCTATCTAATATGGAAATAGATCGCCCACGCCGGAATTCCCATAGCATTATGCGCCTCGCTAGCCGCTCTTAATGAGTGACAAGACAAAGACGTTTAGCTTGATGGGTGGTGTGTCAGCATCGTAAAGCTAATCAAGGGCACCCACAAGGAGATGCCTCTTCCATACACGAGATCGCGTCGTTTCGTCCCTATGGAAGGACATCTCCTTGCCGGTGCTCTGGCCTCTCCTGCTCCCCTTCACAAAAATTTGAACATTGATACAGCACAACCCTGTTTGTATTGATAAGCGCCTGTAGAATATTTATGAAGCATTGTCAATGCCCTGATATACAAAGCAACGCGACAACCTCACTCAACGTATAATGGATGGGCAACAAATATGGAAATCATTCAGCGAAGAGGAACGTATGCAGCAACAAAGCGGCGCACTCACAGCACGTCATGACAGTACGTATGATGAGAGTGCCAATACAACGATACAAACAAGGAAGACACAATCTGCAACACTCAAACCAATCATCTCGGTAGAGCACCTTGTAAAACGGTATAAACGAGCCACAACCAATGCGGTCAACGATATTTCATTTGACGTCGCTCCTGGCTCATTGTTCGCATTGCTTGGTCCTAATGGTGCAGGAAAGACAACAACCATCTCTATCCTGACCACTACACTTCTCCCTACCTCTGGCACAGTCACGATTGCTGGCTATGATGTTGCGAAAAAGCCGAGCGCGGTTCGCGATAATGTTGGCATTATCTTTCAAAAACCAAGCCTCGACCTGAATCTCACCGCAGAGGAAAATGTACGTTTCCATGCAGCACTCTATGGTCTGTACGCGTTTCGTCCAGCATTCGCGCTGATGCCGAAAGAGTATCAGCGTCAAGTACACGAGTTTGCAATTCTGCTGGACATTGATGAAGACCTTTTTCGGCCTGTCAAAAAGTATTCTGGCGGCATGAAGCGCAAACTAGAAATTCTGCGTAGCCTGCTTCATCGCCCAAAGGTCTTATTTCTTGATGAACCAACCTCTGGTCTCGATCCCAATAGTCGCCATAGTTTGTGGGACTATTTGCACAAGGTACGCATAGAGAATGGCACCACCATTTTTCTTACCACGCACTATCTGGAAGAGGCTGAAAAGGCCGACATGATTTGCGTTATCAACAAAGGTAACATCGTTTCACTAGGCACTCCTGCACAGATAAAATCGGAATTGATCGAAGAGTATTTGCTCATTGATGCTGATGACCGGGCACAGTTACGCGCAGAGTTGATACAACTCAACCTGCCGTTTATAGAAACTCCGCTCTTCAAGATCAGCATTGAGGGTTCACAGGTACATAAGATGCTAAAAGCGATTGAGACACCCTTAACCGTTGTGGAGACGCATCTCCCCACGATTGAAGATGCATACCTTGAGATTGTGGGGGAGCGACAATGATTGGTGCAGCGAGAGAAACGAACGCCATTATCACTATTGCCTTTCGTGATATTCTCAAATTTTTACGTGACCCATCGCGACTTATAGGAACTCTTGTGCTGCCTATCATCTTCATTGGCGCTCTTGGCGGCAGCTTACAAGCAAACGTGGGCAAGCAATTTGGGTATGACTTTCTCCTCTTCACATTCACGGGTATCTTCGCGCAGACGCTCTTTCAGTCGACAGCTTTTGGCCTGATCTCTTTGATCGAGGACCGAGAGAACGATTTCAGCCAGGAGATATTCATTTCACCCATCTCGCGCTACTCAATCGTTTTCGGAAAAATCCTCGGCGAGTCACTGGTAGCACTCACGCAAGCTATCGCAGTCATCGGTTTCGGCATTGTCATTCACGTACCATTCACACCCGAACGCGTTCTGGGTTTAATTGCTGTAGGAATTGTGGTTTGCCTGTTCGGTGGAGCTTTTGGCTTGATCTTGCTCTCCGGCTTTGGTAGTCAACGCGCCGCTAACCAAATCTTGCCATTTCTCGTCTTCCCACAGTTTTTTCTCGGTGGTGTCTTCACTCCGATACAGCATTTACCGCTCTTCATCGACATTCTCTCACGCATCTCACCGTTGCGCTATGCAGTAGATTTGACACGTGACATTTTCTACATTGGGTATCCTGACTATTCGAAGGTCGTTTTGCATGGCCCTGGCACGGGACCGTTAGCAAACTTGCTGATTATCGGTGGAATATTCACAGTGTTTCTTGTGATTGGTACAACACTCTTTGTAAGAAGTGAACATAACCGTTAATAAAGAACTACATTATGTTGTCTAATCTAGTGCAGCAATACACGAAACAGTGGCATGAATAGCAAAAAGCATTTCTTCTATACTCTAGGAGATGAGCGTAGGCCCACCATGAAGCCCTCGCCAAAGTGCAAATGCAGCACAGCCTGTCGCAATTACCATCATTCCATCTGCGATCACCCAGTTAACAATATCAGCACTGGTAAACCCTTGTGTGGACGCTGAAGAAAGGAACAACGCCTCAAGCACGGTTGCCACTAACGCTACTCCCATCGCCATCGTTACTATCGTTGCAGGTACTAATGCAAAACGTAACACGCGTGCGCTGGGTTCACTTCGTGTGACACCAAGTGCAAGTGTGGTAGTTACAGTGATCAAAACGAGAAGAAGGAGGATCGCAATCAACCCACCATTTGTGCCACCATTCCACAAGCCAGCAATTACCAGCACGGTAGCGATAACAAACACAATACTTGCGAACGCAGCAATACCGAAGAGCACCAGGACATCCTTACGCTTCATGATAAAGGCTTGCTTGATAGCAGAAAGGATAATCGGCACTCCCAGTGCTACAACCATAAGGAACGCAATTTCTCCAGCATTCACAATCACACGAAAGGTAACATCCACTTCAGGATGAACACGTACAATAGGTTCCCATTGAGAAAGGGGGTCATTCATATGTGCAAAAAACAACCATGCCAGACCAAAGAGCACAAAGGCAAAAAAGATGAGAATCATAGAACGACGTAGTGTGCGAACCATATCAATCACCCTTTCATTCATGTACAGTGCTGATTGTCAATGTTGCAAAAAGAAGGCGTTGCGCTTCGATTATACCATAGCACAACGCCTCGACGAATAATTTTTTATTCTATCGTCACAATAAGTTTTCCGAAGTTTTTGTTTTCAGCCATAGCCTTGTGTGCCTCGCTAATTTCATGCATTGGATAGACCTGCTCGACTATGGGTTTGACACTTCCATTTGCCAGTAGAGGAAGTACTTGTGTTGAGAAACGACGTGTCACGCCTAGTTTCTCTTCAAGTGTGCGGGTACGCATTGTGCAACCGCGCATCTGAATCCGCTTGCCCATCAAAAGGCCAAGATTGACATTCGCCTGTGTACCACCTAGTGTAGCCAGAAACACCATTCTTCCCCACGTTGTTAGTGCATCCAAATTTTGTGCCATGTAGGCAGCACCAACAAAATCGAGTACAACATGGACACCTTCGCCATTGGTAAGTCGTTTCACCTCGCCCGCAAAGTCTTTGTCTGAGAGGCCTATATCTAACCCAAGTGGTTTGGCTCGTTCAAGCTTGTCAGGTGTACGCGATGTACCAAAAGTGGTCGCACCTACCACGTGTGCAAGTTGAATAGCAGCCGTCCCCACGCCACTGCCAGCAGCATGAATAAGCACACGCTCACCCATCTGCAACCCCCCTTGAGTGAAAAGGCCGTCATGCGCCGTCATGAACACCTCTGGTACCGCAGCAGCCTGCACAAAGTCGAGATTTTCTGGAATGGAAACAAGCAACCCTTCATGGACGATGATGTACTCAGCTTGACCACCTCCGCCAACTATGCCCATGACCCGCTGTCCTTTTTTATACATACGTACGAGAGGGCCAACGGCGTCAACCTCACCTGCAAATTCCAATCCAGGAATGTCGGCAGGCGAGCCTGCTGGCGCCGGATAGGTTCCCATACGTTGCGAGAGGTCGGCACGGTTGAGTCCAGCCGCTCGTACACGCACCCGTACCTGATCGCCTATCGGCTCTGGCGTCTCAACATTTTTTATTTCTAACACCTCTGGTCCCCCAGGTTGAGTGATTACCACTGCTCGCATGAATGTTACTCCTTCTTGCTTTAGATAAAAAATATGTTTTCCTTATTGTACGACGTAGACAAAGAAAATGAAGCGCACAACCTGGAGCCAGGTTGTGCGCTTCATTTTCTTTGTCTACGCTGAGTATGTCTTTCAGGATTAGCCCTTGTTGATTGCTGAAAGGTCAATCTCGATGTTAACATCTTTGCTCACCAGAACGCCACCTGTCTCGAGTGCTGCATTCCAGGAGAGACCCCAGTCGTCGCGGTTAACCTTGGCTTTTGCGCTCAGTCCGGAGCGCTGAAGACCAAAAGGATCTTTTCCACTACCAGAATATTCTGCCTTAAAAGGCACTTCTTTTGTGACACCATGCATGGTCAGGTCGCCTAGTACGTTGTACTCGTTATCGCCTGTACGCTCAACTTTTTTGCTTTTGAAAGTAATTGTTGGGTACTGGGCGGCATCGAAGAAGTCGGGCGAGACTAAATGCCCATCGCGCTTTTCATCGCGAGTGTTGATACTGCTCACAGCTGCCTTTGCATCAACCCATGAGTTTTGGGGGTTCTGCTCGTCAATATGCAGGCTGCCACTAATAACATTAAAATGTCCACGCACTGTGGTAATCATCGCGTGTCGTACTGAAAACATCACTTCTGAATGTGATGGATCGATTTCCCAAGCCATTGAATATCCTCCGTTTGACTTACGTCTTTGTTTATTGCTAGTAACTTTACTCATATAGCAACTTTACTAACTACTGGGAGTATATCACACATGCTTTCTTTTGTCAAGTAACTAATTTTTAGTTAGTACCGTAAGAATTTTCGTTAGCAGATTTCAGTTTCCTATCCACACCTGGGATATGCATGATATAATTCACTTGCGGTAGTTATAGAGAAATGAAGGACAGCCATCATGTTCACCCTCAGTGATATAGTGCAAGGTAGTGGCGATACACTACAGATACAGAGCACTACACCCCTCGACCCTCAACTTGTCTTTCGTGCGGCACATCATGACAGTCGGCAGATCGAGCCTGGAGACCTTTTTATAGCAATCAAGGGTGCGAATGTTGATGGACATCGCTTCATTCCTGCTGTCGCGCGAGCAGGTGCATTGGGCGCACTTTGTACCACACCTGTTGAGGACGTTCCACCCGACTTTCTTCAGATCGTTGTACCTGATGTTGTTGCAGCGCTGCAAGCAACCGCTCGTGTACGAACACAGCGTCAAGAGAATACAACGCTTATTGGTATTACTGGTAGCAATGGCAAAACCAGCACAAAAGAGGCAGTTGCTGCTGTTTTGAGCCGCAAAGCACCAACTCTTAAAACGCAGGCATCCTACAATAATGAGATCGGCTATCCACTCACGCTTTTACGCTTAGAGCCGCAGCATCGCTACGCTGTACTTGAAATGGGAGCACAATGGGTTGGGGAACTTGCATGGCTTTCTAGCACTATTGCCAAACCTGATTGGTCGATCATTACCAATATCGGAGCCTCACACCTTGAATTCTTTGGCTCGCAGGAGCGCGTCATTATCGCGAAGACCGAACTCGTACAAGTACTTTCTTCTAGCGGTATTGCTATCCTCAACTATGATGACCCAAATGTGCGTGCAATGAGTGCCAGTACACAGGCGTCCGTACTCTACTATGGACTAGGCAAGGGAGCCGAGGTACGCGCGATGGATACTGATGGTGATACAGTTTTTGGGCGAAATTTCACTTTGCGCTACCACAATCAAAAACGTAGTATTCAACTCCATTTTCCAGGAGAGCATGGCGTCTCTATCGCTCTCGCGGCGGCGGCGGCGGGATGTGCGGCTGGGATATCATTAGATGAGATAGGCATAGCATTGGAGGCATTGCTACCTGCAAAGGGGCGCGGTGAGATCAAAGCCGGTCCAAACGGCAGCATCATCATCGACGACACCTACAATGCTAACCGTCAATCTATTATCGCCATTACGCAGGCAATGCATGCTACAAAACAATTTCCTATGGGCAAACGTTGGGCGGTTCTCGGCGATATTTTCGAGCTAGGTCCCTTCGCAAAAGACGAGCATATGACAAGTGGTGCCGCGCTTGCCGGAAACATTGACTATCTAGTTGCGCTCGGTGATAAAGCGCGTTACTATGTTGAGGGCGCAATCGCGGCGGGCATGCCACAAGAGCACATCTACTTTTTCAGTGCCGATGTAGAAAACGCCCCGGAGGTAGAGGCAGCGAAACGAGCTGTCGCGGACCTGCTCAAACATGAGGTACAAAGAGGTGATCTTGTGCTACTCAAAGGCTCGCGTGGTATGCGTTTTGAAACACTCATCACTCTCTTATAACGCTCATAATGCACATAACACATATAACGCATAACATTTGAAAGGATAGAGTCATGGCTGATAAGAAGATACGCGTCGGCCTCGTCTTTGGGGGGCGTTCAGGCGAGCACGAGGTTTCGCTCGCCTCTGCAAGGGCAGTAATGGCGAACCTCGATAGCCACAAATATGAGGTTGTTCCAATCGGTATTACGAAAAACGGCACATGGTTATTAGGTGATGAACCGACACGCATGTTAGCGCAGCAAGGAACACACAACACGACAACGGAGCATACAACTGCTGTCACACTTACTGGTGACCCGACCGTCCGTCGTCTCATCCCTTTGCAGGGGAACGAGCCTTTAAACGATAACGGCTCGCTGGACGTGATTTTTCCGGTACTGCACGGAACATATGGTGAAGATGGCACGTTGCAAGGATTGATCGAGATGGCAAATGTGCCATATGTGGGTTGTGGTGTTTTGGGCGCGGCACTGGGTATGGACAAAGAGAAAATGAAGATGGTCTTCGCAGCCGTTGGTCTTCCCAATGTTGAATATTTTGTGTGTCGCCGCAACGAGTGGGAGCGTTCACCGGAAACCGTCATGAATGTGGTTGAGCAATGTCTCGGCTACCCCTGCTTCGTCAAACCCGTCAACCTGGGTTCGAGCGTCGGCATCAATAAAGCCCACAACCGTGCTGAACTGGAACACTCCATTCAAGTCGCGGCAGAGTATGACCGTAAGATCATCATTGAGCGTGGTATCAATTGCCGCGAGTTGGAATGTGCGGTGTTAGGCAACGACGAGCCGATAGTATCGGTTGTGGGCGAGGTCATCGCAAGCGGCGAGTTTTACGACTATAACGCCAAATACATCGACGGTAAATCCCAGGTTATCATTCCTGCCGACCTACCACAGGCTAAAGCAGAAGAGATACGCCGACAGGCAGTTAAAGCATTTCAGGCTCTGGACCTGAGTGGGCTTGCCCGTGTTGATTTTTTCCTGGAGCGTAAGACAGGCAAGGTTTACATCAATGAGGTCAACACGCTACCAGGCTTTACCGAGATCAGCATGTATCCAAAGCTTTGGGCGACCAGTGGCCTTCCCTATGCTCAATTGTTGGATAGGCTTATTGAATTAGCACTAGAGCGGCATGCAGATCAACAGCGCAATAAGACAAGTATATAAACTCGGCTTTTATTTTGATGTTATCAAAAACACAGAAATGCACTAAGATGACACAGGCACCACACACAACCATTCGTTCAGTTCGTGTCGAACCGTTGAACATTCCGCTGCTAGAGCCATTCGCGATAGCGACGGGGAGCGTTACCTCGGCACGTAACGTTCTCATCACGCTCACGCTACAGGATGGTAGTGTGGGTTATGGTGAGTGCGCTCCCTTTCCCCCAAGTACAGGTGAAAGTCAGGAAACGGCACTTGCTGCCGCTCAAGGGTGTATTGCGCTCCTTGAGGGATGCGATGCTGCGCACTGGCGTACTCTCTCCAAACTCGTGCATAGCATGTATTACAGTCAAGCAACCGTCTGTGCAGGTATCGAGATGGCGTTACTTGACGCCCTCACGCGTTCATATGGCATGCCACTCTATGTTTTTTTTGGTGGTGCTAGCACAGGCGTCGAAACTGATATCAGTATTCCTCTTGTCGCGCCGGAACACGCCAAGTTGCTAGCACAGGATATCGTTAAGCGTGGTGTGACCAGTATCAAGGTTAAGGTTGGGAGCGGCGACCTGTATGAGGATGTTGAGCGTGTCGAGGCTATCCGCGAAGTCGCCCCTGGTCTTGGATTGACACTTGATGCCAATCAAGGCTATACTCCAAATGAGGCATTACTCTGTTTAGAGGCTCTAGATGATCATGATATTCGTCCTCTCATGATGGAACAACCTGTACTCAAAGACGACTACGACGGGTTACGCTACATTTCCCAACATACTTCTGTCCCCATATTCGCAGATGAAAGTGCCTCTAGTCCCGCAGAAGTCGCACGTCTCATCAAAATGCAAGCTGTATCGGGTATAAACATCAAGCTCATGAAATCTGGCTTTGTCGGGGCAATGGATATCGCCGCCATCTGCCGCGCCAATGGCATGCAGCTTATGATAGGCGCAATGATCGAGTCGAGACTGGCCATCAGTGCCGCCGCGCACTTTGTAGCAGGTGTTGGTGGCTTCCGCTACGTTGATTTGGACACGCCCATGCTCCTCGCTGAAAATCCCTTTATAGGAGGCTACGAGCAACGAGATGGCACATATGATGTGTCAAGTGTAAAAAGTGGACTGGGAATAGAACGAAAATAGCAAAAATTGCCCATTTCCCCCTACTTTTGAGTGTCAAATTTCTCATATACTTGTAATATGGAGCTAAACACGTATACTAAGGGGAAATTCTTAGGAGGAATAGGTATGCCCTCAGGACTTCTGGATCAGCCACTTTCTCGACGATATAGGCATCTTCTACATAAAGTATTGTATCCAAAGCCTGAACCAATGACACATACACGTGCATTTTGGTGGGCAACAGGACTTGTCATACTTGCGATGCTCCTTTTTGCCGCCTTCTTTATTCTCTACATGACACAGTTACAGGATGCCTATATGACACATGCGGAAGACCTTGGCATCATGGATCAGGCTATCTGGAATACAGTGCATGGAAATTTCCTCCACCAGACGATCTGCAATAGTTTGACAGATACCAATTGTTATCAACTCTCTGGCATTTCTCGGTTCTCCATTCACGTCGAGCCAATCCTTTTGCCTCTCTCGCTACTCTATTTACTTGCTCCCACACCAAAGTCACTCGTAATATTGCAAACGCTGATCGTGGCAAGCGGAGCACTTCCAGCATTTTGGCTAGCACGTCTGCGACTACGTAATGAATGGATTGGTGTTGTGTGTGCTGCTCTCTACCTGCTCTACCCCGCTCAACAACAGGCTAGCGTGTTCGATTTTCACGCGGTAACGCTGACCACTGCCTTCCTTATGTTTACGCTTTATTTTCTTTATACACGTCAGACACGCTGGCTCTTTATCTTTGCCATTCTCTCAATGGCGTGCAAAGAAGAGATTCCGGGCATTATTGCATTGCTTGGTCTCTGGTCGTTACTCTTTCAACATCGCTGGCGTAGCGGTCTAGCCCTAATCACGCTTGCTTTTGCATGGTTTGGCATGAGCCTTGTCATACTCCATATTTTCAGCCCTACCGGGCATTCGTTACTTACTTCTCGCTATGAATATTTAGGAAAAAGTCCTGCACAAATTCTCCATACCATTGTATTTCATGCTAAAACCTTGCTGAAGAAACATTTATTTGAGCACAATCATGCCTATTATCTTAAAGTTCTGCTAACACCAACGGGATATCTCGCCCTGCTAGCTCCGTGGATTTTGCTCCTCGCGCTACCAACTCTTCTCCTCAATCTACTGAGTAGCGATGCTCAGATGTATAGCGGCCTCTTCCAGTACAGTGCTGAAATCGTTCCTATTTTCATTTTCGCGACGATAGAGGCACTTTGGCTGCTCCAATGGCTTGGGCGCAAGAGTGTTTCATTAGCAAAAGAGTGGATAGCACGAATGCCAGCACAACAATGGCGAGGAAGCGGTCTTGTCCCCTTCACATATGCTCGAACGATACGGCAGACAGGAATACTCGTACTCCTGGGAGGCTATCTACTGCTGAGTGTGGGACGTGCCGATATTTACCAGGGTGTAACACCATTGACGCGCGGGTTTACCTGGCCTCAACGTTCTTTCCATACTGCACTAGCACAATGGTTTGTGCGAGACATTCCACCAACAGCCTCGGTATCTGCCCAATCGTCACTTGTGCCGCATGTCAGTCATCGCGCGAAGATATATTTATTCCCCTATGCAGATACAACCGCTGACTATATCTTTCTTGATGTAACGAGTGATCTATATCCGTTTGTGAACTCACTGGATTATATTCGTGCAGTGAAAACGCTACTCCTCGATGGCTCGTACGGTATTGTTGCTGCCCACAGTGGATACCTTTTGCTTAAGCACGGTCTCGTGAGTCCAGGAGTCTCCTCATTCTCGGCTGTTCAACCTGCGGATGCACCTGATGTCAGTGACGTGTTACCAGAACTGCCAAAACCGTTCTGTTCATATGACCAAGTAATTCAGAGCAAGGTGCCCAATCTGGTTCAGGTATCGTTCTCTCAAAGCAGTCCATCCTCATCTGGTACAATGAATTTGGTTGGTTATTCCGTAGCTGCACCAAGCACAATAAGTATTTCTGCTGGCTACCTCTCGCTGACCACCTACTGGCAGGTCAACGATACGATAGAAATGCCACTCCAGCAAGTCGTCTTGGTTACGGATAAGTACGGTCATGAGCATCTTGTTAGTACTGATGTTCCCTTGGTCTACTGGTGCCAAACGAATACGTGGAAACCAGGAACGATTGTGCGGTTAACAAGTCGTGTTTTTTCTTTACGGAACATCACACTCCCACAAGGGCATGCACAACTCTCATTCGCGCTTGTGCCATTGCTTCAACCAGCTAAGAGCGTCATGGACGTACAGGCGCGGCTTCCTATTCATGTTATTCACGCACCGAACACCGTCAAAGTGTTACCGGGAACAAATGCACTTCAGGTGATGCCGCTGACATTGATAGCATAGTTAGCGCGTGGGTTAGTGCCTTGTAGAGCGGATTGGTGAGCATGGCAGGGGCAAGTTGATGCTTTGCTTTACCTGTATGCCTCGGCCTGTAAATTGAACAACTCTGCATAACGACCATCTAACTGCATCAATTGCGCATGTGATCCATTTTCAAGGATTGCCCCATTTGTTTTCAACATAAAATGTGACAGCATGAGTGCCTCAAATTCTTACTCGAATTTTCTTACAATTTGAGACGATGGCGGTTTTTAGCGTATCACGCTGTTCGTTCACGTCAAGAGAGCGAAGCGACCTTGACTTGGCCTCACATGCGTGATCATGAGACGGTATGCCATTCGTCCTCAAAAAAAACACAGGTTTTTTGTTGCTTTCTGCCACATTTTTCAATTAACAGAACAATAAACAAATGTAAGAAACGAAAGTATCATTGTGTTAAAAATTCAATTATTGAAAACACCCATTCTCCAACACGAAAATTCTGTCTGCGAGGCGCACAGTACTAAAGCGATGGCTGATAAAAAGAGCTGTTTTACCTTCGGTTAGAGTACGGAAGTGTGAGAAGACTTCCGATTCCGCCTGTGCATCAAGAGAACTCGTGGGTTCATCTAGAATGAGGATACGTGCATCGCGTATAAACGCCCGTGCCAACGCGATCTTTTGCCATTCACCGCCGCTTAACTGCGTGCCCTTCTCAAACCACTTGCCGAGCATTGTATCATACTGTTCTGGTAGCTTCTCGATGACTGCATTCGCTCCGCTCTTACGAGCCGCACTCATTACCAGTTCTTGATCTTCGATCTGAGCAATACGCCCAACACCAATATTCTCGCGTGCGCTCATGTAGTATGTTACGTAATCCTGAAAAATAACACCAACCTGCTCACGCAACTCTTTCAAATCATATTCCTTGATGTTATGCCCACCGATCAGAATTTCGCCATCGTCCGGGTCATACAAGCGCGTCAACAACTTCACCATTGTTGTCTTACCAGCACCGTTACGTCCAACCAGCGCGATAGACTCACCCGCTTGAATTTTGAAACTGACATGTTTCAACGCATACTGTGTCTCCGGGTCTTTGCCTGGATAGGTAAAACTCACGTTCCGAAACTCGATATCCAGACCCTTCACATCAGCATTCGGAAGCATAGGTTCTGGTCGGGCAGGTGAGACAATTTTTGGTTCGTAGGCCATAAAATCGAACAACGTGTTGATGTAGAGATTGTTCTCATACGTGTTGGAGATGCCGTTTAACAAGCTTTGAAAGCTTTGTCCAGCCTGTACCGCCGCCTGTGTATACGCGATCAGACCCCCAATACCAAGTGAACCAGTCACTGCGCGGATTGCAACATACAGATAAATCACTGTATTCGCCGCGCCAGTAAGTCCCGTCCACAAAAAATTCATCAGATAGCGTCGTAACACAATACTTTTATTTTCTTCGTAAAACTTGGTTGCGAGACGAACAAATTGCGCAATAAAGAAACTGCCGAGCGTAAATAGCTTTACCTCTTTATTGTACGTATCGGTACTCATCAGGGCGACAAAGTAGCCCATCATTCGGCGCTCAGGCGATTGCCGCCGCATGCGTTGATAGCCTATCCAACCATATTTCGCACTAGAGATGAAAGCGGGAATAGGAATGATCAGCGCAACAATCGCCAACCACCATTCAAGGCGAAGTAAAATTACAATGACCGATAAGAGGGTCACAGTAGTACGGAATAGATCGAATGTTTGTGAAATCATCGACACAGGTTGGTATGTCGATTGATCGGTGGCTTGCCGAAGCTTATCATAGAACGTCGAGTCTTCAAAAAAAGCAAGGTCAAGCGTGTTCGACTTTTCCAACACCATTAACTGGACTTTGTTAGAAACTTTTTCCTGTAACAGTTGCTGTACGATATTACCTAAGGTGCTCAGTAAGCTTGTTAGCAACACAACCAGGAGTTGAAGGCCAACAGGTAGCCAGATTGGATTGACCGAGCGTAGCCGAATGCCTAACTCTACACTATTGACGACGAACTGTGTAATTTCAATACTCAATGCTGGCATAAAGCCCTGTAGGATACTCAGCACACCCATAAATACAGTCAACAGAGTACTCGCGGACAACACGAGTTTCAGCACACGTGGAATACTGGCAAATGCAATAGGCACCTGGCGTAGACTAAAACCGTCCTCATCGGGATTACGGGTTCGTCTACGTGGCACTGGTGGTGAACTCACAATCTGGCTCATTAGCTGGCTGACTCGCTCTCTTGTTTTTTTTCGCTACAGTATAGCGTATGAACGGAGGCAGTGCATCGTCATTTTGGTCAGTCTTCGTCCCTGTTCTTTTCTACAGGAAGCATTTTATTGTGAGCACAATATCCATTTCATGCCTCGTTCTACATAACCAACGTGAGTTCTGGATAAGTAGGACCCCTCTCCGATGAGTTAGAATAGGAGTTAGACAAACAGCTTCTATCCATCATCGGAGGGATCTCGCAATGAGTTTACTCGAGTTGTTCTGCGAGGCTCGA
>JAABUZ0100005719.1_pt1 | contig 16067 bp, 11 predicted proteins | sample 5562091 | NCBI WGS metagenome assembly JAABUZ01 (sample SAMN12813069, study PRJNA571459) | rock metagenome | isolation source: Antarctica rocks | place: Antarctica: Victoria Land, Linnaeus Terrace sud | collected 2015-12-21
ACCGCCTCCAAGTAGTAATCCGCCTGCCCTGCGCCGAGCTTCCCGATCGACAACACCCTCCCCACTCCGCAGCGTCCCGCGATTCGGGGGCACCATGGTGCAAGTGTGTGAGAAGCTTTTTCGCGGGTGGCGCCTGCCACAAGGCCGGTCCTTGCCAACCGCGGTTGCGCTGCCGCCAGAAGGAGCGGCCCGAAGGGACGCGACTCGTCGATCATCAGATCGACGAGAAGAAGGTTCGCGTCGGAGCCGGAGGTCGCATTCGCGGCGGGCGATGTCTCAGGAGCCCTGTTCAGCTCGCGTCGCGGAGGCGGATGGTTCGGCCCGCCGCGTCATCTCGTCTTGTCCACGGCACGCGCTTCGGTGGCGGATCGTGAGCCCGCAGGGTGGCGGGACGCACAGCAGAGCGGTGGAGGACAACCGGCGAGGGTCGACTCGATGGGGTCGTACCCCGCGCCGGTTTTTAGGCCTTCCCCGCCATGCGCAAGGCGTTCGGCTTGATGTTGCTCGTGCGTCGTGAGCAAGACGGCGTCTGTGGTCGGCGTATAGCGTGCTGCGGCTAGTGAGCGTGGGAGTGGATATCCGGCCGGTCCTGACGCAGGGCGATGTGGGGGCGTTCATCGAGCTGCCGTTCGGGCTCTACGCCGGCGAGCCGCGGTGGATCCCGCCGCTGCGCCTCGAGCGACGGGCGTTTCTGTCGCGGCGCTTCAACGCGTTCTTCCGGGAGGGCGAGGCGCGTCTGTTTCTCGCGCGGCGTGGCGAGCGCGTCGTCGGTCGCATCTCGGCGCACGTAGACCACCCGTTCAACAACTTTCACGGCCGGCGCTGGGGCATGTTCGGGTTCATCGAGCTCGAAGACGACCCTGAGGTCCTCGACGCGCTGCTCGGCGCCGCCGAGGAATGGCTGCGCGCCCGCGGGTGCGATCGCATGGTCGGGCCGATGTCGTACACGATGAACGACGAGTGCGGCGTGCTCCTCGAGGGATTCGAGCACCCGCCGGTGATCCGCACGCCGTGGCAAGCGCCCTACCTGCATCGGCTCTGCAACGACGCGCTTGAGAAAGCCATGGACCTGCTTATGTGGGAGATCCGCCTTGATGACCGCAACGAGACGCAGCCGGTCATCGAGCAGCTCGCTAACGACGCCGAGTCCAAGCACGGAGTACGGCTACGACGGATGTCTCGTCGCACCCTGCGAGCAGACTTCGACCGCTTCGCCGAGGTCTACAACGCCGCTTGGAGCGCCAACTGGGACTTCCGCCCCTACAGCGCCCAAGACCTCGACCACCTCGCGCAGGAAATGCAGCTCGTCTTTCAGCGCGACTGGTTCATGATCGCCGAAAAGGACGGCGAGACCGCCGCGGCAGGCATCAGCATCCCCGACATCAACCAGGTCCTCGCCCGCATGGGCGGCCGAATCCTCCCCACCGGCTGGTGGCACTTCCTACGAAAGCGGCAAATCATCAACCGCGTACGCATCGGCTTCCTCGGCGTCAAACCCGAGTTCCAGCACACCGGCATCGCCGCCAAGCTCTACATCGAACACTTCGAGACCTCAAAGAAGCTTGGTGGGATCACCGGCGAAGCCGGCTGGATCCTCGAGACCAACATCGGCCTAAACCGGGCCATGGAAGCGCTACACGGCCGCGTCATCAAACGCTTCCGAATCTACGAGCGGCGCTTCTCCAACGACACCACGCCCGCCTTTCCCAAGGACGCACGCACCTGGTCGCCGCCCAACGCCGCCGACACGCCAGCATCGTGAGCGGTGGTCCCGCAGCCGCACCTCATCCCGTCGAAACGTCTGGCGGGACGGGTGAGCGCTCCCGCACGTTGGCCTCGCAGCCGTGAACATCGCCGCAGCGCTCCGACAGACCGAAATCTGTAGTGGTCCCGTCGGAAGGTGACATTTCAGACTGCGGTTCGTGCACAGGTTGAGCCGAGTGCCGCGGCGCGGTATTCGGCGGGGGCGAGGTAGCCGAGCGCCTGGTGGGGTCGCTCGGTGCGGTAGAAGTCGATCCAGGTGTCGATTTGCTCGATCGCCTCGGCGCGGGTCTCGTATTCCTTGGGCCAGACCTCCTCGTCCTTTAGGCTTCCGAAGAAGCGTTCCTTGATGCCGTTCTGCTCGGGCGAGCCGATCATCGTCGGCCTGCTGCGGATGCCGAGCGTGGTGAGCTCGGCCTGGTAGCGGCGGCTGGTGAACTGGGAGCCCCAGTCGTGGCTGAGCTGCGGGCCGTTGGCCCTGATCTCGTCGAGCTGGTCGGGAAAGCGCTCCCAGACCGCGTCGCCAAGCGCGCCGAGACACAGCGTCGTGCCGGCCGAGGTGCCGTAGCGGCGGCCGATCAGGTCGCGGTCGTGGCAGTCGATCACCGAGACCATCCACAGCCGCCCCTCCCGAGTCGGGATCTTGGTCAGGTCGGTCGCCCACAGCTGATCAGAGCGTTCGGTCTCGATGTGGCCGTCATGACGGCCACGCGGCAGGCGCCGCTGAGGGACGAGCAGGCCTTGTTCGCGCATCACCCGCCGGGTGCGCTTGCGGTTCACGATCCCGCGCACGGCCCCGGAGCCGCCCAGGCGCCGGCGGACCATCGCCGTCACCCGCCGGGTCCGAACCGCGGACGCTCGCGGCAGACGTCGAGGATGTGCGCCTCGATGAAGACCGCGTCGGTGAGCGGCGGCCGCCGATCCGGCCACGGCCCACGCACGACGTTCCCGACGGCCTCGACGGCCTCGACGGCCTCGACGGCCTCGACGGCCTCGACGGCCGGGCGATGGTAGAGCGCCTGGCGGCTGACCCCGAGCAGCCGGGCGACGGTGGCCTTCGGGTAGCGCTTGGGATCCTCGGCGGCCAGGACGCGCCCGATGCGGGCGCGCTCTCTCAGCCCAACCGCCTGGACGCTTCCCCCAGGATCTCCAGCTCGAGCGTCTTGCGCCCCAACGTCCGCTCGAGCTCGCGGATCCTGGCCTCCGCCGCCCGATCGGGCGGCCGGCGCTTGCCGTCGAGCGCCTCCAGCGCCGCCGTCTGCACCTGGTCGCGCCACCGGTAGATCGTCGTGTGATCCACGCCGTGCTCCCGGGCCAACGAGGTCAGCTGCTTCTCGCCACGCACGAGCTGCATGACGATCTCGTACTTCTGCTGCGGACTGAACGTCCTTCTCGTCGGTCGTCCCACGGAGGGCCTCCATCATGATCGGGCAGCCCTACAGAGTCGACCCCCCAACGGACGGCTCGCCCGCGGCGAACGCCGCTCCACCTCGGCCTACGGCCTCGGCTCCGCGACGCTCGCCGCGACAGCAAGCCGTGGATCCACACCTGTCAAGCGGCCACATGGGTCCTCGACAAATCACCGGGACGCGCGTCGAGGCCAACTGGACGACTCGCGGCCTCGCCATACGGGTTCGTCAAAACCACCCGTGCATCGCCGGCCAGTCGAGCTTCTCGCTCTTAACGATGTAGTCGCTGACCAGCGCGTCAAGGGCGGCCCTGCTCTCGAGCTCGGACTCGAGGAGGTAGGAGCGCCCGGTGCCGGCGGCGGGCTCGTCGGTGACGCGGACGTCGCCGTCGACGCGCTGGCCGACCAGGACGCGCTGCTCGAGGCTGATGGCGTAGCGAGCGAGCGGCACCCGGCGGCCGGTGGGCTTCTCGTGGCTGGTCGTGGTGGTCGGGGCAGGGTTAGTGGTGGTGTGGGTGTTGGGCATGGGCCGCGTGAGGCGGCCGGGCGGCGGCCCGGAACCCGAGCCCGCAGGGCGAGAGGGCCCGTCAGGGAGCCCCGTCGCGACAGCGACCAGCCGCAGGCTGGCCCCAACGAGATGCTCCGGGTACTCCACGACGTCTCGCTCGCCTTTCGGCTGCTGCACATTGGGAAGCGTGAACTGGATGAGCGCTGGCCCTTCCGCGGCGCGCCGGAACGCCCTTCGAATGGTCTACGGAACCCGAAGGTCACAGGTTCGAATCCTGTCGGGCGCGCTACAAAAGACCTGTAAATCTGCCTTTTGTCTCCCTCCGGACGATGTGAGCGGAAATTTGTCTCAGGGTTTTTGTCTCGACACCAGTCAGCGATGGGCGAGCAGTCCCAAGCACGGGTGCGGGACCCAGCCGTCCGAGGGCGGGCCCGCCCTTCTCGCTGACTGTTGGCCGTTGTGCCTCAGGCAAGGCCCAGCAGCGCTACCGCGACCGCCGCCTCGGCGAGCGCGACTGTGGCACCAAGCGTGTCGCCGGTGCGCCCGCCGAGCGCAGCGCTAGCCCAGCCGCCGACCAGGACCGCTGTCGCCGCCGCGACGAGCAGCGCGACCAGGCCGTGCTGGACCCCCGCGAGCCCGAGCGCGCAGGCCGCCGCCGTGACCGTGGCGACGCCGAGCGCCGCCGTGCCCGGCGCGAAGCCCGCGCCGAGGCCGTCGGCCCGCGCGGGTGCCGTGATCGCGGCGTGCACGAGCGCGGCCCAGCGCCCGAGCGCCGCGGCCACGACGAGCACGCGCAGGGCCTCCCCGCGGTCCAGGCCGGCCAGCGCCGCGACGAGTAGTAGCGCCCACAGTACGAGCGCGAGCGTCCCGAACGTGCCGATGGCCGAGTCGCGCATGACGGCCAGGCGTCGCGGGCGATCGCCGCGCACCCCGAGGCCGTCCGCGCAGTCCGCGAGGCCGTCGGCGTGCAGGGCGCCCGTGACCACGAGCAGCACGGACACTGAGAGGATTGCCGAGACGGTCGCGCCGAGCGGCGGCGCGGCGAGGTAGCCGACCACGCCGGCCAGCGCGCCGACGGCCGCGCCGACCACGGCGAACCAGGCCGCGGCCACGCCAAGCGGCGGCGCCCGATCGCGCACGCGCACGGGGAGGACGGTCAAGAACGCGACGGCGAGGCGCAGGGCGGCGATGGCGCCTCCTCAGAGCCGGCGCGTCACGCCGGCCTCCTCGAACGTCGCCATCTCGCGATGCAGCGCCCCGGCCGCGGCGATGACGGGCAGCGCGAGCAGCGCGCCCGACGCCTCGCCCAGGCGCAGGCGCAGGTCCAGCAGCGCCTCGAGCCCGAGCTCGGACAGGACGAGGTCGTGGCCGAGCTCGGCCGAGCGGTGCCCGGCGACGAGGACCGCCCCGGCCGTGGGGTCAAGCCCGGCGGCGGCAAGCGCCGCCGCGGCCGTCGCGAAGCCGTCGACGACGACCGGCAGGCGCCGGCGCGCCGCCTCGAGCACCGCCCCGGCCAGCCCGGCGAGCTCGAGACCCCCGACGCGGCGCAGCGCCTCGCGCGCCGGCAGCGGCGCCCCGTGCCGCTCGACGGCCCGCGCCACGACGGCCCGCTTGCGCTCCAGTCCCGCGGCATCCATCCCCGTGCCGCGCCCCACGGTCCGCGCCGGCTCGGCGCCTGTGAGCGCCGAGACGAGCGCCGCCGCCGTCGTCGTGTTGCCGATGCCGATCTCGCCCAGCACGAGGCAGTACACGCCACGGTCGGCCAGCTCGCCGGCGAGCGCGGCGCCCGCGGCGAGCGCGGCGTCCAGCTGCGCGTCGGTCATCGCCGGGCCGGCGAGCAGGTCGGCAGTGCCGCGCGCGACCTTCGCGTCGCGCACGCCCGGCGGCGTGGGGCCGGCCAGGCCGAGGTCGGCGACCAGCAGCTCGTGCCCGCCGCGCCGCGCGAGCACCCCGACGGCGCTGTCGCCGCGCGCCGCGGCCGCGGTCACCTGCCCGGAGACCTCGGCGTCGAACAGGCTCGTGCCGTGCACGAGATGGCCGTGGTCGGCGGCGAGGACAAGCACGCCGGCGCGCAGCGTGGCGGGCGGCGCCGCGCCGGTGATCGACGCCCAGCGCTCGACGAGGATCTCGAGCGCCCCGAGGCTGCCGGCCGGCTTGACGAGCGCGTCGAGGCGGTCGCGCGCGGCGATGGCCGCCACCCGGTCCACGCGCTCCGGGCTCGCCTGCTCGGCCGGCGCGGGCCGCCAGCGCTCCGCCATCACGACGTCGCCGAGCGGGACGCGCGCCGACCAGCCCGCCGCCTCCAGGCCCGGGCGCACCGGACGCTCGTCGGGCCAGCCCACGCACAGGTAGGCGAGCGGGTCCACGGCGGCCGGGATGCCGAGCAGCCCGCGCAGGTCTGCGGGCCGGTAGAAGCTGACCCAGCCCACGCCGAGCCCCTCGGCCCTTGCGGCCAGCCACAGGTTCTCGATCGAGCACGCGGTGGAGTAGACGTCGGTCTCGGGGATCGTGCCGCGCCCGAGCACCTCGGCGTCGGGCGCGCCGTGGTCGCAGCAGACGACGATGCCCAGCGGCGCCTCGACGACGCCCTCGATCTTCTGATCGAGGAAGTGGCGCGTGCGCTCGTCGAAGCGCTCGGCCTGGCGCAGGCGCTCGCGCTGGGCCAGGCGGCGCACCTCGATGCGCGTCCGCTCCTCCTCGATGACGATCAGGCGCCAGGGCTGCATGAGCCCCACCGACGGCGCCCGGTGGGCCGCGGTGAGGATGCGCTCCAGCGCGTCGGCCGGGACGGGGTCGGGGCGGAAGCGGCGGATGTCGCGGCGCTCGGCGATGACGCGGTGCACGGCCTCGCGCGCCTCGTCGGGATAGCGCCACCCGGTGGGATCGGCGGAGCGCTGTGCCGCCCGCGAGGAATCGAAGCCCGGCGGCGTCGGAGGACGGACGAGGCGATCGCGAGCGGGCACGGCCGCGAACAGTAGAGTGGCCACCTCAGCGCGGCGGCGAGGAAGCCGGTGAGAATCCGGGACGGTCGCGCCACTGTGACCGGGTCCACGTGGGCCCGGGAGTCAGGAACTCTCCGCCGCGACCCTTCCATGTGCGGGACGCCCGATCCCGTGGAGGAGCCCCCATGCATCCGGCGGTCGCAGCGTGAGAAGGCTGGTCCTCCTACGCCACGCCCCCACGGCCGCCACCCGCGCGTTCGCGTTCCCGGCCGACGAGGAGCTCGACGAGCGCGGGCGGGCCGCCGCGGCCGAGCTGCGCCTGTCGATCCCGGCGGGCCACGACGTGCTGCGCGGCCCCGCCATGCGCTGCGCCCAGACCGCCGAGGCCGCGGGGCTCGGCCCCGCCACCGTCGACGCGCGCCTGGCCGAGTGCGGCTTTGGCGCCTGGGAGGGGCGCACCCTCGAGGCCGTCTCGGCCGAGGACGCCGATGGCGTCGGCGCCTGGATGCGCGACCCGGCTGCGACGCCGCACGGCGGCGAGAGCCTCGCCACGTTCGCCGAGCGCGTTGGCGGCTGGCTTGACGAACAGGCCGGCCTCGACGGAAGCGCCGTGGCCATCACGCACGGCGGCGTGGTCAAGGCGGCCGTCGTGCACGCGCTCGGCGCGCCGCTCGACTCCTTCTGGCGCATCGACGCCTCGCCGCTGGCCGTGACCGAGCTGCACGCCCACGCTGGGCGCTGGACCGCGGCCAAGGTCAACGCGTGAGCGCCACCGCGCTGGCCGGCGGCTACGCGGCCGACGTCGTGCTAGGCGACCCGCGCCGCCTCCACCCGGTGGCCGGCTTCGGCGCGCTCGCCCAGCGCGCCGAGGCCGTCGCCTACGCCCCGGCGCGCACGCGCGGGGCGGCCTACGCGGCGCTGCTCGTCGGTGGCGCCGCGCTGGCCGGCGAGCTCGCGGCGCGGGGCGCCGCGCGCGCCGGCGCCGGCCGAGCGCTCGTGCTCGGCGTCGTGACCTGGGCCGCGCTGGGCGGCCGCTCGCTGACGAGGGTGGCCGACCGGCTCGCCACCGAGGTCGCCGCCGGCGACCTGGACGCGGCGCGCGCCACGCTGCCGTGGCTGTGCGGCCGCGATCCCGCGGGGCTCGATGCGGACGCGCTGGCGCGCGCCGCGGTGGAGTCCGTCGCCGAGAACACCAGCGACGCCGTCGTCGGCGCGCTGCTGTGGGGCGCGCTCGCCGGCCCGGCCGGCGTCATCGGCTACCGCGCGGCCAACACGCTCGACGCGATGGTCGGCCACCGCACCGAGCGCTACCGCGACTTCGGTTGGGGCGCCGCGCGCCTGGACGACGCCGTGAACTGGCCGGCGGCGCGGCTGTCGGCCGCGCTCACCGCTTTGTGCGCGCCGGTCGTGGGCGGCAGCCCGTCCGCGACCTGGCGCACGGTGCGCCGCGACGGCGCCGCCCACCCCAGCCCCAACGCGGGCCGCGCCGAGGCCGCCTTCGCGGGCGCGCTCGGCGTCCGCCTCGGCGGGGCACTCGCCTACGCCGGCGTGGCCGAGACGCGGCCGTTCATGGGCGACGGCCCGATGCCGCGCGCCGCCGACGTGCACCGCGCCACGCGCCTGTCGCTCGCCGTGGGCCTCGCCGCGACGCTCGCCTGCGCGGCGCTCGCCCGGCGCCCGTGGAAGGCGGGCCGATGAAGGGCGCTCTGCTCGTGGCCGGCACGCACTCCGACGCCGGCAAGTCGCTCGTCACGGCCGGCCTGTGCCGCTGGCTGACGCGCCGGGGCATGCGCGTCGCGCCGTTCAAGGCCCAGAACATGGCGCTGAACTCGGTCGTCGCCCGGGGCGGCTTCGAGATCGGCCGCGCCCAGGCGATGCAGGCCGCCGCGGCCGGCGTCGAGCCCGAGGTGGCGATGAACCCGATCCTCATCAAGCCCTCCGGCGAGCGCCGCAGCCAGGTCGTCGTCATGGGCCGCCCCTACGCCAGCGTGAGCGCACGCTCCTACCAGGAGCTCAAGGACGAGCTGCGCCCGGTCGTCGCCGGCGCGCTCGCCGACCTGCGCGCCCGCTACGACGTCGTGGTCTGCGAGGGCGCGGGCAGCCCGGCGGAGATCAACCTGCGCGCCGCCGACCTGACGAACATGGGCCTCGCGCGCGCCGCCGACCTGCCGGTGCTGCTCGTCGGCGACATCGACCGCGGCGGCGTCTTCGCGTCGCTGCTCGGGACGCTCGTGGCGCTCGAGCCCGCCGACCAGCGCCACATCGCGGGCTTCGTGATCAACAAGTTCCGCGGCGACCACGCCATCCTCGCCCCCGGCGTCGAGCGGATCACCGCGCTCACGGGCCGCCCGACGCTCGGCGTGCTGCCCTACGTCGAGGGCCTGGGCCTCGACGCCGAGGACTCGCTGGCCGTCGAGACGCCGTGGCCCGACGTGGCCGGCGCGAACGGGACGCTCGACGTCGCCGTCGTGCGGCTGCGCTGGATGAGCAACTTCACCGACCTCGACGCGCTGGCCCGCGAGCCCGGCGTGCGGGTGCGCTTCACGCGCTCGCCGGTGGACGTCGCCCGCGCCGACCTCGTCGTGCTGCCCGGCACGAAGGCGACCGTCGAGGACCTCGCCCGCCTTCGCGCCGACGGCCTCGACGTCGCGCTGACGGCGCGAGCCCGCGCCGGCGACCCCATCCTCGGCGTCTGCGGCGGCTACCAGCTGCTGGGCGAGACGATCGTCGACGACGTCGAGTCCGAGGCCGGGGCCGTGACGGCGCTCGGCCTACTGCCCGTGGCCACGACGTTCGCGGCCGACAAGGTGCTGCGCACCGTCGCCGGCCACAGCGACCTGCTGGGCAGCGCGGTCGGCGGCTACGAGATCCGCCACGGCCGCCCCGCGGTGCACGGCGGCGCGCCGCTGCTCACCACCGCCGGCGGCGACCCGGAGGGCTGCGGGGTGGGCGCCACGCTGGGCACGTCGTGGCACGGCCTGCTCGAGCACGACGACGCGCGCCGCGCGCTGCTGCGCTGGGTCGCCGCGCGCCGGGCGCTCGCCTTCGTCCCGGCCCCCGACGTTACCTTCGCCGCCGAGCGCGACCGCCAGCTCGACGTCCTTGGCGACCTCGTGGAGCACCACCTCGACACCGACCACCTGCGCGCGCTCATCGAGGACGGCGTGCCGACCGATCTCCCCGACCTGCTGCTGGAGTGTGCCCCGTGCTGAGGTTCGTCACGACCGCCGACACCGAGATCCTGGCGACGGCCGCCGCGGTGCGCCGGCTGCCCGAGGGCTTCCCCGAGGTCCGCTGCGCCAACCCGCAGGGCACGCGCGACCAGGACCCGTTCCTCGACCATGTCCTCGACGGCGCGCGCGTCGTCGTCATCCGCGTGCTCGGCGGCCGCCGCGGCTGGCAGGGCGGCGTCGACCGCCTGGCCGAGCGCTGCCGCGCGGCGGGCATCGCGCTGATCGCCCTCGGTGGCGAGGCGCGCCCGGACGCCGAGATGACGGCGCTGTCCACCGTCCCCTCCGGCGCGGTGGCACAGGTCGGCGAGTACCTGCAGTCGGGCGACGTGGACAACATCGAGCAGATGCTTCGCTTCCTCGCCGACACGTTCCTCATGGAGGGCTTCGGCTTCGAGGCGCCCAGGGGCGTCGGCGAGCTCGGCGTCTACGTCCCCGGCCGCGGCGACGTGACGCTCGAGGAAGCGCTCGCCGGCCGCGACCCGGGTGCCCCCGTCGTCGGCATCACCTTCTACCGCTCGCACCGCCTGACCGGGAACACCGACTTCGTCGACGGTCTGTGCGCCGCGATCGAGCGCGCCGGCGGCCACCCCGTCGCGGTGTGGAGCTACACGCTGCGCCGCGCCCACGACCAGGGCCGGGTCGCCGCCCTCGAGCTGCTGACCGGCCACGTCGACGCGCTCGTCACGACGATGCTCGCCACGGGCGGCTCGGGGCGCGGCGACGCGGCCGGCGACGTGGACGCCGGCGACGGCGGTAGCGAGGAGCAGATGGCCTGGGACGCCAGCGCGCTGGAGGCGCTCGGCGTGCCGGTGATCCAGGCGCTGTGCGTGACGATGTCGCGCGAGCGCTGGGAGGAGGGCGGCGAGGGGCTGCTGCCCATCGACGCCGCCACGCAGGTGGCGATCCCGGAGTTCGACGGGCGCATCATCGGCGGGCCGATCTCCTTCAAGGAGCGCGAGCTCGAGGACTCGCCGGTCGGCGTGGCCGTCCCGCGCTACGTCGCCGACGCCGAGCGCTGCGACCGCCTCGCCGGCCTCGTCCTGCGCCACGCGCGCCTGCGCGACTCCGGCGCGCGGCGCAGGATCGCCATCGTGCTCACCGCCTTTCCCACCAAGCACGCGCGCATCGGCATGGCCGTCGGCCTGGACACGCCGGCGAGCGCGATCGGCCTGCTGCACCAGCTCAAGGCCGACGGCATCGACGTGCGCGACATCCCCGCCGACGGCGACGCGCTCATGCACGCGCTGATCGCCGCCGGCGGCCACGACCCCGAGTTCCTCACCGACGAGCTGCTGGCCGCCGCGCCGCTGCGCATCGCCGTCGCTGATTACCTCGCCTGGTACGGCACGCTCGAGCCAAAGCTCACCGACGCGATGGTCGCGCAGTGGGGCGAGGCGCCGGGCGACCGCTACCTGGACCGCAGCGCGACCGCGTCGCCGGACGGCGACCTCGTCGTGGCCGGCCTGGAGCTCGGCGACGTCGTCGTGCTCATCCAGCCGCCGCGCGGTTACGGCGACGATCAGGTCGGCATCTACCACGATCCCGAGCTCGCGCCCGCCCACCACTACATGGCCGCCTACCGCTGGCTGGACCACCACTGGGGCGCCGACGCGATCGTGCACCTCGGCAAGCACGGGACGCTGGAGTGGCTGCCGGGCAAGATGCTCGCGCTGAGCGCGTCGTGCGCGCCGGACGCCGCGCTGGGCTCGATGCCGCTCGTCTACCCGTTCGTCGTCAACGACCCGGGCGAGGGCGCCCAGGCCAAGCGCCGCGCGCACGCCGTCGTCGTCGACCACCTCGTGCCGCCGATGATGCGCGCCGAGAGCTACGACGAGCTCGCCGACCTCGAAGCGCTGATGGACGAGTACGCCCGCTTGGAGGTGCTCGACCCGTCCAAGCTGCCCGGCCTCGGCGCGCAGATCTGGGAGGCGATCGAGAAGGCCAACCTGCAGGAGGACCTCGGCATCGACGGCCGGCCGGGCGATGCCGGCGAGCTCGTCGAGCACCTCGACGGCTACCTGTGCGAGGTCAAGGACGTCCAGATCAAGGACGGCCTGCACGTGCTCGGCGTGGTGCCCGAGGGCCCGCACCTGCGCGGTCTCGTCGCGGCGATCGGCCGCCACGGCAGCGGCCGCGTCCCCGGGCTGCGTCGCGCCGTCGCCGCCGCGTTCGGCCTCGACGAGCCGGCACTCGTGGCCGCACCGGGCGTGAAGGTCGAGGCCGGCCGCAGCGCGGAGCTCGTCGCCCGCTTCCCGGGCACCGCGTACCGCGGCAGCGACCTGCTCGACCGCCTCGAGGAGGCCCAGCACGCGCTGCTGACCGAGCTCTCCGAGCACGACTGGGACCCCGCGCTGTCGGCCGAGCTGTGCCGGTCGGGGCTGGGCCGCGACGACGCGGGCGTCGTATCGGCGCTGCGCTTCGCGGCGGGCCAGATCGTGCCGCGGCTGCGCCAGACCACCGACGAGATGACCAACGTCCTCGGCGCGCTGCGCGGGCGCCACGTCCCGGCGGGCCCCTCCGGCGCCCCGACGCGCGGGCGCTTCGACGTGCTGCCGACGGGGCGCAACTTCTACTCCGTCGACCCGCGCGCGCTGCCGTCCGAACTCTCCTACGCCACCGGCGTCAAGCTCGCCGACGCGGTGCTCGAGCGCCACGTCGCCGACGCCGGCGCGCTGCCGGAGATGGTCGGCCTCGTGGCCTGGGGCACGGCGGCGATGCGCACGCAGGGCGATGACGCGGCCGAGGTTCTGGCCCTGCTGGGCGTCCGGCCCACGTGGCACGAGTCCTCGCGGCGCGTCACCGGCCTGGAGCTCGTCGAGCTCGAGCAGCTCGGGCGCCCGCGCATCGACGTGACCCTGCGCATCTCCGGCTTCTTCCGCGACGCCTTCCCCCACCTCGTCGGCCTGCTCGACGACGCCGTCACGATGGTCGCCGCGCTCGACGAGCCCGACGAGCGCAACTTCGTGGCCAAGCACGCCCGCGCCGAGGCGGCCAGGCTCGCCGGCGAGCTCGACGAGGCCGAGGCGTGGCGGCGCGCGACGACGCGGATCTTCGGCTCCAAGCCAGGGACCTACGGCGCCGGGCTCAGCCAGCTGCTGGAGACGCGCGACTGGCGCGACGACGCCGACCTCGCCGCCGTCTACGAGTCCTGGGGCGGCTTCGCCTACGGGCGTGGCCTGGGCGGCGTCGCCGCGGGGCCCGCGATGCGTGCGTGCTTCGAGCAGATCGACGTCGCCGTCAAGAACGTCGACTCGCGCGAGCACGATCACCTCGACAGCGACGACTACTACCAGTACCACGGCGGCATGGTCGCCACGATCCGCAGCCTCAGCGGCCGCGAGCCGGCCGCCTACCTGGGCGACAGCTCCGACCCCGAGCTCGTCAAGGTCCGCACGCTGGCCGAGGAGACGCGGCGCATCTTCCGCGCCCGGGTGGCGAACCCGCACTGGATCGGCTCGATGGTGCGCCACGGCTTCAAGGGCGCGGCCGAGCTGGCCGCGACGGTCGACTACCTGTTCGGCTACGACGCCACGACCGACGTCGCCTCCGACTGGATGTACGAGCAGGTGGCGGCGAAGTACCTGCTCGACGCTGACGTCGCCGCGTTCATGGACCAGGCCAACCCGTGGGCGGCGCGCGGCATCGCCGAGAAGCTGCTGGAGGCCGCCGAGCGCGGCATGTGGAGCGAGCCCGGCGACGAGACGCTCGGCGAGATCAAGGCGCGCTACCTGGCCCTCGAGGACCAGCTGGAGGGCGCAACGGCCTGATGGCGCGCGTCACCCCGTACCCGCTGTCGGCGATCGTCGGCCAGGAGGACCTCGTCGAGGCGCTGCTGGTGTGCGCCGTGCATCCCATCGTGGGCGGGGTGCTCGTGCGCGGCGAGCGCGGGACGGCGAAGTCCACCGCGGTGCGCGCGCTGGCCCCGATGCTGGGCAGCGCGTCGGGCGCGGACGCGCCGGCCCCGCTCGTGGAGCTGCCGCTCGGCGCGACGCTCGACCGGCTCGTCGGGACGCTGGACCTGCGCGCCGCGCTGGCGGGCGAGCACCGCGTCGAGGCGGGGCTGCTCGGCCGTGCCGACGGCGGCGTGCTCTACGTCGACGAGGTCAACCTCCTGCCCGACCACCTCGTCGACGCGCTGCTGGACGCCGCCGCCTCTGGCGAGGTCACCGTGGAGCGTGACGGCGTCAGCGTCGTGCAGGACGCGCGCTTCCTGCTCGTCGGGACGATGAACCCCGAGGAGGGCGAGCTGCGCCCGCAGCTGCTGGACCGCTTCGGCCTCGGCGTCGAGGTCGCGGGCCCGCGCGACGCGCCGACGCGCGCGCAGATCGTGCGCCGGCGCATGGCCTACGACACCGCGCCCGAGGCCTTCGCGACGACCTGGGCCGACGCCGACCGGGCGCTGGCCCAGCGCATCGCCGCCGCCCGGGCGCTCGTGCGGTCGGTGACGATCGGCGAGCGCGGGCTGCTGCGGATCTCGTCGGTCTGCGCGCAGCTGGACCTCGACGGCGTGCGCGGCGACCTCGTGTGCGCCCACGCGGCCTGCGCGCTCGCGGCGCTGGACGGCGTGACCCAGGTCGCCGACGCGCACATCGACCGGGCCGCCCACCTCGCGCTGCGCCACCGCTTGCGCCGCGACCCGCTCGCGCCCCCGCCGGGCGGCGGGCGCGACCCGTCGATCGACGAGGCGCTGGAGTCCGACGCGCCCGCGGGGCCTGACACCGAGCCCGCGCCCGACGAGGCGCCCGCGCCGGCGCCCAGCGGCGCCGCGCCGCCGGCGTGGTCGCCGGACCCCGACCTCGCGGGCCCGCCGCCGCCGACCGGGCCGCCACCCGCGCCGCCCGAGCTGCCACCCCACCTCGCCTCCCCGGCCGCGCTGCCCTCGCGCCTGCCCGAGGCCGCGCTGCTGCTCTCGCGTGGCCCGCGCGCCGCCCGGGACGCGGCGCCACGCCCCAGCGGGCGGGCGCCCGGCGGCAACCTCGCCGTGCTCGACGCCCGCCCGGCCCGCGCCGACGACGCGATCGCGATCCTGCCGACGATCCTCGCGTCGCTGCGCGGCGACCCGCGGGCGCACACGGCGATCGCCGGCGGCGGGCGCGGCGCGCTGCTGTGCCTGATCGTCGACACGAGCGGCTCGATGGCCGCCCAGCGCCGCCTCGCGCGCGTCAAGGGCGCGCTGGAGGCGGCGGTGCGCCGTGCCTACGCCCGCCGCGACCTCGTCGCCGTGGTCGCCTTCAGCGGCGACGGCGCCCGCACGCTCGTAGCCCCCGGAGCCCCGCTGGAGCACGCCGCCACCGCCGCGCGCGACCTGCCGGCCGGCGGGCGCACGCCGCTGGCCGCCGGTATCGCCCACGCGGCCGCGCTACTCGACGACGTCGACCGGGGCAAGCTCGCCGGCCGCGCCCGCATCGCCGTGCTGCTCACCGACGGCCGCGCCGCCGATCCCCAGGGCGCCGCCCGCGCCGCGCTCGCGCGCGTGGTGGCCGCCGCCGACCGCACCGTCGTCGTCGACCTCGAGGAGGGCGGGGTGCGCCTCGGCCTCGCCGCCGAGCTGGCCGCCGCCGCGGGCGCCGACCTCACCCGCCTCGTGGCCCCCGAGATCGCCAAGTCCCACCGTCGTCCCGACCGCAGGAGCGCCGCATGAGCGACCAGACGACCCCCGAGACCCCGGCCGAGCGCCCGCCCGGCTACGTCGCGAAGTGCTCGCTGCGCGGCGCCTCCTCGTCGCAGGACCCCGAGGACGCGCCGATCGAGCGGCCCATCGGCGACGCCGCGGCGCTGGCCCGCAACAGCGCCCCGGGCGTCGACGTCCCGCACGCGCCGGGCGACCGCGGCACGGCCGAGCCGCGCCGGCGCAAGCCGCGCGACCGCCCGCTGCTCGTCGTCGTGACCGGCAACGGCAAGGGCAAGTCGACCTCGGCCTTCGGGATGCTCCTGCGCTCCTGGAACCGCGACTACCGCTGCGGCGTCGTGCAGTTCATCAAGTCGGGCCGGTGGAAGGTCGGCGAGCAGCGTGCGGCCGAGGCGCTGGGCGGCATCGACTGGATGAAGATGGGCGACGGCTGGTCGTGGATCTCCAAGGACCTCGTGGAGTCGGCCGACCTGGCCAGGGCGGCCTGGGAGCAGGTCAAGCAGTTCGTCGCGGACGAGCGCTACGAGTTCCTCCTGCTCGACGAGTTCACCTACCCGCTGAAGTGGGGCTGGGTCGACGTGGACGA
>JAABUZ0100005720.1_pt1 | contig 16067 bp, 16 predicted proteins | sample 5562091 | NCBI WGS metagenome assembly JAABUZ01 (sample SAMN12813069, study PRJNA571459) | rock metagenome | isolation source: Antarctica rocks | place: Antarctica: Victoria Land, Linnaeus Terrace sud | collected 2015-12-21
TCACCCGATGCGACACAGCTTGATTTCTACCTTGGCTTGCTTGGTCTGCCGATCAAGGATCGGCCCAACAGTATACTCCGCATCTTCATTGCCCTGCCGCAGCCACAACAGGGTGTTTTTGTTGCCGCTTATTCGCAAGCAAATTCGATACTCAAATTGAGGATATAATGGATCTCCAAAGATACTCCGATCACATTGAAGCACGAAGGCGGGTCAACGACCAAGTCTTGCAGGCAAACTCGCTAGTGGAAATCGAAGCCGCCAAGCAAGTTCTCCGGGACTGGCTGAAAGCGCACCCGGATGAACAGGGAATGCGCGATGGCTTTGAGCAGTTATACACCATTCAGGAAATCATCGAAGACGAGGACGCCCGCCGCGCCGCAGGCGAGGTCATTCCGCCCGTGCGTTCCGAACGCGAGCGGATACTGGACCAGGCACGGGACGCCCGGACAGAGGCTGAGAACCAGTGGGCCGCGTATGAACTTTGGGACTGGCTGCGCCGCAACCCAGCCGACGCCGATGTCCGCAAGGAGTACGAGCGGTTTGATTTCGTGCTGGACATCGCCGAAGAACAGGATGCCGAGCGCACACACGAAAGCCGCCAGCCTGTGGAAGCAGGACAGGCGGCATAAAGGTAGAAAAGAGGGCCGGAAGGGTGATCGTCTTCCGGCCCATTCGTGCTCACCAGTGGATTTACTGAATGGGAGGCAGCGCGAAAGTGCTGTCAGGGATGGCTTCGTTCAAGCGCTCATTGGTGAAATGCTCGTCATTATGATCTTTTGTTGCTGGCATGGAGTAAGTTTTGCCACTGACTTGGAAAGTCCGGGGCGCATCATTGGCATCTGTAACTGAACGACGCACAAGATAGGTCTTCTCGTCAATCCACAGTGATGTTATTTCAGCAAGCTCCGGTGTCTCAAGGTGAGCCGTCAGCACATAGCAAGCTTGACCGTTGAGCGTATCTTCCGTCACCTCCGGGCTGAGTGTCTTCCCCACAGTCCGGGGTAAGGGTGCACCCCCGCCCCGCGTGTTGAGCAGCAAAGCAGGAATTGTTGTTGCCGCCGATTGGGCAATTCCAGTAACACTGGCAATCGCCATCTCTGAGTTCTCTTTTTCCCATCTGCCTTTCTGTGTCTCGTCTGTTTCTTCCGTTCCGACTCCGTCAGAAACATAGGCAAAAGGCTGTCCACTCATGTCTGTTCCCTCTGCATGAATCTTGCCGGGGCGGACAAACCGAATAGTAGCAGAAGTATTCCAAGTATGGGCCTGCGAGTCAGCAGCAGTGATGCTCTGAGAGACGACGCTTGAAGTGACTTGATACGAAGTGAGCGCCGCGTAGGCGTTCTTGCAGCGTTCGGCAATCTGAGCGGCAGTTAATGTCTGTCCGGGAACTTGCTGAAGAATGTGACCGGGCTTTGGAACGGCATTCAGCGAAGCGATTTGGTGTATGCTCGTTCGCGCCAAAGCCATTCCATGTGCGACAGCATAAACACTCATACCGAGTACGACGGCAGCGGTGAGGCCGACGGCGGTCTTGATTTTGATCATCTTCATGGCTTTCATTACTCCTTCTGTAATCTGGTGAACATGGGGACTGGTCAGGCCCGCATTGATGTGTCCGGCAAGGACACCGGCGGTTGATTGGGCGACGGCAGGTGCAATGCCGATAGGTGCGGCTTTGACGGCATGAGCCATTAAGAGAACGGCAAGAGCGGTACTTGGGACGATGACGCCGTTCTTGACGAAGAACTGGCGCATCTTTTCGAGGGATCGGGTGACGCGCTTGCGGGCGGCTTCTTCAGACAAGCCAAGCGCAGTGCCGGTTTCGGCGAAGCTCATACCCTGGAAGAAGCGCAGCAGGATACACTCGCGCTCCGCCTCCCGCAGACCCGACAGCGATTGGTTTAGCAGCGGCTCGATGTCGGTCCAGGCGGCGTCCTCGGTCTCCATCTGCTGCTCCCTCACCGTGTCGGCGGCTTTCTGCTCGGTGGCTTTGCGGCGCTGCTCTTGAAGGCGGGCGTTGCGGGCGGCGAACCGGGCGGTCTGGAACAGCCAGCCGGACAGCACGACTTCGCGGCGCAGGCTCGGCGCTTTTCGGGCTAAAATCAGAAAGACGGCCTGAGTCACGTCTTCCGCTAAATCGGCGTCGCTTAGCTCCCGGCGGCAGGTGGAGTAAACGAGGCTGAGATAGCGGGCCGTGAGCGCGGCAAATGCGGCCTGCGAATGGTCCTCCACAAAGCGGCGTAGAAGCCGCCGGTCGTCGTCCATGTTCTTGCTCCCTTCACCGTATTATGTACGCTCGGCGGCGGAAGCGGACAGCGGCGAGGAAAAATCTTTTGGGCTTGGCCTGGGGTATAATAACAAAGTATGGCCTACATTTCCCTTTACCGCAAATACCGGCCCCAGACGTTTGAAGATGTGGTCGGGCAGGAACATGTCACGACGACGCTTCGGAACGCGATTCAAGCCGGGCGCGTCGCTTCCGGCTACCTGTTCACCGGGACGCGCGGGACGGCGAAAACGACCTGCGCCCGCATCTTGGCAAAAGCCCTGAACTGCATCGGGCCGGACGGCAATTATACGGCCCCCACCCCGGAGCCGTGCGGCGTCTGCGGTCCGTGCAAGTCTATTGCCAACTCGTCGTTCGTGGACGTTCTGGAGATGGACGCGGCCTCGCACGGCAAAGTGGACGATGTACGCGATTTAGTGGCGTCCATCAAGTTCCCGCCGATGGAAGGCCGCTACAAAGTTTACATCATTGACGAAGCTCATCAGCTCTCGCGGGATGCGATGGATGCGTTCTTAAAGACGCTGGAAGAGCCGCCGGACCGGGTTGTCTTCGTGCTGGCGACGACCGAGCTTGAAAAACTACCAATCACGATTGCGTCCCGCTGCCAGGTGTACGAGTTCAAACGCGGCTCCGTCGCCCAAATCTCAGCGCGGCTTCTGGAAGTCTTAGAAGCGGAAGGCGTCAAAGCTGACGCCGCCGCCGTGACTCTGATTGCCCGTGCCGCCGACGGCTCCTATCGGGACTCGCTTTCGCTGCTGGAACAAGTGCTGGCCTATGAGCGCACCCATGTCACGGTCAAAGATGTCACCGTCGTGCTGGGCACGATTGACGAAGACGTGCTGCGGCAGGTCGTGACGCTCATTGCCGACTCCGATGCCGCCGGGGCGTTTGGGCTGGCCGGCACTGTGCTGGAAAGCGGCAAAGATGTCCGGCAGTTTCTGAAAAGCCTTGCGGATAGGTTCCGGGACATGCTGTTTGTCGGCGTCGGTGCGGTTCCCGCCTCGGCAGGCGACTTGGACGACAGCGAAAGCCTGCGAACGCAGGCGGCGCGGTTCGCGCCTGCCGACCTGCTCAAAGCGCTGGAAACACTGACGGCGGCGGAGCAGGAAACAAAGCGCTCCAATCAGCACCGCTTGATACTAGAAATGGCCCTCCTGCGCCTGATGCGCCTGCCGTCACAGGCCGCCCCCCCGCAGCCGGTCTCGCTGCCGCCGGTTCCGGTCGCTGCCCCCGTGCAAACGGTTTCGGCCCAAGCTGCCCCGCCTATACTTGCCCCGGAACCGGCCCTGTTCGCCGAGGCTGAACCTCTGATGGAAGAGCCTGCCGCAGTGGACGCTGCCGTTCCCTACGAGATGCCGCCGCCACTGGCCGAGGCCGAGCTTTCCGATTTAGCGGATGACGAAGACGACGGCATCGCCTACGCCCTGCTGCCTGGCGATGAAGAGCTAGACCTGCTGCCAAGCGCCATTATTATCTCCGCCGAAGACGATGCCCGGCAGGACGACGACGCGCCTTTCGATGATTTGCTGCAAGTCCAGCAAGTCGCCTTTGAGGCTCCTCCGCCCATGCCCGTCAACCCTGCCCCGGCTGCCGACGCGCCGCCGGAGCTGCTGCGCCTGCAAAAGTCCTGGCAGGAAGTCCTGAACCTCATCGGCAGCCGCAGCCCGGCGGGTGTTCAGGACGTGAAAGCCGCAAAGCCGGTTGCTATTCAGGGCAGCGCCGTGATTTTGGAGTTTGACAACCAGTTTTCGTTTGACCGGGTGCAAAGCAAGGAAAAAGGACGGAAGATGATTGAAGAGATCATTGACCGGACTTTGGGCGCAGAGCCAAGCACCTACAAAGTGAAATGCGTGATGGTAGGGCAGACGCTGCCGGCACACGGCTCGCCAAGCCGGCCAGCGGAGATGCGAGTGGCTCAGACTCTTGCTCCGGCACGCCCAATGGCGGCTGTCGCGGCAGACGTTCCCAGCCCTTTTGTAGACGAAGTAATTGCCGTGTTTGGCGGCCGTTTACTGGATGATGATGAAGTGACGATGAAAGGTTAAAAAGATGGCAAACAACCCTTTTGGAAAGATGCCGGGCGGACTCGGCGACCTGATGAAGCAGGCGCAGAAGGCAATGGAAGACGCGCAAAAAGTCGAGGCCGAGCTTGATGAAGCGCGGGTGGAAGGGCAGGCCGGCGGCGGATTAGTGAAAGTCACGGCCACCGGCAAAGCGGACATCTTGACAATCAAGATTGCCAAAGAAGTCGTTGACCCGGAAGATGTCGAAGCGCTTGAAGATTTAGTGACACTTGCCGTGCGCGAAGCGGTAGATAAAGCGAATTCCATGCGCGAAGAGCGTTTGAAGAGCGTCATGCCCGCCGGCATGGGCAGCGGCGGCGGCCTCGGCGGCCTGTTCTAGCGCTTAATAAGTAACAAAACGAGTAGTTGAAAACTACTCGCTAGGTACAGCACTCTTCGAGTGTAGGAGGGCCAATGCGGCTTCGTCTTACGACCGCAGGACGCTTACTCTAGCGAGTAGTTTTCAACTGCTCGTCCTTAGTTCCTGTCTCGTTTGTTGGCGAAAAGTTTTTATGGCAGTCTATTATCCCAAGCCGCTGGCGCGTCTAGTCGGTGAATTCGAAAAGCTCCCCGGCATCGGTCCGAAAAGCGCCCAGCGGTTGGCGTTCCACGTCATGCGGCTGCCGGAAGAAGAAGCGCGGGCGCTGGCGGACGCGCTGGTCACGATCAAAAGCAGCATCAAATTCTGCAAAATCTGCCACAACTACTCTGAAGGCGACATCTGCGACATCTGCGCCGACCCGCGCCGAGACCACGCCAAAATCTGCGTCGTTGCCGAGCCGCGCGACTTAATCGCCATGGAGAAGACCGGCGAGTTCAAGGGCGTTTACCACGTTTTGCAGGGCGTCATCTCCCCAATGGACGGGGTCGGCCCGGACAAGCTCCAAATCCGGGACTTGCAGCAGCGCGTTTCGGACGGTGAGCCGAAAGTCGAAGAGATTGTTCTCGCCACAAACCCGACTGTCGAAGGTGACACCACTTCCCTCTATGTCGCCGGCCTGCTGAAGCCCTTCGGCGTCCGCGTCACCCGTATCGCCCACGGAATGCCCGTCGGCGGCGATTTAGACTACGCCGACCAGGCGACGCTCATCCAGGCTTACGAGTACCGGCGTGAGTTATAGGCAAGGAGTTCATTCTTTGGTTCATTCTCTGATTGTTCGACCATACTCCAACTGCCCCAAATAAATCAATCCCTCCAAATCTTCTACACCGTCTCCTAGCTCATTTTCAATAACACGGCGTGTCTCGGCAAGCGTGGCATTGTCCGCCGCGCCTAAAACACGCGATAAATCGCCTATATCGATAGCTCGTCCAGTACGCATTTTCATCAGCACCAAGTAAGGCAAAGAGATTACCGGCAGACCGTTTGGTGCAGAGGCGGGATTTGCGACTGCTTCTGCCGCCCAGGGCGCGTCTTCTGCCAGCACATTTAATGCCATGCCATTCACCTCACATCGAGAACTGCCGCCTGCGCGTTCTATGTCGGCAGTCAAGACGGCTGCATTTTTGGCTTCTATGAGGATGTCCAAGTCGTCGGTCACGCGCTCCGGGGCATAAAGCCGCGTCGCGACGCCACCGATGACGACGAAGGGAACGGCGGTGATGGTGCGGAGGTCAAACACGTGACGTCTCCAAGTTCTGGCCCAAAGGGTTTCCGGGCCGCTGCCGCTGCCAGGGCGGACACGCTTCTTTGCCATCTGGATGTAGAAATGGCGGCGGGCCGCCGGGTCATGCAGGTCAGCCGCCATGTTTGGCCTCCGTTTTCACTTCCGCGAACAGCGGCTCCGGCTTGCCGAGGAACTTCGGACGCGGGCGCGTTACCGTTGCCTGCACCCAGGCGACTTCGACGGCGGCGATCTCGCGCAGGTCAAAGCTCCATTGCCCGGCGTAATGGCGTTTGGCGGCGTCTACTCCCACGGCTTCGATGCCGAGATGATGGGCAATATAAAGCGCACGCGGCAGATGGTAGCGCTGAGTCACGAGTAATGCAGATGTCACGCCGAAGATGGCACGGGCGCGGTACAGGCTGTCATACGTCCGAAAGCCGGCGTAGTCGCAGACAATTGCCGATGCCGGGACGCCTTCCGCGATGGCCTGCTCGCGCATGGCTTCCGGTTCGTTGTAGTCATTCCGGCTGTTGTCGCCGGTCATCAGCAGCTTTTGGACTTTGCCGGCTTTGTAGAGTTCTACGCCGGTGGTGACCCGATCTTCCAAGATTGACCCTGCCGCGCCGAACACAATCGCAACCGGGCGGGACGGCGCATCGGCGGCGTTTGCGTAGATGGAGCCGCGCTCCCGCTGTACATCGGCATAGATTAGGCAGCCGGCGGCAAACACCAGCGCAGCGGCAGACCGGACGATCAGCCGGATGCGCCGCTGTTTGGATGTCAGTTGGCGTCCTGGAAGTCTGAACATATTCGCTTGTTCCCGCTTGGACGTGATTAGTCCTGCGTGGCTTGCTGATAGGCGCGAGTTTCAGGTAAGATAATCAATCTCAGTTGGGAGAAAACGATGCAGCAGACGAGAGTAACCGTTTTCAAGCGTCCGTTGTTATGGCTGGGTGCTGCACTTGTTATGGCTGGGTGCTGCACTTGTTATGGCTGGGTGCTGCACTTGTTGTGGCTGCTGCTGCCGTCATAACGGAGCATCCTGCCAACCACCGTATCTCCTATCTACGCTATGTGAGTCCCGCACGGCTGGATGGAACACGATGTACTTTTCTTTATCCTGCGACACTGGGACATCCGATTGTGAGCGGCGCTATGTATGGCAGTAATTCTAATGGAAATGGGAAACGATACGAAATCCAAAGCGTTGAGGTGTTTAGCCGGGTTATCACCGGCGAGGCTTTCGTAAAACGCTTCAAATCGTCCTCTCTGTTGAGACGGGCGTTTCCCAGCAGCGAAGAAGAGATCCGCATCTTCAGTACGGATGACACAGCGCAGCCCGACGCTTTTCCAACACGGCTAATCCGCTCTGAGAATCCGCGCTACATCAAGTCCGAAGGCGGGGGAGTTGGAGGCGGCGGACACGAAATTATCCTGGAAGACAGGCTTGCACACGTGAAGTACGAATTTACTTGTTTCTTACCATTGCCGAGTACCGACGCTGTTGTCTCACAAAGCTTCCAGGTGGTACCTCCTGGCGCAGCCCTTCCTGTGGATACACCGAAATAGCAGCGAGAGGTGTCACAATCGCCGCGTTTTTCGGGTAGAATTAATGTCCAAGCAAGTTACTTGTAATCTTAGAAGGACGGCAACGATATGGCGGCTGAGCAAAGATTGATGGAGCAGAAGTCAACGTGGCAGACCAAAGTCGGTCTTGCGGAAATGCTGAAGGGCGGCGTCATCATGGACGTCATCAACCCGGAGCAGGCGATTATTGCGGAAGAAGCGGGCGCGGTCGCAGTGATGGCGCTTGAGCGGGTCCCGGCGGACATCCGGCGCGAGGGCGGCGTGGCCCGCATGTCCGACCCGAAGATGATTAAAGAGATCATGGACGTGGTCACCATCCCGGTCATGGCGAAAGCGCGGATTGGACACTTCGCGGAAGCGCAAATCTTGCAGGCGCTCGGCGTAGACTTTATTGACGAGTCGGAAGTGCTGACTCCTGCCGACGACATGTTCCACATCAACAAGCATGACTTCAAAGTCCCGTTTGTCTGCGGCTGCCGCGATCTCGGCGAGGCCCTGCGCCGCATCGGTGAGGGGGCGGCCCTAATTCGCACCAAAGGCGAGGCGGGTTCCGGCAACGTCATTGAAGCCGTGCGCCACATGCGGACGCTGCTTCGGGACATCCGCCGCATTCAGGTCCTGCCGATTGAGGAGCTGATGACCGAAGCGAAGAACTTAGGCGCACCCTACGAATTGGTGCTGGAAGTGCATCGCACCGGCAAGCTGCCCGTGCCGAACTTCAGCGCCGGCGGCATTGCGACCCCGGCGGACGCTGCGCTGATGCGCCAAATCGGGGCAGAAACGGTCTTTGTCGGCTCCGGCATTTTCAAGTCGGGCGACCCGAAGCGCCGGGCCAAAGCGATTGTGGACGCGAACACCCACTACGATAACCCGGAGATTTTGGCCGAAGTTTCCAGCGACATCGGCGAGCCGATGGTCGGCATCAACATCAGCACTTTGCCTAAAGAAGAGCTGATGGCAAGCCGGGGCTGGTAATCCTATTCTGCTAATCTGATCTCAGTTCGTGTCTCCGCAGGCGGATGGCCCGCCTGCTTCCTTTCCAAAGATACTCCTTCATGCCCCCTCCTCTTCTGTCTCCAGGAAGCGTCGCGCTATTTATTGATTGGGAAAACTTCAAATACAGCCTGTATGAAGTCAGCCGCCTGCCGAACATTGCGGCATTAATGCAGGCGGTCCAAGAGCGTTACGGCCGGCCCACCATTCTCCGCGCCTACGCCGACTGGCAGGACTACTACCACCGGCGCTCGTGGGACCAGATGAATTTGTATCAAGCCGGCATCGAGCCGGTGTATGTTCCGACCCGGCGCAGCCCCTTTGGACAGGAGCGGATTAAAAACAGCGTGGACGTGCGGATGAGCCTGGATTGCCTGGAGGTTTCATTCACCGAGCCGCACGTGCAGACGTTTGTTCTGGTCGCCGGTGATGCGGATTTTCTGCATGTTGCCGCCGCCCTGCGCCGGCGGGGCGCGAGGGTGATTATGATCGGCGTTTCCGGCAGCACGTCCAGCCGGCTTGCCGGCGTCGTAGATGAGATCGTGTTTTACGACGAGGACATTGACCGGGTTGAAATTGACCGGGTTGAAGCTGTCCCGCCGGTGATGGCTCCAGACAGACCGCATCTGCAAAAAGAAAATGCAGACCTCCGCGCCGAGCCGCCAAAGCCGCCGCGAAACGAGAGCGTACAGCCTGCTTCGGTCTCACCCGAACTCGAAGCGCCTCAAACGGCTTTGCCGGAGATAAGCTTGCCGAAGATGAGCCAAACGGACGCGCAGGCGGTCTTGCTGCGCCTAATCCGCGAGGAGCGTGAAGCCGAGGGTGGACGCAATTACCCGCCCCTGGTCCACTGGCTGAGTCTTCGGATGCGCGATCGCGCCCCCGGCTTCAGCCCTGAAAAACACGGCCTGGACGCCGTCAAGGACCTGCTTGCGGAGATGCAGACGCAGGGTTTGGTTTACATTGAAAGACAGGGCGCTGTGAACCGCGTCTGGCTGGCCGAGGATGAAGCGCAGGCCGCCACGCCGCCGATGCCGGCGCATATCGCCGCAGTCCTGGCGGAGCCGGACACGATCCCTGCCGATCTGCGCCCGGATTTTGCGGATATTGTCCTCACGGCCAGCGACATTGAAAACAGCTCCCGCGATTATATTGCGCGTCGCCTGCTGGCGAAGTTTCTTTACAACAAAGGCCACTGGGACCCGGCGGATTTGCCGCCGCAGGCCGCCCCGCCCCACTCCGACCGCTGGCGTCAGCGGGAGCTGTCGGAAATCCACAAGCTGATTGATGAGGCCCTCGACCGAGGCGTCCTCCTCAGCAGCACCTATGTTGACCCCTACAACGGCAATGAACTTCCCGTGCTGGAGCTAAACAGCAGCCACCCCTTTGTTCGCAAGACGTTTACCGAGGAACAGATGCGCTGACAAGCTGACATGGCCCCAGACAGCTTGCCTGGGGCCACGCCGATATGTGCCTGCTTAGGCGACTGCGAAGTCGCTCATCACCGCCGGCGTTGCCGTAGAAAACCCGACAACATCAAGCATTCCTGCGTCATTGGGATCGGCAATCGTGAATTGACTCGAGGCCATGCCGCAGACAATCAGCTTGGCCGGAATACCCATTTGCTCCCGGTACCGGCGCAGGGCTTGAACCGGCTGAATGCTCCCGGCCCATGTTTCCGAGTCGGTGTAGACGACGAACACGTCCGCCGCCACCCGGTTCTTCAGCGCCCACACCATCGGCAGGGCGCAGTCCGTCCCGGAGAACGGCAGGCTGCCGGTCATCTTCAGCACGTCGTCCAGCCGCTGGCGCGGGCTGATTGCAAGCGGCACGAACTGGGTCGAGAACGCCATAAACCGGTGCTGCGCTTCCGTCCCCGCCGTGATGAGCGCCATCGCCGCGCCGGCGATGCGCGGCGTCAGGCCCGGCACACCCGCGATTTGACCGCTTGCCATGGAGCCGGACACGTCCAGCGCCAGCAGCCAGCGCTTGCCGGTCGGCGTGATGCTGCCGAACGACGCATAGAACGCTGCATCGAGCGCGTCCACCACGGCAGGCACCGGAGTCCAGGTGTTCCCGCCGCGCTCGCCGTGTCCCTGGGCGTAGGTCTTCAGCGCGGATAGCACCGCAATCGGGTGAACCCGCGCCTTCCGCAGACGGCTTTCATCGGTCACTTCCGCCACGACCTTTTGCGCCGCGTCGCTGCCCGGCGTCAGCAGCCCTACACGGGTCAAAGTCGCCAGATTGCGGATGAGCGCCGTCATCGGCATTTCCTCAAGCAGCGCTTCCCAGACTTCCGGCTCTTTGAGCCATTCGGTCGGAACCGCTTCACGCGGCAGGCGGTACTCCCGGATTAATGCCGCAATCTGCGCCGCCGACTGGGCCGTCTTCGCCCGCTCCGCCGCCCAGACCAGCCGGAGGGCCGCATCCGGGTGTGGCATCTCGCCCACTGACTCCCACCCTTGCGTCAGCCAGTGATAGAGCGCGAAATGCTGCTCCGTTTCCGGCTTCGGGTGTGAAAGCCGCAGCAGGTCTCGGTGGCTCCAGCCGTCCCGCTGCCCGTACTTGACCGCCTGGTAGGCCAGCTTATCGGCGGGCATCCCGGTGTACCAGTTGCCGACCGCCTGACGCAGACCGCGCCCCCACCCCCGCATCCCGTCTACATACTCGGCGAAGTGGAACAAGTGCGTTCCAATCCGGGCGACAACCGGCAGCGCGGCCAGCGCCTGACGCCGGGTGCCCTCGTCGCCAAACGCCGCGCACATGGCAAGGGCGAACAAGGCCGGGTCGTTCTTTGGCGCACGGCCCGCTTCGGACACGGCGACGATCTCGCGCACGACGCGCGGCCCGTCGGCGGCGATGCACCGCTTGACGGCATCTGCGTTCTCCAGCGACAGCGTCCGCTCGGAAGCGTAGTACGAGCCGCCTTCACTTCCCAAAACTAAAAATCGTGCCAGCCGCGTCCAGTCGTCTACGGCGAACGTGTACCCGCCCGCGCTGTTCGCCGTCATCGCCGAGCCGGGGATCGGCTGGCTCTGCGGCGTCTTCTTCTTGTTCATCACCGTCTTCAAGTACGTCATTGTTTCGTCTCCTTTCGGCCCCACAAAATCTAAGATGTGAGGCAAGTGCCGGACAGGTGGCCCAAACACTTCGGCCCGTCCGTGTCACAGTTTCACTTCGTTTTTTGAAGAGCGGCAGGACTTGCACCTGCACTGCCTTTCGGCAACGTCGTCCTGATAACCATAAACCTTCGGCCCGCAAGCGGACAAGGGGTGGCAACGGAGATGCCTTGCGGCAGCGACGCGCGTTTACAATTTCGCCACGCTCTTCATTGTTTCGTTTCAAGAAGCGAGGGAATAAACTCCTCTCGCTACATAAGTTCGTCCTTCGGACGAGAAGACAGCATGTGCAAGCGGCCTTCATCTTGTTCTTTCGTCCGAAGGACGATTTTATGTAGCGAGCGGAGTTCACTCCCTCGCGTTTCCTTGCTCTCATGGAGGCAATCGGATTCGAACCGATGACAGGATAACCATCGTCTGTCGGCCCAGAATGGGCAAAGTGGCGGCGATGAAACTGCTCTACCGACTGAGCTATGCCCCCCTGTGCGGCTCGGGCAAAATCTGCGTCTAGGGCTTATCTTAACAAAATAACCCAGACACGCCGGCCCGAACCTGCATCTTGTTTGCTGCCTATTCACTTATGGTGGAAAGCGGGAGGACTCGAACCTCCAACCTCGTCAGTGACAGTGATAACCGTTGTCCAGCGGCCCGCACGCAGGCAAAGGGCGGAAACGGATCGCGCTCTAGCCATTGAGCTACGCTTCCCATGTTCAGATCAAGCAAAGAGTGGTTCAGGCAAATGTGCGGTGGGGGCGGAACCAACCGCTGAGGCTGGCGCAGTTCTCCCAAACTGCCGTGTCCAGTTGGTGGATAACCCAGACGCTCCGGCCCGAACCGAAAAGGAGAAGACGTGAAGCTGAAAAAGACAGACGTTCAGGCAAAGAGTGTCCTGGACCCTACGCCGGTACAAAGTCCGACGCTCACCTGATGCGGGTTTGGAGTCGAACCGATAACCCAGAACGACGGCCCGAACGTCTGTCTTTTTTCTCGTTTTCTTTTTCTCGTTTTCTTTCCTTTCTATGCGTCAAAAGCGGAAGGCCGCCACACAGCCGATCACACAGGTTAGCAATAACAGCAAAAAGAGTGCGTCAGCAATTTTTGCGAAGAGCTTTTCGCGGCTCGGTCTCGCCTTGCCCGCTTTCGGCGGAGGGGCGAACTCCAGGATAATCAGATTGCCGCGCCGCTCGGCGATTTTGCCACTCAAAGCGTCTCCCGGCGGCTTGGGAGGACGCTCGGGCGGATACGCCGCTTCGGTTCCAAAGTAATGGACCAGGCACAGCGGCGGGGCCGCTGCGTCTTCCACCGGCGCTTCAAGTTCGTCAAATAAAGTGATGTCGTTTGTCATGGTCGTGTCCTCCTGTGCGGGCAAAAAAGAAAAAGACGCCTCCCGCTTGGCTTTTAGCCTTTGCGGGGGCGTCTTTTCTTAAAGGAACACGAGCAAACTGCGTGTTAGAAGACAAGACCTCCGTCAAAGGGAGCCGCCGGGGATGGGGTTCGGACGCCGGCAAGCGTCAGCCCATAACCCGAGTGGTCAGGCTGGAAACGCTCTTCAGTTGTTTTATTGACATCGGCGGTAATGAAAGCGGTAAACATTGTACTCGGCTGCTCCTTTCGATAAATTCAGTAACGGGGGCAATGATACCCGCGCGTTTTACGGTTTGTCAAGTGGCTGCCAAACTTTTTTGCGAACAGTTTATTCTGCCGGCTTGGCGCTGGTGAACGCCTGGGCATAAATGCCGCTCCGCAGGGCGTCGGCGGCGGCCTGGGCGAGCGCATCCGGCGACAGGCCGGGATGCAGCGCGACGTCGTTCGGGACAATCGTAATCAAGGGCCGGTCCGACAGCAAAACCTGGTTGCCGCTGGCTCCCACTTGATACAACTGCAAGCCGGCGTCAAGCGAGGCATTGAATTTGTTGACGATGGCCGGAACCCGGTCGCCGTCAGGATCGGCAAGCGTCGGCAGTGCATGTTTATTGAACACAATGTCAATCCCGCCCGTTGGGTCCTGATGCGCGGTGGCATGAGGCGCGGCCGTGACTTTGCGTACCGCGCCGGTTGTGACCGGGACCTTCATCTCCCCAAGTTCGCGGCTAATAGCGGCGACCCGCTCGGCGGCTTCCGGGTGATCCTGGAAAATCCCGGCATTGAAGCTCGGCCCCCGGTTCTCGAAGTCGCCGAGCTGTTCCATAAAGGTCAGCATTCCCACCGGATCGAACCCGGCTTTCTCCATCATGATTGTGCCGCCGTGGTCGGCGTCGCGCTCGGCCGGCTGGCTGAAGTGAAAGTTGATATAGCCAATCGCGGAATACTGTGCGCCTTCGGCCAAACCGCCGATCGCTTGGGGTGGGACGTGGGCGACAATGGCGGCCAGCAGGCCAACCAGCATTGAAGATGACAGCTTACTCTGCTCATGCGACAACTCCTGGATATGGTGATGGGCGCTGTGGGTCATCTCGTGGCCCAGAACACCGGCCAGCTCATCGTCGGAGCGCACGGCTTTCAGCAGGCCCGAGTTGATGTAAACCTGGCCGCCGGGCAGCGAGAACGCATTGATGGCTTTATCGTCCACAATGTGAAAATGCCAGACAAACGGGAACACATGGTCGTTGCCGAAGCCCGCCGGGATTTCGGTCGTGTCCGCCACGGCCGCAAGCTTCTGGCCGATGGCGTTCACCCGGTCATTGTCCGCTTCGTCTTTGATAAACTTCGCCGACTTGGCGATCTCGTCCGCGGCTTCCTGGCCCTGCTTGATTTCATCCGCCATCTGCTTTCTGTCCCGAGGGGAAAGTGCCGGGGCCGGCGAAACCGTGTGTATCGGAATGTCCGGGATGTCCGAGAGGTCTGGGACGTCCGCCCGAAGCGGCTGACTCAGACAAATGCTCAGAACGGCAAACGCCAATGCTTTGATGTGATGTCTCATAGGAAATTGCCTCTGTCCTCTCACCGGCAATCGGAATAACTCGCGGCAATGTGTGTCATACTCGTCAATCTGTGTCATAATGGCGTTATGGTTCGTTCGCTCGCCGCTGCACTCCTGCTGCTTTGTCTGCTCACTCCAGTTCATGCCGCGCAAACTTTAGAAGAACTCGCCGCCGCGCATAAAGCGCAGCCGCAGTCACGCACGGCGGCGCTGGCGCTGGAAGCTTCCGTGAGCAGCGGACTGCCTCCCGTCATTGATCCAAACCTGCTGCCCGATTTGCCGGTGAAAACTACTTCTTTGCCTTACGGTCTCGGCTCGCTGGTTGTTCCCAGCGCCTACCTGCCGACCGAAGCCGCCGAGCCGCAGCACGGCTGGAAGTTCGCCAAAGTCACCTACTTATATTTACCCGCTTTCGGCTCCAATCCGCAGAAGTCGGCCTTGTTTTGCGCCGTGCATTATGCGTCGGGCAGTGATGCGCCGCTGGCGGGGCGAATGGCGGGCCTGCTGGCGCTGGCGCATCAAACTTTGCTCCAAAAGACCGGGCGCGAAGCGGAGAACGGCACGGCCCCGTTTGACGTCTGGCTCTGCGCGGGCGGGCAAGCCGGCGGGGAGCAGTGGCGCAGCAATCTGTACCTTTACAATCTGGAAACGCCGCGCTCGTCCATCGAGTGGATACGCGAAGTGGTCCATGAGTATTCGCATCTCGCCCTGCCCGCCATCGGCGGCTACGATGCGCCGGAATACTGGGCCAACGGCTATCTCGGCGAGCGCCTCTTGGTGCGCTGGTTTCAGCGAACGCCGGATGGTCCGGCGGAAGTGGCGGCGGTTTGGGGCGACTTCAGCGGCGCGTCAAACTTTGATCGCCTGCTGATCGCCCCGCCGCTGGCGCTTTACAAAAAGATTGGCCCCAATCCCGCCTGGCTGGCCCGGCGCGATGAACCCGGAATGCGTTACTTGATTGGGCAAGCGCTGACGTTTGACGACAAGTACGGCGCAGTCCGCTTCGGCGATGCGTTCCGGCGGCTGCCGCATTTTCAGGAAGCAACGGCTAAGGACTTCGCCGCCGCCCTGTCGGAGTCGCTTTCGGCCTCCGCGAAGCTATGAGCCAAATTACCTGCCAAGCCTACGCTAAAATCAACTTGACCCTGGATGTCGGACCCCGCCGCGCCGACGGCTACCATGACGTCCGCTCGGTCATGCAGACAATCGCCCTGCACGATACGCTGACGGTGACGGCTGCTCCCGATCCCGGCGTTCGCCTGGAAGTCGTGGGCGAAGAGGTAGGCGGCGTACCGTCAGACGAGACCAATCTCGTGCATAAAGCCGCCGTCCGCCTCCAAAAGACTGCGGCGGCACGCGGCATTTTGCCCGGCAGCCGAAGCGGCCTGCATCTGCTCCTGCACAAGCGCATCCCGTCGCAGGCCGGCCTCGGCGGCGGCAGCAGCGATGCCGCCGCGACGCTTTTGGCCGTGAGCCGCCTGCTGGGAC